>Ga0315288_10001659_pt1 | contig 28879 bp, 39 predicted proteins | sample YL17G11_20_MG_FD_203454 | JGI IMG/M metagenome (GOLD analysis project Ga0315288, IMG submission 203454) | Sediment microbial communities from Yellowstone Lake, YNP, Wyoming, USA - YL17G11_20 | ecosystem: Environmental > Aquatic > Freshwater > Lake > Sediment | place: USA: Wyoming | collected... | reverse complement strand
ATGGAAAATATATTTCAGAAGTCGGGCGTATTTGTTTTACTGATGGTACATGCGCAGTAACCTCGCTGAATTTATCTCCAACAACTTATCTCGCGGCTGGAAACGTAACCGCAGGTTCGTTTGGATTAGATTGGGGCGGTGGTGATTATTCCTTTCCAAATAATTTGTCTGTTGCTGGCAATGCAAGCGCGACATATTTTATAGGAGATGGTTCATTGCTGACTGGAATTTCAGTCGGCAATTATACAGCATATGTGGATATGTTTCATACTCTTGTGTATGATCCGACTGGTTTCGCAAATAAAACAACTTCAACTCTTTCTTTCAATGATTCTACAAGAAATCTTACGATAACTGGAAGTCCGACATATACTTACTGGGTAAATGGTATAAACTATACCAAAACTAGCGACAGCATCGTGATTCCTAACACGATTGGGATTAACTACATCTATTATGATGGCAATACGTTAAAACAACAAGTCACAGAATGGGAATTTGAAGGAATAGCGATGGTGGCAATCATATATTGGAATGGCACTAGTGCTATAGTAAGTGATGAGAGGCACGGTGTTTCGATGGATTGGGCAACCCATGAGTATATGCACGCTACAGTTGGAACTCGATATGAAACCGGATTAAGCGCGACATTCAATAATACTGGATTCAGTGTTGAAGGCGGAATAATTCACGATGAAGATATAGAATATATATTACCGCAATCTTACAGATGTGATGTCTTGTATAGAAACGGCGCAAACTGGACATGGTTGTACAACCAGACACAATATTTCTACAAAAATGCAACGAATATGTATTACGATAACGGCGGTGTCTTAACGCCGGTAGGAGTTTCACAATTCATGGCTATTTGGGTATTCGCAACAAACGATATTAAAGTTCCATATATGTGTATGCTCGGACAGAGAACGGATAATAATATAGCCAATGCGAGAACAAATAATGATTTCACAACACTAAGTGTTGGTACTTTACCTTTAGCCGAACTGAAGATTTTGTACAGAGTTATACTAAAGAATGTTGCATCACCGTATCAAGAAGCATCGGATTATAGACAAGCTGGAAGTCTTGCTACTGGAGGAACATTTACCGCAACATCTCATAGTGCATTGACTGGATTGACAAACGATGACCACATACAATATCTTCGTACAGATGGAACAAGGACAATGACTGGAAATCTGGATGTTAATGGGTATAATATAACAGCATATTCGATTAACATCAATGGTTCTTCAGCATACTATCAAGATAACAATGTTGCGATAAAGATAGCCAAAGGAATTGATTCTTATTATGCCAATATCTATGCTGGTGTAGGTGCTGGTTCTGGAACACAAAGACAGACTGCCATAGGTTATTATTCCGGTTATCAGAACATTGGTATTTTACAATCAGTTTTAGGATATTTTGCTGGATATGGAAATAATGGTTCACAGCAAACTGCTATTGGTTATTATGCAGGATATCAAAATATTGGAAGTGATCAAATGGCATTAGGTTATCAAGCAGGTTATCAAAATAAAGGTCTTAGACAGACAGCAGTAGGTGTTAGTGCAGGGTATCAGAATATTGGTGATAATCAAGGTGTTTTAGGTTATCAAGCAGGTTATCAAAATAATAAAACTGGGCAGACAGCATTCGGTGCTCAATCAGGGTATATTAATACAGGAGATTACCAAACAGCATTAGGAAATACTGCTGGATATTTAAATACTGGAAACACACAAACAGCTGTTGGTCGTAGTGCTGGTTATCTTAATACTAAAACTCAGCAAACAGCTATAGGTGGCAGTGCAGGTTTAAGTAATGCTGGAGATTATCAAACTGCTGTAGGATATTATTCTGGGTATCAAAATACTCAGACAAGTCAGGCCGCTTTTGGATGGTATTCAGGTTATCAGAACACTGGAGATTATCAAACTGCCGTTGGTCGTAATGCTGGAATATCCAATTCCGGAACAACTCAGACAGCTTTGGGTGCTTATGCAGGTGGTTATAATAATGGAAGTTCTCAGACAGTAGTAGGATATCGTGCAGGTTATCAAAACACTGCTAATTTTCAAACAGCTTGGGGAAGAGATGCCGGCAATGGAAATACTGGAGATTCGCAAACTGCTGTAGGATACTATGCTGGCTACCAGAATACTGGACTTCATCAAGTTGCAATAGGGCATACTGCAGGTTATTTGAATAATGCTAATTATCAGATGGCTTTAGGATATCTTGCAGGTTACATAAATACTGGAAGTTATGAAACGGCATTAGGTTATTATGCAGGTTCGTGGAATAATGGAAGCCGTGTAATTGGCATAGGTGCGGAATCTGCTTTGTACAATAATGCTAGTGACGTTGTGGCTATCGGATACCAAGCTGGAAAAAGCAACACTGTTGCTAATCAGTTTATCGTTAAGCAAACTAATATAAATGCAGTACCTTTGATACAGGGAGATTTTAGTACAGGGAGAGTTGGAATCAATACGGCTTCCCCAAGTTATCCATTGACAGTCGTTGGAAATGTTTCGGGCATTTCAATATGGTCGGAAGGAAATGTTTCTGCCGCAGGTTACATAACAAGGACACAAGTTTATGACAAAACAAAAGGAAAAGCATTAGATAAGATAAAGGATGCTAGCGATTATCTTTATGCGAATGGTACAATCAATCACAGTGCTTTCAATTATTCCGGCATCAAATATAGCAAACAAGTTGTTTCTGGATATAAAAATTCAACTGTATTCATGTCATGGAACGAAACCATAAACGAAAACGAAACTGACACAATAGTAATTGTGCATAACGAAACAATCCATTATTCCAATCCTATCTATACAACAGTTCAAGAGCAGGGAATAAGCCTAGATGCTGAAGTAGCGTTGCTGAAACAGGCTATTTATGAATTGAAGGTTGAATTATGTAGTGTCAAACCAAATGCTTATACTTTTTGCGGTGGTCTATAATGATGAAGCGTAGATATTTAAGATGATAGCATTTAAGATGATAATATGAAAACCAAATTGATGTTGCTTGGATTTGCAATGCTGTTTTTGGTAGCTGTATCGTTTGCAGATACTAAAACAGTATGTCTTAGCAATCTGACTGCTCAAAGCAATACTACCATAACCGTAATTTCTAACGGAGTTTCGAATGTAACAACGATTTCTGAAAACGTGACATGCCAGTACGGCTGTGATAATTCTACCGGCGGAATCAATCGCTGTAGGCCAGAATTGACCGAGCCGACTATCTTCGTATTAGTGCCGCCTATTATCATGTTCTTCTTGGCGTTTCTGCTATTATACATAGCTGTGAACATAAAGGAGTACAAAGCTCTGCAATTCATGTTTCTAGGCATGGCTCTGTTCCTTATGATCGGGCAAGCGTGGTACATGCAAAACGAGGCCGCCAGAACACTTGCACTGAATGATTCACAAGTGGGAGTATTGGGTACAATATATCAGATGCTTATTGTGGTAATGACAATAACAGTATTCTATTTCATTCTGGAAGTTCTGGTTCGCAGTTGGAAGAACGTGCAGAAAAAGAAACATGGCATCACGGATGATAACTATTGAGTGGTTGTATGAACCGCGCACACATGGCTAGGATTGATGATTCGTTGATACAAGTCATACGAGATGTACAACGACAATTCGAATCCATCAACAAACAACAGATAAAATTCACGCAAGCAAGCCGCGCACTTGCCATGCTTTATAACGGAATTGATATAGCTAATCCTCCATCAAGCCGGAAGAGAAAAAATCTTTTCAAACGTACTTGTGTTTTTTAACGCGATGCCTTTTTATTTTAAATGCTTTCTCATCAGGCGATGTTCTTCACACAATCCTTTTATATATAATCCAAAGAAACTGTGTTTTATCCAAATATACTTTGCATCTTTTTTACAAAAAGTACATTTGCTATTTTCCAAACTTTCAATAATATCAATCATTTTTTTCCGCCTTCCGTTTATTAATTTTATGTTCCCAACATATCGGGCATTTGGCTTCTTTGAAAACAGAACTTACATAACAAAGCCACATACATACCCCAAACAGTAGCATCGTAAGACTATATACTAGCAGACTTGGCAACGGCGTTAGACTAAACGTGATCCACGCCTTCCATCCTTCTGTCAGCGCATAAAGTCCGGCAAACATCCAGATGACATCGAGAATAAGATTGCGCATAAGATGCCTATGCTTTCTCTGCTCTTCTCGGATGGTCTGGCATATCATTAGGGCATCGGATTTATTTGGCATAGACTATTCCGTTTCCGCCTTTTCACAACACTTACAGCCAGCCGCGCGGCATTCATCTACATGCTGGTGATCGCACTTCATGCACTTGCAGAACTTCGGTGTCGGTTTGTTAAGTTCTTTTAACCTTTCTTGTTTCTTTTCCCATTCTTCATCGCCGGCTTCCATTATGTCAGTAGCTTTGATTGGCGGAGAATGACCAGCACCTTTCACTATTGGTATATTAGAAGGAAGCTGGGAAGGTTGTGAAGGCAAACGAGGTGACGGCATTTGCCTGTCTCTTGGCTGTGCTGGCCTGTTCTCTGCCTCTGGTAGCTTGCTAGCTGGTCTGATCGGTTCTGGTAGCGGTTCTTCGATGTCCTCTATAACTTCTGTTTCTTCTTGTGAGGTATCGTCTGGCATAACTTCTTGGACATCCGGCTTATCTTCGGGTTTGGCGATTTCGTTTTCAAATGCCAGTATGAAATTCAGCAATTTGGGATTGACTGAGAATAAAACTGATCCGCAGTGTTTGCATAAATAATGCCATATCTTTTCTTTGTTTTCGGGGTTTTCGATTTCACGCTTTTCAATGAACTCGTACACCATGATATCACTATGCTATCATTAGTTGAAGATATATATAAAGATTTTAGGTTACCTTTTTCATATCTTTATCTGCTAGATTCTTAGTGGCCGCGTCATGTTCTCTGCAATAAACATCTGCCATATGAATATGTGTCCATCCAGCAAATTTTTTAAGTTCGCTGGCTGTGCCGCCTTTATTAGCATAATCAGTTAATCGTGAATGCCGTATAAAATGTATCCATACTTTTCCAACGCCAGCTAACTGACCGGCTTCGACAATGTGCCTCCATACACTAGATCGGTGCATATTCCAAAGTGGCTCTTCTCCCTCTTTTGTATCTAGATATATTTTAAGTCTTTCCATAAACGGATGATTTTCTCTGACATAAATCGGACGTTGTTCTAGTATAACTCCATGCTTCTTTGTTGGAACTTTGAATATATAATAGGGATGATTATATAATACATCAACCTTGTGCATCTCCAATGCTTCGGAAACTCTGCATCCAGTAAGCCAGAGAAACAATATAAGTCCTTTGCTTTTCAACCTACATGCGTTATAGATGGCCTTGATGTCGCCATCATCTAGCTCTTTATGCCTACCTTTTCTCTGCATTCTTTCTGTAATCATATAGCTCACATCGATTAGAAAAATTCATATGCAACATTCTCGTATAGACCGTCTTAATATTTAAATTTATTGATTGTTTTATTCTTTTGAAACATTTTTTTCAACATTGTTTTATATTATACAGAAACTCGCCTTTCTTGCAGTTCTTCTGCCATTTTTATGTTTCCTTGCACACTTTTCTTCAGTTTGTTCGTGAATTTTCTCTTCTTTTTTTCGTAATCATCTATAAGTTCTTGTGTCGGCAAACCGATTCCAACCTTTTTTATCTTGTAGTCCACGCCGCGTATATTGACTCTTGGGTACTTCATGTAAAGTTTCTTCATGCGACCATCATAACTGATGTTAAGCCACTTGACGCGGCAAAGTTTTTTAATGCGATTGATGTGCTGTGTTTCTATATAAGTGTGAAAGAGTTTTCGAAGCTGGCTGTCTATGTAATCGAAGTTTGGAACTGTAAAAATCACTGCTAAATTATCATGCCTAAAAGTCTGGGCTATGTAATTGATAGACTTGTTGCTTATGCTATACCATTCACGCGCCGGAACTGAAACTCCAGCTTCATCCCATACAATACAATCGCCTTTTCTCAATGTACCGCTAGTAATAAGTTCCATGAATTCACTTGGAGAGAATACTACTTTAGTTATATTAAACTCTGGATCAATAAGTTGTCCAAGCTTTAGGGCTAGAAAGCTTTTTCCACTCCCAGTTTCCCCAACTATGACTGCAAGCCAGTTACGATTCAGGTTTTGCAAACGCTTTTTGATGTGCATTGTAAGAAAATTTCTTGGTACTCGTATCATTCTAAAGTCATCTCTAGTGATTTAGACGGCAACAAGCCGGCGCGTTCTGCCGCGTGCATAAGAAGTTTGAATTTATGTTTTGCCTGATAGAACTTGGCATTACTATGTGTTACGCCATCTATCTGGCCAGATTTGTTGATTGTCTCATCTAGTCGTTTTTTAATTATATCTCTAATGGTTTTACATTTCTTAAAATACTCTTCATCTAGATATGGAGCTATCGTATTTTCGAAGGCATCAACGGCTAAATGATAATACGCAGAACCTTCGCTCAAAAGGATATTGCAACGATCTATCTGGCGCAATATAAGAAACTGTAAATCTACATACTGGCTCGCTTGCGGAGTGGGATTTTCTTCTAGCCATTCTCCAAAATCTTTAGCATTCTTAGGAGCAGTTCCTACCATTCTTCTCGCCTTTGTTTTAACATGATATAGGTTAAAATCACCATCGCTATTACAATCCCGACAATAGCGACAAGCAAAATAGGCGGTGCAACGTCTTTAACTGTGTCAAAAATATTTTCTCCGAAATCTCCTCCTATTCCGAAGTTTTCTAAAACATCTCCCACTCATATCACCGCAATCCCATCAAGTGTACTATGTGGGCAAAAATGGAAGAGAACCATTACCTCCCGACAATGACGGCCACATGATTTCGAGCAGTTTTGTGATTTCTTTTGTTAGTTCTGTCTGTGCGGCAGTGATTCCGTTGATCTGTGCTACCACGCCCTGCATCTGCCCCAAGAAAACATATAGTAAAAGCACGATGATTAGGCCTGTCATACCTAGTTGTATCATGCCGGCATACTTCTCAAACCCGAATTTCTTGTTCCATCGTTCTGCATTGCGGCGCAACTGCTCTGAATACCAATAACGAGCGTTCTCTGGAGTTATTTTAAGATCGCCGGCATCTTCGATTGTCAATGGATGGAATTCGTTTATCTGTGGCATGAATAGAAGAAGATAACTCTGTCCGCGTGTGCCAGTATAAAGAAACGATATGTCTATCGGCTTGGTTTTGATTTTCTTTGTTTTCAAGAAGTATGCGAACTTGCCGGATTCAGCACCAGCGATCCGTTTTGCTCTATCTCTGCTTATGTAAATAGAACTTGCACGCTTTTCAAAAATAGTGACTTCGATTGGAAAACCTCCATATGCAAGGTAACTTCCAACAAAAGTCACTGACATGAAAATGCCCAATTCTATCATGACTATCAGAAGAACGCCTATCCATGTGTAAGCTACGGCAGAAAAGACGAAGAACATCAATAAAAATGGAACGATTATTCCCAATGCAAAAGCGACCATCATCGTTTTGTTGTCAATTTGCATGATTCAAAACCTCTTTTAAAACAATCCGAACCGTTTTTGCTTTGTTTGCTGTGGCGATTCGTCTATGCGGTGCAATATGCGAGTGTGCGAACCCAAGAACTTGCGCTCGCCTTCACCATATGCTTTACGCAATCCAGCAAATACAAGATCACAGACATTATCTATTAAACTGCTTTGATGCCCTCTTGCCCAATCAAGCCCGAACTCATCTCCATTATTGAACAATAGTTGTGCAAGATTATTTGAAAGGTTATACATCATGTCATAAATCTGCTGATCTTCGAGATTGGAAAGAAACATTACTTTATTGACGTGATGCCGGACAACTCCTATTATTGTACGGATTCCGCGCTCATTCAATACAGCTTCACCACTTGCGAGCCATGTACGTTTAGTATAATCGAAGTCTTGGCCGCGCAATTCATGTTCAATGAATTCTAGAATGTCATCGGCGTTTAATTGCCATCTTGTAAGCTCTTGGTTTTGCGCTTCTGATGTCGGACTCCATCCATCATCTTGAATTTCTGCTTCACTTTCTGTGTTTCTTTGGAATTGTTCCTCTTCAGATGGCATATTAAATATATCGCTTGACCACTATAAAAAGCTTTCACTTTGATAGCAAACGCTTAAATATGATTCAAATTCCTCTTCTCGCAAATTCCTTTTTCATATTACATATTGGGCAAAGAATTTGAAAATTGCTAGGATAATTGTTTTTGATTATCCAACGACACAAGTCCATCCCTTTGATAGAATCTCTTTGACGTTTTCCATTACCATCAATATGATCAATTTGTAATAACTTGTAATCTATTGGTTTGTTTTCTAAAATACATTCTCCTTCTGGAAATCCAACGCAACGCATTGTTCCATTAGTATAATGTTTGATAACATCTAGTTTATTTTCAAATCTCCATTTTCTGCTAAGTTTGTTTGTAATTTTTCTGTTTGACTTTCCCCATATCCTTCTACGTTCTAAATAGTATTCGTGCCGTTTATCAAATGTATTCTTATGCCATTTTTGTGTGCATACAATACAACGTCTAATTTTTTTATAGAAAAGTGTTTCTCGATTACATCGCTTACAAAACTTTACAAAAGTTTCCGTATCTGCATATACTCTAATTCCATTGTGATACACAAACATGATATTACTTTGATAGCGAAACTATAAATATTCGGTTTCTAATCTTATTTTTGGAATCAGTATGGCTAAGAAAGGTCAAGCGTTAAGATTCCAAGTGTTTGCTTGAAATCGCGAAAGGTGGCCTTTCAAATTCCGCAATCGCCGTACTGTTGCTCATCTTGGTCGTAATCACATGATGGTCATAACCATCTGTGACGATTTGCCGTGGGAGCAACAGTATTGCAGACAACACATAATGTCTGACATTATGTGTATGCATAATTCGAGGAACTCAGACAGTCAATGCGAGCGACTATAACATAACAGGTCAGGGGCTTACAGCTCTTGGCACATACGGTAGCTTTTTCAGCGTTATCGTAGTTGTTGTGGTATTTGCCGTCATCATTGGACTTTTCGCGTTCTTCTCGATGCGCGGTCGCGGTGCAATTTGAGAGCGTTACCTATAGCTGAAGTGGGCTATAAGTAGAAAATCTTTTTTCTTTTTCTTTCACTCTTTTAATTCTTCACCGCAAACTATACAGAATATTACATTTTTACGATATTTTGGCAGAACAAACGGACAATAGAATCTGCCACCACATATGTGCTTCACGACTTGTTTTTTGCGAAGCCGGTTTCTAATCTGTCTGGCCGTTAGTACGCAAAACTTGTTCTTAAATACAACTCGCGGCATAAGCTTATATAGTCAAGAGAATAAATAAAGCTTGTGGTCGTATGGACTTTATTTCTGCCTTATTCGGAATCATTATCGGCATGGGTTTGATGTCAGCTTTACTTGTTCTTAAACGCGATTTGATTTATATGATGATAATGTCTAAACTCAACGCTGAAGCCATCGAGGATTTAAAGAACGAAGCGAAAGAGAACGCAAAAGCCAAGAGTTCCGGCACTGACAAAACCGGCAAGAAGTAATGTATGTTTCCAACAATACTGCTCGGTTGCTCCGCCGGAACAACCGCATGGTTTAGGCAGTTGTTTCACCAAATTCGTCCTTCAGCCAGTTTATAATATCATTGATTTTGCCGCGCATTTCGTAATCGCATATCCCTTCTTGTATGTCTATCAAAATCTCGATTGCTTCTTCACAGTTCATTTTTGTTTAACTCCAAACTTTTCCCATGAAATAAATTCATAGTACCTACGATTTATCCATCTTTGTAATTTTTTAAGTTGCTTGTCGCATGATTGTTTGTTGAAAATCATAACATAAGGTTTGCATCCAAGTTCTTTTAATTTCATAACGCGGTACATATCTTGTTCAAAAGTTGTATCGAATCCGACTATAACGTAAAACATCAAATGTTGTGGCTTAATGCCAGCTTCGGATAGAAGTTTTATTCCGTTTAAAACGGATTGTTCGATTTCAGGTTTATCCCATGCAAAGTATAATCGCTTGACTTTGAACTGATCGTCACGATAATCAACTTTAGCCAACAATTCAGCTAGTTCTTTTGTGACAAGACGTATATCCAATCCTTGATTAAAACATACCTTATGGTTATTATCTATGAAAGTGTGCAACTTTTCTTTGCAAAGTGGACTAGCCAAGAAATTATTGTCAAGCAAAAGAAGTTTTTGTTTAACCATCCAAGATGTATTAACTTCATGTATAAAACCTTCTTTCTCTCTTACAATGCAAAATTCACAATTACGGATACATCCACGCGAAGTAAAACCAATAGAATGATCTAATTTGAAGGCATCATAATCTGGTACAATTTCTTCAATATCTGTAGGCAACTGCGATTTAATCTCATATCCAGTTCCTCCCATGAAAATCTTTGAGCCATAAAGCATATCAAATTTTTGATGGGATATATCCATAAAAACAACGTCATCGCCACGTTGTTTATGCCAAGTAAATATCTTCATTAGTGCAAGATTTGGAATCTTACCATCACACTGAATGATTCCAACTTTCATATTACATCATCAATCCAATAAGACCGCCGAGATCGTTCAAAACATTTGTAAGCCCCGCAAAGAACAGAAACGCCGCTACGAACATAATGACATTTGGTGTGACTTGCAGATACTTCTTGCGCATAAGATAATAGCCAGCGAATAGCAGTGCCGGTTGGATGACATATGATATTATCATTGCGATGCCGCTTGTAGATGTCAGCAACGATACTGCTAGTGGATTGGCTTCATATGCAAGCGCGATTGATGTTATCTCAGTGCTATAATCCCTCATAGACCATATCGCTACTTGCGTGACAAAGTGCGCTCCGAGCAGTAGCACAATGCCAAGCGCGGCCATGATGTCGGCTGACCTTAAAAACTTCTTTGTCTTTGAGTTGCGCATTTGCATTCCTCTATTGGATAACAACATTCCATGCAGAATTTTGCATCTAACGGATTCTCTCCCATCTGATACACTTCTTTAGCGCGCCTACACAATATCCTTCGTCATGGATTGCACAATTCTGACAGTCTTTGCAAATTGTTTCGTCCATCATTCGTATCAGCTATAATGCTTTAGTATCTTTCCACAATCCAGACAAAATAACGATTTGCTGTCTTTATCATATTCTTTTAATTTATGCTCGCATGTTTCTTGAAGTGGCATATTACTTCACCGTAGTGCTTTATCACACTGTTTCATTAACTTTCTATGTTCATTTATCCAATCTGGATTGTTGGTGTTTAAAAGGAGAACAATTACAAAAGCAATAACTAAAAAATAAAGCGGCCATAATGGTTCAACTGTCTGCCACATATTACTTCACCCACAATGTCGTATGACAAAACGGACATACAAAACCGCAATTGATCTTCGGTTGTTTTGCCTTTTCCCAGTTCAAACTGTCCGCGAAAAAGTGATTGCAGTGACGGCAATATACGAAGATTACCCATGATTCTTTTTGCTTTTTTGGAGTCATCTACATGCCTCGACTTGTTCTGTTATTTGCTTATTGATTTCGGAATCCTTTATGTGCAAATATAATTTCACCAATGCAAGTTCTTGAATTTTTGGCGGAAACTTTTTAATTGGTTCGAGCATTTTTTTAACGTCAGGGCTAATTGTTTCCAACTGTTCAACTAGTCTTTCTATATCTTCCATGTTACAACGCCTCTATGCCCTTCCTAAGAACGAGCATCTCCTCGATTATGACTGAAAGTCTTTTCATAAACAAGACCTTATCTTCCTTCGGGAATGTCATCAAATTCTTCGCCGCTTTTCGTATATCATCTTCTAACAACTGCATGTCCATCAAGAATCCGTGCCATGCGAACTCTGGCGGTTTCCGAGTATCTGCCGCCCTAGTTTCAATTTCCCTTATCGTTCTTTCCCTAGCATCCATTTTGATTTTACCAGCTTCTCTCTCCGCTTCCAACTTTTCCGCTCTAGTTATGCCATGCACAAAATGGAAATTCTTATCCATCACCCCAGTTTGAAATCTCTTCCAAAGCATGCCTACAGCACTTTTGCTATAGTTATTCTCAACTGTGGCTGTACATGCGGCTAAATGGTATTCCTTTGGCATCTGTGCAATACCGTATAACTTCGACAAATGAAGTCTGTCTAGATGTTTGAGTGCATAGTTCCGCGCATCCTTCGACAGTTCTACTAAACTAAGAAGCCAGTATGATCTGCCATGATTCATGCCAACATTATCTATTGCCTTTAAGTACGATTTAATTTCATCTTCACGCTCTCTGATTTGGGCTTTTGACTTCTTATGCGCATAATATGCCATCAATTTGAGCGTTGGCTTGTCCATTCCAGTCTTGTTCGTCAATACGTTGTATAGGCCATCCGAAAGTTCGAAGGGATTAAGATTCTTTCTTATCGTATTCTCTATGAAGCCAGCTTCTGATGCTTTGTTGCAGAATATCACATCTTTGTTTTTCTCTAAAAATTTCAACCCAGCAATCTTTGCGGCACGCCAACGTTGTTCGCCGGCAATTATCGTACCGTCCTTCCTAGCAATTATCGGCTGTATTATGCCATCCGCCCTTATACTGCGTGCCATCTGTTCGAGAAAGTTCTTGTTAAATTCCTTTCTCGCATTGTCTCCCGATTTCAGCGCGTTTATCTTAACCTTCATGGTAATCTCAACTTCGTCTTTTCTTCTTTCAATTTCTTTATTTTTCGCTGGAGTTCAGTCATTTTAATTACCTTGCAGGAATCTCAACAATCGTATTCGTACTATTATCCAAACACTTGCAAAACGCCGGACTGAAACGATCATTGGGATGAAACATATCATATTCAAATCCGGTTGCATTGCAGTCAGCGATGCAGTTTTTTTCTGTCGGTTGCATTACAATCACGATGCCAGTTATTACCATTATTATTACGAGTACGCTTACTCCGATTAACATTGCTGTTCCGAGTTTATCTTTCATTTCATCTCCTCGCTTATGCGCTTTCGTTCTTTCCAATATCGATGACCAAACCCTGCTATAAACGACGTTTTAATTAAACGGATTTCTCGTTTTGTAAGCGGTTTATTGTCTTTGTTGCGGCTATTGTGCAAAATCTTCTGGTTTAAATATGTCTTCAACTCATCTTTACATTCCCAACCATATAGCCTTTCTGTCATAGTTTCACCAATCTTCCTTCCACGACTCTATGCAACGTTCTAATTCACAACAGTTTCTGCAATGCCCATCGCACTTTCCTTCAGTTTTGGTCATGGTTTACGCCTCTTACCGTGTTTTGCTCGGCAAATTTCCCATGCTGCATCAAATCCCAAATGCCACATCTCAGTTAGTTGTTCGATGTGCCGTTTGTCTTTTCCCTTGTAGAAACTTGTTATTAATGCATCAAACGCTTTCATTCCCATTTTAGTTTTCTCAAAATCCATTTTTCGCAGACGTTTATAATTTAGTTCTTCTCTTTTTCGACACGCTTTTCGTGCTTTTACTACTTCAGTTCGGCATATTGATAGATAAATGTCAGGATAGTTGCGCCTTATTCTGCGTTTAGCTTCGCCGATTGACAATGTTCGTGGTAATTTAACAACGTCCATCATTTTCGCCTCTTTGCCGTCTTTGGCAATTTCGGGATGCGCCGACCTGCGATATGTCTTGCATCATTAATATTAAACTCCAAAGCACAATCAATGTCACTACCATACAACCCATACAGATACCAACCTTTTGGGAATCTATCATCAGTTTCTCGTTCCCATCGCAACTTCGGCTTTTTGGTTGTCACTTCGCCAGCTCCTCGCTTATGCGCTTTTTGAGTTCTTTGCCCCACCAGCATATCCCGCACTGTCCTTTATTTCCTTTGTCTATAATCGCCAGCACTTTCGCCAGAAGGTCGGATTTCTGGGAACGAAGGGCTTTTCGAATACGCAAAAATTCACACTTATCAATTCCACATTTATAACAATAATATACCATATGAGCATCTTCTATTTCGTCAGTTTCACAATAACATGGTTCATCAGCTTTTCGCCAAATATGTTTCATGCATTTCTTTTCTTCAATCGTCATCTAAACCGCCGACCAAATCTACTATTCTTCCTTGGCGTTTTTGTTCCATCAGATTGTCGAACTCTTCGGAACATCTCACACAAAGATATTTTCCCCTGCGTTCACGCAACTCATTTGATTGTTCCTCACAGGCATGACATTCAGTCATCTTTTCGCCCTCTTTCTACAATTTGCTTATGCGCTTTCGTTTTCCTTCCGTTGCACAAGTTCTGGAACAAAAATGATGTTGTTGTCCTATCAACCTCGTCCCGCAATTATTTTCACACATCCTATTGACACGCTGTCTGATTTTTGCCTCAGATTTTATTCGCTTTGCAACAAATTCGGCTATTTCTTTATGAAAAGTATTTCCAAATATTGAGCAAAAATCTCGTGCATCTAAACGTTTTTCGTTCCATTCTATCCATTCTTCAATAAGAGTTTTCATAGTCTAACATCTATTCCTAATTTTTCAGCTATCCTGAATAACATAGTCAGTATCTTTGCTTGAGTCAGTTCGTTTGATGTTGGAGTAGTCGTTTCGCTGATGTAGTGCATAGTTCCTTTGCCGTCCCATACACAAAGATAGTGTTCCGTGTTACGTCCGTAGCCTATTTCGTATTTTCCTTCAGGTTCGGTCATGAAAATATCCCTCCAATCGCAAATATAAACAAAGTAACGAATACGCCAAGCAAGAATCCGTTTAACACGGTCCGCCAATAACGTTTTTGGTTATAAGTCATGTTTTATTTTCTCCTCTTTACCGTCTTTGGAAGCGGCATAATCTATTTTTATGCAATGACTCCAATCTTCGACTTCCTCAAACCATGCGTCCCATTCGGCTACTACATTTTTCAAATGCTTCTTGAACGATTCTGGATTTAGGACTGCCGAAAATACCATTGTTTTCTTTCCTGTCTTCTCGTGAAGCATTCGAAGTATTTTTCCCATGTCACCTTGTATAGCAGGTATCCATAGTTCGTCACCTTTTACAATCGCATATCCCCAGTCTCCTTCTATTAGTTCTTCGGTCATTTCAAATCGACTTTATCTTTTGACATTCAACCGTGCATCTCATATTCAATTCGGTGATGTTCAATACACCGTGCAATTTTCGGTGTCTGCATTTTGTCGTCATCTTTTCATTTCACCTTTCGTTTTTCAAAAGCATCACATGCGATTGCAAATCTCGGATTTGTTTGGTCTGGATACTGAGAATGTTCGTTACAGAAACCATCCTTCTTTTTAAACCATTTGCATTTCAAACAACGTATTTTATAAAGCTGAGGTTCGGTTTTGAGTCGGCGTTTCCTTCGGTGAGTACAAATCTCACATATTTCTTCACCTAAGCTTTTACAATATTTTTTATATCCAAGCTTGCACCACCACAGTGATTTTGTCATCATTTTCTCCTCTTTGCCGTCTTTGGAAGTTTCGGGATGCGCCGACCTGCAATAGATTCGGCTTCTGAAATTGTGCAAGCTATTCCAATATGTCCCTTCCAGCAACGTAATTCCCAAAGATTACCGCCATAACGATGCCATCGCAATTTTGGTTTTTGTTTCATGGTTTCGCCTCTTTAGCCACGAAAAACAATTCTCCAAACATCTCTTTGAGATCGCAGACATAGCCGGATTGGGATAGTTCGTCTGCTATTGCATCGAGTTCGCAAGTTGAATAAAGCTTGGCATCAAGCATAATATCTTTGCATGAGTCGTCTATTTGCATTGAACCACCTACATCTTTTGCATAACCATGTAGTAACCGTTCCGCGTGAATTGGTTACTCTGAAGAGGCGGCCACACTTTCTTGTGGGTTCTCCGCATCCGTGACAGGTTGTGTGCATTGTTCGCCCTCTTGCTTCGGTTCTTCCGGTTTGGATTCTTCTCGTTTCTCTATGCACGCTTTTCTGTGTGCAAAACTGTTTGGTGCATTGTTACAAACTTTACAGTGTCCTTTTGGCATAGTTATTACCTCCTTTTTATTCTTTATCTTTAATCATTATTAACTTTAATACTATTTAAAGATTTTTATTCGTTTGAACCGACCACTCCTAGAGAAAGTGTGACAATGCTGACAAAGTGACGATGTTTTCATGATAAAAGATTATCATGTTTGTCATCTTTGTCATTATCACTGTGTTTGTCAGCATTGTCATATATATTACTCTCTCTATAATCCTCTGTCAGTCCATACATACCTGCTCTAATCTTCTGTAGATTGCCATCATCAATCATTTCTCTAATCGTACGATCCACAGAGCTGGCGGAGTATGATTTAATACCCTTAACTATGTTTCTACGAGTTGCCGAACCATCGTTTTTTATTATTATGCCCAATATTTGTTGTTTTAATGCTTCGTGGAAGTCAATAAATCCATATTCTTTAAACTTAATTGAGGTTGTTTTATGGAAGTCATTTTTTGTTACTTCGAAAACGATAGATTTAAGCGGCAATCCATGTCTATTTTTTCCTTTGATAAGATTGACATCAAACTGTGTGACATTATTTTGTATGGTTTCGTTGGCTACTTTGAGGCCATAACTGACATCAATGATAGCAAGTATGTCAGAAGAACCCCTGAAAGATTCCATTATATCATCATCGTCTACATCTTCGAGCTTGCGCTTCCGGAAGTGGTGAACCATGATTATAGTCTTTTTAGCATCTACTAGCGGCTTCAGGAAATTCTTAAAGAATTCATCAATAACTGCGCTGTCATTCTCATCTCCTTTGAGAAACCGCCTGAAAGAATCAAGATAGATGATATCATATTCCATAGCAAGCGCAAGCTCTTTTCGCATGTCGTTTTTGTTGAAGTCAAAGCAGAAATTAAGTCCGTCTATTGATGTGGTGTTAGCATCCGTACCGCGAAGGATATATTTTATGCGAGAATGCAATGCTTTGTCTGAGTTTTCAAGGTCATAATAGAGTATGTTTTTGTTTTGCTTTGTGTTAGAATTTAAGAAAGGTTTGCCCAATGCAATGGATATTGCCGAACAAAGACATAACATAGATTTGAATGCACCGGGTCTTCCGCCTATCAACGTTACCGTACCCATCGGGATTACATTTTCAATGAAGTAATCGAAAGTCGGTTCTTCTCCACTTATGATAGATGTGCCGGTAATAATGCGCGATTTGATGTGAGTATCGTCTGCAAGCGGTATTCCGGCTTCATATTTGCAGGCGGATTTAACGATGGTTTGTATTTCCCTTTTTTCTAAAGGTGGCTTACACATCGCTTGATTGACGGCTTCTATTTGCGTAAATATAAATTCTTCGCCGTAACCGCCGCGAGAACGAAATGAACACGCAAGCTTAAATAATAATCCATTCCGTTCTCCCTTCGGTATAGATTCCTTAAGTTTTTGTAGGATTGAGGCGTTGCTATCTATATTGGGTTTACAGGGAGTTATTATTTTCAAACCTTCCAAGAATATCTTTACTCCCGGCGGCAATTCATTGTGTTCTTTTCCTACTGTTTTAATAAGTGTTTTATGATTGCCTGTCTTGAAATGCGGTCTATATTCGATTGCAATTAATCCTGTTTTTTTTGTCGGATCCGTCCCAAATTCTGCTATAACATATTCCCTTATAAGCTTCCGTTGTTCCTCCGAACACAATATTAAGGCTGGAAACGTCAAACGAATATGAAATCCTCTGCTTCCCGTTTCCCATTCAGTATATGATAAACCAAGCTTTTCTAATTTGTTTTCTATTTCTTTCAGTTGGTCTGGGTTGTCTATATCTAAAATAATTTCATTTAACATTATCTCGCGCAGATTAGCTTCATCACGTTCTTGTTCACTGCAATGAGAATATGGTTTCCATCCAATCCAAACTGGATTGTTTTCATTGCGCATATAATGTAATTTAAAATCTCCGTGTTTTTCATAGAGAGATTTAAGATATTCTTTAGATTGCTCCATCAATCCACCTCCGTGTTATAACTTTAGCGCGTGCTGATAGAACTTCGTGTGGTTGATTGTCTAACCATAGTTGGCGCAGTTCGATTTCAATATAGTCCTGTAGTTCTAAATGATGTTTTTTGCACAATGTGATTCTGCCGTCAATATCTGTTCCGCCCATATGTTTAGGCAAAATATGGTGATCCTCCAAAGGTTCATTAAAAGTTTCGCATTTCTTGCACTTGCGTCCGCATCTAATATTAAACTGTTCGTCAGTCATCGTTTCTATTTCAAGCATTTTCTTTCACCTCAATACATCGTATTATCCGGCTCACAGGCAAAGCTTCGCGTCCAAGTGATGTTTCAAGTAAAACAAATGTATCATTGACAGAAATGAGCGTCCCATCTTTCGGGATGCCATCTCCGCCTCTACCAGAATCAAAAATAACTCGGACGCGCTTGCCGACAAATTCTTTCATGGGTTATATCACTATCTGATTAAACCCTTGTTGATTTACTTCTGTCAGCACTTCTAGTCCGACTTTCGGAAAGCTTCCATAAATTCTCTTGAAACTTCCAAGTTTGCTTTTTGGATGCACAAGTTTTGATTGTGGCAAGCTAATGATTGTTGTTGCGCCATTTTCTGTGACTAGTTCGATGGCATCTTGTTCCTTCATATAATTTAGTCGGTTTGCAAAGTCTTCCATAGCTTCATTTGTCTTTGGTTTGATTGCGTCCCAGTAATGACCACTATAAAACAAAGTGGCCTTGCCGCGTTTTATTTCCTTTATTTTTGTCTTTTCTCTCATGCCAGCTTGAATATCGGAATATCCGTCCAAGCTTTGCAAAGAATCCGTTATTTTGGTATCTTCCATTTCACTCAACTCAACTCATTACAACACGCTTTCGCGTGCGTAATTTAACATTGATATTCCCAATATATAAAGATTTGCATGCGATGTTTCGACTACTTTTCACTCTAAAGAAACAACACTCGTCCGTAATGTTTGCAAATCCATATCATTACAATACCGCAAGCTTTGCACCACACCGCATACAAATCAATAAGTTATCATCTTGTTCTTGGAATTCTTTAGGATGATCACATTTTGGTTCTGGCTCTATTCCGAACATCGTTGTCGCCTTATAGAAATTTAGTTATGTCGCGCTTTCCTTTTCTTCGAGAAACTCGCGGTTCGCCCATAGCAAATCCTGCAAGATTTTCAGCTATGCCTCGTCCGCCTTTCCGCTTGTGTGCGCGTGCTGGCGGCGCAGTCAGGCCACCCATTATCTGTCCGACCAAACTTGGTCGTGGAGTATATTTTTTCATAGCTTCTTTTCGCGCAGTAACAATAGCAAGCTTTTTAGCTTCAGCCACATACTCTTTAGAATAAACTTCTCGCCTCGCTGTGCGAGCTTGGCTTTCCAACTCTTCTCGAAACGCTCTGCTCTCTGCGGCATCTGCCTTTCGTTTGGCAAACATTTTACCGATTCCAAGCATATTATTTCCTCATCGTTATACGTCCTTTAGTTTTGGGATGCTCTTTTGCCAGATGTTTGGCAAGATAGCACGCATATTTTTTGCTGGCGTGAATGATGATTTTCATTCAGATTCCTTTCTTATTTAAATTATTTAACTCTGATGCAAGCATTTGGCGTTGTTCTATAAGTTCTGTTTGTGGAATGTGTATTTTTTCAACTTCCATAATTCTTCCCAACTCATCACGTTTTTTAGGAATAAGCATCGTTTGTTTTTGTGTGATTTCTCTTTGAATTGCATTTATTGTTAGACATATTTTTGCTTGGCTTTGTTTTAATATTAGATATGGTAAAACATCATACAATACTGACAATGCTTTTTTTGATGACCACGATAAACGATATGCAGTTTTCCAATCAGGATGTTTTGTGTGTTTTTGAGTTACTAAACATCCACCATATAATTTTTGAATAAGTAATAAAACTTCTTTATTAGTATTTGCTATAGTTATTCGAATTTGTTTTGATTTTCCATTAGTTCCAATACATCCTTCTCCATCTATAAATCCAGCTAACCACGATTTGAATGTTTCATTGTGTAAAGTTGTTTGCATAAAGTTCAACGCTTTTGTTTTGGAATTTTGTAACCGCGTTTACGAGCTTTCGACATCGCGATTGCGACGCTCTGTCGAATCGGCCTGCCTCGCTCGACATATTCATGCTCAACCCATCGGGCTATGAATTTTCGCGCCTTTTTAGAAACTTTTGGCATATCATCACTATAATCCTAATTGCTTTCGTACTCTACGAGATAACGTAAATGTACCTCTAGTTTTTATTTTTTTCAACGATGTTGATATGTGAGGATCAGTAATTTTACCAATCTTAAATACAGCAACAGCTTCTTTTTTCAATTTGAAAACATGAGTCATTGGTTTTTTATAACCTTTACGAAAAATAGCGTATCCCATATTAAATCACTATCAGAGGGCTAGCTTCAAAAAGCCCACCCTCAATTAATCGTTGTGCGTTATATCATATTTAAAGATATGCTATCTTATTTTCTTGACTTTGAGTTGTGCAGACGGATATTTTATACCGATATGCTTTCCGATGTCTATCATGTTTGTGCCTCCAAGTTCTTTGGAATATACAATTTCTTCTCGTTCCAAATACTTCTCAAATCGTGATAACTTTCCTTTACTGAATGTCATCTTCGCCATTACAACAACCTTCTTAAATCTGGAATGCGCCTTTTTGGAGTGCGCGCATTAAAGCTTGGCATACGCATTCTTATGTTAGCAGTCGGTATCGGCGGCTTTGCTGTGCCTCCGAGAAACACTGCCGTCCGGCGCAAAAATCCAAATGCACTTTCACGTTTGCGAGGCGGCGCAGTCGGAGCGCGGATCGGCCTAGCACGCGGCACAATGACCATCGGTCTGATCCCAATAACTCCGCCGGCTACAAAGCGCGGAGCTTTGCGTATGCGTGCTCCGAGTTCCAACCCATACAGCGATGGTTTATATGCCAGTTTTGGCGGAGCGCGCTTCGGAAGTCTATATGCCGCCTTAAAAATAGGCGGAGCACCATATGGCACTTGCGGAAGATATGGAACAATTGGCATTCTAGGAATAGTCGGTGCAAACATCGGCGGAACTGTAGTGATTTTTGGCAGTGTAGTTATTAGCGGAGCAGTGATTGCAGTTACCATAGGGATCTGTTGTGTAGTTACTCGCGGAATAACTTTAGGCATAGTTTCAATTTTTGGTTTCCATATTTGCCATTCAAGTGCTTTAGGAATTTGCATAGTCTTTGGAATTTCGGCTGTGAGTTGTTGCATTTTTGGTATCTGTGCTACTCGTTCAGCAGTAACAACTCTTGCTTTCGTCACAGACGGCATAAATAGTGGCGCAAAAATCGGCTTCGAGATAGGGAGAGTTTTTATTTCTAATGGAAACATCTTGCTTATCGGCTTGGCGACTTCTCCTAAAGCTAATTTGATTTCTGGCATGACTGAAACTGGGCGTTTTACTCCAACAATCTTTACAGCAGTTTCTGCTACCTGAGGAGCAAATGTGACAACTGGTTTCGGCACACGCTCTGCTAGTATCTGAGGAGCAAAAATAGCTTCTTTCACTGTCGGAGCTTTAAACATCGTAGGTTGTTCCCAATAGAATATCGGCTTTTCAGGCAAAACTGGTCTAGCTATTACTTCTGGCGGCTTCGGAGGAATTATCGCCTTAGTAGGTTTTACTTCGAATAGTTTTGCAAATTCTACTTTAGGGCGTATGATTTCGAACTCTCCCATTCTTTTCTGGATATAAACTGGCTTTGCCGCTATTTTTTGCACTCCAGCAATTTCTTCGAATGTTTCAAATTCTCTGATTGCAAATGGAGTTTCAATTTTACCAACTTGTAAAACTTTTCCGCGCCCAGCCGCTACAACTTTTCCAATCCTCTCCGATTCTAGAAATCCATATTCCATGCCGCGCAATTTGCCGACAGCAAGCGGAGCTTCCCATGCTATTTCTCTCTTCGCCATGAACGGAATCTCTTTCAAACCTTTCGGCATTGGGATTTTCGCCTTTCCGATTATTATGGCTTGAGGAAATGGCTCTTTGGCAACGATTCCCAAACCAGCAAACTTCGCTCCGCCGATATAATATTCCACTTTAGGTTTGACAAATGCTGGAAATGCTTTTTGCAAAAATAACTGACCGCGTGTAACTGCTGGCGTTACTTCTCTGATTAGACTCACCTTTCCTTTTATTGCAAACAACTCTTCGAATTCGGGATGTACTATAACTTTGGTTGGCTTTCTGAACACAGCGACTTCACGAACTTTTGGATATGTAACTGGTTCTCTTAAATATGAGGTCAGTTTTGATACGCCATAAGTAGCTAATGCAGGTGCTACAAATTCTCCAAGTCTTGCTGGTGCTCCAAACGCATATTTTATACTTGGCAGAATTCCGCCGACAGTTTCAACTGGTTTAGTGATAATCCCCCCTAAAAATTCTGCCGTAGTTACTGGCAACAGAAGTGTTCCGGCTACTGCGCCTCCAACAAATTCTTGTATTCCACGCCCGACATCTTCTGCTCTATATCCGCGAGCTTCTATTTCGGCAAACGTAATCGGTTCTGCTATCCCAAATGTTTCTTTTACGCCCTTCTTAATTTCTTCATGCAAAGGCAATTTCGGCAATGGCGGCGCGGTAGCCATAATAAAAGGAATCTGTTCTGCTGGCGGCCTTCCCCAGACTGCAAGACCAGTTTCTTTTGCGATTGCAAGTTCTGGCGTGATGAATCCAGTTCTGAACAATTCTGGGCGTGCTTCGGTTAAAGTCATAGATGGTAAACCGCTAATCGTTGGTTCGATTAATCCTATTTTTTCTCTTTGTAAGTATGCCGGCAAAACCGCAGGTCTATATGCTTCTGTTGGAGTAACTCCGAATCCAAGAGCTTTCATTTGTTCTGATACTATCATCGGCTTTGCTGGCTCAAATGTCGGTGCTATCGGAGTCGGTTCTATTGGAGTCGGAGCAACTGGAACTTCTGCTCTAGGATAAAGTTCTGCGGCTGTTGGAGCGCGTGCTTCCATTATGCGTGCGCCGCCTGTTGCCGCCGTTCCAGCTTCATAATAAAGTGCTTGCCGTTCTGTAGTACCAGTTTGTTGAAATGTCCATTCTCCTTGCCCAGAACCAAGATGTGTAAATCCAACTGCTTCATATCCTGCTGGAGCAATAACACGCGAACCCAATCCAGCTTGCATTGTGATTGTTTCTGGCATAATATCACATCATAGTATAACTATTTATACTTATCATTGCATTCATTATGATATGTCGCTAGCTACTAAATTCAAGATAATCAAACTTTCTGAGCAGAGTTGGGCAACATTATCCATACTAAAAGTCCAACGAAGAAAACGCTCATTCGATGAACTCATCAAAAGTCTAATATGATTTAGAGGTAGAACATGAAAGGATCAGTACTCGACGTATTGTTGATTCTCATCGTAGTGCTGACTCTTGGAGTTTTCATAATCGTAGGAGAGAAAGTTCTGGCAGAAGTCCATACTGTCGCAAACGAAACCGGACTTATCAATATCACAATCATCGAGCAAGGCCAGAGTGCGATGCTGATTTTCGATGCGATGATGCCTTTGATTATGATTGGTCTACTTATCGCCGCCGCAGTAATGGCATTCCTTATACCGTCACATCCGGTACTTATCATTCCTTCGATTTTTGTTGTGCTGATAGTCATAGTAATAGCTGCCCAATTAGCAAATGTGTATAATGCTATAACCGCTACGCCTGAACTTTCAACGCAAGCCGCACAGATGACATTCACAAATCAAATCATGAGTTATCTTCCGACTGTAGCTTTGATTATGGGAATCGTAATAATAGTTGCGATGTTCATAGCATCGAAAAGACCTATGGAGGTTGCCGGATAATGCAAAACAAACTAATGCTATTTGCAGTGATGGCAGTCATTGTAGCGACGACTATGCCAGTATCGGCAACGATTATCACTACGGCAACTCCACAATCTACAGACATTATTGCAAGCAGTTACCAGCAATATGAGTACATGGTCGCTCAACCGTCATACACAGCATATTTCAACGAGAAGCCACTTGGTGCGCATTTCATAAAAGTAATGATAGGAAGCGACCAACTTAATTTCAAGTTCTATGATCCTAACCCAAACAATGTGAAAGCAGTCGTTAATGGAAAAAACATAAGATATAATGGTATAGCAACCGATACTGATGTATGGTATGATATCAAAAGTGACATGATAAAGGAAACGATAAAACTTTACAACGCAAATGGTTCTATCATCAAATCTCGCATACAGACAGAACTTACTCCTATGATTGTGAAAGGAGATATTTTGTGGAAGCGTGGCAGTGAAACTATATTCACGATGCCGCGATCATATGCGACTGATACAAACAATAATTTTATTTACGGAGATTATGTTCTCACACAAAACGGATTGAATTGGGATATAGCGATTTCTATATCTGCATCATGGCTTGCGAGTGCTGTATATCCGGTTGAAGTTGATCCGACAATAGTTGTTGGATCAACTTCATCTTCAAATTCTGAAAGAGTTTCCGCAATGGATTCGTCTGGAAATCTTTACATATCTGTAGGCGGTACTGCTGGGGGATCGAACATTACAATATATAAATCTACTGATAATGGTGGAACATGGCCTGAATGGAAATCTTACAGTGATACGTGGACAGCTGGTGCTCACGTACTTGTAATATCCAACACTTCGATAGCAATAATCGGATGGTCAGACAATAATCTATCAATGCAATCGTGGTATTTGAACGGAACGTTGCGAAAAAGCTCGACAAAAGTTCGTATAGGTGCAGGAAATATATATGCTCCAACGTGCATAGTGAACTCATCATATTCTATCCTTTGCGCTTATAGGGAATATACGACAAACACGGAAATAAGATTTTCAGCGTTTGATTTTGATGGAACTGTATCAACTGATGGTACATTGATATCTGCGCCAGCCGTTGGAAGCGATTACCCGGGCATAGCAACAGATGCAACCAATAAAATCTATGTATTCTATGGTAGCGGTTCTGTTACAAATTATCGTAAATGGAACGGTACAGCGTGGGAAACCGCAGTGCAGGTCACCAACACTATCGAAAGTTATTGGAGAAAAAGTATAGCGGTTTCAACTACTGGCAAAATGCTCGTAGTCGCAAGAAATTCTGGCTTAGGAGGCTGGTTAAATTTCTATAATGGAACAGCGTGGGTATATGGCACAGCTGGATTAAATATGTCAAACGGTACAATATCTGGATATACTGCAAGTGTTGATTTATTATCAACTGCCGTTTTGACCGATGGCACATTCTATATTCTTGGTGGCAATACCACCGATACATTTTATACAACAACGACCAGTGGTACATCGTGGTCAGCATGGACGCATCATCAATTGGTGAATTCATCTAGTACAATGTTGCGTACAAATATTAGATGGTCATATTATCCTACTAGCAATAATATTACTCAACGATTGGATTATGTTGTTACGGCAAGTGATTCTAACACATATTATTATTCAATACTTTTTAACGCACCACCAGTAGTAACAATCAATTACCCAACCAACACGACAATCCTCGCAAGCAATATCACGATGAATTGGACTGTAAGTGATGATTTAACAGCAACACTTACATGCTGGCGTTATCTGGACGGAGTGCAAAAATATACTGGTAGCATCGCTAACGGCACAACGACAAATGAATTTATGAACAATGTCAGTATCGGTTCACATAATGTCAGCGTGACATGCCAAGACGGTGCGCCAGCCAATACTACGTCCACGACATATTTCAGCGTACTGCATTGGAACGAAACAAATCAGACATTTAGCAATCCAGTCTATGAAACAAATCTCACAAGTTTCAATATCACACTTGGTGTCGCGGGAAACGTAGCTAACATAACTGGTAACTTGACTTATAACAATACAATCTATCCAGCGACAACAACGGCAGTCGGCTCGACATTTGTGCTAAACGTAACTAATCTGCGCGTTCCGTTGGTCGAAACAAACAATACCGTCAAGAATTTCAACTGGAGTTATGTTGTGGCTTACACGAATGGAACGAATACGAGCGCACAGACTTCTACAAATTATAATCATTCAGTCTATTGGGCATACTATATCACATCTATCGCTAGCCCGACAACTGCGCTAGAACTAGATAATGTCACGTTCAATACGACAGTCGCTACGCAACTACAAGTCGCTACGCTTTCAACGAACACAACGTTTAACGGCACTGCCTATACCACAAGTGTCGTGGCAAATTCGAGCACACAGCGCAACTATTCTACAAGTATCATCATGCCCAATCCGCCAGCAAGCAGTACGCTTTATGTTTGGAACTCTACACTCTATGTTTCATACGGAAACCAATCGTTTGCCAGAGCTTCTAGCAATTCCAACATAACGGTAAAGCAGATGGTTCTTGCACTATGCGTTGGCAACGCTACTTTGCCAGCGTTTAACTTTACATTTTATACTGAAGAGGATGACAAGATTGTGAACGCTACAAACTTATCTTCGACTGCAAACAAATTCGAAGCAACATTCTGGGCATTCAAAAGTGGAAGTACATTCCAAAGAAACTATACGTTTAATTTAAGTGGCAATGTTTCGTATCCTATCTGTTTAGAGCATAATGAAACTAGTTTCTTGGTAGATGCACACATCCGTTACTATAACACTAGCTACTCCACGCGCAATTACTTCTTGGAAAACTATACCGTAGATAATGTTACGGATAACATAAGTCTGTATCTTCTAGAAACTACATTATCTTCCCCGATAAGTTTCGAAATCCGAGAGAGTAACGGCATCAATCCGGCGGCCAGCGTAGTGATACAAGCATTACGGTTCTATCCAGACAAAAACGTATATCGGATAGTAGCAATGGCTTTGACTGACGGTGATGGCAAAGGATTCTCATATCTAAAAATGAATACCGTGTTCCATAAGTTCAAATTATATCGTGATGGAGAATTCAAGCGAGAAATAGAACAGGGAGTTCTAGGAGGAGCAGATGTCGCGGCAGGATTGACTTTGACATATTCATTGACTGTTACTTCGCTCGCCGAAATCATGGAAATATACGAACAAGTCGTTGGAAGTTGTACAAGCAACAATGCTACAGCAATAGTCACATGCACTTATGCTGATAGTTCTACGCATCTGCAAACCATGTATCTCACTGTCCAAAGATTATCTAACGTGAGTTGGACTGCGATATGCACAAACAGTAGCATAACGGATAACGGAACATTGACATGCGATGCCTCTGGCGGAGGCAATGGTACATATTACTATTGGCTCTATGGCAAATTTGCATCGAGTTCGCTATTGACAATCAAGATAGCAGATGGCAGTTTTTATGTCGGGCAACTTAATATCTTCGGGACTGCTGGATTGCTATTCTCAGCAATCCTCATAATCGCTTTAGTTATGATAGGTTCGTTTAATCCAATTGTGACTATCTTCATGGGCATAACTGGATTGGTCGCTAGTTCCATTCTTGGTATGCTTGATATATCACTTGCGGCACTTGTTGGAATCATAATCGTTGGAATCATAATTGCTATAAAATCGAGAGGTTGAGTTGAGAAATGGGAAATCTAAAAGCTATCGTTGTAACGCTGATAATATTTAGTGGCATAGTCATAGGAGTATCTGGCTTTTATGGCAGTCTTGGTCTGCGTTACGGCGTGAATACGACTGACATGGGATTTCTTAACAGAAGCACGGCTGTAGCATCAACACTTAGCGATTTGGAAAGCAAAATCAAACAGCCGACCAATCCACTAGAAATAGCGGCCTTCATTGCATTCGGAGCACTTGATACGGCTAAATTGACATTCCAATCTGCCGATACATTGACTGGAATAGTCGGAGATATATCCGATCCAGATAATATCGGCGGAGCTTTGGCGATACCAGCTTGGGTTTCAACCGTACTGATAGGTTTAATTATAGTCATAGTCATATTCGCAATATTGAGCGCATGGGCGCGGTATGATATGTAAGTGATAGATATGTCTTTGTTCGCAAATCCGACAAACGTGACTTCGGCAGTAGGGTTGTTCCAGTATGGTAACGATGTCACGAATCAAATGTTCATGCCGGCGATGCTGTTCGTGATATGGATAATATTATTCGTTGCGCTCAAGACGACTTGGCGAACAGAAGCCGCATTGGGTTCGAGCACGTTCTCCATCATGATAGTCACGATAATCTTGTCAATCGCCGGATTGGTCACTGATACGGCAGTAATCGTGACAGTCGTAGCATTTTTGGCTTCGATGTTTTTGCTTGTATTCGAAAAGGATAGAGGATGATATGGAAGATAAACCAACATCACAACATCCGAAAGCGCAACAACAAGAACCATCAATTTATCGAGAAGCGGCTATAATTGCGATTGGTACAATGATTCTATTTATTGTGATTATGTCGATTCCGGCGTTTGCTTCGCCGAGTGTAGTTTATAATTATCCGACAGAACATAAAGATGTATCAATTTTCTCTTGGATTTCAGATTTATTTCTAAATGGAAAATATATTTCAGAAGTCGGGCGTATTTGTTTTACTGATGGTACATGCGCAGTAACCTCGCTGAATTTATCTCCAACAACTTATCTCGCGGCTGGAAACGTAACCGCAGGTTCGTTTGGATCAGACTGGGGCGGAGGA
>Ga0315288_10001656_pt1 | contig 28902 bp, 51 predicted proteins | sample YL17G11_20_MG_FD_203454 | JGI IMG/M metagenome (GOLD analysis project Ga0315288, IMG submission 203454) | Sediment microbial communities from Yellowstone Lake, YNP, Wyoming, USA - YL17G11_20 | ecosystem: Environmental > Aquatic > Freshwater > Lake > Sediment | place: USA: Wyoming | collected... | reverse complement strand
CAGGCATTAAACCAAACTTCAATATCTTTATACAATCAGTTTCTAAATTCAGCTATAACCTGCACACCTTTAACTATTCCCTATAATCAGACAAAATTAAATTTTTACTGGGAAGGATGCGGGAAATTAAAATGAAAATATTAGGATATATTGATGATTTATTATCTTGGTTTTTTAATTGGCAGTTATCAATAGGATTATGGAATTTATTGTTAATTCCTGCTGAATTAATAATAATTTTGTTTATAATTAGTTTGATATTAAAATATAAAATGATTGGTTTCAGCCCCTAAACTTTAAATATTCTTAATGCTTTTCCTTTATTATGTCCAAAGATTATGTATTAAGAATTATAGATAGAGATTTGATGCTTCTAAAGCTTGATTTAATTAAAAAGAAAAGAAAAAGGAGAAAGAAATAATGGCAGAACCTCCAGCACCAACTACACAGGAGCAGGCTTATAATCTTAATGAAGCTTATCGTTATCTTAGTGAAGGAATAAATTATAATTTGAGAAGCAAGCCAGGATATATTTCTTTAAGTTCTGAATATTCTGCTGCAGTTGATGCTTTTCAAAGAGCAGGCATGGATAGGGGATTGGCGGTCCAATATGCAAAACAGCAATGGGAAAAGGCAATTACTTCTGGAGCTGGTTATCAGCAGCCGCAAGTTATCCAGCAGATGATTCAGCAGGGAATATTAGCAAAAGTAGGAGAAACACCAAAATATCCAACACCAGAGCAACTAACAGGCGTCCAAAGAGCAGCATTGGGACTGCAGAATATTAGGACAACAGCAGAAGGCGGCTATTATAATGTTCAGACAGGAGCATATCAAACTCCACAAGGGCAGATGATGTCCATAGCACAATCAAAATTATTAGAAAGAACACAGTTTGTCCAGCCAACATCAATTCAACAGCAAGAAATTCAAGCCAGAATAGTTCAAGTTCCACAGCAACCATCATATATAACTTCTGCTCCTAAGATAACTAAATTGACTCCTGCTGAAATGGAAGCAAAATTTCCTGGAAAAATTGGATATCTAAAAGGTGATAATATATTTTATACAGGAAAGGAAACAACATTAGCTCATGAGTTAGGGCATTATTATGTTCCAAGTTTGGCAAATGCAACTCAAGAGCAATTATCTAAAATAAGCAAGGAAGGAAGAATTGTTTTAGGAATTAAATATTGGGATTGGGCTGGAGGCATGAAAGAATATACTCCAGATAAATATTCAAGTGAAGCATTAGCAATAGCATCTGCCTGGCTTAAAGCAGGCGGGATAAAAGCAGTTACAATAAAAGCAGTAATGCCTAATACAGTCAAGTTTATCCAGCAGCAGACAGCTAAAATTATTTCTCCAGTTCCAACAACAGCAGCGCAAGTTTCAGAAGAATATCAGCCAACAGTAACTCATGTTTCTGATTTGGGTGCTAGTTTGGTTCAGGCAAGAGAGCAGTTTAAGGAAGCTGCAGGGATTAGGGAAGGAGTTAAAACAACAGAGCAGATTATTTATGAAAAGCCTTTAACTTATGTAGAAACAGCGGGAAAATATGTTGAAGGAGTTGGGTATAAATTAATAGAACCATACTTGGAAAAAATAGAAAAAAGAGTTATTGGAGAAAGAAAAGAAGTTCCAGTAAAAAAGATTATTACAACTGAAACAATTACTCCAACACAAGTTATTACAGAAACAATCACAGAACCAATTGAGCAGAAAGGTTTGATTGGAAGATATAAAGAATATGCTGCAAAACAAATCCAAAAAATACCTTCAGAACAAAGAGCAATAATCAAAGAAGCATTAACTCCAAATATTGCAGGAATAAAGATAACTGATATCTCAACTGGAGCTGGAAAATTAATTGAGAAAGAACACCAGTTTATACAAAAATCTGATTATGTTGGATATACTTTAAAAGGTGTTGAAGGATTAGGTTATCAAGTATACAAAGATATTTCTATTGCTGCTGAAGGTGAAGTTTTATTATCATTTATTCCAAGAACGGCTATTGGACAGGTTGGAGCAATGTATAGAGATTTGGGAGTTAGTCAAACATTAATAGGAACAGAACAATTACCTATTTTAAAATTATCCCCAGAATCAACAGCAGTTACAGCTGAAACTTTGACTTTTGCAGGTGCAAGTTTAGTTCCAGGAGTTTCAGAAGCAATGTGGTTTGGTCCTTATGCTGAAACTTTTGTTAAGAAAGGAGGAGCAGAAACCATAAAGTATGCAGTTGTGGAAGAGCCATTGCAGACATTAGCACTTGTAGGATATGGGGTAGTAAAAGGTTATCAATATTTAAATGAGCCGATTATAACAAAAAGTATTCCACAGAAAACAAGAACAACTTATTTAGAAAAGCAATATGCTAAAATAGAGGAAGACACGATGAAAAATCTTGGAAAATATGAAATGAAGACAATAGTTACTCCTCCAGAAATAGAAATATCAACAAGATTAAGGGAGTGGATGGGAGAAAAAATTAAGATTTCAGAAGGTTTGTTTGGAAAGAAAATTCCTGCAGTTAGCCCATTAAGAGAACTTGCACCAATTGGAAAAGAAAGAGTTTATCTTACTAAGATGCCTTATTATTCAGAAGTTGGCAAGGATTTTTATGTTTTTGAAGCAGGTCCAAGATTAAAGCAAATTTCAAAGATTTCTGGGACAGGCGAGATTATAGATATAAATTTATATCCAAAAAAACTAACCCCAATTCAAAAAATGTTGGTTGAGGATTTATCAAAAACAACTCAAGAAAGTTTAGTACCAAAGATGTTTAAAAAATCAGACATAATTCAGACAGGTGAGATTTCAAGGAAGTTGGAATTTCAGGCACCAAGACTAGAAGTAGTTTCAGATTATACATTTGCCAAAGGAAGATATAAAGTATTGACAGAAAAAATAGGAAAAAGAACTGTAACATCAGCTTATGTTGCAAAGGCAAGAGAAATTTCAACTAAAGAAACTTTTCCATTTGAAGTTTATACTGGGGAGATTAAACTTAAAGATGTTACAAAGCCATTTGCAAGAGCAACAGGAAAAGTTGAAGAGATGACAGGGATAACTTTTAGATTAAAAGAGCCAATTTTATTTGAAGAAGAAATTTGGGGTAGAGGAAGATTTTATCCTAAAGAAATATTTAAACAGGAAAAAGTAATATTAAAAACAGAAGGTTATGCTGGAGGAGAACTTCCTGTAAAAATTTTAAAGGCAGAAGTTCCTAAATCAGCAATTATAGATTTTGATAAAGCAATGGTAGGAAAAGTTTCAGAGATAAAATCAAGGGCAATATCAATGATTGATTTAGAAAAATCAGAACTTAAATCAATGCCAAAAGTAATTCCAAAACAAGCAAAAGTAGTTATATATTCAAAGGAATTCAAAGATTTACTGCAGCCATCTGTAAAAGTTTCTAAAGCTCCTTTTTCTGCTTTAAAAACAGAAATTAGTATTAATAATATTTCCCCCGCATTTGTTTCAGTTCAAAAACTTTCATCAATGATTGAGGAACCATCACAGAGATTTATGTTTAAACCAAGTTTAAGTGAGAGAGAAGTTAATTTGCAGATGCCAAGACTTATGGAAAGGACACAAGTGAAAGAAATACAAAAAATGCAAGAAAAGTTACTTGAAAAAAATCTTGTAAAAGAAATACAAAAAATGCAAGAAAAGTTACTTGAAAAAAATCTTGTAAAAGAAATACAAAAAATGCAGCAGAAACAAATACAAAAACAACAATCCAAGATGCAGGAAAAATTGCTACAGAAACAAATCCAGAAACAAATCACAAAAGAAATTATGACTACATCAAAAACTCCTCAAAAACAATTCATAAATAGAATTATTAAAATACCTTTAGCTTTTAAAGGCGAAGAAAAAAGAAGAAAAAGAGATTTAGGATTAACTGGCTTTGATGTCTTCAAAATTCTTAAGGGAAAACCTAAACTTGTTATGAGAGGAGTTACAAGAGAAGCTGGCTTGGATATTGGGACAAAGGAGGTTCTTAAAAATCTTCGAGCAACATTTTTCCTGAAGAAATCTGACTTAACACCGAGAGATATTGCAACTGGCGGGGAGTTTAGGAGATATAAAAGATTATTCAGAGAGCCAACTAAAAAATCAAGACTAAGGAAATATTCAGATGATGTTTTTGTTCAGAAGGCAAGTAGAACTGGGATGTATGGAGGGAGATTATCTTTCAGGGGCGAAAAAAAAGAAATACAATCAGCGAGATTAAATAAATTAATGAGGAGCATAGCATGAAACTAGGAAAAAGGGCTTGGGCAAAGAAGATGCAAAGAGCCAGAAGAAAGAAAAGGAGATAATAAAATGTTTATGACAATAGTGGGAATACTAATCTTATTAGGATTAATAGCAACAGCTATTAAATTAATATTAAATAAGGGGGAGATTGACTAAATAAAAATGGCAGAAGAAGAAAAATACAATCCGGAAACAGACAGCTGGGAGAAAAAAGAACCATTCAAAGGCAAGATAGTTGAGCCAGTTTATGTAGCTGGACAGCCAATTGGATTTAAGCCAATTGAACAAAAGCCATTTGGGAGAAAGCAAATGGCTATTCTTGGAGCTAAACTTAAGAAAGAAGATATAGCAAAATCAAAAATAAAACCTAAACCATCACAGCTTAAAGGAATAATTGGCGGCTATCTTGGTGTAAGAAAATCCCGCCCTATCAAAGACAGATTAAAGGTTATGAGATTGCAGAATATGCTTGACAAGAAAAGATTATTAAATCAGATTGAAAAGCTTAAACTTGCCAAGCAAATTGAAACATTAAGAAAGAAAGGCATACTCAAACAGATTATATCTGCACCAATAAGAATGCCGCAGCAAATATATCCTGCTTATGCAACACCAGAGATACAGAATGATATTGATTCAGCTTTTAATGCTGATATTGGACATTCAGATGGAAATCTTTATGGAAATGAACAATATTATAATGAGCAGTTTTATGGAGAGGAATATTATGACAAGGAACTAAATTTAAGCCCCTGGGAGCATTTGGCAATAACTCCAAGGCAGGGAATTTCTCCGCTCTTGTGGTGAAAATGATAATTAAAAAATTGAAAGGAGGTTACAATGTCAGAAAATAAATATGAATTTGGAGAAGACACTGAACTTGATAAATTAAGAACAGAAGTAAATCTATCAAAAGTTATCAGAAACCAAAACAAGAAATTCAGGAAAAGAGTAAGGAGAATATAAAATGGAGCAGGAAACAGAAACAATGGAATATCTTGAGCAGTTGGAAGGAGAGCTTAGAGAAGCCCAGAAAGACAGAAGAAACCTGGCAAAAGCCCAATTAGGAATGTATGAAAATAATCCAGAAGATAATTTAGTCAAATGGCAGCTTAATCTTGAGGAAGAAAAAGATAGAATTTATCATCTGTTAAAAGGGCATAGAAGAGCCATAAGTGATAAAGGAGAGGAATATTGGGCAGAGGCATTAAGCAAGGATTCAGAAATATTAAATGATTATGGAGTTGATTATATTATGGGATTGCTTGAAAGCTTCCTTAATAGAAATATAATTTTATCAAACTTTGATGAAGATAGAATTAATGAAATATGCTTTGACTTAGGCAATCAGATTAATGAAGATATTTATAATGATTATGAAAAAATGGGATTGGATACAGATGACAAAAGGAAAAAATATCCTATTTTAGTTCTGAAAGTTATAATTAATGTTGAAGCTGCTTTAAGAAGAGCAATGGATAATGGAGAGAGAAGAAGTTTGAGAGCAATAATGACAATAACCCAAAATGAAAATCCACAAAGATATTCAAATATGCCCATAATGGGACAGGGAATGCAGCCAAGAAGGAGGTTATTGCATCCATCAACATGGTAAATAAGTTAAGTTTGTTATTTGCGGTATTTTTATTTAGCATGAGCTTTGTATATGCTGGAACTTGCCCAAATGGAATTGGAGTTTGTGATGAAACTATTCCATTTCAGTCAGCAGTTATTCCAATAACCCAATCAGTAAATTATTCACAAGTAAATGTAAACAACTCCCAATTCCTTCAAGGACTAACTCCCTCTCAAGTAGCAAATCTATTCACAGAAACAGACCCTCTCTCTTTACATCTTCTTAAAGATAACTGGAATTTAGGAAGTAACTGGCTTACTTATTCTAATCCAACATTAGATTTTAACTCAAGCAAATTAACAACAATTTATTATAATGCAACTCAAAGTTTAGCGGTAGCAGGAACAATAGATGGAGGAACATTAGCAGATACTAATCACCAAGATGGAAAATATGATGGAAGAACTTTTAATTTTTCAGAAGTTTCTGCAACACCTGGATTAGATTTAAGAATTAACTTTACTGGAATAACAAGTTTTAATCAAGGCGTAATGAGATATAAAACAGCAAGTGGATTGGCTGGAGATTATCCAATTATTCAGATGTGGAATTATGATACAAATGCTTGGGAAGATTATCCCCCAGTAGCTCAAAGCACAACATTTGCTACAATTACCCAGCCAGTTTTTGATAGTTCAGACCATATAAGCGGTGGAGTAGCACAAATGAGAATTTACAAAGCAACAAAAGGAAATACTGGAAATAAATATTATGTTGATTGGATTGCTATATCTCAAGGTTTTGGCACACCTTCTGGTGAAGAAGTAGACCCTTATTCATGGCATAGAGATGGAAACATAAATGCAACAGGATATAATATTACTGCAAGTTATTTTAAAGGCGATGGAAGTTGGCTGACTGGAATTTCAACTTACAATTCAAGTTATGTTCCTTACACGGGAGCCACTTCTAATGTTGATTTAGGAAGCAAGAGCTTAACAACAACAGGCACAGGGACATTTGGAACAGCTACAATATTCGGCGACCCCTCTCTACTTAATTTAATTGTTGGGAATGGTGCTTCTGCTACTGGCTATTATTCAATAGCTTTAGGGCCTAATGCTATTGCTTCTGACGACCAATCATTTGCTTTAGGATATAATGCTTTTGCTGGCTATTATTCAATAGCTTTAGGGCCTAGTTCTTCTGCTAATGGCGATTATTCAATAGCTTTAGGGTATGCTGCTCATGCTCCAAATGCTAATGAAATAAGCTTTTCAAATCAAGACTCAACTTATGGAACAGATAATGGAATTGGCGGATACACCCAGTTAGATATTTATAACGGAGTAGCTAATTTTCAGAAGAATAGTATCACCACCACAGGCACAATTTACAATAAAGCAGATAATTCCAAACATTATTTCGGAGCAGGAAATGATGCCTCAATTTATTATGATGGGACAAATATAATTTTTAATACAAGTGTTGTAGGAAGCGGGTTAGCTTGGTTTTCAAATAATATTTCAGCAACAGGATATATCACAAGAACTTCTGTTTATGATAAAAGCAGAGGAAATGCTTTAAATTATATTAAAGATGCTAATAATTATTTAACTACAAATGCAAAAGGAGAACAGGAAATAAATCATTCTGCTTTTTATGGATATACTTCTTATGAAGTTACAGACTTTTCAAAACCAGAAACAGAAACTTATGAAGAAGAAGTTTGTGATGAAAAAATACAGGAAGAAAAATGCCATAATGAAACGTTGACAAGAATAATTTATCCTCATAAAACAACAGAAGAAGGAGTAGACTTGGGAAAAGAAATAGATGTTTTAAGACAATCAGTTTATGAATTAAAAAATCAAAATACTGCATTACAATCCCAATTAAACTGCATAAAATCAGCAAAAGACTTTGCTGGAATAAAATTATGTTAAAATGAGCCAAGCAGATTTGGAGTTAATTACAGAACAAACAGGGGATAAGATTATATTGAGAGTTTGCGACAGCAAGACTTGTATGGGACAAAAAAGATTATTTAACAGGGTAGGATTATCCACATTTAAAAGAAGCTGGGTGTATACCTGCAAAAGATGTGATAATTATTATTATCTTCAAGTTAAATCACAGGAAAGGACAGCAGTAAGATGAGCAAGAAACATAAGAAGAAAAAGAAGTTTGAAGCAGGGCATAAAGCAAAGAATAAATATGTTCAGTTCAGTAAAATGAAAAGTGGAATAATGATGGAGAAAGGATGACACAATTAAAATGCAAAGAATGTAAATGCATAATTACAGAATATCTTGAAGATGTAGACAAGAAAATGAAGTATATGGTTTGCCCTTATTGTGGAAGGCAATTAAATAATCCAGTTTATGAAAAATGAAAACTAAAGACATAGAATTAAAAGGCGATGCAATAGAAAGTTTTGAAAGAGTTGAAAAGATTAAAGAAATAATATTATTAGGAATAAAGGGAGGAGTAAGAAGAATAATTATAAAATGAAAAACAAATTAATTAGAACACTAAAAAATACAAATTGGAAATATCAAATGATAAGTATGGTAATTGGGTATGGGATTGGTGGATTTTTTCAATTTGCTTTTAATCTTCCAAATTGGGCTTCTTTAAGTATAGGAGCAATGTTTGGATTATTCTCATTAATTAAAATGCACCAAGAAAAGATAAGAATATGAGAAATAAATTAAGTTTATTATTATTAACTTTGACTTTGCTAATCTGCATTATGCCTTTAAGTCTTGCACAAGTTGAAAGCTTTGGAAATTTTAAGATTAATCAGAAAGTTGATTTAATTCAAACTTATAATGCAACATACTGCAATATAACAAGCATAACTTCTCCAAATTCAACAATATACTCTCAGAATGTTGATATGACAAAGTCAGGGGTTAAGTTTAATTATACTTTTTCTTCAACTTCAGAACTTGGTGATTATACTGTATGTGGGGAATGTGATACAACCCCATGGTGTGCTGTATTAAACATAGGAACAAATTTATCAACAGCCCAGGCAATTATATATTTTATATTCTTATTATCAGCAATAGGAATATTTTTCTTATGCTTATATTATGCTGTAAAAATTCCCTGGAAGCATCAGAGAAATGAGGATGGTGAAGTTATAGGAATAAATGACTTAAGATATGTGAAATTATTTTTAATTGTTGGATGTTACTTAATTTTAATGTTTGTATCTGGTTTATTAAGGAGCATAACTGCAAACTTCATTCCAGAATTAGGAGTATCTGGATTTTTTGAGTGGATATTCTGGATTATGCTTTCTCTTATGTATCCTATAATAGTATGCTCCTTGATTTTAGGGTTAATTATTTTTATAAATAATAAGAAACTTCAAAAAGCAATTCAAAGAGGTTTGCCTATTCAATGATAGAAAGAAAAATATCAGGCTGTGATTTAAGTTTTAATGATTGTATAACCTTTATTATAAAAGCAAGATTCAGGCAGGATTTAGATAAAGAGCCACAAAGCTTCAGAAGGATAACAAAAGCAGTTGCAAATTTAATAATGACTGATACAAATGTAAGAAACAGGCTGATAAACGCAATATTAGAAGATGACAGGAGAAATAATAATGTTAAATAAAAAAGGTTTCATGATTGAATTGATTGCATTTGTTGTAATTGGAATTATAGCTGTCTTAATATTTGCTGGTTTTATTTATGGCTTTGGATTAATTAATAATGTTCTTTCATCCGGAGATTTGGATTCATCTGTTGCAAATGTTTCCCAGGCATCAAATGCTTCTTTTGGGTATTTAAATGCAGGCTTGGGGCAGTTAAGGCTGATTGCCGCAATATTATTAATAGGATATGTTATAGCAACATTAATCTTTGCCTTTATGTCAGGAAAGCACCAGTTATGGCTATTTGTTTATATCATGATGACAATAATAATAGTAATCTTCTCAATTTATATTGCAAACGCCTATGAAACTCTGCAGGCTAATGAAACACTGGGAAGCACAATACAAAGTTTTGGAATTGCAAATTATATTATCTCAACTCTTCCAGTATGGACATCTATAATTGGATTATTTGGAATTGGATTATGCCTGATTGGAAATTATGTAAGGAGGCAGATGGAAGCATGAAATTTTTAACAATATTTTATATATTATGCTTTGCAATAATTTTTATCTGCATAGGCATAATTATAGGAATAGAAATAACTGAAGATGATATATTCAAGACAGCAGCTTCATTTGAAACAAGCAACTGCTCAGGATTGGATTTTCTTATGACTGCTAAATGCTTAAATGATGATTTAAGGGAATGGTATAATTATAATCTGTCTAATATAAACAAACAAATGAACTTGTCAGAGTTAAAAGTAAATGGGGGGGTTTGCTGGCAATATGCAAATTATTACAAAGAAAATTTTATTAATTTTGGATTTAATGCCAGGACTATTTACTTGAATGCTGATGATATGGGGCATAGTATAACTTTAGCGTGGACTAAAAATCTATCTGATGGCAATGGAACTTATTGCATTGCAGACCAAAGAAAGGTTTTCTGCAATGGCGATTTAGCCAAGCTAAATATGACTTTATACAAGGAATTGGTGAAAAAATGAAAAAATCAATAATAATAATGCTGATTGTTTTATCTTGCTTTACAGTTACAGCAGCTTGGTATTTTGTGTTTGGTGGAAATTTAACTGCAAGTGTTTATTCCCTGAATGGAATAAATCAAGTCATAATTCCATTCTCAAATATGGAACTGAATACAACAACTTCAAGCAATTTTGCTTCAACATCAGCAAGTTTTATTTATAACAAGCAAGGGAATTTCTCTGTAGAAATATTTGAAACTTTTGTTGATTCTTCTGGTGGAGAATGTCTTGATGGAGTTTCTGATTGCCAGATGGAATATGGCTTATACAAAGGTAACAATATTTTAGAAAGCATTTGGAATGGGAAAAAAATATCTATCCCAAATAACAAAGAGAATAAAGTAATTTTTGTTAATATGAGTTGTGCAGCTTATAGTTGTCCTCAAGAGAGGCATATTAGCATTAGACTAAATGAAACCAAATAAAATGACAAAACACTTTTATAGAACGCATTTAGAAGGCAATACAGCAACGATAATGCTCTGGGTAATGATATTGCTCGTGGGAGTTTTAAGCATTAATTTTGTTTTAGCTATAGATTTTGATAATGTTAAGATTTATGATTCTACAACAAGAACAGCGACAATTACAAATAACTTTGGGATGGGAAGTGAGATAGCAAAAATACAACTTATTTCTCCAGATGTTGTTTATGTTATTGCAGGGAAAAATAGATTAGTAGCAGAATTTACTATTGAGAGTTTTGAGGATTATTCAACTGCATTAAAACAAATTCAGTTTTATAATAATAAAAATAATCAAGAGTTCTCAAGAGCATTTACATACAAGCAGAAAATTATAACTCAAAAGGATGTAAATGATTATAATTATAAATGCACGCCAACAGGAAGTTATGATTTAAATGGAACTGAAATTTTAACCTGCAAAAATATTTTAATAGGAACTCACAAAGAAGATGTAATTGAGTGGCAAGATTTTAATTCTAAAAATATTCAAACAGGAAAAATAACACTTGGAATATTTACTGATGTTCTTGCTGGAGATAATGTTGAATGGCAACCAACTTTTTATGGAGTTAAAATTGATGAGTGGGCAACTTGGCAGTCAAGTTATAATCTTGGTTTGATTCATTACTGGAACTTTGAAGAAAACACTGGAACAAATGTAAATGATATTATGGGTGCGATGACAGGAATAGAAAAAGATGGAACAACTCAAGCAGGAGTGGTATGGACAACTGGTAGGGTAGGATATGGATTAAATGCAACTGGAAAAGGCATAATGAGAACATTGGGAAATATAACAGATATTCCACAATCAAATTATTCTTTAACATTTTGGGTATGGGAAACAACAAGCACAGGAGATATTTTTTATGTAACTTATGAACCTACTGCTAATTTTAAGATTTTTAGACAAACCTTAAAAAGATATGGATGGAATACTGATAGTGGCAATATTTATACAGCTGATAATTCTGCACCTTATGGCAAATGGGTATTTTTAGCATTTACAATTAATTCAACAGGAGGATATCTTTATGTTAATTCAACATTAATGGGAACAGAGATAGGCAAGACTTCAATATTTGACTGGAATAATGTAAGATGGGGTTTTGCTGATGATGGTTCTTTAAACTTGACAGGAAGCATGGATGAAATAGGGATTTGGAATAGAACATTATCTCCAACAGAAATTTCTGCTATGTATAACTCTGGAGCAGGAATGAGTCCATCTGGAACTTTCCCAAGTTTAATATCCCCTTCTGCAAATTATTCTTCTCTTGCAGGAAATATAAATTTTAATTGCAGCAGTTTTGTTGTTGCAGCAACTCTTACTAATATTTCTCTATGGACTAATTCATCTGGGAGCTGGGCATTAAATAAAACTTATGCTTCTGGAGGAGTTATAAACTCCTCTAACTTTAGTATGAATCTTCAATATCCAACTTTATGGAGTTGCCAGGCTTGTGATTCTACTGGAGCTTGTAATTTTGCTAATGAGAATAGGACAATAATAATTTCTAAATTAATTGAAAACTCCCAGACATATAATAACCAGACAATAGAAGAAAATTTGGAAACATTTATCCTAAATTTAACTTATGATTCAGCAGCTTATCCAAACATTTTATCCAACTTAATTTATAATAAAACCTCTTACTCAGGAACTAAAACAGGAACAGGTAATAATATTTTATTTTCAAGAACAATTAATGCCCCGTCAGTAACTGCTGGAACAAACTTCACTTTCTACTGGCAGATTGGATTGATTAATTCAACAGGAACAACTTATTATAATTCAACCATGCATAACCAGTCTGTTTCAAACATAATTATATCAGGCGATTGCACTGCTTATTCTGTCTTGGTTCTTAATTACACAATAAAAGATGAAAGAACACAGGCAATAATAAATGCCTCAATTTATAATTCTTCAATAGAAATAGATATGCAGATTTATCCTGTTGGCTCTAATTCTTTGCTGATGAATTTGTCAAAAATTTATAATAAAACTAATAATGCCCAAGTTTGCCTGTCTGAAAATCTTACTAATTCATCTCAATATAGATTATATTCTCAAGCTAGATATTATGCAGATGGTTATGTAACAAGATATAATTATCTTCAAAACTTTACTATGCAAAATTCAACAATACCACAGCATATAAATCTATTTGACTTGCAGTCTGCTTATGCAACTCAATTCCTAATGACATATAAAGGCAGGACTTTCCTTGCTGTTGCTAATGCTTTAATATCAATAAACAAAAAATATGTTACAGAAGGTATTTTTAAAGCAGTAGAAATAGAAAAGACAGATATTTTAGGGCAGGCAAATGGATATTTTGACTTGAATGGTGTTGAATATCAGCTTATTGTAAGCAAGGAAGGGGTTATCTTATCAACATTTGATAACATAGCTATATTCTGCGAGGATAAAGTTGTAGGAAACTGCAAGTTAAATCTTGATGCAAGTTCAACAACAACTCCAGTTACAGATTTCTACACTTACAGCAATTTAGGATTTACAGAATCATTCAATTCAACAACAAGAAATTATCATTTAATATTCAATACTATTGATAGTTCAGTTGCTAATATATCTATCTTCTTAACTAAGTTTGATGGCTATTATAATACAACTTTATGCTCAAATGAAGTTCCAACAAGTTCAGGAAGTTTGGATTGTTCTGTTCCTGCAAGTTATAAAAATATAACTTTCACATCAACTATCTATATGAACAGCCAGACAATTAAAACTTCTTTATGGAGCATACTTCCAGGATTGGCAAGTGATATTTGGGGTGGAAGCGCTAATGTTGTTGTATTTGTTCTGGGAATTGTAATTACATTAGGAGTTATGCTTATTCCTTCTGCTATTGGAGTAATTGTTGGAACTTTAATTGGAACCGGATTTGCCATTATCCTATTGTTTATAAGCGGTTCAATTATGGCTGGAACTTTTATCTTCCTTGTGATAGCTGGTGGGATTCTAATTTGGATTATATCAAAACGAGGTGTAGATTGAGAAAAATGTTTAGAAAAGGATATAAAATGAGCGAAGAACATAAAAGAAAAATTGGAAATGCAAATAGAATTTCTTTAAAAGGAAATATTCCTTGGAATAAAAATACCAAAGGATTAACAAAAAGTAATTCGGGAAGTTTTAAGAAAGGCATTGTACCTTGGAATAAGGGAAAATTAAATCCTTTTTCAAAGGAAACATTAATAAAAATGAGTATATCTAATAAAAATAATTGGACAAAATTAAGTAAAGAACTTAAAGAGAGAAGAATTAAAGGTATTAAGTTTCCTTCAGAAGAAACTAAACTAAAAAAATCTTTAAGTAAAAAAGGTAAAGGATTACATAAAGGCATATGTTATGGAGGATTTAAAACACAATTTAAAAAAGGGCATGAGACAAGTAAAGAAATAAGAAATAAGATAGGTTTGGCTAATAAAAATAGAAAACAAACATTAAAAGAAAGAATAAAGAAAGGAATATCTTTAAAAAAAGCATATTTAGAAGGCAGAAAAATAGCTTATTGGAAAGGAAAAACAATGTCAGAAGAAACCAAAGAAAAATTATCAAAAATATCAAAAAATAATCCTAAAGTAAAATTAGCACAATTTAAAAAAGGACAATTACCTTGGAATATTGGATTAAAACCATCCAAAGAACAAATAGATAAATATAAAGAATGGAGAAGAACTTTTATAACTCCTAAAAAAGATACATCAATTGAGGTCAAAATCCAAAACTTTTTAAAACAACTTGGAATAGATTTCTTAACTCATCAATATATAAAAGAAATAGAACATGGTTATCAGTGTGATATTCTAATTCCTTCTATGAATTTAGTTATAGAATGTGATGGAGACTACTGGCATAAGTATCCTATTGGAAGAGAAATAGATAATATTAGAACAAAAGAATTATTGCAGAAAGGATTTAAAGTTTTAAGACTTTGGGAATTTGAAATTAAATCTATGGATTTAAATAAATTTAAGGAGAAATTAATATAATGGATTTTAAAGATTACTTTGTAACATTTTTGCTGATTGGATTATTTGCAGTCTGCATAATTGGATTTGCAGTTAATCTTGGCAATGAAAATCAAGCAAGGACTAATTTAAATCAAAACCCAATCATTAATAAAATGGTGGGAAATATAAGCAATGAACTAAATCAGTCTATGACAGGAACAGAAGCAGCAAGAAGCGCAATAATAGAGGAAACAGGACAGCAGACAATTTTGACAAGCCTCGGATTTTATCTTAAAAGCATCTTCTATGCTGTCAGAGTTTTCTTTGACATTGGAATTAATATGGTTAGTTACATTTTTATATTTACTCAAGAAATCTTTGGGGTGCCAGCAATTGTAACTGGAACCTTGATGGCTATAGTTATGGGGGTAATATTATTAGCTGCCTGGTCAGTTTGGCGGGCGGGGAGATAGTTAAAAAAATGGCATACCAAACAATTCAGGAATTTAACGCAACAGGATTAGACAACATAGTTGTTTATGTAGCAAATACTGTGCCTATCTTTATTCCTGCCTTGCTTATAATAATCTGGATTTCTGTAACATTAATGATTTATTATGGCACAAGGAAATTTGGGACTGGTGATTTTTTTGTTGCAGCAGCAGCATCGGGATTTCTGGCTTTTGTAATAGGAACAATAATGACGCTTACATTTGGCATTATTAATAATTGGACACTTGGAACATTAGCTGGAATTCTTATTATATCTGTGTTGTCTGCATTTGTAAAAAGAAACAGGGATTAAGTAACATTGTTTACAAAATTCTTAAATAGTATATTTATTTTAGAATCTTATGTTTTTAACAATTGAAAGGAGGTTTAGATTAAGATGAAACAAATTTTAGAACATCTTAAGCTGAAAGATAAGAGAGGAATTCTTGGGTTAGATACTGTTAAAGCAGTTATCATAACCTTGCTTACTCTCGCTGTTATTACTATTGCTTCTTTCTTGGCATTAGTATCTTTGCAGAATGCAAACATATTTACAACTGGAAGCACAGCAGCAAACCAGACTAATTATATTATAAATAATATAACTGGCGGGACAACATCTTTCTTCAATAATGTTCCAACTTTCTTCACTTTGCTTGGAGTTGTAGTTTTAATTTTGATTATAGCAATTGTTATAGTTGCTGTAACAAGATTCAGTCCGGGTATGGGAAGAGAAAGCTTATAAATTTCATTTTAAATCTGGGGAGAAATCCCCGGAAATAAATTTTAAAATGAAAATGAATAAAAAAGGAATATTAGGATTAGATACTGTAAAAGCAGTTATCTTGTCATTGATGGTATTAGCTGTTTTAGTAATTGCTGTATTTGCTGTTTTAATTCCATTGAGAACATCTGTAGAAGGTATAGATGCTAGGTCTGGAAGTGTTATAAATGATTCAACAGTTACAAAAGTTAATGATGCTGCATATACATTGCTTCCAACTGCTTATTATTTGAGAAATTCAGTATGCACAGTAAGTGCCTGTAGAAATTCAAGTAATGGAGTTGCAGTTAATGCAGCTAATTGGAGTGCAAGCAATTGTCAGGTTAATTATGCAGGAACAGGTCCAGGCAGTAATTCAAATAACTCTATCTGGAAGTGTGATTACAGCTATACTTATAATGGAAATGACACAAATACCATTGTAGAAACAATGACTAAAGCACCTGTTAATTTCTTCAATAATACTCCAACATTCTTTACATTATTAGGAGTAGTTGTATTGATATTGATAATTGCTATTGTTATTGTTGCTGTTACAAGATTTAGTCCTGGAGCATCCATTGGCTTAGGAGCTGGTGGAGGCGAAGGTGGAGGAAGCCTTGAAAATATTTAATTATTATTTGCCTCATGTTTTTTAAGGAGGCTCATATTCAAAAGTCGGAAGCAAACCTAAACGACACTTCCGACTATAATCTATTGTAAGGAGAAAAAATGCACAAATTAAAAAGATTCAGCATGAAAGAGCCAGTCAAAAGAATTAGCCTCAAGCCTCATGAAAAGAGGATGAAGTTAGACAAGAAGCTAAAAAAGATGTGGCATAAAGGATTGTAAAATGGGATGCCATAAGAAAACACTTGCCAAGGTTATGGCTTCAGTAAGGAGAAGACATCCTGATTATGGATTAGAAAGGAGAAAGAAAATTGCCCGGGCTGTAATCTATGGAAGAAGATGAAGATTATAATTAAAGCAAATAAGAAATATGCTGAAAGATTATTTAAGCATTTGAAAAAAGAGCATCCTTCAACTAGACGAAGGATGAAGTTAAGAAAATAATAATCACCTCTTTTTACCCGGGAGAGGTTATCTTACCACTCGGAAAAGATAACCTCTTCAATGGGTTTTATGCCTTCTCATAAAGATAATCAATTTTGTTTTTTATATCAACTAAAAAGGGATTATATTCAGAAGCATATTGCTGTTCAACCTGCATTCCTTTTAGGTATCTTGTCTCAAGATAACCTATTAAAGTAAATATAATTGCTCCTGCTATTATTAAAACAATAAAATATTTGGATATATTTATATTAATATATCCTTTAGTATTTAAATCTGAAAGTGTTAAAAATAAAAGCATGGAGGCACTTACCATAGACATATAACTCTGGCTTCTGCCAAAGTAAATCTTCATCATTATTATCTTATTCCGAATTTCCCGTATCATGTTAAATTTGTTTTTTGGCTGTAACCATTATATCAAAATCATAGTTATATCTTGATAGTAATTTAATTAAAAAATAATAAAAGCCAAATCCAAATCTGGAAAACTTCCTTAAGCTTTGAACACCTCTTCTATAAATCCTTTCATTCTTTATAACCTTATACCCACATAAATTAAGCAAATAATTTAATTCATAGAATCCCCAAGCATATATATGCCCATCAGTTGATTTATTTAATTCTACAAAAGGATATGGATGTAATATTGGAACAATAATTCTTATTTCTCCATCATCACTAAGTTTAGCTTTAAGTTGCTTTAAAATCTTTATAGGATTCTCTAGATGTTCTAAAACCTGAACCAATAAAATAACATCAAAAAGCTCATTTGGAATCTCTTTTAAGGAATTAAACATAAAAAAACCCATTTCCTTTAATCTTGGATACAATCCTTTATTAATATCAATTCCATATTTATTTCTAAATGAATAAATATTTTGCCCTAAACCACAACCAAACTCTAAAACATTTGCATCTTTATCTACTCCCTTAAAATATTCTATTCTTGCTAATCTGGATTTCAAAATATAAAAATCTTCTTCATCCATCATTACATTAAACTTATCTTTATGATATTGGTTGTTGTAATTTATCATTTTTCTCTCGCAATTATCTCTAACTTACCATCACAATATTTACATCTTACATCTAAACTTTTCTTATCATAGATTCTAAGTGTTTCATATCCACATTTATTGCATTTTCTAATTGTTGAGATTATCTTTTGTTTCATTTTATGAGAATTAAAAAGAAGTTTATTACAGCAAACCCAATTATTCCTACAAGCATCCAGACTCTTAATGGCAGACTCCAATAGTAATGATTTGGAACTTGCTGCATAATTGTCTTTCCATTTCTAAATTTTATTGCCAAATATAATTTATTCATTGTAAATTAGCTGTAGCTTGTTTAGTATTGGAATGATTAAGGGGTTGTAGAGCTAAAATAGGTAGGGTAGCTTTTTTAGTTATTCTACCTGCCCACCGCTCATAATAACCTAATCTTTTTCTATTGCCTTTATCTTTTGCTCCTTTTTTTCTACCTAGGGGTTTACCCTCTTTCTTTCTTCTAGCATTTCCCAACTTAATTCTTTCAGTAATCATCTCCCGCTCCATCTCTGCAAAGCCAGATAAGATAGTAAAAAAGAATTTACCCATAGGAGTATTAGTGTCTATGTTTTGGGATGTTGCTATAAGTCTAACATTCTTATTTTTTAGTTCTTCTAACACCTGCAATAAATGAGCTGTGCTTCTTCCTAATCTATCAAACTTCCAAACAACAATAACCTCAAAGCATTTATTCCTCATGTCTTGCAACATCCTATCAAGCTCTGGTCTGGAAGTCTTGGAGCCAGATACACCTTCATCCTTATAGATAGAATAAATATCCCATCCTTCTCTCTCACAATACTTCTTTAGTTCTATCTCTTGATTTAAAGTTGTCTGCTCAGATGTGCTAACTCTTAAATATAATCCTGCAATCATTTCTTCAACTTTAAATTTTTAATTAGTTCCATAACATTCTCATCAGCAAATATAACTGGCTGCCTGCAAACCTTCTCTATATAATGTGATAGAGCCCCTCGCCCATTGCAGCCAGACTGGGAAGCTTTCTCTTTCAATCTGTTAATATCTTTCTGCTCAAGATATAATTTTATTGTGTGTTTCATTGTTGTTTGATAAGTATACTTAAGTATACTTTGGTGGTAATAAGTATACTTTAACCTATGAATATAGTATATTGGATTGTTTTTTGTCTTTTTACCTCAATTCTCTAAGGAAATCTGCCTCATTGCCATCTCTATTGTTGATTTAGTAGTATAAACTCCAGCCAACTCTTCAATATCTTTAGCTATTTGTTCTTGTGTCATCTTAAACCTATCCCAAAGCAGATACCATGCTGCATTTCTTTGTTTCTCAACTCTCTTTTTTGCTTTAGTTCCTCTTCTCTTTAATGCTTCAGCCTTCAATTCTCTATATTCCTTTTCATTTAAGGGATAAACATTATCAAAGTTCCCTGGAAAGTCAATTTTACCTATTTTATAATTCTTATATTTCTTCCCATCAATATATAAATCCTTTTTATTTGGTTTTGAATAAACATTATAATATCCTCTCTCAAAAATATCATCTTCATTCACTAAATAATAAACATCTATCAGTAAATTACTTCTTGTTAATGCAATTCCAGCAGGTAAATCAAAGAAATCAGGAATAACTAATATATTGAATAGATTATATTGCCCGCATTCTCTATAATAATCAAGAACATCTTGAGTTGAAGTCTGCATTATCTTCTTTCCTTCAAGGTCTGCTCCTGCTTCATCAAATACTAATGGTGAAAATTGATAATTCTTCCCTAAATAATTACCTTGCTCAATAAGTTTACTACCTTCAAAGATAAAATTAGTCTTTAAATCAAATTTAACTTCTTTATTATGGACTTCTTTCATTTGATAAGCCCAATAACATGCAATCTGCATGGCAAGAACAGACTTTCCTACTCTAACTTCACCTCCACCAGTAATTATTATAGTAAAATCCCAATCATAAGGAGCATTTTTTATATAAATATCTATATTATCTTTCAAAACATCATCCATATAGAACCCTGGCTTCTTTTGATAAGGAAAACTGCCTATTGGAAACCATTTTTCACATATTCTTGCCATATTATCACCTTTTTGCCGCGGCTCTTCTTGGATTTGGTTTATCAGGCATTCCAAATCCATGTTTGTCTTTGGCTTCTTTTACTACTGAATCATATTCTTCCAATAAAGCTTCAACAATCTTCCAAGATTTTTCATCAAAGAAGGTTTTTTTATTGGTTTCAATCATAACTGGATGTTTTTCTAAGAAAAGGTCTAATGCTTGTTTAACAACATTAATCTTTGCTATCTCTTCTTTCTTAAGTTTGCTTTTAATTTCACTATAAGTAATTCCAATACTTCTTTTCTCTGTTAAAAAGTTCCATTCTCCTAGTTCATTCTTTTTTAATTGCACCTTTTTACAGAAATTAATTATCTCTGATTCTTTATTTAATCTTAATATTTTTAATTGAGCCTCATTATAAATTCCTTCTTTAGGAAATTCATCATCAGATTCATTATTTCCAGAATTAGGGTTATAAACCATTTTAAATTAATAACCTGCTCCCTTTTTTAGAGTTACAATTATTACAAGATGCTTGTAAATTCTCATAAATAGTTAATCCCCCTTTAGATTTAGGAACGATATTTCATCCCACCTTGGAAAATTAGGATTAGATGTTCTCATAATTGTAGTTTTATTAAAAGAAATCCCATTTGAGCAATAGCAATACATTTCTCCATAATACTTTTCTGTTTTTTCTGCTCCGAATGTTAACGGACTTGACAAACATTTAAATCCTTCCTGTTTAATTAAATAAATTCCATAAAACATAACTGCAATTAAAATAATTAATAATAAAATTAAAATATAATCGGAGTCTTTCATTTTTTATCGTCGAGATAATCTTCAATTGCAATAATATCATTTGATTGGTTTAATTGTTTATTATATAACCATGCAAGTCCGCAAATAATCAAGCCAAGAAGAACATAAGCTATTGACTTATCCAAATCTGGATATAAAATATAATATCTGATGAAGCTTCCTGCTGAAAAAACTAATCCTATTAAGTATCCTGCTAAACTCCAGTTACTTATTTTCATTTTTAATTACTCCAGACTAACTTCCATATCATCAACAACATCTTTTTTAATTTCCATTTCTTTTTTATTATCTTTCTTTCCTTGACTTCTTGAACTTCTATCTGCCCTGACTATTGTAAGATTTCCATTCTTATCCGGGCTGCAGAAATATACATACTTGCTGTAATCTGCTTTAATATCTGTTTCTACAATTGTTTGTTTCATGTTTTCCTCCTGTTATTTAATTATTTTTTCTTGCCTTTTCAACTTTATTCTTTGCACATTTTTGGCATCTAGGTCCATCTATGAAATTATAATACTGCGGACTAAATCCTAAAAAGCCTTCTGACAACTGAACTCCACAATCAACACAAAATTTAGGTTCTCGCATCATTGTTCCTCCTGGACTTTTCTATACATTGGTTTTTTTATTTGTGCTGGCTTTGGAGCTGGCTCTGGTTCTGCAGCTTCTTCTTCTGGAGCTTGTTCATAACTAGACAGGATTATATTTAAAGCTTCTCCGATTTGGTTTGTAGCTTCTTTCAGCTTCAGTATCTCTGATAACATCCACTTGTTGAATATCCTCGGGCTGCTGATTAGTGTTTCCACTTCGTAATTGCTCAAGACTTCTTTCAATCTCTGGATTTCCTGTGCCTGCATATCTTCTTGCGAAGTATTCTTTTCTTGTTTCTCGTTTAAGTCTTTCATCCTCCACCTCCTTTTTGATTTTATCTGGAATCTTTCTTCTGAATATCCAATTTTCTATCCATCCATAAATAAAAATCATGCCTGCAAATAACAAAAGCAAACCTCCAACTATTCCTATGATTGCAAGTAGTAATAAGATTATATTTATGATGCTCATTTTAATTTATCCTGCTGGTTTGTATCCCGAAGTGGAACAAATATTATTCAGCGATGATAAAACATCATTAACCTTGTCAAGAACTTTGTTAGATGCTTCTATTCCTGCATTTGACAAGCTGATGCCACTCACAACCTTATCAGCAATGAAATAAATAGCAAGTGAAAGAATAACAAACACAACTATCGGAAGAATAATAGGACCATATTCTTTTATCCAGTTTATTTTTTCATATCTGTCTTTCATAATCTTTGCTGTTCCAGATTTGAAAGCTCTCATATCTGGATGGATAAATTTAACTCCAGCAGATTTTAATTCCTGGTTAACTGATGTCATTAGAATATTAACCCATTCACCATCTTCTCTTATGCAGTATAAATATAAATTTCTTCCTGACTTGATTTCTCCTCGTGGAAGGAACTTTTTTCTTTTCTTTAAAACAAAAACACTGTCGCCATAAATATTATACTTCAATTCTTTTGCCCTGTCCTTTCCAACATATTCCATCTGCCCATTTCTTTCTTCCCATATCTGAATCTTCTTATTGAACTGCATATATCTTACAAGAAAATAAACTCCAACACCGCCTGCAATTAAAACAACACCAACAATAATTAAAATAGTCAAATAAAAAAATGTATTTGATATTCCAGATATGATGCTTGAACCACTAGGCAGAATGCCTGACAATGCTCCACCAATATCAACCATCTTCAAACCTCTCCTCTAATATTTCTTCTATAATAAAATCATGCCAACTTCTATCTTTCTTTTTAGCATCTAGTTGTTCAAACTCAGAATCTTCAAAGTAAACTGTAATTGACCTCATTTTATCTATCTATCATATTATCTATGGTTTATAAATATTGTGTGAACTTTGTAGTAACTTTAAAGTTTAAATAAAAGTTTAAATAGTTTATTTGGCATTGGATTAGACTATGGTTGAATTTGATTTGGATGAAGTGAAGAGAAATTGCATTTCTTTTAGGCAATATAATACTTATGTTTTTGTCCAAACTCAAAACCAATTCTACAATGGATATATCTGCCAGGTTGATGAATTAGCTTTTATATTTCTTGATGATAAAATACCTGCTCCATTTCCAATAAGATGGGACAATCTTACTGCTCCGATAGTGCCAAGTAAGAAGGTGAAAGAATGAATGAAAATAATAAGTTTATTGAAAGAGATGATAGCCCATTCTGTGAAATTCATAAAAATAATAGAATGACTTTATGCCATAGTGGATACATTTGTTCATCTTGTTGGTATGAAGAAAAAATATTAGGAATAATCAATCCAAAAAAGATAGGGCAACAAGTTTTGGATATTTCTTTAGTTGAATATAATAATGAAAAAGAATATGTAGATAGATTAGAAAAATTTTTAAAAGATTGTGGATTTAAAACTTGGAGAGAAGTTATACCCAAAGAACATAAATATATTGAATTTCCTTTTAGAGTAGATTTAATATTTTATAGAGAAGATATAGGATATATTGGAGTAGAGGCAAAGAATTTTAGAAGTTTGAGGCAAGGGGGAGCAGTTGCAAAAGCAATTAATCAAATAGATAAATATAGATTACTAACTTATTTAAATGAAGAAATTAAAATAAAAAAATGGAGTATTGCATCTCCAATTTCTATTCCTGCTATTACTTCAAAAGAAATAGAAGAAAGGGTTTTAATGGAATTATCTTCATTCATTCAGCATTTTATAGATTATCAATATGATATTAAATTATTACATTTTCATGAATATCAAAATTCTCAATGGAATAGAATATCTATTGGTAGTTATACTAAAGATGTAATAAACATAAGAAAAGAGGTAGAAAATGGTGATAGCATTCCAGAAATTTAAACAAATTCAAGAATTGCCTGATGTAGTTGATAAGCATAGAGAATGGCTTAAAGATTATGCAGGTTTGCATTATTCTATTGCTCTTAATGGAAAGGATTTAATTAAATGGAAACAGGAAAAAGATAAGTATGTTTATTACAATTCTAAATATTCAACTGAAATAAACAAAATAGAAAAGCATCCGCGAAGATTAATAATAGAATTTGATGACAAAACAGAAGGAGAAAAAGATAAAGAAAAAACAAAGAAAAATATTGAATTTGTAAAATCAATTTTAAAAACTCATCAATGGGGATTTATAGAAAGCTCTCACAATGGGGCTTGTAATTATCTTTGGATTGAATTTTCAAGGGGTTTAACTACAAAAGAATCTCAATCTTTTCTTAAATGGATTACTCCTGAAGGAGGGGAAATAGATTTAAACTTTTCAAACAATAATTTTAGGCATCCTATTCTATTTGCTATCCATTGGAAACACTCAAATTACAGAGAGATGCCAGTTGAATTTTATGAAGGAAATCAAATTGACTATGATTCTCTTAATTTAAAAACAACTAAAACAAAAGTTAAGACTTCATCAATAGGATATAAAACTGCATTTAAAATATTTACAGACAAACAAGAACAAGCAAAAAAGTTTGAGGAAATTCAACCATTGTTTTATGATAAATCTGGATGTTGGTGGTTATGGGATTCTGACAAATTTAAATGGGAACTTGTAGATGAAGTTGATATTTTAAATATGATTGGAGATGCTAAAGATATGGATATAATCAGCTCAAAAGCCAGAACTGAAATACTTAATTCTTTAAAGCAACAGGGAAGAAAGCTTATTCCTAAACCTATAAAATTAACATGGATACAATTTCAAGATAAAATATTTGACATTGAAACAGGAGAAACTTTTCCAGCAACTTCAGATTATTTTGTCACAAATCCCATTGCTTATAAACTTAATGCAGACAAAATAGAAGCAACTCCAATAATTGATAAAATATTTGAGGAATGGGTTGGGGCTTCTCATGTCAAAACTCTTTATGAATTTATTGCTTATTGCATGCTCCCAGATTATCCTATTCACAGAATATTTTGTTTAATTGGGGCTGGGATGAATGGAAAATCCTGTTTTTTGAGGTTGCTTAAGAAATTTATAGGAGAAGATAATGTTACAGCTACTGAACTTGATACCTTAATTTCTTCCAGATTTGAAATAACAAGACTCTATAAAAAACTTGTTTGTATAATGGGAGAAACAAACTTCTCTGAACTTTCAAAGACAAGCATGCTCAAGAAAGCAACAGGACAGGATATAATTGGATTTGAATATAAAAATAAAACCCCTTTCACAGATGTTAATTATGCAAAGATTGTTATAGCTACTAATAATTTGCCTGAAACAACTGATAAGACAATAGGGTTTTACAGAAGATGGATGATTATAGACTTCCCTAATTCTTTTTCAGAAGAAAAAGATATATTAAATGATATTCTAGAAGAAGAATATCCCTGCCTGGCTTTAAAATGCTGCAATATTTTGCATGACTTATTAAAAGCAAGGAAATTCACAAATGAAGGAACAGTTGAAGAAAGAGCAAAGAAGTATGAAGACAAAAGCAATCCTCTTGACAAATTTATTAAAGAATTTTGTAATACTGAAGATGCTGATGGTTATATCTGGAAATATAATTTTGAGAAGAAATTTAATCAATGGGCTAAACAAAATAGGTTTAGAGAATTTTCAGATGTAGTTATTGGAAGGAAGATGAAAGAGAAGGGAATTGAACAACAAAGTAAGCCTGCTAACTGGTTAAATGATGGAAAAGGGGGGTTATTAAGGTCTTGGATAGGAATAAAATGGAAAAATTAGTTAAAATTACAACATTTACAAGAATTACAGGTATACCCCACTCGTTTGAGCCGTGTAGTAAACAAGTGACTATCACCTGTAAATCCTGTAATACCTGTAATTTTAACCCTTTTCTGATAATCTCACCAACTAAAACCTTAACTCTTATGACAATAGCTACTTTTTTTGCTAAACTGTCTTTTTTTGTCCAGGCGAGGCAAGGCAATGTTTTGAGGTGTTCGTGCCAAGTCAATGAGCCAGTTGGTGGGATGTTACTATAAAATCATAACATTACAACCGAAAGATATATAAACCCCATTAACTATAATAAACTATGATAATTAAGATTAACGACAATACAAAAGAATATTTGGAAACTCTGCGAACTCATCCGCGCGAAACTTGGGATGACTTAATTCAAAAGTTAATAATAAAACCCTTACCTCAAACTTCAAACAAAGATATGATTCCAGCAATTAAGCAAGAGGTTAAAAAATGAAAACAGAGATTGATATAGATGATATAAAAATATTGAGAAATATAAGAACAGAATTAGGTGATGTTAGTGATTTAATGTCTAGTATAAGAGAAAACGGATTATTACATCCTATAGGTGTTTGTAAAAATGGAGATGAGTATATTTTAGTTTATGGGCATAGAAGATTTGCTGCTTTGAAAAAATTAGGAAGAAAAGCATTAGAAATAGGTAAAGAAATAAATATTACTGAAAAAGATAAAGATATAGATTTATTAATTTTAAATATAGTTGAAAATTATCATGTTAAACCAAATACTCCTATAGAATTTGGCAAAGCCTGCAGTGATTTAAGGGAATTGGGATTAAGTATAGGAGAAATATCAGTCAGATTATCAGCTCCAAAAACAAAAATAAAACAAGCTTTGGGATTATTATCTGATATCCCTCAAGAAAGAAGAAATCAAATTTCTTATATTTATGGTTCTAATGATAAAAAAGGTAAAATTTCAGCCACTGTATCCTCTTCTATAGCTTACTTTAAGAGAAGATATGGTATTAAACAAGAGGATATAAATAAATTATTTGATATTGCTCGTGATGAAGAATTATCTACTAAAGATTTAAGAATAATTGGAATAATGATATCAGAAGGAAAAACTTTGAATGAATCTATTTTAATGAGAGAAGATTATACTAATAAGCAGTGTGATTTTATAGTAAATAAAAAAGAGTTAGAAAAAATTAAAATACCTTTTAAAGATTATATTATTTCAGTTTTGATAGGTAAAACTAAATTTAATAGAAATTTATTTTATAAAAATCCAGCAATTAAACAAGAGGTGAGCAAATGAATCTAACTAAAATGAATGCTGAAATAGCCCAGTCCTTTGAAGCCTTCAAGGAAGCCAAGTTAGATGAAAGAACAAGGGAAATCCTGCATGATTTAGGCATACCCTTAATTATACCTACCCAACAGCAATTAAACTTAAAACAAGCACCTATACCTTTTAAATCGCAAAATAGTCCTATTCAGGAGTAAGGATGACAAAACAATTCAAAGATTTAAAGCAACTTGATAGAATTGAGTATTTATTAGCTAAAAGAGAAGTAGATTTTCTTGATTTCCAACCTTTTGGAACATTGTATAGATTATTAACCATAATAATTTTTATTACAGCATTTACAATTCTATTAGCTTATCATAATGTTGAATCTGCAAGAACTATTGCAAATGTTATTCCAGTAATATGGTTGGTTACTAAATATATTTTTATTATTTTGTTAATTTGCCAAGCTGTAAGTTTTATATTTTATCTAAAAAAGAAAAGAAAATTAAAGGAGCACTTTAAATTAAAATGAGCCTATTCATTAAAGATACCCTATCAGAAGCCCAGAAAGGAGCAAAACTAGTCAAAGAGCTAATGGCTGACTTATATTATCATCAAATTTCAGATGAAGGGGAATTATATAATTCTAGTTTAAGATTAGCATATGGTTCTGCCATCAAATTGCTTATGGACATTGAAACTTGTATGAATGCTTCAGTTCAGAAACTAAACAAAAGCGAAAGCGGAGGAAAAACAAATGGTATCATTAAGTGAATTTGCAAAAGGATTTACACCAGTAACAACCAAAAACATATCAGACTTGAAAGAAGTTGATGTTGCCCTTAACCTTGAAGATAGGGAAGGAATTGATAAAAAAGGCAATACTTTCAAGTATAAAGCTATTGTTGTTAATGGTGAAGACTATCGTGTTCCAAGTTCAGTTATAGGAGCTTTGAAAGTCATACTTGAAAAGAAACCAACTTTAAAGAAGTTTAGTGTGGCTAGGCAAGGAAAATCAAAAGAAGATACAAAATATACTGTTATCCCTCTTGATTAATAGTCAGGCCTGAGTAACTGATGTTACTCTAGTTTTTCAGCAAAGCTGAAAACTTCGGAAAGAAAAGAAATTTAACTTGCCCTTTAATTTTTGAGGGCTCATAATCAAGCAGGTTTGAGTTGCCTCTTTCCTGTTGATAGGCAGGCTGGATTAGTTTTGCCAAAGACTATTCCTCCTTCCTGCCTTTAAAAATAAACAAAAACAAATAAAATGAACAAACAATCAAAAATCCAAGAACGAAACAAGAAATGTCCAAAAGAAATTTTGGAAGTAAGTAAAGATGATAGTTGGAAATCTTGTATAATTTGTGGTGGAGAATTAACTCAGGTTAGAAAGGCGTTATTTACTTGTCTAAAATGTAATCAAGAATATATTGCTGATGAAAAAGATATGCGAGAAGCTAAATCATTTAAGATAATTAGAAAATGAAGCCAAAAACAACTCAAAAATTGGTTTTTTGTATAAAATATTTTAATAATTTTATGTATAGACTCGCTCCCACTCTTATTTTTCTTTTAATGTTAATAAGAATAATAAAAATGAGTTGTATTA
>Ga0315288_10001655_pt1 | contig 28907 bp, 24 predicted proteins | sample YL17G11_20_MG_FD_203454 | JGI IMG/M metagenome (GOLD analysis project Ga0315288, IMG submission 203454) | Sediment microbial communities from Yellowstone Lake, YNP, Wyoming, USA - YL17G11_20 | ecosystem: Environmental > Aquatic > Freshwater > Lake > Sediment | place: USA: Wyoming | collected... | reverse complement strand
CGCATGCCGAACGCCCTCGACTCGCTTGCGGTGCTTCCCGTGATCAACGGACTCGTCTTCCTCTTCCGCAGCGTCGGCGCGGCGTACAACGAGGTCGTCATCGCCCACCTCGATCGCCCGGGATCGTCGATCGCCCTGGCGCGGTTCGCCCGTCGGCTCGCCCTCGGCACGACGCTCGGCCTCGTCGTGATCGCCGCAACGCCGCTGTCGAGAGTCTGGTTCGGCTCAATCTCCGGACTCGACGGCTCGCTGATGGAGTTAGCACAATCGAGCCTGTGGCTCACGCTCCTTCTCCCCGGCCTCGCGGCAACCCAGAGCTTCCTGCAAGGGATCATCCTGCACAGCAAGCGCACGCGGAGCATCACGGAGGCGGTCTTCGTCTACCTCGTAGCGAGCGTGGTCGTGCTGTGGGTCGGCGTGGCGTGGGGCGGGACGAGCGGCGCGTTCGTCGCTCTGGCCTCGCTGGCGGTCGGCGAGCTCCTTCGCACGGCGTGGTTTGTCTGGCGGAGCCGCGAGCCGCGGCGCGTCCTGCGCGAGCGGGACCGCGGCAAACGGCCGGCTACCGCGGAGGCGTAGCGCGCCGCCGCTCCTCGATCGCACTCCAAACGCGCTCCGCGACCTCGTCGAGCGAGGCGTCCGCGTCGATGCGCATGACGTCGCCCGACGGAGCCAACTTGTCATTGCGGGCCGCGTGATGCTCACGCCCATCCTGTCGGAGTCGGGCGCCGCGCACGGGGAATGGAACATCGAGCCAGAGGATGACGTCGAACAGATCTCGATCCACATCGGGCGCTGACGCCAACATCGCGCCTTCCACGAGAAGGACCCACCGGCCACGCCGCTCCTCTTCCGTAATCAACGCGGCGAGCGCCGCGTTCACCGCCGGGTGGACGATCCGCTCGAGGTCCCGTTTGCCCGCCAGGTCGCACAGAGCCTTCGCAGCGAGCGCCCCTCGGTCGACGTGCCCGTCGGCGGCGAGGATGCCGGGGCCGAACCGTGCAAGAAGGGCGTGGAATGCCGGTCCGTCCGGCTCGTACGTCGACCAGGCGACGCGGTCGAGATCGATCCGGGCAACGCCGGCCCGTCGGGCCAGTTCCCGTGCCACCGCACTCTTCCCGCTGCCGGCGGGTCCGGCGAGACCGACGACGATCATGACGCGATGACGGTAGCCGCCGGCGCGTCAGCGGGCAAGATTGCTCGGCCCCGTCGAGTCCTCTACACTCGGGCCGGGAGGAGACAGACGTGAGCGAGGTTGTGCAGAAGTACTACGACGAGTGCGTCGAACGGGAGTGGGAGCGCTTGACGAGACCCTATCGCCGTTTCGAACTCGTGAGCACGCTACGACTGATCGACGAGCACTTCCCGCCGGCCGGGCGCATCGTCGACATCGGCGGCGGCCCGGGGCGCTACACGATCGAGCTCGCTCGGCGCGGCTACAAGGTCACCCTGATCGATCTCTCCCCGGGCAACGTCGCACGCGCGTGCCAGGAGCTCGCCCGACTGGGGTTGGCCACCGAGGACGTACGTCAGGGAGACGCCCGTGATCTCTCCTCGATCCCGGACTGCACGTTCGACGCGGCCCTCTTGCTCGGTCCGATGTACCACCTCGTGGACGAGGCGGATCGTCGCGCCGCGCTCGACGAACTGCGCCGCGTCCTCAAGCCGGGAGCCCCAGCGATCGTCGGATTCCTCAACCCGTGGGGCATCCTGCGGTCCGGCCTGACGGAGTTCCCGGAGCTGTACGCGGACGAGCCGGCGATCCGCAAACTCCTCGACACGTGCGTGCAGGTCGGCGAGCAAAGGGCCTTCACGGAGGCCGCCTTCGTCACCCCGCCCCAGGCGATCGTCGAACTGCGCGCCGCCGGGTTCGCCGTCGACACCCGAGCGGGAGTCGAGGGGTTCGCTGCCGGCATGCTCGACGCGGTCGAGCGTCTGGCGACCGAGAATCCTCCGGCGTACGAGGTCGTCGTGCGCCTCGTCGCCGAGACCTGCGATCTCCCCGCATTCCGCGACTCGACCGAGCACCTCCACGTTGTCGTGCGTTCCCTGTCGGCTTAGGGCCGTGCTCACCGCAGAGGACGCGGAGTTGCACAGTCTCAGCCTCGATCGTGAAACGCGCGCCTCGCCCGGCGTGTAAGTAGCGCGAGGTGATCAAGATGAACAGGACCAAACTCGCAACGCTTCTTCTGGGGATCCTGACGGCCTTCTTCGTTTCCGCGGTCGCGCTCGCCCAGAGCGGACCGTCGCCGCTCGGCATCGTTCCGACGCCAACGCCCAATCCGGTCTCGGTCTCGATCTGGACGGATAAGACGGCCTACGCGATCGGCGAGAACGTAACGATCACGTACACGGTCAGCCAGGCGGCGTACATCTACATTCTCGATTTCCAGCCGGACGGCATCGTGCGGCAGGTCTTCCCGAACCAATACTCGACGTCGTCGAACTACGTCAGTGCGGGCACTCACACGCTCCCCGACGGCATGTACAAGTTCACCGTCTACCCGCCGACGGGCACGGAACAGCTGCAGATCATCGCGAGCGGAGTGCCCCTGAACCTGGCGCCGGCGTCGTACAGCGAGCCGTTCCCGATGGTTGGATCCAGCCCGAGCGCCGCGGCCATGAGCGTGCAGGCGCAGATCAAGGGCATCACTCCCGAGCCGCAGTGGGCCACGGCGTGGGCATCGTTCGTCATCCTCTCTTCGTACGGGTACACGCCGTACACGCCGCCAACTCCGTACACGCCGTACACCCCGCCGACTCCCCCCTCCCCGCCGAGCGGCGGCTACTACTACTATCCGCCGTTCCCGGGATTCCCAGGCGGAACGTGGTACTGGCACGATGGGCAGTGGACCTACGGCACTCCAACAGATGGCTTCTACTGGTACTTCGGAACCGATGGAAGGTGGCACCTCCGGATCTCGTTCCACTTCGGGATCGGAGGCTAGACAAGAGAACGTGGGGCCGTTGTACCTCCTCGGGAATCGGCCTCGCAGGAGGGCCCTGGCTGCGGCCAGGGCTTTCCTTTGGGTCCAAGGGCCCAGCTCTAGCTGGCTCGCCGGCAACGGTTGAGCCAGCCGCTGGGCCTCTTCCCTTTTCTCCAGCGCCGGCGAAGCCTATCGGGGTAGTAACTCCGCAGTGTCTCCGGACGGCGCCACGTGGACTCGGGAAGCCTAGTCGATCCTAGACGAGCGGCTTCTCGTAGATCCGCCAGGTCTTGTGATGCACTCCGCCCATGAAGCTCGACGCGCGCAGGATGAGGTCGTTGCCCTCGAGCAGAAGGGACGGCTCGCACGTCTTGTACCCTCGGCGCAACGCGTACTCGAGCACCTCCGAGTAGAGGACGGCGTCGATCCCGAGCTTGCGGAAACGAGGCAGGACCCCGAAGAACATCAGGCGTATGTCAGGAATCCGGCGGCGCGTCCGCAGCAAGCGGAGCGCACGGAGGAGATCGGTATCTTGCAGCTTGTTCCAGCGCGGCCGGAACGCGACGTTCGGATCCGGGAGCGCGCCGAGGACGGCGGCCAATTCGCCGTCCACGTAGGCGAACCTCATGAGTCCTGGGTCGGCCACCAGCTTGAGGGTCGCCGCCACCGCCGCGCCCTCGGCCTCGGTCAGAGGGAGGAAGCCCCAGTTGGCGGCCCACGCCTGGTTGTAGATCTGGACGATCAGGTCCACCTCTTGCCTGACCTTGGCCATGTCGATCGGCCGCGTCTCGATCGAGCGGCGCCGGAGCACGGCGTCCGCAAGTGGACCCAAGCGCTCGGACGGCCCGTCGGAGATCTGGATCAGGTAGGCATGATAGTCCATCACCTTCACGAACCCGCACGCCTCGATGACCTCGCCGTAGTACGGGGGGTTGTGCGTGAGCTCCACGGTCGGCGGGTAGGAGAACCCCTCGATGAGGACGCCCTGATTCGCTTCGTGCGTGGCGTTCGAGTATCCGCCGGGTCCCCGTAGGCACTCCATGCCGCGTTCCTTTGCCCAGGCGGCCGCACGGCCGAGAAGCTCCTTGGCCACATCAGGGCGCGGGCCGACGTCGAAGAATCCGAAGAACCCGATCTTCGCCCCGTAGAACTCGTTGAACCGGCGATTCACAGTCGCCGAGACTCGCCCGAGAAGCTCCTCGCCGTCGCGCGCGATGAAGTGCGTGACCTCCGCGTCGCGATGGTAGGGATGGGCGCGAGTGAGCAGTCCCGTGATCCCGAGCAGGCGGCTTCCGAGGAGCTCCGCCCGTAGCGGCGGAGTCCAGCACGGGTCGCCGCGGAAGAGTTTCCAGGGAACTTCGACGAAGTCTTCGAGCGCTCGCTCGCCCAACTCGACCTGTTGAATCTGGAATCCCATGGTTGCCGTTCACACCCCCTGATCCACCCATTATGCCGTGCTCGGCATCCCGTGACACATCGCAAGAGCGGACTTGCCGCGCCGATGCCAAGGGGGTATTCCTTTCCGTATGTCTGACACGCGTGCGCACGACGAGATGAAGCTCTTCCGCTTCCTCCAGATGCAGGCCGGCGTGTCGCGCCGAAAGGCCTTGGACCTCGTCCTCGCAGGCGAGGTCACGGTGAACGGCGAACGGGTATTGGACCCGTTTCTCCTCCTCACGCGCGGCGCGGTCACCCGCCTCGCGCTGCGCGGCCACCCTCTCTCCATCGAGCTACGCGAGGCGCGCGTCTATCGGCTGTACAAGCCGGCCGGCATGCTCTGCAGCCACGATGATCCGTTCTCCGGCAACACCGTGGGCCGCCTCCTGCGCGCGGACGGATTCCTCGGCTACACGTGGGTCGGACGCCTTGACCAGGACGCCGAGGGCCTGCTCCTTCTCTCGAACGACGGACACGTGATCCAAGCGTTCACGCATCCGCGGTACGAGGTGCACAAGGTCTACCGGGTGTGGCTTGCCGAATCGCCTCCGGAACGGGAGCTCGATCGAGCCCTGCGTTCGATGGAGTGCGGCGTCGAGGACGAAGGCGAGGTGTTGCGCATTCTCGACGGACGAGTCGAAGGGCGTCCGCGGCACGCGGTGATCACCCTGGCGGAGGGAAGGAAGCACGAGATCAAACGCCTATTCGCGCGGTTCGGCTTCTCCGTGAGCCGCCTGCTGCGCGTCGCCGTAGGGCCCGTCCAGCTTGGCGACCTTGCCCCAGGCGCGTGGGATCGTCTGCCGCTCCCCGAGGAGGCGTCTCTCGTCGACTTGGCGCGGACGCTTCTCGCTCGGGCTGGAGAAACGTCAGACAGGGACCTACTTGCCGACGACCTCCCAGCCTGTCGGCAAGCAGGTGACCGACCTGACACACACCCGCTCGACGACATCCGCAAGGCCCGTCGGCGAGCCTGGTGACGCAACAGATGCGAACCTATAATCGGCTCATGCGGGTCGGTATCGGGCAGATGAACGCGCACGTCGGCGCGATCGAGCGAAACGCGCAGGTCGTCCTGACCCTGATCGACGAGGCGAAGGCGGCCGGCTGCGACGTCGTGGTGTTCCCCGAGCTCGCCATCCCCGGATACATTCCTCTCGACCTCCTGTGGCGTCCAGGCTTCGTGCCCGCCTGCGAGGAGGCCGTGGCGGCGCTCCGCGACCGCGGTGGCCCGATGACGGTCATCGTCGGATCGGTCGCCGCCGAACCCACGAGGAGTGCCGCCAATCGCAGCGATCCCTCGTCGACGTGCGACGGAGCGGGCACCGATATCAGCAACGTCGCGCACCTCCTCGCGGGCGGCCGAGAGATCGCGCGCATCGCCAAGATGCACCTGCCGACATTCGACGTCTACAGCGAGAAGCGCTACTTCACGCCGGGCGAAGGGGTCGAGACGCACGACGTCGCGGGGACGAGAATCGGCGTCAACCTCTGCGAAGACCTCTGGATCGACGAGGGCCCGACGGACCTCCAGGCAAGCCTCGGCGCCAAGCTCATTTTCAACCTCTCGGCGTCCCCGTTCTTCGTCGGCAAGCTGGACATTCGCCGCCGGCTCGCCCGCCATCGCGCCCAGGAAAACGGTGTGGCCATCGTCTACGTCAATCTCGTCGGCGGCCAGGACGACATCGTCTTCGACGGCGGCAGCTTCGTCACCAACGAGGAGGGGGACATCGTCTTTGCGGCTCCCCGATTCACGGAAGGCCTCTACGTGGTCGACCTGCCACGCGGCGCCATCCACGCTCCGCTCGACGATCCGACGCAGGAGACTCGGTCCGCCCTCGTCCTCGGAATCCGCGACTACGTCCGCAAGAATGGCTTCAGCGGGTGCCTGCTCGGCCTTTCCGGAGGCATCGACTCCGCCGTCGTCGCCGCCCTCGCCGCCGAGGCCGTGGGCGCTGAGAACGTCGTGTCGGTTTACATGCCAAGCGAGTTCTCCGCCCAGGAGAGTGGGGAGGAAGCGGCCGCAATCGCCGCGGCGCTCGGCATCCGCCATCTCGACATTTCGATCGCTGAGATCCACGAGCACTTCCGCACCGCCCTTCCCAACGCTGCCATGGGCCTCGTCGACGAGAACCTGCAGCCGCGGATTCGCGGGATCCTCCTCATGGCTCTGTCGAATCAGGAGGGAAGGCTCGTGCTGTGCCCGGCGAACAAGTCGGAAATCGCCATGGGCTACAACACGCTCTACGGAGACACGGTGGGAGCTCTAGCGCCAATAGCCGACCTCTACAAAGACGACGTCTATCGCCTCGCGGCGACGTACGGCGACGTGATCCCGCAACGCGTCATCGACAGGGCGCCCTCGGCGGAGCTGCGTCCGAACCAGAGGGACGACGACGACCTTCCGCCCTACGCGGATCTCGATCCCGTTCTGCGCGCCCTGATCGAAGGGAATGCCTCGCGCGACGGGCTCCTCGCCGCCGGCTTCGCGCCCCCTCTGGTCGACGAGGTCCTGCGCCGCTTCTACCTGCACGAGCACAAGCGACGGCAACTGCCGCCCGGGATCAAGGTGACGCCCAAGGCGTTCGGAAGCGGGCGGCGGGTTCCGATCACGAACGCCTACCGGCACTAAGAACAGTGGACCCGGGATCGCCCGGGTCCACCGACTCCCTGCTCTCGTACGGTCTCTACTCGACCTTGATCTCGACGGCCTTCTCGCGCTCTTTGATCGACTCGCGCAGCGGCGCGGACACGCGGAGGATGCCGTCCTCAAAGCGTGCGGCGACCTTTCCCTTGTCAATGAGTTCCGCCGGCAGCGGGAACGACCGCTGGAAGCGCCCGACCCGTCGACCGATGCGGAAGTACTGGTCGCGTTCTACGTCTTCCCGGCGCTTCACCTCGCCCGAGACGACGAGCTGGTCGTCCTCGACGCGCACTTGGACGTCCTCTTTGCGCGCACCGGGCAGCTCCGTCTCGAAGACGAGTTGCTTGTCCTTCTCGTACACGTCCGTCCGTCCGAAACTCGCGGCGACATCGAATCCAACTCCGTCGAAGCCGCTCGACAACTCATCGATCAGACGCGACAGACTCGACTCAAGCGGGAAGGCCCCACGCCTCGCCTCGGGGAGGTGTCTCAGGGTGCAGCCTTCGCTACCACTTCTGTTCTGTAGTAGGACTCTCATGTTTCGCTCCTTAGCAAGCGCGCTTGATGTTTGCTAACTGGCAGTCTACTGCCATCATTGCTAGTTGTCAAGACGGGCCTATTCCCTCTACTATCGGACCATGTTCCGCCGAGCCCTCATCGCACCGATTCGCGCCTACCGCCGGTTCCTGTCGCCGGTCCTGCCTCATCATTGCCGGTTCACCCCGTCTTGTTCGCAGTACGCAATCGAGGCGGTGGAGTCGCACGGCGTTCTGCGCGGGGGGTGGCTCGCCATTCGCAGACTCCTGAAGTGCCAGCCGCTCCACCCGGGCGGCCACGATCCCGTGCCAGAGAGGAAGACGAAGGGGTGAGCATGACGACTGAGATCGAACGTCCGGCGGACGAGGACATCGTCGACGTTCTCGTACTTGGGGGAGGCCCCGCCGGGGCGACGGCCGCGCTCTACGCCGCGAGGGCCGGTCGGACATGCCGAGTCGTCGACAAGGGCATCGCGTCGGGCGCACTCGGCATGAGCCGCGAGATCGGCAACTTCCCCGGACTCGTCGACCCGGTTCCCGGCGCCCACGTCGTCGCCAGCATTCGAACTCAGGCTGAGCGGTACGGCGCCGTCTTCGTCGCCGATCGAGTGACGGCCGCGAATCTCGACGGCCCGGTGAAGACGGCGTGGGGAGCGAAGGGCGCATACCAGGGACGCGCAATGATCGTCGCCACGGGATCGATGGGGCGCGCGGCCGCCCTTCCGGGCGAGGAACGACTCATCGGCCGGGGGGTGTCGTATTGCGCGACGTGTGACGGCTACTTCTTCCGTGATCAGGCGGTGGCCGTGGTGGGGGCAACGGACGAGGCGGGCGAAGAGGCGCTCCTCCTCGCGCGGTTAGCTCGTCGCGTGCATCTGCTCATGCCCGCGGAATCGCTGCGGACGCCGGGCGCGTTGGCGGCGGAACTCGAGGCGAACCCGGCCATCGAAGTGCATCGATCCACCCTCGTCGACGAGATCCTCGGTCAGGATCGGGTGGAAGGGCTACGCGTACGAACTCGAGGCGCGGCGCCGTCCGTGATCGAGGTGAACGGGGTTTTCCTCTACCTGCAGGGCGCCCGGCCGATCGTCGATTTCCTCGGCGGCCAGGCGTCGCTGTCGGCGGAGGAGTGTCTCGTCGTCGACTCTCTCCTCCAGACATCGGTTCCTGGAGTGTTCGCCGCCGGCGACGTCCTGTGCAAGCACCTCAAGCAGGCCGTGATCGCTGCCGCGGAAGGAGCGACGGCCGCCGTCGCCGCGGACCGCTTCCTGTCAGGACACGCGAAGCTTCGGCCCGACTGGGCGTAGGCCGCGCCCCAGGCGGCGGCCCGTCTACGACCGCCCGCGGAACTCCGACCAGGCGTCGCGGACAAGATCGGGAGACAGGAACGCATCGACGGCCGTCATCGCCAGCGACTTCGCCGCCGCCACCATCGCCGCGTGGCCACGCTCCGATAGCGATGCCTCGGCAAACGGCTTGGAGTGCCCCACCACGTCCTCGTCGCAGATCGCCACGTACGGATGCAGCGAAGGGACCACCTGGCTCACGTCGCCCATGTCCGTTGATCCAAACGGGAACGAGCCGCCGCGCGGCGTATCGAGGTGCCAACCGAGTCGCTCGAGGTTGCTCGCGAAGGCGGCATCGAGGGTTGCGTTCAGCCTCATCGCCTTGTACGGGACCGAGACCGTTTTCCACTCGAGCGTCGCCCCGGTGGCGAGCGCAGCGCCCTCGGCGCACCGGTGCAGCTTCCCGAGCAGTTCGTCGCGATAGGCCGTGTCGGCCGCGCGCACGTAGAACTCGGCCGCCGCGTAGTCAGGAACGATGTTCGGCTTGACGCCGCCGTGCGTGATGATCCCGTGGATGCGCGCGCCGTCCTTGATGTGCTGGCGCAGGGCGTTCAAGCCGTTGTACGTCTGGATCACGGCGTCGAGCGCGTTCACGCCGCGCTCCGGCCAGGCGGACGCGTGGGCCGCGACGCCGCGGAACTCGACGCGCACCTCGGTGATCGCCAGGCTCCCGTGCCCGACCGCCGTGAAGGGCGAGGGGTGGAACATCATCGCCACATCCACGCCGTCGAACAGGCCGGCCTCGATCATCGTCACTTTCCCGCCGCCGCCCTCTTCCGCCGGCGTCCCGAGAACCACGAGGCGACCCGGCAACTCCGGCTTGATTCGCCCGAGCGCCAGCGCGGCGCCGAGCGCTCCGGCGGCGATCAGGTTGTGGCCGCAGGCGTGGCCCAGGTCAGGCAGCGCGTCGTACTCAGCGATCACGGCCACCGTGGGGCCGTCGGAAACCGACGGGTGCTCGGCGTGCAGCGCGGTCGGCAGACCGGCGACGCCGGTCTCAACCCGGAAGCCGTCGGCCTCGAGCTCCTCCGCAAGGCGTCGCACGGCGAGGACTTCCTCGAACTTGAGTTCGGGGTGAGCGAACACGTACTCGCTCACGCTCCGCAGCCGCGCGTCGAGATCGTCGACGTGCCCGATCACGCGCTCCTTCATGTCCCTGCCCATCATGTTCCTCCTGCGCCCGCCTCGCGCGGCGGGAAGCGTACGGAAAGACGGACCCCGCCGCAACGGAACGCCAAGTGCGTGGAGCTATCGGTCGAACCGCACGAGGGTCAACACAACGTGGCGCGGTGGCGAGCGACAGAAGCTGCCCCGCCCGTCGGCCAGCGTACTGCTCCACTGGAAGGGAACGAGCGAAGCGGCTTTCGCCCCTCCGCTCGCTCCGGCACCGGGTGGTGCTAGCTGTCTGTGGCAAGACTATGACGTACGACCCGGACCCGATGGGGGCCGCCCGTCCCCTCTCGAAAGGACACGCAGTGGGTTCCCTCTGGAAACGCGTACGCCACCCACGTCCCTGCCGTCAGAGGTCTCGTCGTCAGATGCCGAGCTCAGCGAGTCGTCGATCGGTTGCGCAGGCGATGCCCGCCGGCGTAACACCAGCCGTCACGATGTTTTCCTGGCCTTTCTCCACAGCTCGCATGGCTGTTCGCGACAGCTCATCAAACGTCTCAGGAATGGGCCCGCATTCGAGCGCCGAAGCGAGCCGCGACAGGACCTCCCACGTCTCCTCGTCGATCGCGGCCTTCTTGACGGCGGACAAGCGCTTTGTGCCAGAGGCAGTGAGGATTGTCCCTCGAGTCTCGTAAGGTACTCGCATCGGGAAAACGACGTGCGCTCGCGCGGTGGTCATGGTCTGCGTGGCGCTGACGGCAACGAGCGTCTCGACGCCAGGCAGATGCCGGCACCCCACGGCCGTCGCGACAGGATCCGCGCCCACCGCCAACCACGCGCGGGCCGATGTCTTCAACGCTTCCGTGAACCCGAGTCTGCGCAGTCCGATAGCGTTCGCCGTCGCCGGAACAACGGCAAGGCGAGCACCGCCCGTTCTCAGGAACGCGGATATGTGTTCGAGAGCGCTGATCGAGATCGTCCTCTCCTCGACGAGGAAGAGCGGAATTCGCAGACCCGGAGCCCCTTGCGGCTGCGCGCTCGCTGGAAGACGGTCGCCCGCCGGGTCATGAAGGAAGCCGTGGGCGGACCCGAGGTCCGATAACAGTCGCTCGATGTCGCCAAGTGGAAGCTCAACGTGGGCTCCCGGAACCTGAGCGCCAACGCTGATTACGACGGAGCCGCGCCGGATGGCGCGGCGCAAGATCACGTCAAGAACGACCTTCTCGTACGGCGCACGAGGCCCAACGACAACGATCAAGCGCTCAGGCGCGTCGAGGGCATCCAGGCCGACGATGTCCCCGGGCCGTACGCCCGTCCGATTCTTGGCTACGTTGACATCGAAGATCGGAGTTCCCGCCTCAAGGACCTCCGCGAGGCGGGACGTCAGCCAACCTTCCTCACACGTCAGGAGGCCCGTGCCGAAGACCACGGCGCTTCTCCGCGCCGCAACGAGTCGCTTCGTCGCTTCGTCCAGTGCCTCGCCCCAGGAAACCTCCATGAGCGCGCTTCCGTACCGGATCATCGGCGACGTGATGCGCGGGGCGTCCTTGATCGCGTGCCAGCCGTAGCGCCCTCGAGCGCACAGGACGCCCTCCTCGCTTGACGGCGCGGTCCCCATGTAGACACCGTTCAGAGTCAGCGAGGCGATGCTGCAGCCTAGGCCGCAGAGACTGCATGCCGTCTCGGTCTTCTCCAAGTCCAACGGCACCTGCTTCCCGAGCAGGGTCCGATCGTACAGAGCACCTGTAGGGCAAGCGTCGACGCACGCTCCGCAAGCCACGCAGGCGGAGTCTTGCCACGCCCGGTTGAACGGAGCCTGGATTTCGGTCTCTATGCCGCGGCCCACGAAGTCGATGGCTGAAACGCCGCACACGTCCGCGCACACGCGAACGCAGCGCCCGCACGAAACGCACTTGCCTACTTCTCGGACGATGAACGGATGCCGCTCGTCACGCAGCTTTCGCGGCACGGCGCCTGCGTACGTCTCCTGCGATGCTTCGACGTCCGTAGCGTAGTCGCGAAGTCGGCAGTCATGGAACGCCATGCACCCGCACTCGAGACAACGCTGGCCGGCGGCAACAGCCTGCGGCTCGCTCAGGTCGGTCTCGTACTCCGCGAAGTCGCCGACCCGTTCGTCGATCGGGCGAACTGGAGTTCGGATGCGGGGCGCGGTCGCCGGGTTTCCAATGTCGTCCCGGGTGACGTCCTGCTTCACGTGCGCGTACGTCGCGACGGAAGGCGCCGGGTCGCCGCACGTGAGAAACCGATGAATGGCCTCGGCGGCGCGCCGCCCTGCCCCGACGGCCTCGACGGCAATGCCGGGTCCGGTGACCATGTCGCCACCGCAGAACACCCAGGGTCTCGAGGTCTGCCCGGTGCGCGCGTCCACCACGGGAGTGCCCCGCTTCGTAAGCTCCACGCCCGATGGCACGAGGCTTGACGAGTCGACCACCTGGCCCACGGCGAGGAGAGCCGCCTCCGCGTCGACGACGAACTCCGATCCCTCCACTGCAATGGGCCGCCGGCGACCGCTCTCGTCCGGCTTGCCGAGCTCCATCCGCACGCAACGGATCCCGCGCAAGTGGGTTCGGCCTCCAACGAACTCGACAGGCTGAGTCAGGAAGCGGAACTCAACTCCTTCGTCGGCCGCTTCCTTGATCTCGTGCGCCAGCGCCGGCATCTCCTCCTGCGTGCGCCGGTAGAGCACCGTGACGTGGGAGCCGAGTCTGCGCGCGCATCGGGCGGCGTCCATGGCCGTGTTCCCCCCGCCAATGACGGCCACCTTCTTCGGCAAGCGTGGGAGATGTCCCTCGTTGACCTGCCGGAGGAAGTCTGTCCCTTGGATCACGCCAGGATGATCCTCGCCCGCGAGTCCCATGGATTGGGTGCCCCAGGCTCCGAGTCCGACGAAGACCGCGTCGTGCTCCCGCTCGAGCTCGGCGAGCGTGATCTGTTCGCCAAGCTTGACGCCATTCCGGAACTCGATGCCCATCTGCCGGAGAACGTCCACCTCTCGGTCGATCACGGACTGCGGAAGCCGGTACTCGGGGATCCCGTATCGCAGCATGCCTCCCATGTGGGGCATCGCCTCGAACAGGATGACGCTGTGCCCGCGCCGCCGCAGGAAGTACGCGGCGCTCAGCCCGGCCGGCCCGCCGCCGACGACCGCGATGCGCTTCCCCGACTCGGCCTCCACCGGCGGCACGTAGGAGGCCGGCAGGTCACCGAGGAATCGCTTCAGGTGTCGGATTTGGACGGGCTCCTCGGCTAGTTGGCGTCGGCAGGCATCCTCACATGGCGCCGGACAGACGCGGCCGAAACACGCCGGGAGAGGAAGGTATTCGTAGAGCACGCGAAGCGCGTCCTCGAAGCGACCGTTTCCAGCCAGGCTGACGTAGGCTTGGCAGTCCGTGTGCGCCGGGCACGCCTCCTGGCAGGGCCCCGCGCAGTCGCCCCAATGGTTGGAAAGCAGGAGCTCGAGCGCGGTCTTTCGAACGTCGTGTGCAGCGGTCGAATCGGTCAGAACATCCATACCCTCGGCGATGGGCGTCGAGCAGGCCTTGACGATCCCCCGCCCGGCGACCTCCACGGCGCACACACCGCAGGAGTCAAACGGGTCCAAGCGCTTCTCCGCGCAGAGTGCCGGAATGTCGATCCCCGCGCGTCGAGCTACCTCGAGGATCGTCTCGTCCGCCTGCCCCGTCACCGTCCGCCCGTTGATCGCGATCGAAGTCATGCGCTCACCTTTCCGGTCTCCGCGTTCACCGCGCCGAATGGACAGACCTGGAGGCACCGCCCGCACTTCGCGCACAACGCTTCGGCGATGACCTGGAACTCCCCGTCTCCGTCGGAGATGGCCTTCACGGGGCATTGCCGCACGCATATCCTGCAGTTCTTGCATGCCGCGGCGTCAATCCCGTACCGAAGAAGAGGCTTGCACACCTTGGCCGGACATGCGCCGTCGCGGATGTGAGCGATGTACTCATCGGGGAAGTAGCGGGTCGTCGTGAGGATCGGGTTGGGCGCCGTCTGGCCGAGCCCACAAAGCGAGTACGTTTTGACCTTCTGGCCCAACTCGACGAGTCGCTCCAACTCCTCTTCGTTTCCCTGACCGGCGCAGATCCGTTCGAGCGTTTCGAGCATCCGCTTGGTTCCAACTCGGCAGAACGTGCACTTCCCGCACGACTCCTTCTGGGTGAAGTCAAGGAAGAACCGGGCGACATCCACCATGCACGTTGCGTCGTCCAGCACGATCATCCCGCCCGAGCCGACGATGGCGCCCGTCGCCTTGAGTGCCTCATAGTCCACCGCGGTGTCTGCCAACGACGCAGGCAGGCAGCCTCCGGAAGGGCCACCCATCTGAATGGCTTTCAGCTCTCGGCCCCCCTGAATCCCTCCGCCGATGTCGAAGATGATCTCGCGGATGCTCATCCCCATGGGAACTTCGATCAAGCCGCTGTGGTTGATCTTGCCTGCGAGCGCAAAGACTTTCGTCCCCTTGCTTTTCTCCGTCCCGTAGGCAGCGAAGGCTGCCGCGCCGCGGCGGAGGATCCACGGCACGTTGGCCAGCGTCTCCACGTTGTTGATGCATGTGGGATGGCCCCACAGGCCGGACACCGAGGGGTACGGGGGCCGCCGCCGTGGCATTCCCCGACGCCCTTCGATCGACGCAATCAGGGCCGTCTCCTCGCCGCAAACGAACGCGCCCGCGCCGGCCTTGATTCGCACGTCGAACGAGAAGCCGCTCCCGAGAATGTCCTCGCCGAGGAATCCGGCTGCGCGGGCGTCGACGATCGCTTTCTCCAGACGCGCGATCGCCAACGGATACTCGGCGCGCACATAGGCGTAGCCCTTTGAGGCGCCGATCGCGTAGGCGGCGATCGCCATGCCCTCAAGGACTCGATGCGGGTCACCCTCCAGCACGCTTCGATCCATGAACGCACCGGGGTCCCCTTCGTCGCCGTTGCAGACAAAATACTTCTGACTGGCGCTCTCCTTCGCAGCTAATCCCCACTTCGTGCCCGCTGGAAACCCCGCACCCCCGCGCCCGCGAAGCCCGGACGCCGACACCTCGGCGACCACATCCGCCGGGGTCATCGTTCGCAGGACCTTCCCCAGCGCAAGATACCCATCGCGAGCGCGGTATTCGTCGATCGACTCGGGGTCGATGCACCCGCAGTTCTCCAGGACGATGCGGACCTGCCTCCCAAAGAACCGCTCGGAGTCGACCACCCGATCCGCCACCGGCTTTCCCCCGACGACGTGGTCGCGGATGATCCGAAGAGCATCCTCCGGCTGCACGTGCCCGTATCGCACGAGCTCGCCCGTCGAGTCGACGACTTCAACGAGGGGCTCGTTGTAGCACATGCCGACGCAGCCGACGCGCTTGATTGACGGGGTGACGCCCGCGGACACCGCCGCGTCGACGAGTGCTTCATACACGCGCTGCGCTCCCGCTGCGACGCCGCACGTAGCTAGCCCAACGCGGATCTCACGCACGCCGTTCATCGGGCATCCTTCCGGTACTTGTCCAGAATCTTCGCGATCCCTTTGCGGGAGACGCGGCCGTACGTCTCGCCGTCGATCATCACGGCAGGCGACAGGCTGCAGCACCCGAGACAGCGGACGCTCTCCAAGGTGAAGACCCCGTCAGCCGTCGTTTCGCCAACCTGCACGCCGAGGAGCTCCTGAAGGGCGTCCATGACGTCATTCGCCCCAAGCACGTGGCACGCTGTGCCCTCACACACGCGAACCGTGTGCAGCCCTGGGCGTCGGAGGCGGAATTGGGAGAAGAACGTCGCCACCCCATAGACCGTGCTGAGGGGGGCGTGGGCGTGCGTCGCCACGCGATCGAGGGATTCTTCGGAGATATAGCCGTTCTCCTTCTGAACCTCCTGGAGGAGCGGGATCGTGCTCTCCGGACTGCGAGAGAATTCGTCCCATCCTGTTGTCGAAGCCCTAGACGTCTGGGGGTCCACGTCTCTCCTTTCGGACCGTCGAGAACCAGCCGACAAAACGTCGTGCGACCCGGTCCCTTCGGCCCATTCGCGCGCTCCGTTCGCCGCCGCATTGTCCCATCCTCCCTGAATGCCCGCAACCTCCCAACGCCGGCTGCATTGGGCGTACAATATTCGGGAGGAGTGTCCATGCGATACTACGTGGAATCGGACGGCCGCATCTACTTGGTCCGCAAGAACGGAGCGCTCGCCCTCCCGGAGCCGAGCGAGGTCCCGTTCCCGGTCGAACGCATTGCCCCGCTCGCGGCAGGCGAGGACGTGTGGTTCTGCGTCCCTCGTCTCGCGGAGCATCCGAATCACTGGCCAAGCAAGGACGATGTCGCGCGGCTCCCGGACATCGCCCCGGTCGTCCGCGAGGCCGTCCACGCCACGATGCCGCGCGTCGTCGTCGAAGGCATCTGCATCGAGGGCGACCGCGTCCTGTTGGTCAAGGGCAGTCGCGGGCTGAACGACGGGCGCTGGTCGTTGCCCGGTGGGTTCCTCCGCTTCGGCGAGACGCCCGAAGACGGCGTCTTGCGGGAGATCCGCGAGGAGGTGGGGGCGGAGGCGAAGATCCTGCGCTTCGTCGGCGTGCACGGGAGGCTCGGCCAGAAGACGGGGTTGCACTGGATCATGCTCTTCTACCGCACCGCCTTGTGCGGGCAACCGCGGCCCGATCCGGATGAGATCGCCGAAGCGCGCTACGTCCCGCTCGACGAAGCCCCGGCCATGCTCCACGACCTCGCGATGGCGGAGGCCATACGCCGCGAAGCGTCGGCGCCTCGGTAGGCAAGAGGCGGTAGGCGGCGCCTCGTTAGAGCAGTTGGATGCTCAAGCCAAAGCGAACATCGGCGCTCCACTCGAGGTAGTACGGACGGTGTTCGAGCGACACCGTGAGGGTGACGTCCGCGGTGTCGAGCGGCGTAAGAACGACGCTCAGTCCGATGCGGTGGACGTCGGTGGGCTTTTTCGCCCACGTCTCGCGCGAGAACGCGTACGTCGCCTTCACGTTCAGGAACTCCGAGACGATGTAGTCAACCTCGGCACCCAGATCGATGCGATTCGTCGTGAAGATCGCCGGGGGCCCGGAAATGCTGCCGTCTATCAGGAGCTGGGCGTCCGGCGCGGTCGTAAACGCGTAGTTGAAGGCAGCCGTGACCAGGAGATCGTTCGTCCCGCCGGACGGGTCGAGGATCTCGTACCCCACTCCGATCTTGCCGTCCCAGCCGCAGTACCTCGAGAAGCTCTTATCGCCGAGCAGGTCCGTGATCTTCGACAGGTCCAGAGCATCCAGCCCCCCCGGTCGCACGTAGCCCGAGCTCTCGATGATCTCCTGAACGACGGAGAGAAGGTCGGCGATCGACTTGTACGTCTCCTTGCTTCCGATTTCGTACGCAAGGATTTCCAGATCGGCAGATCGCAGGTGATCGGTCAGCGTGCTGCGGCGCACCAGGGTCTCGTCGATGCGCGTGGCGATCGCCAGCGGCGTGACGTCCGTGAATCGGCCGACCCCAAGGCCGAGGTTCACGGAGACGCCCAGCGACGCGAACGACGACGAACTCCGCGCGCTCGCGCCGGCGAACGCGAAGGCGTCGCCTTCGGAGGCAAGGTATCGCTTGACGTTGCCATCGGCGATCGTGGAGTAGCTCGAGACGTCGAGAAGTGAGATCTCAAACTGGTTCGCCAATCCAATGTCGAAGCCGTACTCCGCGGTGTCGTAGAGCCGCTTGTAGTCCACGATGAACTGGCCGGCGTTCTCGTCCCGACTCTTCGACCCGTACGGGTCGTTGGCGTACTGGTACGAGAACGACATGACCAAGTCCGAAAGGTCGGTCAGAGGAGATCGGTAACCGCACAACGGCATCGCCTGCGCCACGAGACAAACCCCGAGAAGCCCAACCAACACCGCCACTGCGCCCCTCATCCGCATCACCTCACCCGCAACTTTAGGGAAGAAACCGGTCCCTGCCCATCGATTCCTTCCCCATCGCAGGTGCCTGCTGTCCCTGCTGCAGTCTGCCCATCGGGGCGCTGTCGAAGAGCGACAGTTGTCGAGCCGTGGCAGCCCCGAGTCCGGAAACCCCCACGCCGAGGAGGCGGACTCCACGTTCGTCGAGTTCGGCACGCTGGCGCAGGAGATGCACCGCCAGCGTCTCGATCAGGCCCTCCGAGTCCGTGGCCACAGACACCTTCGCCTGGCGCGTGATCGTCCGGAAGTCGGGGTAACGGATCTTAATGCGAACCGTGCGGCACAGCATCGACGCCGCGCGCAGTTGCCCCGCAACGTCGCGTGCCAGTCGCCGGACTTCGTCCTCGATCTCGTCGGCGTGGAGAAGGTCGACGGCATACGTCACTTCGCGCGACATGGACACCGATTCGGACTCCAAGGCGATCGGCGTGTCGTCCTCGCCGCGGGCCAGCTCGTGCAATCGTACGCCCATGCGCCCGAACTCACGCTCCAGGAGTTCCACGGGCGCCGTGCGCAGGTCGGCAATGCGAAGCAGTCCGAGCCCGCGCAGCCGGCGCTCCGTGACGTCGCCAACGCCCCACATCGTGCCGATGGGGAGAGGGTCGAGGATCTCACGCACTCGCTCGGGACGGATCACGAGGAACCCATCGGGCTTGGAGAGATCGGACCCCATCTTCGCCAAGAAGCGGTTCGGCGCAACCCCCACCGAGCAGGTGAGCCCAGTCTCCCGCTGGACCTCCTGCTTCGCGGCCGACGCGACGGCCATCGCGGCCGCGCCGTGCTCCGACACGTCGAAAAACGCCTCGTCGAGCGACACCGTCTCGATCACCGGCGAGACGCGGAGCAGAATCTCTCGAACGCGCGCCGAGATTTCGCAGTACCGCTCGAAGCGAGGCGGGACGAAGACGCCGTTCGGACAGCGCTTGCGCGCTACGGCCATCGGCATCGCGCTGTGCACTCCAAACCGGCGCGCCTCGTACGACGCCGTGGCGACGACGCCGCGAGGGCCGAGTCCACCGACGATCACGGGCTTCCCACGGTACTTCGGCTCATCGAGCTGTTCCACCGCAGCGAAGAAGGCATCCATGTCGAGATGACCGATCCACCGCTCGCTCGACGCATCCACAGTGCCTCCTCGGCCACACGGCGACGCGGCGCGCTTCTCGCCGCCCTCGCTCGCAAACGAGACCCCGCACCGCGTCGCCCGCTTCGCTCGCGGGAAAGAGGGTAGAATCGCGCCCCATGGCGATCAAGGGACGCGTAGCGATCACGGGACGGCCGGGCGTGGGGAAGACCACGCTCATCGAGCGCGTTCTCCCCCTCGTCCCCGCGACCTACGGCGGCTTCCTGACCAAGGAGGTCCGCAAGTGCGGACACCGCGTGGGATTCGCGCTCGTCGATCTCGGGACCGGAGAAGAGTGCCTGTTCGCGCGCGTCCAATCCTCCGGCGGGACGAAGTTCGGACGCTACGCGGTCGATGTCGGCGCGGTCGAGCGGGTGGGCGTTCCGGCGATTCTTCGTGCCATCGAAACGAAGGAACTCATCGTGGTCGACGAGATCGCGCCGATGGAGCTCTCCGCTCTCGGCTTCATCGCCGCCGTGGAGCAGGCGTTGGCGAGCGACAAGGCCCTTCTCATCGCCACGCACGCCCACGCCACGCACCCGGTCGCCGACCGCGCGAGGCAGGAGCTGCAGCTCGTCCGAGTCCGCATGGGAAATCGAGACGCCCTCGTCGACACCGTGGTCGCCCTGTTGTCAGGCACTACGCTCGCGCCGCCTGCCAATCCTTGAGGAAACGCTCGACGCCGACGTCCGTCAACGGGTGCTGGAAAAGCTGCTTCAGCACCGCATGCGGCACGGTGGCGATGTCCGCCCCGAGAGACGCCGCCTCGGATACGTGCCTGGGGTGACGCACGCTGGCGACGATGATCTCGGTCGGGAACGCGTAGTTCTGGAAGACATCGAGGATGTCCGAGATGAGGTCCATCCCCCCGCCGCCCACGTCGTCGACGCGGCCGACGAACGGCGACACGTAGGACGCGCCGCACTTCGCCGCAACCAGCGCTTGGTTCGCCGAAAAGACGAGGGTGACGTTCGTCCGGATTCCCTCTGCGGACAGTGCTCGCACGGCCTTCATCCCCTCTTCGGTCATCGGGACCTTGATCACCACGTTCTTGTGAATGCGCGCGAGCGGCCGCGCCTCCCGCACCATCTCGTCGGCCACGAGCGACATCACCTCCGCGCTCACCGGGCCGTCGACCAGCTCGCATAGCCGCGCGATCGTTTCCTCAAACGGAACCTTCTCCCGCGCCACGAGACTCGGGTTCGTCGTCACCCCGTCGACCAACCACGCCATCTCGCGCACCTCGTCGAGATTCGCAGAATCGATGAACAGCTTCATGCTGCCTCCCTGTTCGCACTGCCCTCGCGGCCGAGTGTATCGACTCCCGCGCCTCCCTCCCATGCGTGCCATTTTGGCACGGCCTTGAAGGGCTCCCCGGCGGAAGCTACGGTATGGCCGGAGAGGAGAGACATGGCATACGACGTACTCATCATCGGAGGCGGGCCCGGCGGCTACGTGTGCGCCCTGCGTTCGGCGCACCTCGGGCTCCGCGTCGCGCTCGTCGAGGAGAAGAAACTTGGCGGAGTCTGTCTTCATTGGGGCTGCATTCCGACCAAGGCGCTCTACGCCGCGACGCGCCTCCTGTGGCAGGCGTCCACTGCAACGGAGATGGGGATCGAGTTCGGCGTCCCCCGGATTGACGTCGTTCGCCTCGCCGCGTGGAAGGACGGCGTCGTTGCGCGCCTTGCCGGAGGCATCGCCGACCTCGTCAAGGCAGCAGGCATCGACGTCGTCGCCGACCGCGCCCGCTTGGCCGGCCCGCACACGGTGCGTCTCTCGCGCGGCGAGACTCTGGAAGCCGCCAACATCGTCCTCGCGACGGGATCTAGGCCCATGGAGATCCCCGGCTTCCCGTTCAGCCATCCGCGCATCTGGTCGTCGGACGACGCGCTCGCGCTCGACGAGGTGCCGGCACGTCTTGCCATCGTCGGCGGCGGCGTCATCGGCCTCGAACTCGGCACGATTTACCGCCGTCTCGGAACCGACGTCACGATCATCGAACTTCTACCCGACGTCCTGCCCACACTGGACGTCGACCGCCGCGCAGTGGCTGCCGTCAAGCGAGGCTTGGTCTCGGCCGGCATCCGCACTCTCACGGGATTGAGCGCCACATCATGCGAGGCTCGAGGGCACGGCCTGACCCTTACGCTGGGCGACGGGAGCACGCTGGATGCCGAGCGAGTCCTCGTTGCCGTCGGCCGACGGCCGAATTCAGTCGATCTCGGGCTCGAAACCGTGGGCCTCGAGCCGGATCGCCGCGGCACTCTCGCCGTCGGCCCAGGGCAAGCGACCGCGGCGCCGGGAATCTTCGCGATCGGCGACCTCGCACCCGGGCCGATGCTGGCGCACAAGGCGTCGGCGGAGGGAATCGCCGTGGCGCACGTTCTCGCGGGAGTCGCGCCTCACGCCGTTCCGGCGGAGGCGATCCCCCAAGTGGTCTTCACGGATCCCGAGATGGCCACGGTCGGACTGTCCGAGACCACAGCACGCGCGACCCACCGGGAGGTCGTCGTGGGAAGGTTCTCCTACGCCGGACTGGGCAAGGCGCTCGGCATGCGGGAGCCTGAGGGATTCTTCCAGGTCGTGGCCGATGCCGCCGACCATCGAATCCTCGGGGTCACGGTGGTGGGAGCCGAGGCATCCGACCTTCTCGCCGAGGGCGTCCTCGCAGTGCAGAACGGCCTCACCCTCGAACAGGTCGTGAACACCGTGCACGCTCACCCCACGCTGCCCGAGGGCTTCCTCGAGGCGGCCGAGAACGCGCTCGGGAGCGGGATCCACACGGCCAGACGGTAGACTGCAACACTTTCTAAGGACCAGAAGAAGCCGTAGGCTCTTCCTAGCTGCCCCGTGTCTGAGGACAAGGAGAAAGCCATCAGTCCGTAGAACCGATGGCCTTCTCCCTAGCCGCCGGTCCTTCGGACCGGCGGCCGCCTACATCTTCGTTTGTTTGTCGACCTTGGCACCCGCGTGCACCTCGATCGTTTCGCTGTACTCGACCGTGCCGATGTGGCACCCCGGGCCGAGCTTGATCCGCTTGCCGCGTACGGCGTCGGCCGTCGTCTCCTCGATCTCGACATCATCCCCTTCGATCGACGACGCCTTGAGCTCGGCGATGCCGCCGCCCGAGAACATCCGAACCAGCCCATCGAGAAGGATTCCGCGCTCGCGGAAGCCGCCCCGCAGGATCTCAATCTTCTCCCCGCCGATCTCTCGCGCAGAGCACTTGCCGACGAGACGAACTTCGATCTTGTCGGCCGAGAGAAGACCTGCGACCGTGAATCCGCCCGAGGCCTTGAAGATCTCCGCCTCGAGGTCGCCGCCGACGTGGATGTGTCCGCTGACCTTGACGTACTCGGCCGCGACGCTTCCCGTCACGCGGAACGTCCCCGAGCACTTGAGTTCCTTGACTTTCGCGTCCCCGCCGATGCGCGCCGCGCCGCTCACCGACATCTCGTCGGCCACAACGGAGCCCGAAAACGAGGCACCCCCGGAGATCGAGACCTGAGTCGCCTCCACGTTTCCTTCCACCTTGCCTGCGCCGGAAATACGGAGCTCCTCGGCCTTGAGATCACCGGTTATCTTGCCGGCCCCGGAGATCGAGACGCGAGCATAGTCGCCGCCACTCAATTTGCCGGCCCCTGACAGGCTGGCTGATCGCCGGTCCTCGCTCATCGCTCCTCCTCTCTCTTGCCCGATGCCGCACCCCCGTGCGACCCTCCGGTTCCCTGCGCCAAATCCAGCTTGATGCGCTCCAGCGTGTTCCGCAGATCGACCGTCCCGATTCGTTGCACGTCCGGATCGAACAGCGCGTCGAGCGGCGCCATCGCGACCAGGCTGATCTCCGCCGAGATGCCGCCCGCGGAGAGCTTCTTCCGCAGCAAATGAATGTGCAGATTCGTCTCCGCGGCGCGCTCGAGGAACGTCTCGTCCAGGTTCTTCCGCAGCGTTCGCTGCACGAGAGTCTGTTCCTCCGGCCTCGCCACGCCGCGCAAACGACTAGCCGCCGCGACGCACAGGGCATCCGCCAGCGACAGAGACTTCGCCCCCGCGGGATCGATGCCGCACTCCTTGAGCGCCGCCTCGTCGAACCACGTCGCGCCGCGCAGACGATCGAGCGCCACACGAACCTTCGCGTTGACCTGCTGCGTAATCACGTCGGCCAGATCGTCGAGCGGGTGCGTGTCCTTCATCGCCTTGACCCGTTCGATGCGCTCCAGGATCTTGTCGCGCGGGAAGAACGTTTCCTGCCCGGTGAACGTCGAGCGTCGCACGAACCACGCCTCGGGGATGAGGCCCTTCCTCTTCCACCGGTAGAGCTGCCCGTACGAGATGTCGGTCTGAAGAAGGACTTCCTTCTTCGAGATCAGGTTCTCCTCATCCATGGTCGCGACACCTCCCCTCGCCTTCTTGAGGTCCGAACATCTTCTCGCGCGAACATCGGTCCGAGCGCGAGCCGCCCGCGCGGGACGCTGGCATTGTAACAACACACTGTGTCACGGTCAATGGCTGAGCGCGTCCGGGCACGCCATGCCGCGCTCAGCTAGCATCGAACACCGTGACGCACGTTGTCCCATTCAGCTCGCTGCTCGCGCTACTACGCGCTGTCTTGTTCTTCTGGCTCTGCGCCTTGGCAATCGTAGCGCTCTCCGCGTGATATGCGCGAGGTGACCGCGTACTCCGACCAGCGGACTGGCTTTCCCGCGGGGCCGGACACTCCGCGTTCGAGGAACCGAAGGTCACATCCCCGGGCACTGACGTGCCACGGCCGCGTCGATGCCTTTCTTGCCGTAGGCCTTCTGAAAGTGGGCCGCGAACTCCGCCGCGAGCTTGGCCGAGCGCGCGTCAAATGCGCCCTTGTCCTTCCAGGTGTTGCGCGGACGCAGGACGTCGCTCGGCACGCCGGGGCAGCTCTGCGGAACCTGCATGTGGAACGTGCGATCCTCGTCGTACACGACCTTGTCGAGCGCGCCCTCGAGCGCAGCGCGGACCATCGTCCGCGTCAGGGTGATGTCCATGCGCTTGCCGACGCCGTACGGCCCGCCGCTCCAGCCGGTGTTCACGAGGAACACCTTCGTGCCGTGCCGATCGAGCTTCTCGCCGAGCATGCGTGCGTAGACGTCAGGATTTCGCGGCATAAACGGCTCGCCGAAGAAGCGCGAGAACGTCGACTTCGGCTCGACAATGCCGGTCTCGGTGCCGGCAAGCTTGCTCGTGTAGCCCATGAGGAACCAAAGCATCGCCTGTTCTTTCGACAGCCGCGCGATCGGCGGCAGGACGCCGTTCGCGTCCGCCGTCAGGAAGAGGATCGTCAACGGATGGCCGGAGCTTGCCGAGGGTTTGATGTTCCCGAGGTACGAAAGCGGGAACGAGGCGCGCGAATTCGGAGTCAGCCGGTCGTCGTCGAGGTCGAAGGTCCCGTTTGGGTAGGTCATCGCGTTCTCGACGATCGCACCGTGCCGGCGCCAGTCCTCGTCGTGGAACACGGCGTTGTAGATCTCCGGCTCCTTCGACGCGTCCAAGCCGATCAGCTTAGCGAAGCAGCCGTTCTCGAAGTTCCAGACCCCGTCGTCGCTCCAGCCATGCTCGTCGTCGCCGAGGAGCGCGCGCGTCGGGTCGGCCGACAGCGTTGTCTTGCCGGTCCCCGAGAGCCCAAGCAAGAGCGCAGACTCGCCCCGCTTTCCCTCGTTCGCGGAGCAGTGGAGGGGAAGGACGCCCTTGGCCGGCAGGAGGTAATTCATCACCGAGAACATGAGCTTCTTCACGGAGCCGCAGTAGGCCGAACCGTAGACGATGCCGATGCGGCGATCAAAGTCGATGGCGATGGCCATCGTCGTCGTCTTGCCCGTCGCCGGGTCGACGCGCAAGCGGCCTTCGTAGCGCTTCGGATCGAGCTTGTCGTTCGGCAAGGCAAGGATCGTGAACGAGCGGTCGGCGAAGACGCTCGACTCCGCTCCCGCAGGAATCGGCCGGAACATGTTGTCGGTGAACAGGGCCGTCAGCGCGCGGTCGGTGATCGTGCGGGCGATGAGCGCGTAGTGCGGGTCGGCGCCAAGCGCACGGTCGGTGACGTAGAGACGCTTCTTCGCTCCGAGGACGGAGACCGCATCCTCAAACAAGAGATCGAACGTCTCCTCGGTGATCGGGAGGTTGTTCGGCGAGTCCCAATCGATGTTCTTCTCGCTCGACGGCCTACGCACCGACACCGTGTCCTTCGGGCTGCGGCCCGTGGACTCCGGACGACTCCACGTCGCGAGCGCTCCGTTCGGCGCGACCAGCGCCTCCTTGCGGTCCACCGCATCCTCGATCGCGCGTTCGCGCGACGGGTTCATCACAACGCCACGATGCCCAAGCAACCCCTCTAGTTCCCGATCCAGATCCATGCTCGCCTCACCCGTGTGTCGGTCGCGGGCGTTCCCGCGGCCGCAGATACCGGGATGATAGCCAACGGAACGGAAGCCGCGCCAGGCTGCCTAGGCGAGTCCAAAGAGCCGAACGGCGTTGTCGACCGTCTGCCGGGCGATGGCGGTGACAGGGATGCCCCGCAGCTCAGCCACTGCCTGCGCGACGAGTTCCACGTACGCCGGCTCGTTGCGCTTCCCGCGGTGGGGTACCGGCGTGAGGTAGGGGCAGTCGGTTTCAAGGACGATGCGTTCGATGGGGACACGGCGGACGGCGTCCCTCAAGGCGGCATTTGCGGGGTAGGTGATCGGCCCGCCGACGCCGAGGTGGAACCCGAGGTCGAGGAAGGTCTCGGCCAGGGCGAGGTCGCCGAGGAACGAGTGCACGACCCCGGCGTGCGTCCGCCCGGCCTTCCTCAGGATCGCGACAAGGTCGTCGGTGGACTGGCGATTGTGGAGCACGACGGGCAGCTCGAGTCTCTTCGCAAGCTCGAGCTGCTCTGCGAACGCGCGCCGCTGGACGTCGCGCGGCGAGAGGTCACGGTAGTAGTCAAGGCCGATCTCGCCGATCGCCACGACGCGTGGACTCTTGGCGAGTTGCTCGAGTTCGCGGAGAACGCTCGGCGTCACTGTCTTCACGTCGTGCGGGTGAACGCCGATGGTCGCCCAGATCCCGCGGTGGCGTTCGGCGAGCCTCACCGCCTCGCGGCTGGACGCGAGATCCGCTCCCACGGTGATCACTCCGATGTCCGCCGCGAACAGGCCGGCAATCATGGCGGCACGATCCTTGTCGAACGCGCGGTCGTCGAGATGGGCGTGCGTGTCGATCAGGCGCATCGTTCGATTTCCCGGAACGCTCTCGGTAGAAGCTCGACGATGTCCGACGGCACGAGCGATCGCTCGGAGCGGTCGAGCGAGAAGAGCTCCGCCGCGGCGCCGTGGACGTAGGGTCCGACGAGGGCCGCGTCCTCAAGTGAGGCCCCGCCGGCGACCAGGCCGACGAGGAGGCCCGTCAGGACGTCGCCGCTGCCCCCGGTCGCGAGTCCCGTGTTTCCCGTTCGGTTCAGGTAACGCGTGCCCCGCGGGAACGCGATGACCGTCGGCCGCCCTTTCAACACCGTGATGACGCCATGCCCGGCGGCGAATCGTGCCGCTTCCTCGACCCGCCGCCCGTCGATGTCGGTCGCGCTGGCACCGGTGAAGGCGGCAAGCTCGCCGGGATGAGGTGTCAGGATGGCGCGGCCGGCGAGGGCGGCCAGGGTCTCACGGTGCCGCGACAAGGCGTAGAGCGCGTCGGCATCGACGACCACGGGGCCGCTGTACGCTTCAAGCGCAGCACAGACGGCCTCGCAGGTCCCCTCCGAGCGAGAGAGGCCAGGACCGATCGCGAGGGCGTCGACGCGCCCAAACGAAGGAGCGAGTTGGGCGACAGCCTCTGGCACGAGGCACCCGCCCTCCTCGGCGAGCGGAACGACGATCGCTTCCGGCAGCGCGGCATGAACCGTCGCCGCGAGCGACGCAGGGATCCCGATCGTGAGGAGCCCTAGGCCGGCGCGCAACGCACTGCGTCCAGCAAGGAGTGCCGCGCCGACCATGCCCCGAGATCCGGCGAGGAGGAGGACGTGGCCGAACGTCCCCTTGTGCCCGGTCGGTGGGCGCGGAGGCAGGCGTCGCTTGACCCCCGCGCGATCGAGCACGCGGGCCCACGGCACCACCTCCGCCAACGCGTCCGGCGGGTAGTCGACGGAGACCACGGCCACGTTGCCGCACAGGCCGGACGCCGGGAAGAGGAGGTGCGCCGGCTTGAGGAACTCCATCGCCAGCGTGACGTCGGCCTTGACCGCCGGGCCGAGGACTTCACCGACATCGGCCTGGATCCCGCTCGGCACGTCCAGGCTGACCGTGAGGACTTGCGCTCGGTTCAGGAGATCGATGATGCCGACGGCGACTCCTTCGAGCGGCCGCGAAAGCCCGCTCCCGTAGAGGCCGTCGATTGCGACGGTCGCCCACCCAAGGGCGCACTCAACCACTTCGAGATCCGTCCCGTCGATGGCGGTCGCGCTGCCGCCCGCCGCCTGGAGGCGGCGAAGCGCTCGCTTCACGGGCTCGGAAACCGGCCCCGAAGGGCCAAACAGGAACGCTCGTACATCTCTCCCCCGCGCAAGAAGCTGTCTTGCCACGACGAGAGCGTCCGCGCCGTTGCCCCCCGGGCCGGCGACGACGACCGCGCGCTGGGCCGTCGCGTGATCGAGAATCCATTCGGCGGCCGCCTTCCCGGCGCTCTCGATGAGATCGTCGGGGGCCGCTCCACGCTCCAGGGTGAGCGCGTCGATGCGGCGCTGTTCCGCCGCGGTGACGACGATCCTCTCGTTCTGCGCGCGCCCGATCACAATCTTCCCACCTCGCGCCGCCACGAGTCCGCGATCTCCGCCACAACCGACGGCACGTCGCGCCCCGTGACGCAGATCCACGATACGCTGGCCTCTCCGCGAAACCAGGCCATCTGTCGGCGCGCCAGGGACCACGTTGCGCGGACGATCCGGTTGACGAGTTCGTCACGCGTGATGGCGCCGTCCAGGTACGCCCACACCTCTGGAACGCCGACCGAGCGGAACGCCTGACACCCGGGCGTCAGGCCTCGATCCCTGAGCCGCGCCACTTCTTCGACCAGGCCGGCGTCGAGCATGTCGCGCGCGCGGCGCGCGACCGCCGCGCGGTGATCGTCTCGATCGCGTTCCAGACCGAAGACGTGGAACGCGAAGGGAAGCGGTACGGCATCGCTCCTCCAAGACGTGATCGGCCGCCCGCTCGCCGCCTCCACCTCAAGGGCCCGCACGATCCGAAGTCGATCGCGCGGATGAATCGCCGCCGCAGCGGGCGGATCGACCGCGGCCAGCCTCCGGTGAAGCTCGTCCGACGCCACGTCATCGAGGGACTGTCGGAACTCGGCGTTCTTCCCGGGGCCTTCGAACAGGCCGCGGAGCACGGCGGCCAGGTACAGCGTTCCTCCCCCGGCGAGAATGGGCACTCGCCCGCGCGCGTGGATTGCCGGAACGATGCGATTCACGTCGGCACGAAACGCCATGGCGTCGTACTCCCCGTCCATGGGAACGCAGTCGAGAAGGTGGTGCGCGACGCCGCGGCGTTCGGAGATCGAGGGTTTGGCCGTCACGACATCGAGGCCCTCGAAGAAGGCGCGCGAGTCGGCGGAGAGGATCTCCCCGCCCAGCTGCAGGGCAAGCTCGATCGCCACGGCCGACTTGCTCGTCGCCGTGGCTCCGACGAGAACGAGAACGTCGCGCGACCGCTCCGTCGGACTCGCGGCCACAGGCCTAGTCCTCCGCCAGGAGGAGTTCGCGGAACTTCCGAAGCTCCGCGCGCCGCGAGGGATGCTTCAGTTTCTCGATCGCCTTGATCTCGATCT
>Ga0315288_10001654_pt1 | contig 28912 bp, 25 predicted proteins | sample YL17G11_20_MG_FD_203454 | JGI IMG/M metagenome (GOLD analysis project Ga0315288, IMG submission 203454) | Sediment microbial communities from Yellowstone Lake, YNP, Wyoming, USA - YL17G11_20 | ecosystem: Environmental > Aquatic > Freshwater > Lake > Sediment | place: USA: Wyoming | collected... | reverse complement strand
TGAAAAAGTTCATTTACATGGCGTCATGCTACCAAACACGCATCATTCAGGAGTGGATGGATGCGCATCCCGGGTGGGAAACCAAAGAGAAAATGCACGTTGAATATCAGACGATATGCAAGGAGCTGTACAAGAACATAGAATGCGATGACCACGCGCACAAAAAAATAATTAAGGCCTTCATCAAGGAGGTGCACATTCCGCGCACGGGGATACAATGATGGCCTGGCAACATGTCAAAATGGAAATATGGCAATTATGAATATTCATAATATATTCATAATATATTCATAATAATATATATCCAAAATAATGGGAATGACTAAGCGTTTTAAGCGAACTAAACGCGGGGGGATGTTTTCTGCGAAACGGTCGCCATCAAAGTCGCCAAAGTCGCCAAGGCCACCGAGGAAGTTCATTGACAAAATGCAGCCATACAAGATACATGACATTACAAACAAAAGCGAAGCCGTGACTTGTGGCGTGTATCATTTTGACTGCAATGTTCCCGCGCAGAATGGAGCTGATCACGCGATTTACGAAGATTGCAACGAAACAGCGAGGCTTCTTTTACGAAATTTTTCCATGGAAATCCAAATGCAAAGACAATTGGCACATATTCATTGCATTGAGACAGGATGTTCGCACCCAAACCCTTGTCATATGTGCTTGGTGTTCCGTTCGTTATCAGGACCTGCCAAGCGCGGATGGCGTGATGCATAAAACCGCGTACATTGTGGAAGTGTCGGTTCGGCGCAAGAAATTGGAAGGCATGGTTGATGATAATTATCGTGGCATGGGCATTAAATTATTGAATGAAATAATTGAATACTCTAAAGCACACCATGTGTCAATGTTGTATTTGTTTCCGTCAAATGACGCCGTGAAAGAATTGTACATGGCCAGCCTCAATATGAGCCAAGTGCCGGGCACATCTTATTTGGTGAAAAGTTTATCGGATGCAGTGCCTGTTCCAACCATGATTGAGGTCATCGGATTGAAACGGACCAATGAAATCGCCGAAGAAACCATGCTCTATAAAGAATCTTTGAGCGCATTGCCCGTTCACATTCGGGAATTTTTCACTAAAAACACAGAATCAATGGAATTGGACGACAAAATCGCGGTATTAGGGGAAATTGCAATCATGCTGGATAAAAACGTTCCGGATGGGGAAATCATTGAATACATCAATGACCTTTTACACTAGTGTTTCATGGTTCATGAATGCATTTCAATTCAGCAACCCTTTGCCAACCAGTCCATAATTTGGGCCACATGCATTATTGGCCGTTCCGATGTGAGGGCTTGCTAACCCGCTATTCGCAGGGGATAGGGGGGCACCCACAGTGTCATATGTGAATGAAAGTGGCTGGTTGCCGGTGAATTGATTGTATGGTAGATTGGCCGCACCCGAAAATGAAGCGGGGGACAATGCGGACAAACCTCCGCGCATGCCGCGCTTCTTATGGCCGCTTCGCTTATGGCTGCGTTGCTTCTTATGGATTCGCTTATTGCTTCGCTTATGGCTTCGCTTATTGCTTCGCTTATCGCTTCGCTTATTGCTTCGCTTATCGCTTCGCTTATTGCTTCGCTTATCGCTTCGCTTATGGCCGCTTCGCTTATTACCACCCCGACGATGGGACATGGCACCTCCCTTTTGATGATGATGATGCATTTTGACCCAATTGTATCCGGGTTTCGCGGCAAGCGCAGCTGGACTGTTGCCAGCCCCGGCGCAGCCACTCACGCCGCCAACCTTGCTTCCATATGCGTTAGTAAAATGGGCATTGGATGGATTTGCGCCGCCTGCAATGTTGGGTTGCAGAATCTGGTTGCTGGACTGGCTCAACGATGACATGGTTTTATAGTATGTGCGAGTTTATGCATACTACTGATATTTTATTTAATTTTTATTTATTGTCCGGGGCAGTTTCCCTTGCATTTATTTTCAAAGTAGTAGTAGTCCAGTGTTTTTGGGGTGCCGTCGGGGCCGTGTTTGAAAATGGGACCGTGTCTGTTTCCAGACACGCACGATTCCACGGAGTTCATTTTAGCCCAGGTGCAGCACGAAGTGGCCGTGCAAGAGTGCTTGCTCAGCTTCCCGCATGCCGTTTCCAATTCCGCGGGTTTTCCTAAATGCGATTTGCAAAACCCGGTCCTCAGCAATGATTCGGTTGGCTGGTCTTGGTCCTGGGTCATGGTGTCGAACGTTTCCACGATCACCGTCCTTCCAGCAGGGGACTTGCCCAAATCCGAGTTTATGTTGTCATTTTCGGTGATGTCCACGCCCTGCTGCACATGCATAATCTGCGCGTACACCAGCGCGCCAATGAGGACCACCACCACAATGGATATGCCGGCAATGTTTTGTATGAAATATTGACCGAACTGTTCTGCGATTGCAACTAAATTGATACCATTCGAAGCATTCGGAGAATTCGCATTCATCGTGAATAAAAATAATATATATTGTGTATATTTTATTTATATTTTATTTATTGGGGTTGAGTTTGTTGGGTTTGAGTTTGAGGTTTGAAGTTTGAATACCATTCGGGCGCAGGTCTGCCCTTCTTCCAACTCGCAATGCGCCGTTTTTCAGGCGACATGTAATATGCGCGATACGATTCCACCGCATTTCCGCTGGGTGCTTTGCATTCGTCGGGCATGGCCAGCGCAAACGGGGTCAGGCCCGCACGGGGGCGCGGAAAGCACTCGTCGCGTGGCACATTTCGACGCAAGAGCTGCGCCATCGCGTAAGACTTGTGCTGCTTGACATCCGGGTGTTCGTATCGGAAGAGCCACTCCTCGTGCAGCGCTTCCACCAGGTCCAGCGTCCAAATGAAGTTTTCGCGCGATTCGCGCACCCAGATGCTGACGGGGTGATTCAAATGCGCCTGCTTATAAAGGGAATCAATGATTGGTGAATTGGGCATCAGCACGCGCATGGCAGTGCAGAGCATTTGCACCGCCTCCAATAATATCTTTGACACGTGCTTGTCCATGTAGGCTTCGGCGGCTTCGGTCGGGATCAACGAGAGAATGAACAGATTCATTTGTTTCCAATGTGTAACATGTGAGTTGGATTCAAATGCTAAATCGAATTCAATTTTTTTTATTATTTATTGAAATTGTGAGCCCCGTGCACCTCGTCGTGGCACCGGGTGCAGAGCGCCATCAAGTTTGCCACGTGGTTTTTCGGCACGTGGCCAATGTAATTCTGGCTGTCCGCGTCCTTTTGCGGCAGCAAGTGGTGCACTTCTTGCGCCAGCTCCACGGAGCATCGCTCGCACACCCCCTTCAGCTTGCGCGCGTTGAAATGCGACGGCTCAAACGACAGGATGCCGATGTCGGACGGTGGGGCGCGGTGGCGCAGACGCACCGCATTCGCGCATTCCAAAAATGCGTCCGGCAAGTGCAGGGACTTGCACACCTCCAGGCCGTACATGCTGGCCCCCGGGCCGTCCGCCAGCTTGCGCCCGTACACCAGCGTGTCGCGCTCCTTGTTATACGCCACCGTCAAGTGCTTCATGCACAGCCGAGACAGGGCGCGCACTTCGTCATAGCCGTTGATTTCGTGCATGTGCGTTGCAAACAGGAATGTGCAGCCCACTTTATGCAAGTGCGTCAGTCCCGCGACAAAGATGCTGATGGCCGAGTCCATTTCGGTGCCGCTGCAGAGCTCGTCGCCGAGAATGAGGCTTCTATCGGTGGCCATGCGCAGAATGATGCGCAGCTCGCTCATTTCCACCTGGAATGTGGAGAGCCCTTTGAAGAGGTTGTCGTTGCCCAGAATGCGGGTGAAGATGGTGGTGTAAGGGCGGAACGTGAGCGATGAACACGGCACGTACAGGCCTGCCTGCGCCAGGATGATGGCAATGCCGATTGCGCGAATGAGGCTCGTTTTGCCGACGGCATTGGTGCCGTAAATGAGCATGCCCCGGGACGTGCCTGTGCCGCCGCCCACAGGAACGACCGCACCCCCAATCCCATTTCCAGCCTCACCCAGCGCCACGTCGTTGGCCACGTATGTTTCATCCTCGTTCAGCCGCTCAATCAGGCAGTGGCGCAAGCCGCGCGCGTCAAAAAACGACTTGGTTCCATTCTCATCCGCAGATGCAATCGTCGGCTTGCAGAACTTGTATTTGGTGGCAATGTGGCACTGATTCTGCAGCAAGTCCATCGTGGTCGTGAAATGAATGAGCTGCTGGAAATCGGGCTCCAAGTCCCGCAGCTTGTCCACGAATTCGGCGTACACCTGTGCCACGATTTCCTTTATTTTTTGATTGGACACAATGATGCTGCGGCACAGATCGCTGAGCTGCGGGCTCGAGATTTCGTTGTTGGCGCCGGTGGCCGTGGGATATGTGAGCGCCGAAAGCGATAAACAGAAATTGTCGGTGCCAATGCACACCTGGTTAAGCCCCTGCCGCTTGATTTGGTCGGCCAGCAGTTTTGTGCGGCGTTTGGTGGCCTGCAGCGAAATACCGCCCTTTTCGGTTTCATGGATTTTGACAACATCGGCCGCCTTGGTTTTCTCACCACACAAAATGATGGAATCCAAGAAATCGCGCACGGAACCCAGGGTTTTGGTGGCGCCGGCGTGCTTAGCGCGCAGCGTGTCCAGGTCCGCGCGAATGCCGGAGCGCACAAAGTCGCATTCGCCGAGGTCGGCCCCCACATTGGCGCACCGGTCCATGTCGAACGCGGTGTTCAGCAGGTGGCGCAGTCGCGCACATATGTCGGACACGGACTCATTCGTTGCATTCGGTGGCAACGGATTCGTTGCATTCGGTGGCAACGGATTCGTTGCATTCAGATACGCCCCAACGGGCGCATCCTCTGCGATGGCCAAATGCAGTTCGCCGATGACGGCCAGATTGCCGTGGAATGCATGCAGCATATGCGGCGGGCATTTGCGCAGCATGATGAGGCGGTTGAATTTTTCCAGGTCCTTGAGCTGCGCCAACTGGGGGCGCCAAGCATCCGTGGTTAAAAGCAGGTGGTCGGTGATGTCGTATTCCCGCTGCATTTTGGCCGCAGAGCAGGAGGGGTTCAGCAGTCGGGCACGAAAGTGGCGCGCGCCCATGGGCGTCATGCAGTTGTTCAGGAGCTTATAGACGGAGGAGCACTTGCCGCCGCTCTTGGCGCCGTTGTCGTCGTCAATGATGTTGAGCTGCTTGAGGGAGTGGTTGGCGAGCACCACGCGGTCGGACTGGTTTTCAAACACGGGTTCGGTCATGCGGTGGACGAGGTGCGGGTTGTGCTCGTGCACGAAATTCAGCAGGTACGTCAGCGCCTGCGTGGCGAATTCGTACGACGTGAATGAAGCAAGCGAATGCGATGCCGCCGAGGCTCCAAAAAAACGGGCCAGAATCTCGCGCTGGTACACCTGCCGTTTGGCCTTCTGAATTTGAATGATGTTTGCATTGGTTGTTGTGTTTGACGCATCCAACGCATGCACCAGCCGCGCGCAGTCGGCAATGCCGGTGTAATTTTGCAAATCCTCCACCATCTTTTGAGAGAAATTGTCGGTAATTAGGATGACCTCGCTGGGCGAGTGCGCCGAAATAAAGCGCTCCAATTCGTCATACGTGGTGGGCGCGTGCATGAGCTCGGTTTCCACCTCAAACACGCTGGACCGCCCCGTGAACACGTTGATGTTGGCCATGCCGATGACGGTTTTGGAGCGCATGCGCTCCAGCCAAATGCAGGCCACGCAATTGGACAGGGCGGCGGATTCCCCAGTGAAGAACGTGCCGGGAGAGTAGACGCCGCTCAGCGCGCGCTCGTCCTTGATTTGCGCGTCCTGCGAATGCACCACCGCTGTGTACCCTGCCTCCTGCAGTTTGTTCAAATACTTTTCCAGACTGTAATCCCTGAACCCGGCCATGACGATGCCGGGCGTCTTGTTGGCACAGGCCAATTCGCATGTGCGGCAGAAGTCATCAATGGCGGCGCGGTTGGGGCCACTCACTTCGCCATAGCACTCGTAAAATGCGCCAACCTGCATGAGGAGGAACGTTTTTGGGCCGTATTTGGCAACCGCTTCGGTGGAAAGGCGGAAGTATTCCTTAACGAGAGACATGCGTTATAAAATTATAACTAACTAAATATCAATGAATTTCTCTCTTTATGTGTTTTTCAATTTGCATTTATCCATGACATGTGTCATGTCATGTCACGCCGCTTCATCCTCTGACTTCATGAAGTTGTGCAGCATGACGTGTTTGTTGGTGTTGCTGATTTCGCCCGTTAATTTTGCGGACTCGTAGATGTTGCGCAGGACATCCGGGGGTGCATCCGAACCCACTTTTATTAGCCCGTGTGCGTGCAAATATTTGCGTATCTCGACAATGGACTCGCGTCGCAAAACGCCGTGCTCTTCCTGCACGCGGCGACGCGTGTCGCTGTTCTTTATCAGCACTCCCACCACATTGCTGCCCGCCGTTTTGCCGAGTTTGTATTTTTTAGTAATTGTTTGTTTTATCTTGTTTTTGATTTGGGTTGGAGGTTGGGATTGGGGTTCATTGGGGGCGTTGGGTTCGTTGGGGGCGTTTGCATTGGTGGCATGTTGGGCCTGATGGTTTTCTTGAATCTCTCGCAATTTGCGCTGCCTTTCAAGTATCATGGGGTCATCCGATTCAGGGACTTGATTTTGATTTGAAAACATCGACCGTTTCAGTGTGTGATTGTGATTGTTGTGATTGTGATTGTGGGCTTCATGCATTCCTCGATGATATGTGCGATATGTCGGTTTATTGCCACCTCGCAAACAACCGTATGGAACATCATTTTTTATTACAATCGGGTTGGAGTTTGATGCTGCTGATGCTGATGCTGCTGATGCTGCTGATGCTGATGCTGCTGATGCTGATGCTGCTGATGCTGCTGATGCTGATGCTGCTGATGATGATTGTTCCTGTACAAAGACTTGAGGCACAACCAATGTTTGAATTGGATTTATTTGCAATTCAGGTGGCAAATCAAGAGAGATTTCTTGCATTGGTTGTGATTGCATTGGTTGTGATTGCATTGGTTGTGATTGCATTGGTTGTGATTGCATTGGTTGTGATTGCATTGGTTGTGATTGCATTGGTTGCATTGGTTGCATTGGTTGCATTGGTTGCATTGGCTGTGATTGCATTGGTTGCATTGGTTGCATTGGCTGTGATTGCATTGGTTGCATTGGTTGCATTGGTTGCATTGGTTGTGATTGCATTGGTTGCATTGGTTGCATTGGTTGCATTGGTTGTGATTGCATTGGTTGCATTGGTTGTGATTGCATTGGTTTCGGTGATGTTTTTTTATGTTTTCGCATCTCTTTCCGTTTGTGCATGAGTTGTTCCAAATAATTAGTGGACATCTTGAACTGATTCGCAAGGTCTTGATTCGACGGAACGGCATTGTTATTGTTGCTGTTCTCGTTTTTTAGCTGATGTTCCCTTATTTTGTCCAACAGTTTCCGTCTCACGGTGGTGGGCCGAAAGATGGGCTGAGGTTTTATTTTGCGCTGCCGTTTCAATGTTTGATTGTGGATGTTGTTTGAACTTGAACTTGACCCTGGACTTAAACTGCTGGAGTCAATGACAATCTGTTTTTTTGCAGAACTCATTTCCTATCGCAAACAAACTATGTCAATATGTCAAATATATTTCAGAACATAAAATATTATGAAATATATACCACATTAGGAGAGATGATTGCATCACAAATACATGGAAACCGGAACTGACATGGTTGCATCCTTGCGTTGCTGGACTTCTTCGTTGGCAAGAAACATGGTCATTCCCTTTTCTAAATCTGCGCGAGTGAGGCGTGTTTTTTCAGAATCAGCGGCACAAAACACGCGACGGCCGTGCGCAATTTTTGCACGGGACAGCAGCGTTTCCATGTCGCGTCCGTAGCACTTGAAATAGCACATGTTGGATTCAAACCAATCAGCCCGAACGGGCTCGTGCAGCTGCCACCCGCAGTCCTGGACTTTTTTCTCGTATATTTTCGAAAGTTGCGCCGGCGTGTAATTGTCAATTTTAAACCGCCACGTGAACCTGGAATTCAGCCCGGGATTGGCGCTGAAAAAACACTCGTTCAGGTCTTTTTCATACCCCGCAACAATCACCATGAGGTCGGACTTGTGGTCGCTCAGCGCTTCGCACAGCGTGTCAATGCATTCCTTGGAAAAGGAGTCGCGCTTCTCCGCATTTCCGAGCGCGTACGCTTCATCGATGAAGAGCACGCCGCCCAAACACTCTTTGATGACGTCGGCCGTTTTAATGGCGGTTTGTCCTAAATATCCGGCAATCAAATCGGAGCGCGTGACCTTTTTGAATTTGGTTTTGCGCAGCACGCCCATGCGGGAGAAGATGCTGCCAATCAGCTGGGCTACCTCGGTTTTTCCGGTGCCAGGTGGACCGTAAATGACGGTGTGCATGTAGTCGTTGAAGGCGCCGCCTTTTTCCTTTTTGTCGCCCTTGTCGCCCTTGTCGCCCTTGTCGCCATTGTCGTTTTTTTTCAAGTGCAAGTCCTGAATGAAATAAATGATTTGGTCCACTATGTTTTCTTTCAAAGACTCCATGCCAATCATGGCATCCAGCTTGCGCAGCGGCTCCGAGATGCGGTGCAGCGCTCGCATGTTGATGTTGTATTCCACGTTTTCAACCACCGGGTGCTGCTGAACGAGCCGCAGCAGGTCGGCAATGCAGTTGATTTCGCAGCAAATGGTGACGCGTTCAACGACCAGCTGCTTGGTCGGAGGGGGTAGGGGCGGGGGACCAACAATGTGCGGCTGGTCAAACAACGCAGAAAATGCCAGATTGTTCAGATGGACACAATCCGCGAGGGGACTCTTCATGTTAGGATGTATAAGGTAGTATAATTCACACGTATTTTTTATATTGTTTATTTTTTAATATTTGACGCCGCATTCCACATCCACATGGTGTATAAACATTCCCAAAACAATTTAAAAATAAAAATTGATTTGCAAATTAGCCAGTCAAAGACTCCTCATATTCCAGAAGCGATTTATAACACACCCGAATATACAACACACCCACACACACAAACCTTACAACAACAATGTCCTCGTCATCGTCCTCATCATTTGACTCTCTTCGCGACGAAATAACTGCCGCGATTGGCCAATATGTGGAGGAGCCGTGGGATATGGTGGGCGCCTATTTTGCAAACGGGCATTTGGAGCGCTTGGTGAGGCACCAGCTGGAATCCTACAATGATTTTGTGGGCAATCAAATTGAACGCACGATTGAGATGTTCAATCCGGTGCACATTTGCTCTGAGCAGGACTACGACCGCACACTCAAAAAACACCGTTTGGAAATCGTGGTGGAATTCAAGAATTTCAATCTGTATCGTCCGCAAATCCATGAAAACAACGGCGCGACAAAACTCATGTTTCCACAGGAAGCTCGACTTCGGAATTTCACGTACGCGTCGTCCATGACGGTGGATGTGAAAATCCAAATCATTGTTCGCACGGGCAACGAACTTGAAAACGTGCAACACCACCACAAAATGTTGCCCAAAATCCCGATTGGCAAGTTGCCCATCATGCTGAAATCCAACATTTGCGTGCTGAAGCAGTGTCAGCACATGAGCCATCAAGTCACAGGGGAGTGCAAGCACGATGCGGGGGGGTACTTCATAATGCACGGCAGCGAGAAGACGGTGCTGGGACAGGAGCGCGCGGCAGAGAATCGAGTGTACTGTTTCAATGTGTCAAAGGGGAACACCAAGTGGAACTGGGTGGCGGAAATCAAGTCCGTCCCCGATTTCAAGTGCATCTCCCCGAAGCAAATCAACATGATGATTGCGAACAAAAACAACGGGTTTGGATTCCCGATTTATGTGCAGATTCCGCGCATCAAGCAGCCGGTTGCGCTGTTTGTCGTGTTTCGAGCACTGGGAATAATCAGCGACCGAGACATCTGCGAAATCATTTTGTTGGATTTGACATCCGACCCGGTTGCGTTGGAGGCGCTGCAGGGGTCCATCGTGGATGCCAATTCGGTTCTCACGCAGGAAGATGCGCTGAAGATTGTGACGAGTCATGTGATGTACACCCCCATAAACATGGACAAAGAATCGGGTGCCAAAAAGAAGCGCGATTTTGCGATGGAAATTCTGAAGAACGACCTGTTTCCGCACTGCAGCACGGAAAAGCAGCGACTGTATTTCCTGGGACACATGGCGAATCGATTGATTGGTGCCAGCGCGGACATGTGCCGACAGGATGACCGTGATTCATACGTGAATAAGCGCGTGGATTCGACTGGTGCGCTGCTGAACAACCTGTTCCGCAACTATTTCAACAAGCTGGTGAAGGACATGAGCAAGCAAGTGATTCGCGAGATCAACACGGGGTCGTGGCGGTCGACGGACGATTATTTGGGCATTTTGAACAGCACCAACGTGTACAAAATCATCAAGTCGTCGACGATTGAAAACGGGCTCAAGCGCGCGCTGTCCACCGGTGATTTCGGCATAAAGAACGTCAGCACTGCGAAGGTGGGAGTGGCGCAAGTGTTGAATCGGTTGACGTACATCTCCAGTTTGAGCCATTTGCGGCGCATCAACACGCCGATTGACAAGAGCGGCAAGCTCATTCCGCCGCGCAAGCTGCACAACACCACGTGGGGGTTTCTGTGCCCGGCGGAGACGCCCGAAGGTGGCAGCGTGGGTGTAGTGAAAAACATCAGCTACATGACGCACATGACCACCATCAGCAATTCGGACAACATTCGGGACCAGGTGCGGGCGCACATCATTCCATTGGAGGTCGCCACGCACCAGGACATGGTTTCCAATGTTAAGGTGTTTGTGAACGGGGCCTGGGTCGGGGTCACCGCGGATGCGGAGAAGCTGTACACCACATTTAAGGACAAAAAGACGCGCGGAATCATCAACATTTACACGTCAGTGGTGTTCAATTACAAGAACCAGGAAATTCGCATTTGCACGGATGCGGGGCGGATCACGCGTCCGGTGCTACGCGTAAACGGTCAAACCGGCGGCCTCTACATAACGAAGGACATCATTCAGCGGGTGCGAAACAAGGAGCTGGGCTGGGACGACTTGCTCACGGATTTGAGGATTCCGAATGCGGTGATAGAATACATTGACCCCGAGGAGCAGAATTTCAGTATGATTGCCATGAAGCCGTCCGACCTGTACTCCCCGCGCGACGACGCGTTCAAATACAAATACACGCACTGCGAGCTGCATCCCAGCACCATCTTCGGCGTGATTGCGTCCTGCATTCCGTTTCCTGAGCACAACCAGTCGCCGAGGAACACGTACCAGTCGGCGATGGCCAAGCAGGCGATGGGCATGTATGTCACCAATTTTGACAAGCGCATGGACAAGACGGCGTACGTCATGACGTATCCCGCACGCCCGCTGGTGGACACGCGCGTCATGGGCATGATCAAGCTGGACAAGATTCCGTCGGGTGGGCCGGTCATAGTGGCCATCATGACGCACACGGGCTACAATCAGGAGGACAGCGTGCTGATGAACCAGGGCTCCATTGACCGCGGCCTGTTTCAGACGGTCATCTACCACACCGAGAAGGACGAGGACAAGAAGATTAACGGGGATGAAGAGGTGCGCTGCAAACCGGACCCCGCGAAAACCAAGGGCATGAAATTCGGGAATTACGAAAAAGTGAACGCCAAGGGCGTCATGCCGGAAAACACGCTGGTGGAAAATCGCGACATCATCATTGCCAAAGTGGTGCCGATTAACCGGAACGACCCCACGAAGGTGCTGAAATACGAGGACCAGAGCCGCGCGTATCGCACGCAGGAGGAGTCCTACATTGACCGCAACTTCTTGGAGCGGAACGGGGAGGGGTACTGCATTTGCAAGGTCAAGGTGCGCACCCTGCGAAAGCCGGTCATTGGCGACAAGTTCAGCTCGCGCCACGGGCAGAAGGGCACGCTGGGCAACATCATTCCGGAGCGCGACATGCCGTTCACGGCGGAGGGGCTGCGTCCCGACATCATCATCAATCCGCACGCGATTCCGTCGCGCATGACGATTGGGCAGTTGAAAGAGACGCTGCTGGGCATGGTTTTAGTGGAGCTGGGCTTATTCGGAGACGGCACGTCGTTTGGCGAGCTGGACATTGAAACCATTCGGCGAGAGCTGTTCAAGCTGGGGTACGAGTGCAACGGCAACCAGCTGATGTACAACGGACTGACGGGGGAGCAGATTGAGACGAGCGTGTTCATCGGGCCCGCATTCTACCAGCGGTTGAAGCACATGGTGAACGACAAGCAGCACAGCCGGTCCATTGGGCCGATGGTGAATCTGACGCGGCAGCCGGCGGAGGGGCGCAGCCGAGATGGCGGGCATCGATTCGGTGAAATGGAGCGAGACAGCATGGTGGCGCACGGGGCGTGCCGATTCACGCGCGGGCGCATGTATGATTCGTCAGACAAGTATCAGGTGCACGTGTGCAAGTGTTGCGGCATGATTGCTGCGGTGAATGACAAGATGGGTATCCACTGCTGCCACATGTGCGAGAACCGCACGGAGTTTGCGTATGTCGAAATACCATACGCGTGCAAGCTGCTGTTTCAGGAACTGCAGACCATGAACATTGCACCGCGCATCATGACGGAATAATGATTTAGTGATTTGATTTAGTGATTTGATTTAGTGAAGCACGTGCTGTACAATAAAAATAAATGCAAATACAAAATCCATTTATTTTTAATTTTATTATAACAAATATATTATATCCTAATTATAAACCAAAACAAACACACCATCGAACTGACAATGACGGAATCCATCGGTTATTCTCGCGGTGCCACCAGTGCTGTGTCCCGGAACCCGAACTCGTTTGTGTCTCCAAACAGCCAGCCCAGCAATTTGGGAGGCGGATACAACGGATATGCCCCCGCGCTTTTAGGTGGCGGTGGAGGAACGCACGGCGGAAGCGGCATGGCAGGCGACAGCTACCGCAGCATGGACCGATTTGTATTAAGGCAGGCGTGGAACGGCCAATACGCAACTGGTTTGGTGAACGGCCGCAAACCCGTGTGCACGCCGTTTCGCCGCGTGAACAATTCCGGCGATTATTTAGGAAGACAAAATTACGTGTCGGGCGGTTCGGACCAGGTGCAGGGCGTGGTGCGCAGCTCCGCCGTGGGTGCCTGGAAGTTGTTTGCCGGGCACGTGCAGGCCACCAATGACGGCACTGGCATCCCTTCTTCCACGTGCAACGTGAAATACGTGTATGACAGCTCGGACTACGTCACATTTAAGAGGAACCAAGCCATCAACCGCAACTACAACGACTTGTCGTTTGGCGGCGACCAAAGCAATGCCTCTCAAAGCGCATGGCGTCGCGTGCACCAATTTTAAAATAAAATATATGCATGTGTTATAACCCCCTTTGACCCCCCCATTCCGCTCTTAACCAATGATTTCTCCCGTTCATCAAGCGCACCCAGCGCGCCGCCCTTCCACTTTAATCAACACCAATCCAAATGCCAATTTGAATCATTTGTTGAGCTTTTCTTCTGCATCCGGCCCCCAACAAAAGGGAGGGTTTTTTCAAAAGAAGGTTATTCCCGTCATCCATCGTGTCGGCGCTGTCGCCGGAAAGGTGAGCGACGTCGCCGGAAAAGTGGCGGTCGTTGCCAGCATTCTTTGAGAGATATGCATCCTCATTTAGGCTAAAAAATAAAACATTTCATTATATTAATTGCCTCCTTTCAACAATTAATATAACACAATTAATATAACACGTATCACATACATACCCCATACAACCCAATGGTGAAATTAGTGTATTATCCAACCCTACGAGCCCAGTTCAACGGGCCGCCCGACCAGGGCATACTGATTAAGCAGGCCGACAACAATGCCGTGCTTAAAAGCCCGTCGGCGATGCCCTCCAAGTTCTACCCGAGCGATGGCGGCAATCGTTTTGCAATGGGCCGCTCCGTGTATCTGCGCACATTGGGCGGGGCGAATTATGCCAGTCCGCTGAACAGCGCATACTGCCAGGGCGGTTTTAAAAAATGGGCGACCCAGAATCACGACACCGAGCTCTACATTGAGAGAAAGCGCAATAATGCCATTGGTCAATCTTCCATTAACGCCAACAACGTGCCGCTGTCATTTAGGAGCAACGATTCCACCATTCGGAACACGCGACTGCAGCAGTGTCGCGCGGGTGGCTGCACTGCGCCTCCCAAAAAGGGCGCACTGAACAGCGGGTTTAAATCGGGCGGCGGGTCTGTTCTAACGACCACGGGCGGAAACCGGCAAATCGTGGTGGGGTCCACCATTGTTGCTGCGTATCAATGATAAAAAAATTAAAATATAGTTTCATTAATGACTCACGTCAGAACTAGAAAATGTAGGAGGTCTCATAATAATAGGACCCGCAGAACTCGTGCAAGACGAGGGGGAGGAGGATGTGCAATGTGTAATAAGCCATATGACAAGAAAGATTTTCCCAAAGACGTTTACAATTTTTGCAACACATGTGCTACAAATCGTGAACCTTTCCATTGGTCGCCGCATAAATATGTTGACCCCATATACCGAGAACCCACACACAAATCATGTTTTGGTTGTTTAAAGACTGTTAAATACACCAAAGGTGATTTTTGCGCCGACTGCAATTCTAAGAGCGTTGAGGAGTTGTGGCACATTCGTTCAAAAGCACTTGCAAAACAAGTTTCCGCTTCCAAGGCGGCTTCACCCAAGGCTTCACCCAAGGCTTCACCCAAGGCTTCACCCAAGGCTTCACCCAAGGCATCAATGATTTAAATGCATTTATTGATTTATTCCATATTAAATTCTTCCACATTCTCATCAAACGTGCGCATTTTCACATATTTAATTAAAAATTGAATTAAATATATGTGCATCATTTAACATTAACAACACAAACTATATCAAATCAAATGACCACCGCCGCCGCCGCTTCTGCCGCCATCTTATCAGGAAATGCCAGTGGCACAATCACCGCCATTTACAAGGCGCGCACCAACCTGCTGAGCCTGTTGAAAGCCCAGGGCTACGACGTGGGGCAATACGACAACTTCGGAATGAACGAAGTGCACGCAATGAACACGAACAAGCAGCTGGACATGCTTGTGGTGAAAGAGTCGGGACAAAAGGCGTATGTCAAATACCATTTGGGGAAGCCGTTGCGTCGCGACAACATCATGGAATGCGTTGAGGATTTGTATCATTTAGAGAAAACGCTGTCCAAATCGGACTCGCTCATCATTGTCATGAAGGCCGAGATGAACGACACCAATATTGCGGTGCTGAATCAAATCTGGGAGCAGGACGGCATCCACATTGTTATATTCAGCCTGGACCGGCTGCAGTTCAACATCCTGGAGCATGCGTATGTCCCCAAACACACCATCATGACGGAACAAGAGACCCAGGCCATGATGGCTCAGTACAACATTGCGCACCTCGACATGTTGCCGAACATTTCGCGGTATGACCCGGTTGCCATGGCAATTGGCATGCGTCCGGGGCAAGTGTGTCGCATTGACCGATACAGCAAAACGGCGGTCAGCACTCCGTATTATCGCGTATGCACGACCAAATAAGGGTCGCCGTGCAATAAATGTAATGCAATAAATGCACCAATGCAAACAAACCACAAATATAAAAATATGAGCATATAATATATTTTTATTTCCATTTAGAGAAATGGCCGACAATGCCATGTCGACAGCGACAGCGACGTTGGACGATTTGAAAACTCAATTTTATGCAATCATGGAACAGTATCCAACGGTGTATGCAAATTTTAAGGTTAGTCCGGACCTTCCGAGCGCGAGAGATGCGCACGATAAAACGGAAGCCAAGTTGACTGCTCTGTATCGACGCATGTTTTCGTTTCAGGCCGACGTTGAAACTGCGGCGGAACAGCACGAAGAGGCAGTGAACAAACTGACTTCCAAAAATGCGAAATTAAATGCAATCGTTGCTCGACAGGGTTCCGCGCTCAACAGTAAAAATTCGTTCATGACGGCGACTTACAAGGAATCATTCATAAATGGCGGTTTAGGGGATGACGACGGACCCACTCCGTCCCCGAATCAAATTTCCCTGGTGGCCGAGGCCAAATCCATTGAGAAGGCAACATACATATACGCCATCGGTCGCATCATTTATTTGACTCTGGGAATCATGATGATAACGTATTTCATACTGCAAACCGTTGGTGCGCCGGATTCCACCATTTTGTCCGACGTGAAAAATATGACATCCCCCGCCATGGATGCAATTATGCCACAACAATCGCAACAACAGCGTTATTGAAGGCATAAAGCATTAATGAATGAATCATGCATCCTAATATTCGAATTCATGCATTGCTTGCGGAACTCCGTTTATCCAGAGCCCGTCAAAGAGGACGAATTCTCTGCCATTTCCACACTTTTGTTTGTGAATGCCGTGCCCGTTCAGCTTGTCATTTTCCCACGTTCCAGTGTATTCGTGCCATTTTTCGAGGTGGGCATTGTTCGAATGAGCCCGATGGTGCAGCGCGCTATAGACGAACGCGGGTGTGCTGAACACACCGTGCCCATTTTTTTTGCCGTCCCGAATTTCTCCGATGTAGCAACTTCTGTCGTCGTATGTCAATATGCCTTTGGTCATTCTGTGGTGAATTTGCGAATTTGCAGTAGTACCACAATGTGTTGCAATAATTGGCAATTCAATTTTTGGCGAAAATAAAATAATAATGAAATATAATATACGCACTACACGCACACGCACACGCACACGCACACGCACAATTTGCAACGTTATGAACACGCTTCACACATTTGTATCCAACGTGGATGATACGTTGGATGCACAGGATGAGTACGCGGCCACCACGCGCATGTCCCATATGTATGCCTTCATACTGATATGTGTCATTGCAATGATTGTATTGGTTATTACGATTCGAAACTTGTCGTCGGACACGGTGACCACGGGTGGGTATGTCATTTGCTGCATCATTCTCATTCTATTTGTCATTTCAGTTGGACTGTACCTGTTCAATTTGTTTGGTGCGTTTCCAGTTGAAGAAACGGCGATTAAGGGCGGTGACTCTGGCCCCGTCATTCGCATTCATTATGTTTGATGTGGTTTGATGGGAGGGAGGGTGAAAAATATAATATAATGATTATATTAGCAATTATAATACCATTACACAATTATAACACAATTATAACACGAATACAATCATTTTCTCTCAATGCAACAACAACAGAAACAGAAACAGAATTTAGTGAGCATTCAAAAACAAACCGCCACATTGGACCAACTCATTGTCAATTACAACCAGCTGTACAAAACCTATTTGCTGCTCGTGGAAGCAGAAGTTGGAAAGCGGCAGCAGCGGAAATATCCCTACACCATAAAAAACCCGAACGAATTTGGAAACAGTTTGACCCCTGTGGTTCCATTTCCATCCAACGGAACCGAAGAGGCGTGTTTCAAATCCTGCATCGACGCCGGCGACTGCGTGTATGCCCTGTATTCCAATTCGGGATGCGGCATTGATTGCAATCCGAATAAGTGCCTGCTGTACGGCGAAAAGGCCGGCGGAATTATTCCAGTGAAAGAGATGCCGTCCGCTGTACCCGCTTGTCCCGTGTCTGGAGACTCAACCGGCACCGATGCGTGGTGCAAGGCGTTCAACAACCCGGTTTCGAACGCAATCATCCCGGCGCTCGTTTTGAGGACGGGCGGAACTGATTGGCGCAGTCTGGCAGTTCAGATGCCGAAGAGCACCGTAAATGCGGCCGATGCGCCCATGACGGTGGACATCACCACGAATCTGCAAACCTGGGGCCCAGACACCCAGTTCTCGGACGTCACCACTGCACCGAACAATGAAATCAGCCTGCAGTTCCGTTTCTTTGCGGAGTATTGGTTGAACGCGTATGGCGTGCAAAACGGAAGCGCACCAGTCATCACGGCGAATGGCGTGATTGGCACGTACACCTTTTCAAAACTGACACCCGTCGGCGACACGTCTTCGTCTTCGTCTTCGTCTTATGCAGGAACTTTTGTGGACATATATGGAAACCCTCCCAAGTCCATGATTTGGAACAGCGCCGAACCGCCATCCGGGGGCGCTGCAGCGGGACAGCAGACGGCAGCAGCGCTGGCATCCAACGCCGAGTCGGCCAAATTCAACTACAACTACTCCGCATTTGAAAAACCGGTCTGGAAAACCACGCCGAACATGAATGCCATGAAGGGACAGGTTCCGCCTCAACTTGCACAGCAGTCGGTTTCAAGTTGGCAGTTTTTAGGGGTGCAAGACTCCGCACAAGCGTGCCAGGCCGCGGCGAACAACGACCCGGACCACGTTTACGGCATGGCGACGTATTACAATGCGTCATACAACAACCCTGGCAATGGAAACGACGCGTTTGCCAGGTCATGCTACGGGCATGTCGCGGGAGCCCCTGCCTCCACCGTTGCTTCGGTTCAGGAGGACAATGTGCAAACCATGACGCCGCCATACGGCTACACCAAGCTTGGTGGAAAAAACGGCATCGCCATTTTGAAAAAAATGTATCAGTTGAACAAACAAATCATGGCACTAACCGATGCATTGAAAATAACATCACAGCCCAGCAGTGGTGACGACGGTGGTTCAAACAAGAAAGAAAAAGAAGCGTTCACGCAAAAGCCGGACGACGGCGATGAGGCGGATGATGAGGCAACCACAGACGAAGCAACCGAAGAGGAAATGCATCACCGGTTGTCCGAATTGTCGAAAAAACTTAAGAAGGATGAAGCCAAATTGAATAAAACGCTGCATGACCAGAACCAACTGGACGCGGATGAATTAAAATCACAGCAGTTGTTGCTTTATTCTCGCATAAAATTCGGAGTGGCGGTGGCATTGGGACTCTTCATGGCTTATCTTGCATATCGGTTTTTGACGACAGACACCCAAATGTCGAACACAATTCAAACCGAAATCGGTTCATCCTCATCATCATCTTCCTCCTCATCAAGCAATGGCATGTATGCAGACATGGACCCGACCTCATGACACACGCTTCCCCATTTAAATTTAGAAACAATTGAAACAAACAAACAACATGCAACAAATAAATGCAACAAATAAATGCAACAAATAAATGCAACAAATAAATGCAACAAATAAATGTAAATATAAATAATATATTTGTATTTTAATAGATTTTAATAGATTTTAACAGAGTGATTAGCAAAGCATAAGCATAGATGATGAAAAAAAAAAGCCATGCTGCAGCAACTGCCGAACCAACGCCAGTTGCTGCCAATACGCCCGAACTCATCGCATTGGACCAATCGGAGCGCGAATTCAATCGAATGATAAGTCAGCACATGACGTATCACAAAATGATGATGGATGACCTCATGAAATTGTCATCTGGGTCTGAGTCGTCCGACCAACTGCCCGATGTTGTCAGCGGGTTGGGAATCTCGGTTGCCAACATTGACGAATCCAATCAGCAACTGCAGAAATCGGCCGCAACATACGCGGAACAGGGCAAACAAAACGCTGCCACCGTGTCCGACTTGAACGCATTCATTCGCGCAAACCATTCCAAATTAAAGGACGACGTGAAGGCGTACACTGCAATTGCGAAAAAGGAGGGATTTACTAGCAGCAATGGCGCTCATCCCAATCCCAATCCCACCATGGATGCCGCATTGGAAATGAGCGCAATTACGAGAGAAAGTCAAAAATATGCGCTTGTGGTTCTGGGATTGACAGCAATGTATTTATTATACAAAACGATTAAAAAATTATAATAATATTTGCACAATATATTACAATATTACAATAATACAATATTACAATAATACAATATTACAATAATACAATAACACAATAATACAATAATACAATAATACAATAATATTGACCACGCATGTCCTCCAATCCAAATGCTTCGTCCGACACATTAAGCGTTTCGCAGCAACAGTTGTTGACAAGCACGCAGCAACTGCAGGAAGCGCAACAGAATTTGATGGATAGATATTCCGCCACGAACGACCCGGCTGAACGAAAAAAAATAGCGAACGAAATGGACAAGAATGAAGCTTTGAGAGCAAATTTACTGTCGTCCACGGGAGCTGCTGCACTGGTTCAAAACCAACAAGTTGAAAATAAACGCGAAGCTGCAATTGACATGGCCATCCTGAGTGGAGTGATGGAACAATCGCTGAAGGATGCGCGCGAACGCCTGGATGCGGTTCAATCCAGCCGCATCGGAAAAGAGCGCATGATTGAACTGAACACGTATTATGGGAAACGGTTCATGGCCCAATCTGGCGTCATGAAAATTTTCATTTACATGTGCATCCCCGTGCTGATTTTGGCGGTATTGTCAAACATGGGGTTTTTGCCCTATTACATTTCCGGGTTTGCAATCATCGCGTCCGTTGTCATTGGAATCATCTACATTTACTATGCGGTGGACGACATCAACCGGCGCGACAAAATGAATTTTGACGAATACCGTTGGGAGTTCGACCCCTCGCGCGTGGGCTCCGTCATCAATCCAGGCGACGACGGAAAGGGCAAAAAGAAGAAGGCGGCTGCGGCCGCAGCATCAGCAGATGTGGTGGGGTGCTTTAACGGCGAGTGCTGCAACAACGTGTCAACCATCTGGGACCCAAAATCCAAGACGTGCGTGGTTCAGGGTGCGCAGGGGGACGGTTCGACCGTTAAGGGGGCGGCCACAACCCCCACCACAGCAGCCACCTTAACCCCCTCATTGTTGGGCGACTTGAATGCCCCCTAAAACGGCAAATACTGCATGACGGAATTGTCGTAAGCGGTCACTTTGAACGCGTCGTTGTAGCCCTCCACATACACGGTGTCCCCGTTGTACACGTTGTCGCACCCGTACTCATTGGTACAGCTGCGCCCCTTGACCGAAATGGGCAGCTTTATGAAATTGCTCTTTTCGCTGATGGTGTAGAATTGCCACTTGTCTCGGTTTCGGAACAGCGGCCGCCCCATGAGCGGCAGAATGGTTTCGGGGCCGTTGATGCGCGTCAAAATGCCGACCTGGCGATACGCGGCATTGGCGACTCCCTGCGTGCTAACGTTGATTGGCACCGCGACGGGGCCGCGAATGTCCATCGAGCGGTCATCGCGCAGGGGCGGCACATACGGGTTCAGCAGCACGTCCTCTTGCGCATTGGACACGCCATAATTGGCGCGTGACTGAAACATGGACGGGTGTTGCTGCAGTTGTTGGTGCATTTGGGGGCGTTGCTCATGAAAAGGTCCTTTCATGAAATAGACGACGACCCCCGTAAATATGATTGCTAAAAGGGTGAATGATATGTTCTCGATGCAGAAGACACCGGGTGGGCAACGCTTTGCAGAAACCATCTGTTTTTTATATGATTGTGAATAATTTAAATTGTATTGTATTGTGTTATAATTTAAATATATTAAAAATGTTTAGGCCGATGCGCCAGTTGGTGGATTGGATGGAGTGGTGGTGCCGCCGCCCAACCCAATTTTTCCGAGCAGTCCGTCAATGCCCTTCATGTTGAACTTGTCCAAAAATCGTTCGGCCGTTTCAAGGAAGGGCTGCATGGTCTTCATGTTGTCCATCAGGATTTTTTGCTGCTGCATGATTTGTTCGGTTTGCGCGCTCATGCCGCCGCCGCTGCCAGCAATGTTCTGCAAATTGTCGTGCGCCTTCTCCACATTTTTGGCCTGCTGGGCCTTCGAGCTTGGAAACGGGGCGGAATCCGCATCATCATCGGCATCCGATTCATTGTCGTCGTTGAACTTGGCAGGGGCGAGCTTGCCGTTCATGCCCTCCTTCTTTTTCTCTCCGCTCGTCTTCTTTGAGGCTTTGTTGGTTGGCTTGGGTTGCTTGGATGCGCTGGGACTAGCGCTGGGACTACCGCTGGGGCTTGCACTGGGGCTTGCGCTGGGGCTTGCACTGGGACTGGGACTCGATGACGGCGTCGGTTTTTCTTTGGCGTCCTTGTCGTCCTTGTTCTGCATGCCCTCCTTGGCAGCCACATTCTTGAAATAATTGACCTTCGAAACCATGAGGAAATTGGTTGCCAGGATGGCAATTAAAAACACGATGACCATGTTCTTTGTGAAAAAGGTGCTTAAATATGCAACAATGGCAAAAAATACCACCGCCTCAAAATTGCCCAGCATTAAATAGCCCAGCACGTTCACAACCGCAATCACGAGCATGATGTAGAGAACGTTCTTGTCCGTGGAAAGAGCGGTCGCGCTGGATTCGACGGATTTGAATCCGCTCGAGAATGAACGAGAGAGACTTCGCAAATTGGAGTTCATTGGTGGTTAATGTTGATGGTTTATGGTTATATTTTATATATATACATAAAATATTTTAATGTGGTGTTGTTATTTCGCATTATATGAATGTGGCAAATGTAATAAAGAATTGAATTCATTTCATGCATTGGGGGGAGAATGATGAACGAGCTTCAGCTGGGCATATGCGAATTATACAATTCGGATTTGCACGGCCCTTGTCTGCCTCACGTTGCAGGACATTATCTGTTTGCATACGACATTCCCTTGTCGGATTTTTATGACAACAGCTGCGCTGAATTCATCGCCGAGTGCCCACACACAAATGCGCAGCCACCTAAGCTGGAAATCGTGCAACCAGTCATGATGGAACCTGGCGGGGAATGCGTTGCGATCATCAAGACGTTCTGGATTCGTCTGGTGCAACGCCGGTGGAAACGCATCTTTGCTGACCGTCGGCGACTCTTGGCGCGTTTGCTTAAACCTTACGGTCTGTTAAAGAGAGAATGTGGCATAAAATAGCAAAATAGCAACATAGTAAAAATCATAACTGATGATGCAGATTCACATGAAATCTTCAATGTCATACGAGGACGATGATGAAGACGACGATAATGAAGATGATGAAGAAATGCTGGTCGCATCATCCGCATCATCCGCATCATCTGCGTGGATGAATTGTTCATCGGAATCGGAATCGGAATCGGAATCGGAATCGGAATCGAAATCGCTCTCATTGAATTGCAGTTCTTCTAAACTCTTCATTCTGTCGTGAATTTCTCTCATTTCAGAATGAATCAACTTCAAATCATGATTGTTTTTGTACTCATCGCAGTAATCACACAACTGGGTGAAAACTTCAGCCTCCCTTCTTTTTTCATTCAATATCTCTCGACATGCGCGCTGGTATTTGCGAAAAATGGGGCGAAGCATTGCGTTGCTCTTCATTGCGGTGCGAAGGCGCGCTGCATTTTGGAACAGCTCCTGCAGTATTTCATCCCGTTCTTGATGCATTTGGATTCCCCTTGCATCATCCTTTGCGATTCCGCAACCGTCACATGCTAATCCGAGTGGGTGTGCTGCATTGTTTCCACCGTTGTGCATTGCACAGAACTATATTGTATTTGATGTGTTATATAAAATATTGGATATAAATATATTAAGCACAACGCAACAAACTCTAACACACAACATGACCACTACGATGAATGCTGTAGCACCCGTGCAAGAAAAAGAGTCCAAGGACCTGCTGCTGACCGAAAGCCACGACCGATATGTGCTGTTTCCCATTAAAGACAACGACATATGGAACATGTATAAAAAACAGGTGGACTGCTTTTGGCGTGCCGAAGAGATTGACCTCTCGCACGATGCACCGCACTGGAACAACGTCCTGACGGAGGACGAGCGCTACTTCATTTCCATGGTGCTGGCTTTTTTTGCGGCCAGCGACGGCATCGTGCTGGAGAATTTGGCGATGCGGTTCATGACGGACGTGCAGCTGGCCGAAGCCCGCGCATTTTACGGGTTTCAAATTGCGATGGAAAACATACATTCGCAGGTGTACAGCATGCTGATTGACAGCTACATCAAGGACGAGGCCCGTCGGCACCAGCTGTTTCACGCCATGGACCAGTTTGAGTGCATTAAAAAAAAGGCGGAGTGGGCGCAGCGCTGGATCCACGACAAGCGCAGCTCGTTCCAAACGCGCCTAATTGCTTTCGCGTGCGTGGAAGGCATCTTTTTTTCGGGCGCGTTCTGCTCCATCTTCTGGCTGAAGAAGCGCGGTTTGCTGCCGGGCCTGACGTTCAGCAACGAGCTCATTTCGCGCGACGAGGCGCTGCACACCGAGTTTGCGGTGCTGCTGTACAACAAGCTGAGCCGCCGCACGCAGAAGGCGCGCGTTGCCGAAATCGTGCGTGAAGCGGTGGCCATCGAGAGCGAGTTCATTTGCGAAGCGCTGCCGTGCCGACTGATTGGCATGAATGCGAAGCTGATGACGCAGTACATTGAATACGTGGCGGACCGGCTCATGGTGCAGCTGGGATACGACAAGCTGTACGGGTCCGCAAATCCGTTCGATTTCATGGAAATGATAAGCCTGCCGTCGGTGTGCAACTTCTTTGAAAAGAAGGTGAGCGAATACGCTCTGGCCGAAAAGACGAAGACGGACGACATCTTCGACATGAATGCAGCGTTTTAAATTCCCCGTGTTTTAACATTTTGGGCCTTTTTTTTACCATTTCATGTGCACGTCGGTTGGAATCAGGAAGCTGATGGCATTCATGATTCGATTTTGCAAAAGGATGAAGAGCGTGAAAACCACAAACAAGCCGCCAGTTCGCATGGTGAATGTGCGGTCATATATCACGCACCCAATCCATGTCAGGTATGCCAGCCAGTAAACCAGTTTGACATAGTATTCGATGCCATTGATGGTCTTGACTTGCTGCGCGGTGTAGTGCATTTTGCGTTCCAACAAATTCAACTCATTTGTTGCATCGCTGTTCTGTACGGCGAGGGCATTGAGACCATCGGTTGTCAATTCATTGCTGGTCTGCAGGGTTACGCTGGTTTCTTCGTGCTGTGCGATGATTTCCAGTTTGTTGGACATGTTTTTATACCAGTCCTCAAATTTTTGGGTCAATTTAGCCTTTTCTTCCTCGCCGTTTTGCGTGTACCGGCTCTTTAACGCTTGATTGGCTCCATTTTGACCTTTGGACATCACCAAATAGTTTTGCAATGCGGTGTCCACCTTTTTGGGAGCATTCTTTTCAGTTAGCACCGCCGCATTGTAATCATTCAGTGCATTGGTGATTTGTTGTTGTTTGTAGCAGTCAGTTCCTTTTGCGCACGACAAATTTGCACTGTTAATCATTTGTGACATTTGATTCATGAGTTGGGCCTGCTGCAATTTCATGTTTTGCGCGGCAGTTGCAAGGGATGCGGTGGCATCTGCCGTTGTTGCCGTTGCCGTTGTTGCCGTTGCCGTTGGTGCCGTTGTTAATGCATTCATTGCGTCGTGTATTATATTTATGAAATAAAAAAATATAATGCATTTATCATCATTTATCATTTATCATTTTTCGGTTCGATTGTCTTTGGTTGGGTGGTGACACGCGTGATTATTCGCCCGCTTCTTCGTTAGTTTCTTCTTGGTCGTCGTCGTAAATGATGGCCACATTGCGCCACACGCCGTTTGTGTATTTGCCGAACTTCTTGTCCATGAATTCATACAGCTCAGCACCCTTGGGCACATCGCGTCCATGTCCGCGCACATACCACTGTTTGAATGTTTCATACAACTCGGTCTTCTTAATGCCGCGACCGCCTTGCTGCATCTTAATCTTGTCACGCGCAAATTCCGCCAGATAGTCCTGTCCAAGACGGTATTTTTGGCTGCTGGCCGCAACCATGGCGCACGGCTTCACAAGGCCGTTGGTTTTGAACACATGGTCCACCAGCATGGACATGAACGTGGGAGCCCAGCGTTTCAGCTTCTCGTCCAGCATCCGGTCAATCTTGAACTGGTACGGATTGTCCACATCACCCTCCGGGATGGGGTTGTCGCAGAATTTCGACATGAAGTCCACCTTCTGAATGCGGCGCCAAGTGCCGTCATCGTTGCTCTTGATTTCAAACATGGTGTTCGTGCACACCACGAGCTTGAACTGCGGCACAAAGGTGACCATGTCCTTGTACAGCGCGCGCCCCTGCAACGGGTCACCGCCAGACACCTCCTTCAACACACCCTCGTTGATTTGGTCACCCTTGGTGGGTTCCTGCATCACAGCATACCGGATGCCCATGAGCTGCGCAATTTCGGACGACGTGCCGCCAATCCCGTTTCGCTTGTTCGTGATGAGCGTGATGGGCACGGTGGCCTTGTATTCGCCGAAACAGCGCGACATGAGTTCGGTCAACTTGGACTTGCCGTTGCTGCCTGCGCCCACATAAATCTGAAACGTCTGCTCGCGATTGACGCCAATCAAACAGGACGCCAGATGGTCCCACATGTAGGTGCGCAATTCCTCCAACGGAAACAGCTGCGCCATGAAGTCGTTGATTTCGGCAATCGCGTTGGCGTGCTTTGCGCGGTCCAGCGGCACGTAGTCAATGTTGGTGCACTTGCTGATGTTGTCATCCGGCTGTCCGCGACGGAAGCGCTTCTCCGAGAAATCCACGACGCCGTTGTTGAAGCACATGAGGTACGCGTTCGTGTCCAGCGTGTCCACGAAGTTCTTGTCGTAAAACAGCTCGCGCGCCTCCTTCATGATGTTGTTCTTGAACGTGGTGGTCTTCAGCCGCATGCAAATCTCCGTGTATTTCTCGGCCCGCATGCTCTTGTCCTTCCACTCGTCGCTGCCAGGGTCTTGCTGGTTCATGAGCGACGTGTTCTCGATTTGCTTGGTGTGATACATGGTGTAAATGTCCTTGGAAATCATGAGGCGCAGCGCATTGCCGGAATCGCACTCCTCCCAGCGCTGCCCGTTGAACGAAAACCAGGCGTTGTTTTTAATGCTGACGCACACGAATTTGTCCTTGGCGTAATTGAATACCACGTGCGCCAAATCCACGTCGGTCGCCTCCTTCGTCTTCATGGTTTCTTCCATGTAGTACTCGTTCGTCTTGCGGCGAATGTCTTCGTAGGCCTCGCGCGCATCGGTCTTGGCCCAAAACATGATGGAGCGCTTGGTCAGGCAACGGCCATCCGCTGGCGTGTTCATTCCAAACTGCTGCCACTTGTCGTAGAAATCAATGATCATGCTGTATGCGAATTTGGTGGATTTAGCACTGAACGCCATCCACGTTAGGAAGAGGTGCGGGCTTGTGTTGCGCAGAGCCCATCCCACGCGAATCCACTTCGGCTCGTTGTCATAGTATGCCGCTGGCAAACACATGGTGTATTCGTGCGTTTCGCGCAGCTCGTATGCACGCTGTTCAATGGACGAATACATCTGTTCGATGGCCGCATTCAACTTTGCCTCGTCCGTGATGTCCGAGAGTTGAATGATTTCCACGTGCGGAGGCTGGAACACGACTTTCTTTTCAACCGCAGCATAGTCGTCGTCGGCGCCGGTGGCAGCCGCCGTAGCAGTCGGCGCCTTCACGCGACGTTGTTTGGGTCCTGCGATGGATTGTTTCATGGCGGCGTGCTCATCTTTGACCGCCTCTGCAATGTCAAACCCAGCATGATATGCATACTGCGCCGTGAGCAACTGGAAATTAACGCGCACGTCAAATATGGAGACGTTTTTTTCGTGAAATCCCAGGGTGCATTCTTCATCCAGGCTCATCACGTACCAGTACTTCAACACATAGGCTTGATGGCCTGGCTTGCGCGAACCATACAGTTGCCAATTTGTGGTGCCACGCACGATGCCCTCATCCAACACGTCCTCCCATGAATTGGTCAGGGGCAAATCACCCCAAATGGTCGGCATCTGCGTGATGAGGCGCTTGCGCAACATCATTTGCAGCGCACGGTCCATCTTCATGCCGATGAGGATGTGCACGCCGTCTTTGGTGGTGTCCTCCAGCAAATTCACGTCTGGCTTTTCAAACACGAAGATGGGCAACAGCGTCCCAGGGGAAAGCACCACCATGTCGGACAATTGGTCAATGACGGTCTCCACCAACGTTGAAATGTGCTCCTTCGTGTGCTGACGGGCTTCTATTGCAGGAGCATACCGTTCGTCAATGTCGATTAGGCCTGGACCGTTGTCCACCAGCTGCTTCTCAGTCAAGTATTCCTGACGCCCCTGCATGAACACGTGGTCCGTGTATTTTCTGTAAAACTCTCCGATGTCATCCGAATGCACCGTGTATGTTCCTCCCGATATGCCCAACTTGTCGCTACCAATGCGTGTGTGTGTGTGCTGCTCACCTTTTTTCGAGTATCTTTGTTTGATAAACACATCAAACGCGGTCGCCGACTGTTTTGACGCGGATGCCTTTGATGCCATGGATTTGATGATTTGATTGGAGGATGGATGTGATGAATACCGCGAATTGAATTGGATGGATTGAGTTCGGGTTTCGGGATTTGTTGATACAGTGTGTTGACATTTTTTTATTTCAATTTTTCGCTTAATGTTGTAAAAAATCGAATCCCCTCAAAACCACATTTCTCATTTTATCGAAAAATGTTTTATTCAAAAATCGACATAAAACATAATTGGTGTGTATATGTATTTGTATATTTGCACAGTTGTGTGTGTTTCATGCAACCATCGACCCCTCCTCTGCCTGTCAACGAAGTCGTGCCGCCAGCGCCGCCAGCGCCCGTCTTCATTCCCAAAGACACGATGTTGCGACTGTTGAAAGACGTGCGGGAAATCATGACGGCGCAGATTCCTGGCATATACTACAAACACAGTGAAACCGACATGCTGTGCGGGTACGCTTTGATAATTGGGCCCGAAGATTCCTTGTATGACGGCGGCTACTACTTTTACAAATTCAAATTTCCACCCGATTACCCGCACTCCCCGCCAGTGGTGGAGTTTTTAACGAACGACGGCACCACTCGCATGCACCCCAACATGTATAAAAATAGGAAAATGT
>Ga0315288_10001652_pt1 | contig 28923 bp, 36 predicted proteins | sample YL17G11_20_MG_FD_203454 | JGI IMG/M metagenome (GOLD analysis project Ga0315288, IMG submission 203454) | Sediment microbial communities from Yellowstone Lake, YNP, Wyoming, USA - YL17G11_20 | ecosystem: Environmental > Aquatic > Freshwater > Lake > Sediment | place: USA: Wyoming | collected... | reverse complement strand
GCCAGCCTCTCACCAGCGGCAAGGTGCGCGAGTACAACGCGGAGGTGGAGCGCCGCTTCGGCAGCGCCCGCCTCATGCTCTCCGCGGCGCTCTCCTGTCAGACGAAGCGCGGCAGCTTCCTCGACCTCTCGAAGGCGGAACGCAAGGACCTGCTAGCGGAAATTCTTGACACTGGTGGCCTGCAGCGGCTCTCCGAGGCCGCGCGCGCCAGGGGCAAGACCGGTGAGTTGCAGCTCGAGCGCCTACGCGGTCAACTGGCAGAGGCTGAGGAGGAGTTGGTGCGTCTCGGGGCCAGGCCCAGGCACGAGCCCGCAGCGGGAGTGCTCTGGGATGATGCGCATCCAGACGGGGAGATCGACAATACCGAAAATCTCACCATCGAGCGCTCCGGCATCGAGGCGGAGATCAAGGCCAGCGCGGCGGACCTCGAGGCCGCACGCCAACGCCACGCCGAGCTGCAGACGCAGCACGCCCTGGCGGTCGAGGCAGAGAAGCAACGCGCTGGAAAACAGCGCGAACTCTCCGGGATCGATCAACAGAGCCTCAGCTTAAATGGCAAACTCATGGCACTACCACTGGAGCAAATCCGCGCCCATGACAGGACCCAAGCCGGGATCCTCGAGGCGGAGCGCGAGGCTGAGCGACTGCCGGAGTATGAGGCGGCGGCTACCGCCCTGCCGCCAGCCCGGGGACACCGCACCCAGGCGCAGGACGATCTGCGGGAATGGAACACAAGGCTTCGGGAGGCCCGCGAGACCCTCCTCGCCAAGACCCGGGAGACCGGCAAGGCGGGGAGCGTGCGGACGCGCCTGGCGGCTGCCCAGCGCCAGGCCGGGTTGCTCGGCGAAGTGCCGTGTACTGTCCGAGATTACTGGCAGCGAGTGGACACCGGCCCGGATGGGAACGTGTCTGGAGTAACTGCGTCGCCGCTGGCTGCAACCTGCCCCCTCCTTGCCGATGCCCGCGGCGCCAAGGCGGCGATCGGGGTCCTCGAGGGGGAACTGTCTGACGTCCAGGTCCTCGAGGCCGCACTGCCCGAGTACCAGCACGCGGTAGACCGGGCCGAGGTCGCGGTCAAGGACGGCCTGGTGGCGCTCCAGGGGGCCGAGGCGGAGGTGCAGCGGCTCGACCCCTTGGCGGGTGCCGTGCCAGTTGCTCAGGCTGCCGTGAAGCGCGCGGCGGAACTTCAAGAACAACTTGAGGAAACGCTCATCGCCCTGACAGCCCGTGAGCAGGAGTACCGCGAGCAGATCGAGGCGCTGGCCACCAAGCGCACCGCCCTCGCCCTCGACCTCGAGGGGATGGTGGCCACCGATGCGGCGGGGATCAAGGCCGAGATCGACCTAGTCGCTCGGCAGGTACAGGAGCTGCGGGCAACGGTGGAGGAGCTCCAGGCCGATCTTCAGGGGCTCGTGCGAGCGATCGCCCAGGCTGAAGCGGAAGCCAAGCGCCGTGCGGAACTTGGGCAGAGGGTGGCGCTGAATCACGCGGCCGCCGAGAAGCTCGCTGGCGACCTCGGCGAGTGGGGAATGCTCGAGCGCGGCTTCGGCCGCGACGGGATACAGGCCTTGGAAATTGATGCGGCTGGTCCCGAACTTTCCGCCCTGACCAACGAGCTGCTCACCTCGTGCTTCGGGCCGCGCTTCGAGCTCCGGTTCGTGACGCAGGCGCCAAAGGCAGACGGCAAGAGCCAGAAGGAGGTCTTCGACGTCCAGGTAATCGACCACGACCGCGGCCGCGAGGGGGCGGTGGACAGCCTCTCGGGCGGCGAGAAGACGATCGCGAGCGAAGCTATCAGCCTCGCGCTGGCGATCTACGTCGGCAAGCATTCGGGCCGGCACTACAGCACCCTATGGAGGGACGAAACCGCCGGAGCGTTGGACCCCGACAATGCGAACCGTTACCTGCAGATGTTGCGGAAGGCGCGGGGAATGGCGGGCGCCTCGCAGCTCATCTTCATAGCCCAACAGGAGGAACTCTGGTCTCAAGCGGACGCCGTTCTGTGGGTGGAAAACGGCCACGTCGAAGTGAGAGCCTGAGAATGCACGCACTGACGTCACTCTCCCAGATCGGCGGGCGGGATTTCATCGGCATTGACCTGAACGCGGAGTACGTCAAGGTGGCGCGCCGCAGGATCGAAGGGACGGCGCCACTCTTCGTGGAGGTCGCATCATGACCACCTGCTCCTCGTGCGGCGCGCCGATCATCTGGGTCGTCACCAAGGCCGGCCGCCCAATGCCGTGTGATCCCGAGCCGCTGAAGGTGCTGGTGGCCACCGGCCGCATGGTGGACGTCGGCCATGGTCCCCAGCCGGAGTACGAGGTGCGCGCGGGATACCGGAGTCACTTCGCAACCTGCCCGAACAGCGACAAGCACAGGAAGGGGTGAGAGGTGATCGAGCGTCCTACACCATACGGAAAAAAGTTGCGCGATCCCAGATGGCAGAGGAGGCGGCTTGAGATTCTCGAACGAGACGGCTGGGCCTGCGCTCTTTGTGGCGATGATATTTCGACGCTCGCCGTTCACCATCGCTGGTACGAGAAGGACATTGAACCTTGGGAGCAGTCGGACGAGTCGCTAGTGACGCTCTGTGAGCGCTGTCACCAACTCGAGTACGACGAACGACCGAGATCCGAAGCCGCTCTCTTGCGGGCGCTGAGGCGAGCGGGTTTTTGGTCGTTTGACTTGGAGGTGCTGGCCAAAGCGTTCTCGAGGATCCAGGCGGTTGGCAACAGGGGAGATGAAGCCATGGCGCTCTCGAGGTTGATCCATGCAAAGCTCTGACGATTACCGCTCCGCCTACTGCCGGCTGCTCGACGACCCCGACTTCCAGGCACTTTCCCCCGAGGCCCAGCGGCTGTGGTTCTTCCTGCGGTTCTCCCAGGAGTGCGGACCCACGGGTCTGTTCCGCTGGTACCCGCCGCTGACCTCCTCGCGGATGCGGGTGACAGAAGAAAACCTCAAGCGCTACTTGAATGAGCTTGTGACCCAGGACTACGTCCGCCTCGAGACCGGCTACATCCTCATCCGGAACGCCCTGCGGTTCGAGCCGACATTCAAGCCAGCGGTGAACTCGAAGCACCTGGTCGCCGTGCACCGCCATCTAGCAGCGCTCGGGCACCTCCAAATCGCCCGGGGTCTCCTTGATGAGCTTGGCCTGTCATACCCCTCTGAATGGCTATCGAAAGGGTATCGGTACCCTTCCGATACCCTTTCCCGGACTCCAGGAATTCCCCGTACCGCACCTGCACCTGCTACCGCACCTGCTACCGCACCTGAGACCGTAGCCGTAGACGGCGACGCGGCGACGACGGCGGATACCCCTTCGATACCCTATCCAGAGGAGCCCGAACTCCCACCCGATGGCGACCCGCCGGCCGAGGTCTCTGAGCCGGAGGCCAACGCCTACCCCTGGCACCCGGAGGACGAGCGTGACTTCGGCGAGGCGGAAAAACCCCACGGTCGCTGGCGCGACTACGTCGAGGTCCACATGGCGCAGAAAACTCCGCCACCCTGGCCGCGGTTCTTACCTTGGCTCAAAGATGACGTGCAACGACGCGCGCAACGGGAGAAAGCCCGCAACCCCGTGGACCCGCGGAAAGCCCGTGAAGCCGATAGGAAGGAGGCGCCCGATGCACCAGCGGTCTGATGACAACGCCTGGGTCGCGCTGTTCCTGCTGGCCGAACTATCCGGCCTGTGGTCCTGCACCACCTCGTTGACTCGTGACGAGCTCACCGAGCGCGTGCTCGATCACAGCTTCGCCAGCCTAGGTCTCTGTTGGAAGCGGGCGACCGCCGCGCGTCGTGTGCGTGAGGCGCTCGAGATTCTGCTGCAGGGTGAGGAGCCAGTGATCTCTGCGGGCCACGGGTACAAACTCGCGAGCCGAGCGACGCCAGCCGAGAGGGAGCGCGCGGCCCAGCTCGCTGAGCGTCAGGCGACGCGACTCTTCGCGAAGGCGCGGAAGATTCGCGCGGTGACGCTGCCGGGGGAGCCGGTGGAGCGGCGGCTGTTCCCGAGGGTGATGGTATGAGGCGCAACGCCGTGGTCTTCGATCGCCTCCCCTTCTTCGCCGACGAGGCTGACTTCCAAGCGCAGTTCGTCAACGCGGCGAAGCGAATGGGCTGGGACCCGATCTATTTTACGCACGACAGCCGTCACTCGCCTGCGGGTTTCCTCGATCTCGTGATGTGCCACCTACGCCAGCGGCGGACGATCTTCGCTGAGCTCAAGAACGACGAGCGTGCGTTCACCGAAGAGCAGCTCCACTGGTACGCCACGCTGCTCGTGTGCGGCCAGGAAGCCTACCTGTGGAGGTTCAAGGACTGGGATCTGGCGCTGTCCATCCTCGCGCAGCGCCCGGGAGGTGCCCCCCATGACCATGGCGCTTGAGAGCCAGATGCTGCGCCGCATTGCGCACAAGCTGCTCGATGACGTTCTCGACTATGCCGAAGCACTCGCAGAGGAGTGGAGGCTCGCCGATGGCCTTGGCCTGCCCGAGAGCGGTCTTCTTCACAAACCCGAGACTGCGCCTCCGCGCATCACGCTCGAGCCGCTGGCCAAGAAACCGCCGCGCGCCAAGCCCGCGCTGCCCCCGCCACAGAAGTCCACCGATGTCACGATCTCCTGCCGAAGCAGTTGTGGGCACCTCGAGATCGCGGTGAACCTCGCAGCGGGCGTTGCGAAGCGTCTGGGCCTAAAGCCTCGCGACAAAGCGAAGCTCGATCTGCACGGCGGCAAGTTGCGCGTGCGAGCATCGAAAGATGGCCGAGCGGTTTATTCCGTCGGCAAGGAGTCCACTCGCCTATTCTTCACGACCGTGGCGCAGGGGCTCGACGTCACCGACAAGCACCCGGCTGAGGCCTGCAGGTTCCAGTACGGCCTTGAGGACGAACTGCTGATCGACCCGCCGACCTGGCTCAAACCGAAGACAGCCATGCCGCAGAAGCCGAAAGCCGATCCGCCGGCGACCTGCACGAAACTGCGCGGCACGAACCCGACGATCAAGTGCGCCGCCTGCCGGAAGGCGCCGGCGACCATGCAGTGCAACCTCTGTCCGACCCTGATCTGCAACGACTGCTGGGAGCCGCACGTGAAGCACCACTGGCAGTCGGCAGTGACGAGCCGAGCGCCCGCCGGACATGCGGCGGACCTGGGGAAGTGAACGGTGCCAGCCTGGCTCTTTCTGCTCCTGATCGCCGCGCTCATCACTGGCCTGTCGGTCTACCGCCCACCCAAGCGCCGCGGGGGCCGCAATGCTTGATCCCGAAGAACGTCAAGTCATGGACGCACTGATGACGGTTATGCGGACGATCACGCGCTGGGGTTTGCGGGCAAATGTCAACGAGATGATGGCGGCCATTCACGTCCTCCAGGGCTTCGTCGTGCAGCACATGCTCCAAAGGATTGAACCCGAACAGTGGAGTCGCTGGTTTACGGATGCTGCTCCGAAGAAGGGCCGCGATGCTTGAGCGCCTCGGTCACTGGCTCGCTGGGCTGGGTGTGCAGGCGGTCACCTGGTTCAACCGCCGGCCCGGTGGCGTGCAGTTCCTGATCGTCGTGGTGCTCGTGCTGCTCGTTGTCGGAGTCGCGCACTTCGACGAACTCAAGCGCGAGCGGGAGTGGCGGCTGTTCCGATTGTGGCTGGAGTCGCAGCGCAGAGCGTTGAAGGGGATGAAGTTATGACCGAGCGAGTGCTGACCGAAGTGGCGCTGCAACTCCTGAGCAGGCACCCGGCCGCGTGCGAGTGCTTCCGGTGCCGGTCCCTGCGTGATCTCCTCGACGCACGCGCCCGCGCGAAGGAACTGGAGACGGCACTGAGGGAGGTAATGGCATGGGGCGTGGAACACGATGACCCGCGCATGGACTACATCACGGTTCAGGTGGACCGCGTGACGATTGCCGCCGCTCGTGCTGCCGCGAAGGAGGCCGAGTGAGCGTCAACCTCGCTCACACGTCTCTCGAACCCGGCGGCCACAAGTTCACCGGGCTGTTCATCGCCATGCCCTGCATGACCGGCAGTCCACGGAACGAGACCATGATCTCGGTCCTCAAGACGATGACCGTGCTCGATGCGAAGGGTCTCCATGCCGAGCTTAGAATCGACCCGCACGACTCGATCGTGATGCGGGCGCGCAACGTTCTGGCGAGCTGGTTCATGGATTCGAACTGCAGTCACATGCTGTGCGTCGACGACGATTTGAGGTTCTATCCCGACAGTGTGGAGCGGATGCTCGAGGTACAAAAGGACTGGGTCTGCGGCGCCTACCGGAAGAAGACCGACAACGAAGAATATGCCGTGATGTTCCCGCCTGATGTTCAACAGCAGATGACTATTTGTCATCACTGCGGCTGCGTGGAACTGCTCTACGGCAATGTTGGCTTCGCGATGTTGCACCGCAGCGTATTCGAGCGAATGTTCGCGGCATACCCGGAATTGAAGTGCGGGAAGACCAGTGACCAGAAGATCATTGGCCGTCATCTCTATGGTCTGTTCAACACGATCGTCGAGGGCGGAGAGTTGGTGGGCGAGGATTATGGCTTTTGCAGACTATGGAAAGCGATCGGTGGGCGTGTCTGGCTCGATCCGAGCATCGTGCTCACCCACTACGGCGTCAAGGGCTGGACCGGGGACATCGCGCGTTGGTTCCAGAAGCGCGAGCACGACCACATCGAGATCACCGACGACTGGAAACTCATTCAAGGCTGGCTGACGGACGAGCAGGCCGCGGTACTGGTCGAGGAGGTGGGGTTCCTGCCAAAGGGTGGCACGATCCTGGAGCTCGGCTCATGGAAAGGGCGATCCACGGCCCTCCTGGGGATGGCTGCCACCGCTTCCGACCGTGGGATCCGCCTCTATGCGGTCGACCATTTCGAGGGATCACCCGATGAGCGAGCGACGTTCCACCACGATGCCACTGTGGATCTCGATGGCGTCTACCCGGACTTCCTCGAGAACCTGGCGAAACTGGGTGTGCTTGGACGAACCGTGGTCCCGATCCGCAGGAGCTTTGCCGATGCGATCGGCAAGGTCCCGGACGAGAGTTTGGATCTGGTCTTCCTCGACGGCGACCACGCCGAGGGCGAGACTTTGAAGGTCTTCCTCCGCCTCAAACCAAAGGTCAAGGTCGGGGGTGCCGTAGTCTTCCACGACTACAACTGGCCGGGAGTGAAGGCCGATCTGGATGTACTGCGCCTGGAGGTCACGGAGGTGCACGACATGGCGATCTGGCGGAAGCCGAAGGAGTGAACATGGCGCTGATCTGGACGCAAACCGAGCCCGATACCTACGACGCCCCGCAAGTCAACAAACAGATCATGACGCAGGATCGGTCCGCGGCATTGTCACCTTCCAAGGATGCGAAATTCGTGATCGTCAAGATGGGAGGTGATCTCGGCTCGCAACCGTTCTATCAAGCCTTCTACGTGGACGGGAATCTTCTCCCCAATGGCATTTCCAACGCTGAGGAGTTTATACAAAACGGAAACCGTTGGTATTGCGGCGGCTCGAGTGACCTCGAAAACGCGAAGAACGTCTGTGAAGAAGTCTGTCGGCAGCAACGGCCGTATATCGAGGAGCGGTTGGCCATGTTGGAGTTGGCGATTTTTGGTCCGAAGGACGAACGATGACCATCCGCGTTCAGACCATCACGGCTCCGAGCCAACGCGAGCTCGACCGCCTCGTGCAGCTCGCGATCGCTCAGGGTTGGCACCCGATCGGCAACGCGGCATCGCTGCTGGTCGGAGGCAACTCAGAAAAGGGGCGTGCAGCGTGGCAACAGGGAATGCGGAGGGGATAGTGCTGACTACTGCCGGGGAGGCGTATCTCATGGAACAAATCGTGAACCTCATCCCCGACTCCCTCTGCTGGCGACTCTTGCGCAAGTATGCTTCCTCCTCACCCGGCGTCGGCTCGCAACTCTCCCCCACGCGCGGGAGCACGGGACGCCAGGACGCCGCATGCACGGTTGCTCAGAAACTCGCGCGTTGCCCGCTAGTGGAACACGTGCTCTGGGCGCAAGAGGCGGCGAACTGGCTGCGCGATACCTGGCAGCCGGGGATCGCACTTCCGAGCCGGGGGGGCGTGCCGAGCCTGTTGCGTGAGCATCCCGCGTTGCGGCGGGCGGTTCTTTGGTTCGCGTGGAACGATCGGATGGCCGACGCCTGGGCGCGCCGTGCGCAGGGCTGGCCCGCGTTCACTCGCCAGTGGTGCTTGATCGTCGTAGAACTGTCTGCCTGCTGGCATCATCCCGAGCACGGCGCGGCGTTCAGGGAATGGATTGAGGGTACAATGCCACCGCCCAGCATTCTGACCGACCGACCGGGAGTGAGGTGAGGAGATGAGCGAACGAGAATCTAACGATGCGGAGTTGCGGGCTCTATTCGAGGAACTTCGCAGGCGCTTTACCGCGTACCGGCAGGAACGAGACGAGACGCGGAAGGCGCTGTTGTGGCTGTGGGACAACAAAGGGATCACCCCCCTACCCGCTGGTGGCGAACTGGCGCATCTTTCGTCTCAAGTAGAGACCGCCCGTGCTGCCGCAACGCATTCGCTGCCGCTGGATCAGAGGGTGACGATTGCCAGAGACGCTTACCACAAGGTCATGGCCCAGCGCGAGGAGATCATCGAGGCTTTCATGGCCAAGTACGGCATCGAACCCGACGAACTGCTCCAGGTCGAGAGAGAGACACCTACGGGGCGAATCTGGAGCGTAGAGAGACGTGCTGCCAGAAACGAGGGCACTTGACAACCGCCCTAGTCATGCCTTAGATTGCTAACCGAAGTAGCCGAAGTCTGAGCAGGCCCGGTGATCCCGGGCCTTCGTGTTTGAATGACTGAGCCCACCGCCCTCCAGCCGTCAGCAGCCGGGAGGGTAGAGAGGCCTCGCCCCCCGAAGGTCCGCCCGCCACGCTTCACACCTGACCCGCAGGGCCGCTACTGCGACTGCATCACCAGAGCACCGGACAAGCACTTATGTGATCTCAGCCCAGGCGCGGGGACGAAGGATCACAAGCGCACCGGCCCCTGCAAATACCACGGCGGCGATACTCCTTCCGGCCCCGCCAGTCCGCATTGGAAGCATGGGAAGAACTCGAAGCACACTCGCATCGTGCGCGATGTCCTCTCGCCACGAGCACGTGCGCGCCTCTTCGCAGGCCGCGACGATCCCGACCTGCTGGAACTTCTCGACGATATCGCCCTTTTCAGAAAGCGGCGCGATCAGTTGCTCGCGAAGCTTGGCTCACGGGAGAGCGGCGCAACCTGGCGCGAGCTCACCTACGCATTCCGGGCGCTCCGCAGGGCGATCGCAGAGAACAACACCGAGAAGATGGCCACGGCGCTTACTGCGCTCGACTCGGCGATCCACTCTGGCGCCTCCGAATATGCGCAGTGGACGGAGATCGTCTCGATCGTCAATAACCGCGTGCGCATCGTGGAATCCGAGCGCCAGCACGCAGTTGAGCAGCAGCAGGTTCTGACGGCGAAGCAGGCCGAAACCCTCATGGCGATGTTGGAGGCAGCAGTCAGAAAGCATGTCAGCGACCCCGCAACCCTCGATGCAATCGGGCAAGACCTTGCTCGAACGGTCGGCGTTGGGTTTGGCGCAGCGGTTCCGCTCTTGCAGTAGCGGACCTCTGCAGCGCCCCCAGACCGATGACGAGTTGCGGGAGGCCGTGCTGCGCCTGTGGGGCGTGCGGATCCCCGACCTTCAGGTCTGCCCGAATCACGCGACGCCCTGGCGGGCGTTCTCCGATGCGTTCTTCGCCCGGTCGCCTGTGACCGTCTGGAAGGCGAGCCGCGGATTCGGGGGCAAGACGTTCTTGCTCGCAATGCTGGGTCTCACCGAGGCGGCGTTGCTGGGTGCGGATGTCAACGTGCTCGGGGGTTCGGGCGAGCAGGCCACGCGCGTCCATGCGTACATGCTGCAATGGTGGGCATTGGACAGCGCGCCACGCTACTTGCTGCGTGATGATCCCTCAAAACGCGAGACACACTTCGTCTCCGGCAACTTCATCCGCGCGTTGATGGCTTCGACCAGGTCGGTGCGCGGCCCTCACGAGCAACGTCTCCGCTGCGACGAGATCGACGAGATGAAACTCGCGATCCTGGACGCCGCACTCGGCCAGCCGATGGCCAGAAGCGGGATTCAAGCGCAGACCGTGCTGAGTTCGACGCACCAATATGCCGACGGCCCGATGACCGAGGTGCTCACCCGGGCTGGCGCCCGCGGCTGGCCGGTGTACGAGTGGTGTTGGCGCGAGACGCTCGAGCCGCACGGGTGGCTTGCACAGAGCGAGGTGGACCGTAAGCGCCTCGAGGTCACCGATGCGATGTGGCTGTCCGAGTACGACCTTCAGGAACCGTCGCCTGAGTCGCGAGCCATCAATCCGGACAAGGTCAAGGCGATGTTCGACCGCGACCGAGGCGAGTTCGAAGGCGCCCCACGGAAACCCGTGGAGATCGAGCCGCCCGACCCCGAGGCCAAGTACTCCACCGGGGCAGACTGGGCCAAGAAGCAGGACTGGACGATCATCTCGACGCTCCGCACCGATTGCAAACCCGCGAGGGTCGTGGCCTTTGAGCGTTTGGGTCGCGAACCCTGGCCGGCGATGGTGGCCGTCCTCGATGAACGCATGAGGCGGTACGGCGGCACGGCCGCGCACGATGCCACGGGCGTCGGCGATGTCGTCGCTGACTACCTCCAGGCGCACGTCGAGCCGTTCATCATGGTGGGGCGCGATCGCTCGGACCTGCTCACCAACTACATCGCGGCGGTTGAACGCGGCGACATCGTCTCGCCCTACATCCACTGCATGGAGACCGAGCACCGCCTCGCCAGCGTCGATGATGTCTACGGTGGCAATGGCCACCTGCCGGACACGATCGCCGCTATGGCCCTCGCCTGGTACGCCGCCACCGCGCCGCGCCCCTGGTGGACGCAGTTGACACCGGCCAAAGCCCAACCGAAGGAAACCCACGCATGAGCCTGCTCGATCGTCTCTTCACGCGAACGACCCCGGCCCCGGTCCAGACCGCGATTGTCCTTGCGCCCGAAGTGGCGCCGAATGTCCGACCCGAGACCCTCGCCACCTTCGGAGCCCTTGCCAAGGCTTTCCCCCCGTCGCTCGCATCGCGCGATTACCGCGAGATCGCGGATGCTCGCGAGGTGGCGTTCGGTGGCGGGGGCGAGTGGAATCGCCTGCCTTTCCGTGATCTGCGGCTGCTTGCGGACAACGCGGATCTCCTGCGTCTGGCCATCGAAGCGATCGTCGGCACGATCAAGGGCATGGATTGGTCGCTCTCGGTCGATGACGGCAGCGATCCCGATCCGAAAGCCGACACACTACTCCTCAAGCCGGACGGCAAACTCGACTGGGACGCTTGGGCTGCGATGGCGATCGAGGAGATCCTGGTCTGCGACAACCTCTGCCTGTTCCCCTACTACCAAGGCGGGCGACTGGTGCGCCTCGAGGTGATCGATGGCGCCACCATCACGCCTAAGCTCGACCCCGGCGGCCGGATCCCCGAGCCGCCGGGGATCGCTTTCGAGCAATCGACCAGCAACTCCAACGGCGGCCCCAAGCGCTTCACCACGCAGCAACTGTGGTACCGCCCGCAGCGCCGGCGCGTCTACTCGGTGCGCGGCTTCTCGCCCACCGAGCAGGTAGCGGCGCGAGCCGCGGTGAACTTCCACAAACTCCTGCGCGATCTCTATCGGTGGCAGAAGGGTGGGACCCCTGCTGGTCTGGTGCCCGCGCCTGACGGGATCGAGACGCTTGAGAAGCTGCAGAACTATCAGGCATGGCTCGATGAGCGGATGAAGCAGCCGGGTGCCGATACCCGATTGCAAGCAGTGCTCGGCGGCGCGAGCAAGTACTTCCCCACGCCGCCCCCGCGCATCGACAAGGAACACGAAGAGTTGCTCATCCGGACGATCTTCAATGCCTTCGGCGTCGACCCCACGGCCATGGTCTCGCAGGTCAACTACTCGACGGCCGACGCCCTCGCCGCGTGGGCGGCACTGCGCGGGATGCGCCCGCACCTCTTCGCGCTCCAAACCCTCGCCGGCGAAATGCTCGCAGCTGGCGGGTTCCCCGGGCATCAATTGCAGTGGAAGATCGAGCAGGAGGCATTGGCCGCAGCGCGCCGGCAGAGCCGCCTTGATCGGTACAAGTCGGGTCTAGTGGCCTGGGAGGACATGGTCTCCGAGGAAGGCGACAGCATCGACGAGGCGGACGTTGCGCAGAAACATTACTTCGTCATCGGCCTCCCTGCGCAGCCCTTCGATCCGCTCGGCACCGTTGAGCCGCCGAAGGTCCCGCCACCGCCCCCGGCTGGCGTCGTGCCTCCGCAACTCGCGCCCTTCGTGCCTGAAGGGCAGCGGGTCCAGCCTACGGTCCTCGGCAAGGCAATCCGCGAGGACCTCCGGCGCTGGGAGACCGTCGTTCGCAAGGCTGAGGCGTCCGGGCGCCCCCCGAAAGACTTCCGCACCGATGCAGTGCCCGCCTGGCTCCAAGGCGTGCTGCGCAAGGGTCTCGCCTCGGGTATGGGTTCGGCGATGTTCAAGGCGCCCACCGCCCACCTGCGGGAGACGATCAAGCGGTGGAACACTTCGGAGCGCGCAGGGAAGGTGCTGCCGGATCTCACGGCGGCGGCTGCCGCGATCGTCCGCCACATAGGCCAGCACCTCGCGCAGGCCGCGATCAAGCACTTCTCGACTGCCGAGAAGGCCAGTGCACTCGCCGGCGCCAGCGTGCCACCGCCGACGGTCGATGAGTGGCGCATGCTCGTTCGCGTCCTGTGGCAGGCGCACGAGGCGGGGGTGGACGATTCCGCCGAGGTCACGGGCTACGGGCAACTCGGCAGTCGCGGCATGGACTACGCATCGCAACGCGCGGGCATGCTGATCGGGCGTCGGTGGGATGAGGCGCAGGCCATGTGGGTGGACGTCGAATCCGACATGGCGCTCGACGCCGTGACGCGCTCGCGGATCGAGACCGCGCTGCGCGACGCGATCGCCGGCGGGCAGAGCGAATCCGATCTACAGACCGCGCTCAACGCGATCCTCGACGACGAGGCGCGAGCGGCCATGATCGCGAACGCGGAGCTCGCAGCCGCCTACAACCGCGGCGCCGCGGAGAACTGGCAGGCACTCGATGTAGCCGAGGTCGAGATCCTCGATGACGAAGGACCGAACTCCTGCGCGGAATGCGAGGCAGTGAATGGCCAGGTGTGGCCGATCGCTGACTACCTCGCGAACCCGACTGAACATCCGAACTGCGTACGCAGTGCAATACCTGTGATCCCCGGAGCCTGATTCCATGACAACCATCGTGATCCTGCTCGCCCTGGCGGCGATCGGGGAAGGACTGTGGGTGCACTACCTGCTCCGGCGCGTCGCTGCGCTGAAGGCGGCTGAAATCATCAACACGCAGCTCGCCCACGAACTTGAACGGAAACACGGGACGAAAAAGGCCCTGCGCCTGCTGCATTCGGCGGAGATTCAGATCCGCCAGGACCGCAGGGCCGCGGAGGTCTAAATGTTCTGGAACGGTTCTCTCAGCAAGGCCCTCACGGATGCGAAGGGCGTTCCGCACCTGGTGTATCTGGCAACCGGACCAATACTCGATCGCCAGACCGAACGCATGACGGACGTGGCGCTGGGCAAGTTCGAAGCCGCTGCGAAGGCCGGCAAGGCATTTCTTGTGCCGGGTCACGACGTTGTCTTCCCCCTCGCCAAGAGTGTGGATGCGCCGCGTACGGAGAATGGCGAGATGCTCATCGATTTCGCGTTCGACCGCGAAGACCAGGTCGCGATGAGGATGCACCGCCTCATCGAAAGCGGTGAATTGAAGACGCAAGTCTCCATCGGCGCAGAGCGCGTCACCAAGAACACCGTGTGGGATAAGACTCTCGGGAAAAGTATCACGGAGATCACGGACATCGACGTGGATGAGGGCATTCACGTCGCGTTGTGCTTTCCGGGTCGTGCGGTGTACCAGGGCGCTGGCCTCGTGCAGGCCCTCACCAAAGCGTTTAAGGGCGACCCTGCCGAGCTCGCGAAGCGCGGGTGGCCGAAGGACGCGATCGAAAAGGCCGTGGGGCCGGACGGCGAGTACATCCCGCCCACGTTCGCGGCGCGCTATGCGCAGCAGCAACTCTCCGAGGAGTTGCCCGACATGCTGGACACGTTGCGCTGGACGATCGAGGACATTCTTTCCGCCTGGACTGCAGGAGACAAGCCGGCGCTGCTGGCCGCCACGTTCCGCGAGTTCGCGGCGGTGGTCGGGCAGGAGATCACCGATGCTGGCGGACTCAGTGCGTCGGGTGATCCGGCCCTCGCAAAGGCTGAGCCGGAATGCGGCTTGCACAAGGATTCTCCGCCCGAACCCACGCCGCCAGTGCCGCCTCCCGATGGCGGTGGCGCCGTGCAGAAAGTCATCACCGAGCCGGACACCCCGGCTCTCAAGGCTGTGACTGCACTGCAGGAGATCGTCACCAAGGGCTTCGCACAGGTGAAGGGCGAGTTCGAGGCCCTACGCAAGGCGAAGGCGGCGGACGATTCCGTGCAGAAGGCCACGCCCCCTGCGCCCGTCGTGCCGGTGGTACCTGACACCGATCCGGCGAGCGCCCCTGATACCGGCTGCAAGGTGGATTCGGCAGCCGACAACAAAGCCAGCGCCCGCAAGGCCATCGAGGACCGGGTAGACGGACTGCGCAAGGCGATCGACGCCGAGCACAACCGTGGCCGCCGCAGCAATCTCCAGCAGGAGCATGCCGGGTTGCTGGCCAAACTGACCCGCATGCCGTAACTGGCAGCGGGCAAGGAGAAAACGAACATGCAAGCCATTCAGCAAGGCATCCGTGAGGCGATTCTGAAGGTCTCCGGCCTGCAGGGAGATCCCCTGCGCAAGGCCATGGACGATCTTCGCAAGAGCATCACGGTCAGCACGGGGTTCAACATCGCGAACCTCGAGCAGGGCTACGTCAACCTGGTGCCGATCGTCTTCACGTGGTTCCGCGACCGCGTTTTCCGGCGCACCGATGCGCAGGGCAACGCCGTCTCGTGGATCACGCTGACCGGCATCGACAGCAACAAGCTCCTGGGGTACGTGCCGGAAGGCAAGCGCGCCGGTGCGATTCAGGAGAGCAAAGGCGCCGGGACCGCGGCCTACGCGACGATCGGTGTCGAGGACTCCTACACCCAGGAGGCGGAGAGCGAGGGTGCTTCGCTGTTCGGCGGTTCACAGGCCGGGATCGTCGACCTGTGCATCGCGAACCTGATGCAGGCGTTCGCCGCGAAGGAAGAGCGGATTCTGTTCGGCGCGAACAACACCCTGGCGCTCGATGTGCCGGCAACGCCGACAGGCGTGGCTGCCTCTGGCGGCGTGGCGTTGACCGCCGGTAACTTCTACTGCAAGGTCGTGTGCCTCACCGTCGACCAGCTCGCGCTGTGCTCGACCACGAACACTGCCGCTGCACTGACGGCTGGCCTCACGAAGGTACAGGCTGTCACCTCGCCAGCCGGAGAGAGCTACAACGTGAACGGCGGGATCTCCAAGGCTTCAGCCGCATGCACCGCAGTGGCTGCGACCACCAACCAGAAGATCACCTGGAGCGTTACCGCCAAGAAGGGCGCCGTGGCATACGCCTGGTACATCTCGTATTCGGCCACCACAGACCCCGGCGACGCCACTCGCTACCTCTTGGGGATCACCTTCGTCAACAAGTTCGTGCAGTATTCGGACGCCGCGGGCACCGAGCAGGCCATCAGCGCGCTCACCGTCGGCACCGACTACTCGAAGGAAGCGACCGCCCCGAGCGGCGTCTTCTACCAGGCGATGAACGACGCAGGCGCCTACTGGAAGACGATGGACAACGCGGCGCTCACCATGACCAACGGGCGCGTCGATCAGTTCTGCGACCTGTTCGCGTCCATGTTCAACACCTACGGGATCACGCCCGAAGCGCTGCACATGAGCGGGAACACCTACAAGGCGCTCGAGATCCTCGCCTTCAGTTCTTCCAACCCGCGGACCATGTTCGTCGTCAGCCCGGAGCAACTGCGAGCCGGCATCGTGCTCGGTGGCCGGGTCGCGGCCGTGGTCAACCCGTATACCGGGGACATCGTCGACATCGTCGTGAACCCCAACCTGCCCGACTCTCTGGTTTTCGCCGGGCGCATGAACTACCCGATTCCGGGGACCCCCTCGCAGCGCAGCGTCGAAGTGCAGAGCTTCGGCGGCCTGTGGCGGGTGGACTGGGCGCCGATCACTCGCACCTTCTGGCACGGCGCCTACATGCAGGAGGCCGTCAAGGTCTACGCGCCGTTCTGTTTCGGCGCGATCGGCAACATCAACATCGCCTAGTAAGGCGAGTTGCAGTGTGATGACGGAGGGGCCGCGAGGCCCCTCCGTTGCTTTGGAGGACTCATGGCGCAGTACAAGAAAAAGGGCAAGGAACCTGAGCGGGTCCCGCCCACCGAAGAGATCAAGGCGGGCACCAGGGTCCACGCAGGACTCGTTCCGCTGGTTGCGCCACCTGGCGTGACTGCAGCATCCGGCTGCACGTTCGATGGCCGCCTGTGCTGGACGCCGCCGGAGATGGTCGACCAACTCATCAGCATTCACAAGTTCGAGCGGCCCAGTGGCTGAGCTACTCACGTTCGCGCGCTTCTGCGCGTTCCAGCAGAACACGCCGATCGACGACACGGACGTGGCGGCGCGCGTTGGTAACTACATCAAGGCCGTACTCGCGTGGGCGAAATGGAAGATCGGCTGTGATCTCGCCACGGCGACGCGCACCATGCGCCTGTCCGGGAACGGTAGTAACCTGCTGTACCCGTCGTTCTGGCCGATCACGAGCGTCACCAGCCTCACGGTCGACACCGTAGCCTGGACGACCCTGCAGGGTGCGGATGCGGACGCGAGGCAGAATGCGTTCCTCCGCCCGGATGGTCATTGCCTCATCGCTCGCTACCAGTCGTGGCCCGTGGGTTACGGCAACATCCTGCTGACGGCAGTCACCGGATTCGCGGAGAGTGCCGCCGAGCTTGAGGACCTGATCGAGGCGCTGTGCATGGCCGTCGCGCTTTTCCCGATCGAGGAACAAATGATCGGATTGGGGAGCAAGGTTCTCGGCCCTGAGAACGTGCAGCAGTTGGTCCGCAACTCAAAAGATTACCAGTTCATCATGGACGCCCTCTACCACCACAGGCAGCACTACTGATGGCCGAAGTCATCTCGATCACCCAGGCGATCGCCATGTTCCGGGCGGCGCGCGTCACGAACCTGCCCCGCGCGATGCGCCTACTGGGCAGGAATGTCGCGCTCGATGTGATCCGGGAAGCGGGCAGCAATCTGAGCAACGACCTGGTGCATGTGCGCACCGGCCGACTGCGGAGGTATGTGATCAACACCCTCACCGCCGGAATCCGCGACTTGCCGACGGGCGTCGAGACCGGCCTACCGAAAGGAAACCCGCTGGCAGTGATCGCGGCGGTTCAGGACAGAGGCGCGACGATCCGCCCGAAGACGAAGAAGTACTTGCGCATCCCGCTGATCCCGGCATTCAAGGGCGGCAGTTACCGCGGCGTAGATCGGTACGCCGGGCAATCGCTCCGCAGCGCCCCGGATACCGGCCTCTTCTTCATCCGGTCGAAAGGCGGCACAGCGCTGCTCGTCAAGCGTGTGGGCAGCGGCAAAGGCTCGCGCCTCGAGGCGTGGTACGTGCTCAAGACCCAGGTCACGCTCCCGGCGCGCTACTGGTGGCGCGGTGCTGTGATGACCGTGCGCGGGCGGCTCCACCGGCACGTTGACAGGATACTTTCCCAACTGGTGCAGCCATGAGCAACGCCGGCAGCCGCGTGATGGCTACGGTCGTCATCGCGACCACCGACCTCCTGCTAGCCGCGTTCAACGTCAACTGCAAGGCAACGGCCGACCTCAACATCGATCCGGAGAAGATCCCAGCCGAGGCAACGCCGCTCGTCTACGTCGAGCGCGGCCCGCGGACGCTATTCGGCGACCACGACGAAGTCGCCGAATCCAAGTTCGTCCTAACGGGCGTTATCAAACCGACTGCGGGCACAGCCACAAAGCTCCAAGAAGAGATCCTCAAACTGGAAGAGACGCTCGATGGGCTAATGGGCGCCGGCCTGTTCGATCGCGTGCACGTCACGATTCGTGCGGACGGTGAATCGACCCCGTTCGTCGGCGAGAAGGATGCCCTACTGGTCTATCCCATCGTCATTCGCTACGCAAGGGAGGCGTGATGTTCAAAGTGGAAGGCCCGGAGATGGCTGCGGGCATGACGTTCTACTTGGGGCCCGATGCCGCGCTCGCCACCCCGGAGCATCCTTCCGGGCACCGCGAGTTCCGGCATCACGACACGATCACCGACGAACAGTACGCCGACGCCGATCCCGACACGCAACGGAAGATCGACAACCTCGTCGAGCGCGGTGTGCTCGTCGAGACGAAGACCAAGGCCGCACCCGCGGCCGAGAAGGAGTAACCCATGCCTGGCATCACTGGTGCGAACTCGTTGGACCTGATGAAGGGAGCTCTGGCGCGGCTCCAAATCGGGAAGTGGGTGACGGCCGGCGGCTCCGCGACGCTGCTCGACGGCGGTTGGCTGCGGGACGTGCAGCTCACGCTCGGTCACGACACGAAGCTGGTGGAGGTCGATAACTGCACGTGGGGGATCGACGCCTACCATCAGAAATCGCACGCCTCGCTCAAGGCGTCGATGGTCGAGGCGGCGCTCCGCAAGCTGGCGATGGCGATGGGCAGCGACCCCACTGCCACCACCGGCGACGTGACCGTGCTGACCACGCCGGGCCACACGGCGACCTGGGCGATCGATGAGCCGAGTGCCATGCAGTATTGGCAGGTCCTGCTCACGGTCGAAGGGCAGTCGATGATCCCGGGCTACACCGAGGATGCGACGGCCAACTACATTAAGCGCGTGTACACCTTCTGGCGCGGCTTGATGAAGGCCGCAATCAGCCAGGCGTTCAAGCGTGGCGATGAAACCGTGATCCCGATCGAGATCGATTTCCTGCTCGACACCTCGGTCACCTACAGCAAGGGTGTCACCGGGCGCATCGGAAAGATCGTCGACTCCACCACGTGAGTTATCGCGAGTTCATCCGCAAGCGCCGCGACGTAAAGCTCGGGGGTCGCAGGATTGGGCGCCTCGTGCTCGGAGGCCACTGGTATGCCGTCGGCCCGATGAGCACGATGCGCTTCGCCCTGTACCTCGAGCAATCGAAGCGGCTGGGGGACACACTGAAGGACCGGGGCGGGATCGAACTGCTCGTTCAGCAGACACCCGCCCGCGTCCTTCGTCCGCTGGTCCCGCTCATCGTTTCCGAACCGCTGCGTGACAGGGATTTCCGAAGGTGTTCCGACGATCAGGTCTACAAGGCGTTCCGCGCATGGGGTGAAGTCAACGATCTCGACGCGATGCTCGGCTCGCTCGATCTCTCGGGGGGCACCGGCACGAAGCGCGGTATCGACCGCCTCGTGCTGGTCTTCGCCCGCGAGATGCACTACCGGATCGAGGACGTGTGGGCCATGCCCTACCGGGAATTGCTCGCCGCAGTGCGCGGGCTCAATGCGGAGAACGCGCACCTTCCGGAGGGCGCCGATCCGCTGGATGACGATGAGAAACGTGAGCTCTCGAATCTCTGCGCCGGCATGGGGATGCAGGTGAACTGATGGCTGATCAGAACTACGAAATCGGCCTGCGGATCAACACGACCAGCGGCGACGCTGGAATTGTGCAGAGCGAACAGGCGATGAAGCGCCTGGGAGCTGAGACCGAGAAGACCACAGGCATCTTCGGCCGGCTGAAGGAGGCCGCCGCCTCCGCTGGCCTCGCACTCGTGTCGGCGTTCGGCGCGTACAAACTCATCGCCGCCCTTATCGAAGGCGCGAAAGCCGCAATGGAGCAGGCGCGGGCACTCTCGCAACTCTCGAACATGGCGAAGCAGTTCGGGCAAGACGGGCCCGCAGCAGCGAAGGCCGCCCAGGCTCTCGGGGACGCCCTGCAGGCGAAGGGGTTTGACGATGATGTGATCCTGCGCGCCGTCCGGGATCTGATCCCCCTCACCAAGGACTACAAGGAAGCGCTCTCGGGTGCCACCCTCGCAGCCGACATCTCGGCCAAGGTTGGGATGGAGTACGGACAGGCGCTCTCCGTGGTGCAGACGCTCATCGGCGGTTCCGATCGCGGAGTGATTCAAGCTCACAAGTTGCTCGGTACGACGGCCACCACGGCGCAGGGGGCCCTTGATGAACTGCGGAAGACCATGGGTGGTAGCGCCGCGGAGCTCAAGGACAACAAGCAGAGGGTGGATTCGTTCAGGGCCGGGATCGATGATCTTTGGAAGAGCATCGGCGGCCCGCTCGCCACGGCGTTCGTTTGGCTGATCGACCGATTGAAGGATATCGGCTACTTCTTCAGCGCGATCGGCCTGCGCGTCGTCGATATGTGGGATCAGGTCAAACTCGCATTCACCGGTATGGGGATCCTGATCGACAATTTCGACATCAAGCACCCCGTCGCCAGTATGAAGGCCGCGATGGAGCAGTTCGCCATCGAGGAAAAGAAGTTCCAGGAGACAAGTTGGGCGCGCTGGAACAAATGGGCGGCCGATGTCGAGAAGGCGAAGGCGGGCACCGTTGGTCCTGCGGCACCGGGCAAAGTCACCGCGCATCCGATGGGCGGGGGTGCGATGGCTATTGTGGCCGGTGGCGAGTTGGACGCCGCGAAGATTTTCAATGACCAACTCTTTGCGCAGATAGCGGCGCTCCAGAAGTACTACGGCAAGGTCCGCGATCTCCGAGAGAAGCACACCCAGGCGGAGAAGGACGCGCTCGCTGCAAATTTCCGAGCGGTCAAGGATTACTACTTCAAAGTCGCAGACGTGGAGCAGGCCGAGGTCGAACTCGCACAAAAAGTTGCTGCCCAGAAGAGGGCTCTTCAGGAGGCCGCGATTCAAGGCACTGTCGGCATGCTCATGGCAGCGTTCCCTCGGAGTAAGGAACTGGCAGCCGCGCAAGCCCTCATCAACACCTACGAGGCCGCCACGAAAGCTTTGACTGCGGGTCCCTACATCGGGCCGATTCTCGCAGCTCTTATCTACGCCGCTGGCATGATGCAGGTTGCGAACATTTACGCGACCGAACCCGGGGGCGCCACGGGTGGAGCGGGGAGTGCGGCCGGGGGGGCATTCGGCCCGCCGATCCGCGTCACTGGAGCGGGAGCTCCGGCCACTCCGCCGCCTACCTCAATGAGCACGACCACCGTCACCACGAACGCACCAGCCACCACGGTGGTCAACGTGAACGCCCTTGATACGACCGACGCGCTCAGATCTGCGCAGCGTGCCTTGCGGCCGGCTGGTCGCGCCTACGACCGCACGCTTGTGGGTCGTGGGGCCGTCGTGGTGGGCACGAGGCGGCCGCGATGACGAACATCATCCTCTGGAGCTACACGCTCGGGATCAGGTCAAAGAACGCCGCAGGAACGGTCCTGCATACCTGGACATGTCCGAACACCGCCTCGACCGGCGCTGTCAACCAGCCCGTGAAGTGCGGGCCCCCGAGCTATGAGCCGGTGCTTGTTGGTGAGCGTGAGGCACTTGACTGGTCGAAGGACAACGTCTATGCCGGTTTCCGCAAGCACTTGACCGTCGCCTTCGAGCAGCAATCCGACTACATCCGGGGCCTGGCTGGCACGAGCCCGATCGTGGTCGACCTCGACAGCGTGCTCTCAGACATCATCACCGTCGGGAACTACCTCGAACTCACTCTTGACGGGTCCAATTGGCGCAAGGTCAATCTCTTCGGCTCCGTGAACTACGCAGTGCCCAGCGGAAAGAACGTCTCGCTCGGTCTGCAGCTTGAGTTCGAGACGGCAGCCGTGTACTCCTCAATGGGCGGCGTGGCCGCAGCGGACTGGTAATCATGGCCGTCCGCGTGGACCTCTGGGTGCCGTCTTTCGGCGGCACGCCGGTCGTGATTCAATACATCCTCACCAGTGGCAGCCTGCACGACATCATCACCGAACAACTCCCGAACCTCACCTCGCAGATCGAGCAGAACCTCGCAGAATTCGAGACCGGCGACATCGTGCTCTCGGCCCGCAATGACGATGGCTGGTGGGATTCCACCGCCTTCACTTCCAGTACTCTCAATCCAACGGCGAGGTTCCCACTCTGCCTCTACGTGAATGTGTTCGTTGCCGGCTCGCTCGTCTTCCAAGGCGATGTGGACGTGAAGAGCGTCTCGTTTGATCGCAAGGTGAAAACCGTTTCGTTCACCTCTCTCGGTCCCCTGCACCGGCTCGAACAATGGAGCGCGGAGACCGTGCGTCGGCCGACGCCGAGATTCTCAGACTTCGGCATCGCCACCTCGTGCGGCACCTCGGGGAGTAACTGGTATCTGAAGGACACGACAAAGGTCTGGTATGCAGAGGACGTGGTGAACTGCTGCCTGATCGACGGTAACAACACGATCTGGACCATCATTGGGCTCTATGGCATGGGCACGGGCCAGGGGCGTGACGGCCTCACCATCAACAATCCGATCAAACCTCCGCCGAACTGGGGCGGGACTCCGACCACGCCGCCACCCGTCGGCTCCTACACGATCCGGCCGATGATCTTCGCAACGCGATACGACTGGCAGAGCGGCGGCGCGGTGACAAGCGGCGCTGGCTACCTCAACGATGCGAGCAAGAGCTGGGCCACGAATCAGTGGAACGGTTACTACGTGTTCGACTCGGCCGGCGTCGCCTTCGGCCCGATCACCTCGAACATCGGCCAGAGGCTCAACTTCGCGAGCGGGACACCGGATGTCAGTCCCATGGTTTACAACATCCGAAAGTCGAACTACCCGAACCTGCTGGAATCACTGGGGCCGTCAATCGCTACGCTTGGCATCGCCGGCCAGACTTTAACCGACCAGGGCGATGTACTGAATCTGACGGCCGCCAACGGTCCGATCGTCCGCGAGGGTTTCGGTTGGGTTGGAGGCATCTACGTCGCTGCCACTCAAGAGGTGGTGGTGCAGTTTGCCGGACCCAAAACCTCGGACCCCGCACTTACGGATCACCAGGTTTGGCTCGCGAGCGCGATCGAACAAGACTTGTACCCGTCGGACGGAGCGATCATGGCGACCCCGTATTTCCGTGACAAGACCGTAGCCCAACTCGCGGCTCTGTTGTTCCTCGCGTGCGGGAGCGCCGTGCAGGCGTCTGTCGTTAACGTCCCCGCCTTCAGCGACGACATCGTGCGCTACGCGGATTTCGAGGGCAAGAGCGTGGCCGACGCACTCACCGAGCTCGCGATGATCTCGAACTGCACGCTCTCTTCCCAATTCACCGGGAATACGGCGACGCCGATGGTGACTTTCAACTTTCAGCGCCGCGATGCCGGGCTTGGATCGGTGCTTGATTTGTCGGCTGCCGGCCTGATCCTCGAACGCGCGGACTCGCCAACATGGGAGCAGTACTACCCGTCGATCACCGTTGAGGGAGCCAACGGGACGAAGGTGCAGAAAGGCTCGGTGCGGCCGGGAGCAAGTCAACTCCAGGTGCAGAGCGACTACATGAACACCTACGCCTGGGAGCACCAAGTGCTCGATCGACTGTGGGACTTCTTCGGGAAGCGGCGCGCGCAGAGCGCAGTCAAGGTGAAGGCCGAAGCGCTGCCGGTAGGAACTGCAGGAACGCTGGGCGTGTCGGACGATTTTGAAGGCAACGCGATTGGCGCGTTCCCTGCCGGCTGGACGGCAAGTTACGGCACCCCGAGCCACTGGACTGTGCAGCAGCCGGGTTTCTCGTGGGATACAACAAAATTGCTCCGGTGTTTGAATCCCGGCAGCGGCGCCGATGTCATTCAGAATGACGCGATCGGCTGGGCGGCCAGCGACTTCGATGTCACTCTCGCGTTCCAATCCGACGCGCCCAATACAGGGCCGATAACCATAGCGGTGCGGTATAACGCCGCATGGACAGACGGTCTCTACATGTACATCGTCCCGAACGTCAATGGGGGGGCTGAGGATTCAATCAGCATTTGGAAACTCGTCGCGGATGTGGCTCACCAACTCGCCGCAGTACATTACACCATCGTCACCGGATCGCCCTACTTCGTTCGCGTTTGCGCGATCGGTGACCTGTTCCAAGCGAAAATCTGGCCAGCGACTTCTAGCGAACCGGGGCAGTGGAATCTCAGCGCATCAGGCGTCCCCATCACGACGGGAGGAGTGCTCATCGCAGTTGAGGCCTTAGCGTCTCAGGGTTATACGGATTGGTTCGATCACTTCAACAACGCGACTGCCATACCCGGCACGCCCGGAGCGGGACTCCTCTCCAGGGTCTCACTCAGCGGTACCGACGAATGGTGGATCACGCGCCTCTCCCGCGTGTTGCGCGAACCCTCGGTTGACGTAGACCTCGACGTCGTGTCGGCGGCCGGTGTGGAATACACGCCCGACGACTTTGCGACCATCGATGCCTCTGCAGTTCCCGAGCCTCCCCTCGTCACCGGAGTCACACCGTCCGGCGGCAATCGCCACGTCGCGCTCTCCTGGCCGTTCGTGGCACTGCAAGCGTTCCTCGGTTTCCAGCGCACGGTGTGGCGCTCGATCGACGCGCGGCCCGAGACGCCAACAATCTTCGTCTCGATCGGGGGTTCGCTCACGGTGGTCGCGGGCAGTCCGCCGACATTCGACGATTTGGTGACCGCGCTTTTCTTGTCGAGCCCGGGGCCCTGGTACATCGACTACCAGGCCGTGCTCATCGATGGTCGCGTATCGCAGCCGGGTCCGGCGTATCTGTTCAGCTAGGCGGAGGAATGCCCATGCAAATGACCATCGATCTGCTCGCAGTGGCGGCCGTCATCTCGGCTGTCTCGGCGGGTGCCGGTGTTCTGAGCGCTCACGCCTTGAGCAAGAAACAAAAGCGCGAGGAGGTTGCTGGGCTTGTGCGCTCTGTCATCCTCGAACATCAGGCCACGTGTCCTGTCGGTGAGCAATTGCGCTCCGATGCGAACCGCGATCGGCAGGAAATGCTCGCCGCCATCGGATCGCTGCGCACAGAAGTGAGTAATGGGATTCGCGACCTCAATAACCGACTCGATGCGATCTACCTACGGATGCGCAACAGTGAGGACTGATGATGGCTGAAATGCTTCTCCGGCGCCGTTGGTATAGCGACCGGAGCACCATCGGAATGCTCAGGCTCGGCGAGTTCTCCTGCTTCACACTCGAGGACCGTGTCCGACCGCTTGGCGTGAAAGTGCAGGACAAGACCGCGATCCCCGCCGGCGTCTACAAGGTGATCGTCGACTTCTCGCAACGCTTCCAGCGGCGGATGCCACTGCTGCTTGAGGTCCCGATGTTCACCGGCATTCGCATCCACTCCGGAAACACGGCGGCCGACACGAGGGGCTGCATCATCGTGGGGGAATGGAGGGCGCCGGATTGGGTCGGTGATAGCCGGAAAGCGTTCAACAAGCTCTTCCCACTCATCGAAGCCGCAGACGACCTGTGGGTCACGGTGATCGACGAACCGGTAGTAGACAGGCGGACCTCAGACCAGGAGGGCGGTGGAGGATGAAACGCTGCCCCTTGATTCTTTCAGCCGCCCTTGTGGCGGCTTTTTTCGTGCCCGCGCCATCCACAGAAACCGCGAGTTCGCCAGGGGGATTTTGTACGAGTCCCGAGGGCGAGTGCTGGTCCGTTCCTGGGATCTTCGGGGCGCAGTGCGATCCGCCGAATACCTTCAGTGAGTTCCCATGTGGCACTCGTGCAGTATACGAAGGTGACATCCAATGGAAACCGGAGACGGCAAACTACGTTCAGGGGCCATCGGCGGTACGGGACTTTGATGGATCAATCTACATTTTGGGAAACGCAGGATTCTGCTGTGAGGTCCCGGGGCCCCCGGGGCCGGGGTGGGAGCAGGTCTTCATCGTCCGGTATGGGCCGTCTGAGGTAACAACGTTGTCGCCCGCGATGCCCTGGCCACGCGACCCGCATGAGATAGCGTTTGTGACGGTCGTTGGGCATGGGGATGGATGGTTGGTCGCCGGGGTACGAACGACGTTTCTGTCGTGGGTGATTGACCAGAACAGCAATCGAACGATGGTCTGGTTTGCGTACTATTCCGCATTGACTCGACAACCGGACCTCGTCTTTTGGGATGTGGTCTCGGCCTATGACTACGCTTGCACCTTGCGGAACTCCTGCCACGGCCAGGGTCCGGGGCCGCTGATGCCATCGCTTATCTGGAGCGGCGGCACCCTATGGTTATTCGATAGTGATGGCCTGGGGTTCCTGGCGGGATCTCCTGGCTTTGTTGCATGGACAATCGACCTCGAACTCAAGGGGCGCTTGGATGGCTGGCCGAGTCTGACTGCCACCAAGCAATTCTGGACGTTCTGGCCCTATGGTCACGTCGGCATCCCGGTATCGGATGTCGCACTTGCGGATGACGGTACGGTGCGTGCCCTCCTCTCTGGTGGGGGTGCCCCATGGTGTTGGTGGGGAGACTGTCATCAAATCGACGAGTGGATTTCCAGCGACGGCGGCCACAATTGGGCGAAGGGTACTCGCTCGTGGTCTGATTCTGGAGGTAGATACGCCTGGGATGCGGGGTACGTCAAGGACCGTCTCGGGGCGATTCAACTTGATTCCACCGTCATCGTTAGTTTGGTCAGTACCAACCAGGATCCGAGGTCCGGCGAATGGAAATTGCATTGGTGGGCGGACCAGCGCGCGGTATTACCGCGGACGTGGGGCCTCAAACCCGGCGCAACGATTCCGAGAGTGAGGCAGTACATAGAAAGGGGGAAGTGATGGCTGGCGAAGGTGAAACGGTGGGCATGAAGGCTCACATCGAGTACAAGCTCGAGAAGTACAACGCGAAGGGTGAGCTCGAGGAAACCATCATCCGCGAGGACGAGGCGACCCCGGCAGAGGCGGAGAAGCTGAACGAGTTACTGAACTCGCTGCCGGATCAGGCGGCGGAATGAAAGGGAGAGGACAATGGGACTGACAACAGCAGGACGTGACTTCATCGCGCAGGTCATCATGACCGACGGTTCCCCGGTGTACTTCACGAACGCCCTTGCGGCGCTCGGCGTGGGGGACAGCTCGCTTGCGTTCACCAACACGCAGACCAACCTCCAGGCTGCGACGAACAAGAGCAAGAAGGGGATGGACTCGACCTATCCGCAGAGGACGAACAATGTTCTCACGGCGAAGTCCACCTGGGGCGATACATTCGCTGAGTTCCACTGGTGGGAGTGGGGCTTCTTCAACAGCGTCACAGCGGACACGGGGTGCATGCTCAACCGCGCCGTCTCCGACATGGGGACGAAGGCCGCCGGTTCGACCTGGGTTCTGACCGCGACCATCACGATCACCGCCGCATAGTTCGACGCCGGGCGGGTGGCCGCCTGGTTGCCCGCCCGGCTTCGACTCTGGAGGTGTGCCATGCGCATCAGGAAAGCACCGTCGAAGAAACAACAGCTCATCGCCCTCACGATGCAGATAGCAAACCTCCAGGGACAGGTTCTGGAGTTACGCCGCGCGGTCAGCGAGCCCAAGATGCGCGCACTCATGGACTCCATCGTGACGATGCGTTCCAAAGAAATCCGCACCCTCACGGACCATGCGGTGAAAGCCCTACGACTGCTGATTGACACGGGCGTCATCACGCAGGAACAGGCGAATGAGGCCATTCGATGAGCAACTATTACGTCAACACTCCCTCGGGCAACGACGGCAACTCTGGACTGACCGAACTACTGCCGTGGAAGACGATCAACAAAGTCAACACCTCCAGCTTCAGCCCCGGCGATTCGATCCTCTTCAAGAAAGGTTCCACCTGGCGCGAAGGATTGACGCCGCCCTCAAGTGGTTCTGCGGGTAGTGTCATCACGTTCGGAACCTACTCCACTGGAACTGCTCCGATTCTCGACGGGTCTGCACTCATCGCTCCCGGGAGTTCATGGACACAGGTAGAAGGTGCGCCGGTTGTTGCTGAACAACAAACCTCAACCAACAACGATTGGAATGTTAGGTCAGGCGCAGGAGACGCCTATACGTGTCAAGGGTGGGAGTCCGACTCAGTCATTACCGTTCCCTATGTTGACGTGTTCCTGAAGAAAGTCGCATCTCCGACTGGGAACATTTGGGTCGAAATATGGACGACCTCTGGAACTCCAGCTAGATATGCCGCCACGCTTGCTACATCTGACACCAAAGACGTGAGCACACTCACGACAAGTTATGCCAGTTACCGATTCAGCTTCTCGCCATCTGTTGAAATCTCGGCTGACACCATTTATAAACTGGCCGTGACTGGCGACTTTGCCGTTAGCGGCACCAACTACGTCAAGTGGGCGCTACAGACCGGAGACGTTTATAGGGGGACAGACCCCTACACCGTTCACCAGTATACGCAAACCCACGTCTACGGAACCGGCGCCAATCACGATCTGAAGTTCATCATCTACAAGGATGTAGAAGATTCAACGATCTGGACCGCCACTGTCACGACCGAACCAAAGATCGTCTTTTTCGACGGAGTGAAAGGTACGCACGTTGCCTCACAGGCCCTTTGTACGGGCACTGGGAAATGGTATTGGGCTGCGAACGTTCTTTCAGTCTACAGCGCCACCGACCCCGACACGGCCTACACATCGCCCGGAATCGAAGTGGGATCGTTCGATTCTCCCCTGTACGTTCTGAACGGCCGATCGTACATCACCTGCGACGGTTTACACTTCAGGCGCGGCAATGGTACGGCGACGGACGCTCTCCACCTTGAGGGGACGCACGTCACGATCCAGAATTGCGAGATCGATAATAACCACTGGTCGGGGATCGGTTTCTACTCG
>Ga0315288_10001651_pt1 | contig 28932 bp, 14 predicted proteins | sample YL17G11_20_MG_FD_203454 | JGI IMG/M metagenome (GOLD analysis project Ga0315288, IMG submission 203454) | Sediment microbial communities from Yellowstone Lake, YNP, Wyoming, USA - YL17G11_20 | ecosystem: Environmental > Aquatic > Freshwater > Lake > Sediment | place: USA: Wyoming | collected... | reverse complement strand
TGGGGTGGGGTGGGCGGAACAGACGGGGACATAAAAAAACAGGGCAGGGGTGGGGGTGGGTGGGTGGGGGGGGGGGCACTTTGTCTTTCATTCCTTTTTCATGCCGCCCCTGGCGCGGCCGCCGCCGCCGCCGCCCCGCCGCACGCCGCGACGATGGGCGTAGACGCCGCGCCGATGGTGCCACCAGCGCCCCCCTTGGCGCCAGGCGCGGGCTCCGGCGTGGCGGCCGGCGAGGCGGCGGGGCCGGCGCCGGCGGCCGCGCCTGGCGCCGCCACCACCCGCCGCCCAAACAACAGGCCGGCGACGCCGCCGCCGCCGCCACCCGCCGCCCGGTCCGCGGCCTTGGCCGCCTTGGCCGCCGCCGCGCCCGCCGCCTTCAGGTCCCGCTTGCGCTTGACGACCTCCGCGTACAGGCGGTCCCGGTAGGCGCCCACGGAGAGGCGGGTGTTGTCGTCGAGGGGCAGGGGCGGCAGCGGGGCCGGGCAGGCCGGCTCGGACGCCGGGTCGTGGAAGGGCGCGACGTACGCGTGCCCGCACGCGGCGGCCGCGGTGATGCGGGCGCCCGGGTCGAAGGCCAGCAGGGCGCGCAGCAGGTCGAGCGCGGCCGGCGGCGCGCCCGGGAAGAGGGACGCCAGGCCGCGGCGGGGGCCGGCCGCGGGCAGGGGCGGCGTCCCGGGGGGGGCGCTCCCGGGCGGGCCCGCGCCCACCGCCTCCAGCATGGATGCCGCGTAGGGGGAGGCCAGAGACGCCACCTGGGCCGCCGTCGGCGCGCCCGTCACCTCCACCACCCGCCGCAGCTGGCCCAGCGTGGACCCGCCCGGGAAGAGGGGCTTGCCCCCGCCCAGCAGCTCCCCCAAAATGCAGCCGGCCGCCCACAGGTCCACGCCCGCCGTGTACCGGGGCGCGCCCAGCAGCACTTCCGGGGCCCGGTACCAGCGCGTGGCGACGTAGTCGGTCAGGATGGGGCCGCCGGGGGAGGGCGGCGCCGGCGGCGGGGCCGGCTGCCCCCCGCCAGAGGAGGGGGAGGGGGCGGCGCCGCCGGCGGGCGCGGGCGCGGCCGCCCCCGTGCACCCCTCCCGCCCGACCAGGCGGGCCAGCCCAAAGTCCGCCAGCTTCAGGCCGCACCCGCCATCCAGCAGGAGGTTGGACGGCTTCACGTCCCGGTGCAGGACGCCCGCGGAGTGCAGGAACTTGAGGGCCCGGAACAGTTGGGCCATGACCCACTGCTTGTGCACGTCCGCCAGCAGGCCTGCCCGGGAGGCGGCCGCCAGGTCGGTCGGCATGTGGTCGAAGACCAGGTAGATGTCCTTGTCGTTCTCGGCGCGCAGGACGGTGCGGAGGCTGGCGGTGAGTGGACGAGGGGGGGAGGGGGGGAGGGGATGCCAGAGGGGTGGCGGGGAGGGACAATGTTTTGAGGTCTGTTGTTCGCGAGGCCACCCCCCGCCAGGGTTGAAAAAATGCCGCGCTTTTCCTTCTCTCCTCTCCTCTCCCTCTCTCTTTTTCCCTTTCCTTCTCTCCCTCACCGGATGATGTTGGGGTGGTCCGCCAGTTCCTGCAAGAACATGATCTCCCGGAAGGTGCGCTGGGGTGGTGGGCGGTGTGGAAGCGTGGGGCGTGTGTGAGGGGGAAAAGACGAGTGGACAAATGCCCGAGGCGGGGCCCGGGGGAAACGACAGCTGCGCCTCTTAGGCCTCCGTCCGGTGCGTGGGTTGGCCCGCGCCCTCAACCCACGCCCACCAACGCCTAGCCAGATAGGCTGGCCTGGTCTGGGGTGGGCGTGGTAAGGGAGCAGAGGCGGGTCTCATCGCGCATGGAGGCGTGGAAGGGAGGGGCATGTGCCCCATTTTTTTTGTTCGTTCCTCGACCACCTCACCTGGGCGTCCGTCGCGTTTTGGAAGGCATCAAAGATCTTCTTCAGGGCGCAGGTCTCCCCCGTCTTCCGGTCAGTCGCCTTCCAGACGATGCCGTAGGCCTGTGGGAGGGATAGGAGGAGGGTCAGGGAGCGTTGTCATGAGAGGAAGCGCGAGGTTGAAAAAAAAAAAAAAAAAAAAAAGGAGGGGGGAACGGACCGAGGGGCAGTTGCAAGCGCGGCGGCGCGCCGGGCAAAGGCTGCGCCCCGCCTCTCCCCACTCTCTCTCTCTCTCCCCCACCCAGACCACTCACCCCCTTGCCGAGGCGGCCGTGCACGTCATATTTGCGCCAGACCGCCTTGTCAACGGCGTCGCTCATTGTCGGGCCGTGGCGTGTGGGAGAAAGCAGAGAAGAGTCGTTCGTTCGCGCGCCCGGACGTAAAAAAATAATAATGCGCAGGGAGCGCTCTCTTTTTCGTGTTGTGCGCCCGCGAGACCGCGACCCGGGCGAGGGCGTGGTGTCAGGCCAGGGTAGAAGAACACGCGCGCGCACGGGGGAGAGGGGTGGCGTGTGCGTCGGAGTGGGGGCGGAGGCAGACGGCACACTACCCACACACAGAGACAGGAGAGTGCTCTCTGTCTGGGCTTTTCGCCTCTCCCTCCCTCTTCTTTCTCGCCTGAACCTTTTCACAGGCGCCCTCCCACGACTGCCTCCACAAACTGGTCCCGCTCCATCACCCGTGCCGCCCCGCCGGGCAGCACCCTCCTCGCCCAGGCATCACTCCCGCCCCTCCCATCCGTCACGCCCAGCACGCGGAGGGCGCCCGCCCCGTCATCGACCTGGCCGCCCGCGCCGACGACCGCCACCCTGGCCGCCCCGCCCGCGGCCGCGACCGCCCGGAGCCCGGCCCCGCCATCCGCCTCGGCCGCCAGGCAGGCCCGGGAGAAGACGACGACAGTCCCCGCAAACACGAGCGGCTGCTCGGTGGTCGGCGCCGGCGCTGGCCGCCGCCGCCACATCCCCCTCGCGGGCAGGGGCAACGCGGCCCGTGCCCTCGCGCTCCCCTCCACCCACCCCGGCCCGACGACCGCCCGCCGGCCGGCGAGGGCCAGCAGCCAGGACAGGGTCCGCCCCGCCGCCCTCCCCGCCGCGTCCGCCGTCACCAGGTGGGAGAAGGGCGCCGCCGGCGGGGCGGACCGGGGGAGGAGGGCCGCCCCGAACGCGGCCGCCGCCCGGGCCAGGGCAGCCCGCCGCGGCTCGAGGGCCTTGGACAGGCGCAAGGTGACGGTGGGCGTGCCCCCGCCGCCGCCGCCGCCGCCGCCGCCGCCGCCGCCCGCCCTGCCTCGCTTAGGTGGTGGTGGTGGCGGTGCGGCGGCGGCTCGCCTCTGGCGGGGCGAGCGGCGGGGCGCGGCTGGGGGAGGGGGCGGGCGCGCCGCGCGCGCCGACGCCCTCCCCGCACTGGCCCCCCCTCCTGCCCCCGCCTCCGCCGTCGCCGGCACGGTGCGGTAGCCGTCCTCGCCTCCACCCCCTCCATCACTCATCTCGGCGGTCGGGGGCAGCGTGGGTTCTCCACCCTCCGGCGCCGTCGCGGGCACGGCGGCCGCCGCCGCCCCCTCAACCTCCTGTCCCGTTGGTGGCAGCGCACGCAGCTGCAGGGCCGCGGGCGTCGGCCTGGGCGGCGCAGCTGCTGCCTGGGAATCGGGCACGTAGGCCGCGACAGGTGGGTCCCACACGTCGTCGCCGTCATCGTAGGACAGGACGGAGGCGGGCTGTGGCGAGAGAATGGGAGGAGGGTTGAAGATGAGAGAGGGCGGAGGCGGGGGCGGGAGCGAGCAAGTGGGCGTGGCCGGCGCGGTGACCGTGCCCGTCTTCATCCAGGAAGGCTCTCTGACGCACCACTGCCCGTTCCTCCTCCTCTTCCGAGTCCGGCACCGCCTGCGTGGCGGGCGATGGCGTGGGGCCGGGAGGCCGCATATTTACGACTGGCCTCGGGCGTCGGCTGGCATCTCTCGGTGAGCGCGAGAATTGGAGAGTGCGCTTGCTCGCACTCCCACTTCTTTTGCGCGCTCTTTCTGGGCCGGCCGCACTGTCACACATCATGGCCAACCCTTCCGCCGGCGGGGGCGCCACCCGCTTAGAGCGCCTTCTCACCCTCCTGGAGAGCGGGTCCACCCCACCCATCCGGGCCGCCGCGGCGGAGCAGGTGGCGGCCATTGCGTGCGGCGCGGGCGGCGCGTCGCCGGCCGGCCAGGCCCTGCTGCGCCGGGCCACGGCCCTCCTGCGGTCCAAGGACTGGGACACCCGGGTGGCGGGGGCTACTTGCCTGGGCCTGATGGCGGAGGGCATGCCGCACCCGACCGTGGGCGACGTGGGGCGGCTGGAACGGAAGGGAGGTGCGTCGACTGGCCCGACCTCGACCTCGGCGGCCCACCCGCCTCAACCCCAGCCTTCCCCGCTCCTGTCCGATTTCTCGCTGGACGCCTTTGACGCGGCCCGGGTTGTCGCCCGTGGGGCGCACCTACTGGCCTCTGGCGGGTCCGAATTCGATTCCTCGGCCGTAGACGCGGGCCTGGCCCCCGCCCAACGCCTCGCCCGCCAGCGCGCGCGCCTGGCGGCCGCCCTCGGCCTGGACGCCGGCAACACGACGGGCTTTGACGCGGCCGACCTCATCACGGACGCCGACCTGGCGGCGGCAGAGGAGGGTGGCGGTGGCGGTGGCGGTGGCGGCGGCGGCGGCGGCGGCGGCGCCAACGCGGCGGCCGACCTGGCGGCCGAGATGGAGGAGGGCGGCCTGTCCGCCCGGGAAAGGGCGCAGCGCAAGCGGGCCGCGAAGCGGGGCGGAGCCGCGGCCGGACCCGACCCGGCGCCCAAGCGTGCGAAAGGTGACGCCCCGTGTGCGCCCTCCCCCGACCAGGCCGCAATGGACGCGGCCGCCGCGGCGGCCGTGGCGGCGGGCGGGTGGCCCGCGGCCGCGCCCGCGGCCGCCCTCGCGGCCGCCCTCCTGTCCGACCGGTGGGAGACCCGGCACGGCGCGGCCCTGGGCCTGCGCGAGGTCCTGCGCTCCCAGGCGGCCAGAGCCGGCGTGACCGGGCCTGCCCGCAGCGTGGCGACGGGCGGCGGCGGCGGCGGCGGCGCCGGCCTGACGCTGCTGCCCGCGGGCGCGGGCGCGGGCGCGGGCGCGGCCAACGCGGCCTGGCTGGAGGGCGCGGCCCTGCGCCTGCTGCTCGTGCTGGCCCTGGACAAGTTTTCGGACTACGTGGGCGATGCGGCGGTGGGCCCCGTGCGGGAGGCGGCCGCGCAAGCGCTGGGCGCGGCGCTGGTCGCGGCGCCGGGCGCCGCGCTGGCCACCGCCGCGGCCGCGCTTGGCCGCCTGGCGACCCTCCCGGCGTCCTCAGCGGCCGCCTCCTCCCCTCCTTCTTCCACCACCACCACCGCGCCCGCCGCCGACTGGCAGGCCCGCCACGGCGGCCTGCTGGGCCTGAAGTACCTGCTGGCCGCCCGCCCCGACGCGAGCGCGGCCATCCTCCCCGCCGCCCTGCCGGCGGCGCTGGCGGGGCTGGGCGACGGCCGGGCGGACGACGTCCGGCTGGCCGCGGCGGAAGCCCTGTTGCCTGTCGCCGCCTCCCTCGGCGGCCGGGTTCCCCCTCCCGCCCCGGCCTCCCACCCGCAGGCGGCCGCCATTGCGTCCGCCTGCTGGGCGGCCCTGGTCGACCTGGACGACCTGTCTCCGGCCACGCGGGGGGTCATGGACTTGTTGGCCGCGCTCGTGTGTGCTGGCGACGGGGGGGGCAGCGCGGACGACGCGCCCGCGCCCCCGCCCATGACTGCCCTCCTCCCCCGCCTCTGGCCGCTCTTCGCGCACCGCCTGCCGTCCGTGCGGGCGGCGGCGGGGCGGTGCGTGGCCGCCTTGGCGTCCGCTGACTCTGGGGCGGCCTGGCTGGGCGATGCGGGCACGCTGGGCCCGGCGCTGCGCCTGGCGTTCCAAGGAATGGCGTGTGGAGGGGGGGGCGACTCGGCCGCCGCGGCCGCGGCCGCGGCCGCCTGGCGGTCCCTCACCGCCGCCGCCCCGCCGCCCGTCCTGGCCGCGGCCACGCCGCCGCCCACGCTGGCCGCCTGGATAGGGCTGGCCTCCCTGGCGCCGGGCGTGCCGCCGCCGCCGTCCGCCCTGGCCGCCTTCCCGGCGCCCGGCGGGGGCGGGCGCGCTGAAGCAGCCGCTGCCGCGGCCGCGCTCTTCACCGCTGGCGACGCCGCCGCCTCGCCCGACGCCGCGGCGGGGCGGGCCCTGGCGTGTGCGGATGCTTTAGGCGACTTGGGTGCTGTGCTGGCCTCCCGGGCAGGCCCTGACGCGGCCGCGCCCGTCGCGGATGCGCTGGCGGCCGCCGTCGCCGGCCTGTCTGCGGCCGGCCGCCTGGTGGGTGGCGGGGCTGCGGCCGCTTGGGCGGACGCCCAGCCCGGCACCCCTCCCCCCTCCCTGACGGGTGCGGTCCTGGCGTCCCTGTCAGCCCCGCCGCCGCCCTACATGGAGATCGGTCCCCTGGTCGCGGCGGCCGTGGCGGCGGCGGACGCGCTGGCGGCGGCCTGGCCGCCCGCCCTCGCGGCCGTTGGAGCGGTGGCCAACGGCAACGGGGCTGCCGCGCCGGTCGCCCCTCCCGGCGCTACCTCTCCCTTTTCGGCCCTCTCCCTGGACGCCCTGGCCGCCCTGGCCGCCGCCGTCCCCCTGGACGAGCCCCACCCGGCGACGGTACTGGCCGCGTCCGCCCTGGCGGACGCGGCGTCCGTGGCAGCTGCGGGCGCTGGCGCGGCCCACGTCCCTGCCGGCGCCGCCCTGGCCACCGCCGCCCTGGCCCTCGCGGGCGCGCCCCCCAAAATCAATGCGGTCGCCCAGCCCCTCATGGCCGCCCTGCGCCGGGAGCGGGCGGGCCCCGTGCGGGCCCTGGCGGCGGGCGGGCTGGCCCGCCTGGTGGCCGCCCTGACGGGCCCCGGCCGCACGCGCGACCCCGACCCCGTCCCCCGCATCTGCGCCAACGTGTGCGCACTGGCGGCGGGGGACCCGGGGGTGACCCCCCGGGCGACCGATCCGGACCCGCCTGAAGATGGAGAGGCGGCAGGGGCCGGCGGGAATGGGGGCGGCGGCCAGGGGGCTGCCGCCGCCGCGCCCCAACCCAGCCCGGCGGCCACCGCGCGCTTGGGCGGGGAGGCCGCCCTGGCCGCCCTAGCATCCCGCTTCCCGGGCCGCGCCCTGGCCACGGCCTGCCCGGACCTGGTGGCCTCTGTGACGGGGCCCCTGGAGCAGGCGGGCGAGGGCACCGCGGCCCTCCAGGCCCTGCTGGACGCTTTGGCCGTGGTACGCACTCTTGGCCCTGCGCACGCTGGGTCCGCTGGTGGGCACAGCCCTGCCGCCGCCGCCGACGCGCCCTCCACGTCCGCCACGCTGGCGGCGTGGGCTGCCCTGATCGCGCCTGCCTGCCTGCACCCCCGGGGCACCGTGCGGGCGGCCGCCGCGGACGCCGCGGCCGCCCTCGCGGCCGCCGCCCCGGAAGCGGCCCTCCCTTCCTTGGTCTCCAGCGCCGCGTCAGCGCTCGACCCGGCCGGCCCACCCCACGCCCGCCGGGGCGGCGTCCGCCTCGCGTCCGCCCTTGTGAGCAGCGGGCGCAACAGCGGCGGCGGCGACACCGCGTCCGCGGCTGCTGCGGCGGCGCTGCTGGCCGTGCCCCTGATGGGCGGCGCGTCTGACCCGGACCCCCTTGTCCGGGCCGCATCGGCAGCCGCCCTGGGCCGCGCCGTCCGCCTGCTGCCCCTGGCCGTCGGCCGCCCACCGCCTGCCTGGGTGGCTTCCGACCCCGCCGCCTCCGCGCGCTGGGCGGACGACGCCCCACTGCTGGGTGCCTTGGTCGACGGCGGGACGCCCCCTCCATACACCCTCCCCCCGAACCTGCTCCGCCCGGGCACCGCCCTCCGCCCGTACCAGGCCGACGGCATTGCCTGGCTGGCCTTCCTGCGCCGGGCGGGCCTGCACGGCGTCCTAGCCGACGACATGGGCCTGGGCAAGACCCTGCAGACGACGGCCGCCCTGGCGGCCGTGCACGCCAGGGGCGGTGTCACCCAGCCCCTCCCCCGCCGCCCCTCCCTCGTCGTCTGCCCGGCCACCCTGGTCGGCCACTGGCCGGCCGAGGTGTCCAAATTTGTGGCGGACGGTGTGCTGACCGTGCTGCGGTATGAGGGGACGCCGTCCGAGCGGGCGGGCCTGCGGGGGGCGGTCGAGGCTGCGGGGGCTGCCGGGGCGAGCGGCCCGCCCGCTGGTGGGTCAAAGGACAAGAAGGCCCGCGGCCGGCCCGCCCCGCCCTCCTCCCCCCTCCCGGACGTCGTCGTCATGTCTTACGACACCCTCCGCTCCGACGCGGCCTGGGTGGGCGGCCTGCGGTGGCGATACGCGGTCCTGGATGAGGGGCACGCCATCCGCAACCCGGCCTCCCGCCTGGCGGCCGCGGCGGGCGGCCTCGTCGCCGAGCACCGCCTCATCTTGTCGGGCACGCCCATCCAGAACGACGTGCGCGAGCTGTGGGCCCTTTTTGCCTTCCTCATGCCGGGCTTGCTGGGCAGCGCGGCGGCCTTCGCGGCCACGTACGGGCGGGCGCTGGACGCGGCCAAAGCGCGGGGGCGGGTGCTGGCCGCGACCCAGGGCGCGCTGTTGGCCCTGGGCGGCCTGCACCGCACGGTCGAGCCCTTCATCCTGCGCCGCACCAAGGAGGGCGTCCTGTCAGACCTGCCCCCCAAGACCGTGCAGGACGTGGTCGTGTCGCCGTCGCCGCTCCAGCGGGCCCTGTACTCGGCGTATGAGGGCGGGTCCGGGGCGGCCGCGCTCGCGGCCCTGGAGGAGACTGGGGGGGGGGGGGGGGCGGCCGCTGCCCCCGCCGCCCCTGCCGTCACCAAGGCCGCGACGGGCGCTTTTGCGGCCCTCGCCTACTTGCGCAAGCTGTGCACCTCGCCCCTGCTCGTCCTGGACGTGCGTGGAGACCCCGCCCACGCGGCGGCCGCGTGCGCGGCGGTCCCCGCCGCGCGCGGCGACGCGGCCGCCGCGGCGGCCGCCCTGGCCGCCGCCACGGGCCCGGCCGCGGATGAGCACTCCCCCAAGCTGGGCGCCCTGCGCGACTTGCTGACGGCGGCCGGGATCCTAAGCGAGGGAGGCGAGGGCGAGGACCCCGGGCCCTCGTCCCTCGGCCACCGCGTCCTCATCTTTGCCCAACTGCGCGCCTCGCTCGACCTGGTGGAGGCCGCCCTCCTTAAGCCCGCCGGCATTCCCTTCCTGCGCATCGACGGCTCCGTCCCCGGGCCGTCCCGCTTCCCCCTGGCCGCCCGGTTCGAGGCGGACCCGACCATCCCGGTCATGCTGCTGACGACCTCGGTCGGCGGGCTGGGCCTCAACCTGACGGGCGCGGACACGGTCATCTTCCTGGAGCACGACTGGAACCCGATGAAGGACCTGCAAGCCATGGACCGGGCGCACCGCCTGGGCCAGTCCCGGGCCGTGTCTGTCTACCGCCTGCTGACGGCGGGCACGCTGGAGGAGCGCGTCCTGGGCCTGCAACGCTTCAAGTTGGACGTCGCGGCGGCCGTGGTGAATGCGGACAACGTGTCCCTGGGCGCCATGGACACGGGCCGCCTCCTGGACTCGCTGGGCGGTGGGGGAGGGGGTGGCGGTGCAGGGAGGGAGGGCGGTGTTCCGGGCGGTGGTGGTGCGGCTGCGGCCGCCGCCGCGGCCGCGACCGCTGGCGGCCGCGGCTTGAAGGCAGCCCTGGCTGGCCTGCAGGAGCTGTGGGACGAGGCCCAGTACGAGGAGGAGTACGATGTCGCCAAGTTTACGGCCCGCCTGCACCAGCAGGGGCAAGGGGAAGGGAGGGAGGGTGGGGGTGGTGAGAGCGGCGGAGCAGGTGGTGGCGGTGCTGGCCGGAAACGGGCCGGGTAGGGAGAAAAGGGAGACTGATCAGTTTGAAAAAGACCTTCTCCCTCCCCCCTGTTTTTCCCCGCCCCCCTTTCCCGCGACGCTCCCGCAGCACAATGGCCCTCCCACCCGGCTTCAACGCCTTCCTCATCGTCATCGCTATCGTCGTCGGCGTCCTGGCGGCGGGTGCGGCCCTGTACACGGTGCTGGCGTACGCGCACCCGGACGATTCGGAGGGCGGCGGCTGGGCGGGCGCGTGGGTGGGGCGGGGGGTGGCGGCCCTGGCGTTCGCCCAGGCGGGCTGGACGGTGCTCCTGTTCCCTCTGGACGTGGCGAATGCGAAGGCCTGTTCGCCCGGGCTGGCGGCGGCGTACTGCACGTTTGCCATCCCCAGCCGGCAGCTGTGGTGAGACAGGGAGACAGGGGGTTACGGTAAGCATTTTTTTTCTCTCCCTCTCTCTCAGACCTGCCCTCTCATTTTTTCATCTTTCTCTCCTCTTCACGCGCACAGGTACGCCTGCTACATCTCCAACATGGTCATGGTCTTTGCAGTCATCCCCCTGGCTTTCTTCTTCTACGAGGCGGACAACGAAAAGTGAGACCCCCCTTGCGTGAATGGGAGAGCGGAGAAAAGGAGAGTGAGAGAGAGACACCCCACCATCTCAGCGCGCACGTCACACTCTCTCCCACTTTTTCTCAGTTCCGCCGGCCAGCGCCTGGCCTCCGCCGCCCTGTGGACCCTGGGCACCACCACCGTCGCGGGCGCGGGAGCGGCCGTCGCCTATGTTTTTGGCGGCGTCGCCGATTACCCGGTCACCGTCCTGTCGTCGGGCCTGGCCGGCTGGGGCGGGGCGGGCGCGGGCGTCGCGCCGGGCAGCCCGGCCGCCGGCGCGGCGGCCCTCCTCGGGCCGCCCGCCTTCAGCCCGGCCGCGGGCGCCGCCCCCCTGGACGCCTGCATCCCGCCCGGCACCCTGCCCACCGCCCCAGCCCTCACCCGGGGCCGCCTGTGCGACGCGGTCGGCGGGGCCACGCCCGTCACGGTGTGGGCGGCGCGCGTCGGGTTCCCGACGTACGCGGTCGCCCTGGCCGGGACGGCCGGCTGGGCGCTCTTCCTCGCGTTTGCGGGCGTCGGCCTCGTGGCCCTGCCCGCCGACCTGGTCCGGGCCTGGGCGGGCCGGCCCCGGGCGACCATCCCGCGGTCGGAGTACGCCCGGCGGGCGGCGGCGTTGGGCGCCCGGGCGGCGGCCGGGGCCGCGGCGGCGGGGAGGTTGCGGGCCGAGGAGCGGGGCGGGGGCGGGGGTGGGGGCGGGGGCAGCAGCGGAAAGTCCCTCCCGCGCGCCGCCCTGCGCACGCTGCGGCTGGAGGTCGACCTGCTGGAAGCCGACACGGCCGCCCTGGAGGCCGCCTTCCCGCGCGGCGAGGACCCGGCCGCCGCCTGGGCCCTGACCGTGCTCGGCTTCTGGGCGCGCCTGGTGGTCGGCGTCGTGTCAGGCCTCATGACGGCCGCCTGGGTCGTCCACCTGGCGCTCGCCGTCTTCCCGCGCCCGCCCCTGTCGCCCGTCCTCAACGACGCGCTAGCGGGCCTGGACAGGGCGGCCCCACTCCTGGGCACCGCCGCCTTTGCGGCCCTGTGCTTTCACCTGGTCGCCTCCACGCTGGCCGGGTGCGCGCGCGTCGGGCTCGCGCTGGGGCTCGGCCGCGTCCACCCCATGGTCAGGCACGGCACCCACGCGTCGGGGTTGCTGTTCAATGGCGGCCTCGCGCTGCTAGGGTCGGGGGCGGCGGTCCAGTTCACGGCCCAAGCCTTTGCGCCGTACGCGGGCGGGTCGGTGATCCACGAGATCTGGGGCGGGCAGGTGAGATGAGAGATGAGAGATGAGAGATGAGAGATGAGAGATGCGAGCGTGGGGGAGGTTTTGCTCTCTCTATTTCTCTCACCAGCCGCGCGCGTTTGTGTTTTGCTCACGCGCTCCTCTCACGCGCCTTTCCTCACGCGCCACCCCCGGCCCAGATCCTCCACCTGCGCGGCTTGAAGTACCTCTACCGCCTCAACATCTTCATGTACAGCCTGGTGGGTGTGATGGCGGCGACGGCCGCGTTGCTGGCCTTCCAGGGCGCGGCCAAGTGGGTGAAGCCGGCAGGCAAGGCAAAGCGGGGAGGGAGGTGAGAGCCGGGGTCTTAGAGTCAGCCGTGCACTCGGCGGGCGTTAAAAAGGGGAAAAAGAGGAAGGGTGTGTGCCGAAAAGCGACATCAATTTTTTACAAGCTGTGCGACGAAGCCTCGGCGGTCCTGACCCACACGCTCGCAACCCCCCGTCAATCCAGCCTACCACCGCCCGCAACCTCAGCCACCAGGCTCACGCACAAGAGGGTGCCGCCTGCGTCGAACTCAGCTGCTCCCGACCGCCGCACAACCCCACCATCTGCGCTCCCCGTGGCCACCACCCCAGCCTCGACGACCACGCCGCCGTTGGCCGCGGGGCGCACGGCCACCCAGGCGCCTAAGGGCAGCAGGAGGCGACCCGTGTCAGACCCACGGGCCGCATCGGCGGGCGGGAAAGTGAGCGCGGCCCCCGCGGGCGGCGGCGACTGGGTCACCACCCCGCGCACCACACTCCAGTCTCCCCGCTCAAGTGCGCCCGCCTCGAGTGCCTGGGTTCTCGCAAAGGGCCCCACCCCGCCCCCACACCCCGCCAGGGAATCAGTCCCGCCGATGTAGTCTCCGTACCGCTTCTCAGAAAACAGTTCCACGCCCGCCAGGATGGGGGGACGAGGCGAGGCTCGGTCAGAGGCCGGGGCGGCCGCGACGCTCACCACCGCCCGCACCCTGCGCGGCGAGACGGACCCGTTTGCGGCGACGCAGGCAGCCGGGGGGAGGGGCAAGGACACCTCAAAGCGGGCGGGGCGGGACGCCGGGTCGGTGGGCAGGGCCGGCGGGGCGAGGGCGTACGCGCCGTCGCCCAGAAAGGCGGGTGGGAGAGAGGCGCCCCCCTCCTCGGCGCCTCCTCCTCCTCTCCCATTCCCGTTCCCCAGCCGCACGGCCACCCCTTCATCCAGAAACGCGGTCGCGTCCGCCTCGCACCCGACGGACGGGAGGAGGCGCTTTAGCCGGTAGGACAAGCTGACGCCGTCGTCGCCGCCGGCGCCAGGAGCAGGAGCAACTGCAATCGTGCTGCACTGGGTCGTCCAGTCGGCGACCTCAACCCCCCACTCGCGGAACGCGTCGGGGACGTAATTGGGCGGCAGGGCGATGGGCTCGCCGTCCCGGTTGAAGGCGGCCGCCGCGCCCTCCCACTCACCAGATGCGGCGGTGGTGAAGGAGGTGGTGGGCGTGGTGGTCGCCGTCGTGGGTTCAGCAGCGTGGAGGAGGGTTGAGCGGCGTGCACGGAGATGGGTGGACGGCCTGCTAGTGAGGCGTGTTGCGTCGTGGGTGGGCCCCGACGCGCCCACCCGCCCGGGTGTGGCTCTGAGGACAGCAAGCATGCGACAGCCACGAGACGTGAATGTGTGCGTGCTTGCGGTGTGCGTGTGCGGTGCGCGGATGAGAGCGGGCAATAAGACCGTCGGAGTTCCTGTTTGTTTTATGGAGTGAGAGAGTCATCTCTCTACTTGCGTTTTCCTAACGGCGACTGGTGGATAGCTACGAAAAGGGCCAGCGGCGCACTAGAGACAGTCACCCACCATGCCACCCACTCACGCCCTCGCTCGCGCGACGGCGCCTCCGGCTCCGTGTCGTTGCAACAACCGCCGCTCCCAGCCGCATCGGCTAGCCACGCAAGCGGCGGGCGACGGCCAGGCGGTCCCAGCCGCCGCCCCTGTACCCCGCCGGGCCGCCCTCCTGACCACCCTGACCACGGCCCTGACAGCCGCTGCAACCGGCGCCCTCAGCACCCCAGGCCGCGCGGCAGCCGACACTACAGCCGCCCTCACACCACCTCCACCCTCCTCTTCTTTCTTGCCCGACCTTCCCGCCGCCCCGCTGCCAAAGGCGTACGTCGACCTCACACGGCGCCTGATCAAGGAATTGCGGTCCTCCATCACGGCCGAGGTTGCGGGCGCGGAAGAGTTTGAGGTGCGCCGCGCCGCGGAACCGGCCAAGGCAGCGGTCAAGGAGTGGGTGGGGACGTACGGACGAGGCGCTTCGTCAGCCGGCGGGACTTCTTCCTCCTACATTACGGCCGTCGACGGCACAGCCTCCCACACCGCCATCCAGGCGGCCCTGAGGACGCTGGGTTCGTTCTATGGCTCCAAAGGCCAGCGGGCACACATGGACGGACGCACCGCGGACGCTGTGCTCGCGGACTTAGTGGCGGCCGAGGAGGGGCTGCCGCCACCGCCACCGCCGGGGAAAGGATTGAAGGAGCGGCTGTTCGGGGAGTGAAGATGGAAGAGTGTGTGTGTGTGTGTAAGCGGTAGGGCTCTGTGAGATGCACGGCAGGCAGAAGGCGAGAGAGAGTTGGGGGACTGGGGGATGCCTGGAGAAGGTTGAACAGAGGCAGAAACACACTCATTTCTCGCTGACCGGCGGCGCGAGAGACGCTCCACCTCACTCGCCCCCCCCCCCCCCCTGCGCGGGCTCACTCACACGCACCACACGCCCCTGCTCACTCGGGCTTGTCACACACACACACACACATACGCACGCGGCGCAAGCAAATCCTTGACTTTTGTTTTCTTTCACAATGTCGACCGAGGCCCGCCGCGTCGCGGAGCTGGAGGATCAGGTCGCCAGCCTGCGGGCGCAGGTAAGTAGATGGTGAAGATGCGTAGCCGTGTGTTCGCACCCCTGTCATTGGCAGTCCCCTGCTGCGGCGTCCGCGCGCAGAGAGCAGCCGTTCCTGCCGGCGGCGTCGCGCGGGCTTTTCTGCTGATGCCGCTCTTTTTTTGGCGCCTCACAACTCGCCGCATGCGACCCCACCTCGCCGCCCCCACCTGCCAGTGCGATGGAGCACCGTCCCACAGCATTGCTCCGTGGGTGAGAAGCTCGCGTCGACTAACCCACTCTCGCTCACCTCCCCACACTCACTTCCCACCCGCCGTCAACTCGCGCGCTTTCCTTTCCAACACACAGGCCGACGCCGCGTCTGTCAACACCGAACACGCGGCCGTGGTGCGTTTTGTGGTGTGTGAGGACCGGGGTGGAGTGAGCACCGATGGGTGCCCACACTTGGCATGGCCTTGGCCTTGCGGCCGCGGCGCGGGCAAAGGGGGAGAGAGCGGGCGGCAATGCCCCCCCCCCCCCCCCTCCGTTCGTTCTGCACGTCTCAACCTCCTCATCTCACCGTCTCCTCCTCCCCTTCATATCATTGCAGGCGATGGAAAAGCGGGTCTCCTCCCTGTCCGACCAGGTTACGGCCCTGTCCGAAGCGAACACCGCCCTGAAAAGCGAGCGGGACGCGGCGGCCAAGGAGGCGGCGACCGCGGCAGGGGAAGCGCACTCGCTGAAAGCGGCGCTCGTCCAGCGGGACGCGGCGCTGGCGGCGTCCGCGGCCGAGGCGGACGCCCTGCGGTCCGACCGGGCCGCCCTGGAGCGGCTTGCGTCCGCCCGTCAGGGAGAGGCCGACGATGCGGCGGCCCGGGCGGCGGTGGCGGCGGCCAAGACGGCCACGCTGACGGAGGCCAACGCGCACCTGGACGCGAGGGCGTCCGAGGCGTCGGCGTCCGAGTCCCGTGCCCGCCTGGCCCTGATTCGTCTGGAACAGGAGAAGGAGATCCTGGAGCGCCATGCCGCCTGGCTGACAGCGGAGCTGGCCCGCAAGGGCGACGCCTCGGCCGCCGAGCGGGCCGCCTCGGACGCGCGCTCGGCCGACCTTCACGCCCAGCTGGCATCCGCGGTGGCGGCCCGGGACGGGGCGGCCGCCGCAGAGGCGGCCCTGGGCCGCCGCCTGGACGCGGCGACTAAGGCGGGCGAGGCGGCGGCGTCCCGCCTGAAGGCCGCCCTGGACGAGGCGGCTGCCAAGGAGGGCGCCTGGGAGCGCGAGGTCGGGACGGCCAACCGCCTGGTCGGCCTGTACAAGGCGACCGCCGAGGAGCGGGGCGCCCGGGCGGGCGAACTGGAGGGCGCGGTCGCCCTCATCAAGGAACGCCTGGTGGGGCTTGAAGCCGAGTCTGCAGCGTCCATCGCGGCGGCGGTCGCCCGGGCGGACAAGGCTGAAGCCGCCGCCGCGTCCGAAAAGGCCCTGCGCGAGCGGGTGGTCGCGGCCGCGGCCGAGGGCGCGGGCGCGGCGGCTGCCGGGTCGACGCCGACCCGGGGTGGTGGCGGTGCGGCTACCGGCCCTCCCTCCTCCGCCCCGGCGGGCTCGCCCCTGCCACCACCCGGCGCCCTGTCCTACACCGAACTGTACACTCGGTACGCTGCGGCGACCGACAAGTGCCGGGCCCTGCGCCTCCGCATGCGGGCCACGGACATCAACCTGGAGGCCCTGTGCGCGCAGGTGGAGGCCAAGGCGGCGGGCGTGGCAGAGCAGCGGGCGGAGTACGCCCGCGTCCAGGCCGCCCACGCCCAGCTGAGCGCGGAGGTAGAGGGCGCGACCGCGTCTGCGCGCGCGTCGACTGCGCGGGCGTCGGCCGCGGCCGCGGGGGAAGCCCGGGAAGCCGCCGCCCGGGCGTCCGCGGAACAGCAGGTCAAAGACCTGTCCGCCCAGGTGACGACGCTGCTGCGGGAGGTGCAGGCGCTGCAGGCGGGTGGGGGTGGGGCGGCGGACGCGACGGCCACCACAGGCGGCGGGGCAGCCTCGTCCGCGACGTCGGGCTTTGCCCTGACCATCGCCTCCACGGGCCCCGCCACGACCACGACCGCGGGCGACGTCATCACCGCCCGCCTGCTGACCTTCCGGGACATTGCCGAACTTCAGGACAAGAACCGGCAGCAGCTGGCGCTCATTCGCCAGCTGGCGTCCGCCCAGGAGGCTGGGAGCGCGGCCGCGCGCGCAGACGCCGACGCGGCGGCCGCGGCCGAGGTCGGCCGCATGCGGGCCGAACTGGAGGAAGTCCGGGCTCAGCAGGTCCGTCAACAAGCCCTGGCCGAACAGATTGTGCGCCAGCGGGACCTGCTGCGCCACCTGCTGGCGTCGGCGGGCGGGGACGCGGCCGCGGCGGCCGCGTCGCCCGCCGCGGCCGCGGCCGGGGTGGTGGTTGCTGCTCGTGCGACGCCCCAGCCGGCCGCCGCCTCCCCCGCGCCCGCCACGACGAACACCGCCATGGACGCGGTAGTCTCGGACTACCGCGCCCTCCTGGAGGACCGCGAAAAGGAGCTGGACCGGGTGCGCGCCGAGGCGGCGTCCCACGCAGCTGGCCTGCGCGAAGACGCCGCGCGCGCGACGGCCGACGCGGCGGCCTTGCGCTCCGACGCCGCCCGGGCCCGGGCGGATGCCGGCTTTGAGCGCCAGCGGTATGAGACCCTGGTCGGTCAGCTGGCTGCGACGGATGCTCAGCTGAAAGAGCTGACTGCCGCGGTGGCCCGCCACCAGGGCCTGGCGGCCCAGTCCCAGGCGGCAGCGGCGGCGGCGACCGCGTCGTCCGAGGCGGCGCGCGACAAGGCCGCCGCCGCGGAGCGTGCGGTCGCGACCCTGGAGGCCGAAAAGAAGCTGTTGGTGGCCGCGGAAGCCCGATCCTCGGCCGAAGCCGCGGACGCGGTGCGCGAAAAGTTCCGCCTGGCGGCGGAGCTGCAGGCGTCGGCCGCGTCGGCGGCCGCGCGCGAGGAGGAGGGCGCGGCCGCCCGGGCGGCCGCTGCCGCAGAAGCCTCACGCCTGCAAACCGAGCTGGCGGCCGCCCAGAAGGCGGTGGCCGACGAGGCCCGCCGGTCCCGGGATGCCACCCTGGCTGTCGACGCGGCGTCGGGGCGGGCCCGCACCCGGGCGGAAGCCTTGGAGACGGAGGCCGTCAAGCTGCGGGACGCGGCTGCGGAGGCGGGCGCCCGGGCGGCCGCGGCAGAGGCGCGGGGCGCGGCGCTCCAGGCGGCGGTTGCAAAGGCCGAGGCCCGGGCGGCCGGCCTGGACATGCAGCTCCAGTCCCGGCTGGCCGGGCTCCAGCAGCAGCAGCATCAGCAGCAGCAGCTCACCCCTGGCGACGCGTCCTCGTCGGCCGCCGCCCGCATCGCCGACCTGGAGGCGACCGCGGCCATCCTGCGGGAAGAGCTCGGCTCGGCGCAGGAGGCGGCCGCGGCCGCAGCCGGGCACGCCAAACAGTTCCAGGCCCTGGCGGGCTCCTCTGATGAAGCCTTGCGCGCCATGCAGGCGGAACACGACCGCTTCAAGGCGGCGGCCGAGGCCCGGGCGGCCGCGGCCGCGGCCGAGGCGGCCGCGGCCAGCGAGCGGGCGGCCCGGGCGGAGGAGGCGGCGGCCGCGGCGAGGGCCGAAGCCGCCGCGGTGGCTGGCAAGGCGAGCGAGGCTGAGGCGGCCGCCGTGGCTGACCGGGAGGGCCTGGCCACCGCCGCGACGGAGGCCCGCAAGGACGCTGACGCCGCGGCCTCCCGGGCCGACGCCCTTGCCGCCGACCTCGTCCTCCTGCGCGGCCAGCTGGCGTCCGCCCAGGCCGCGTACGAGCGCCAGGTGCTGGAGCACGGGGACACTGTCAAGGCCCGGGCCGCGGCAGAGGCCTCGCTCGGCGCCGCGCGGGCAGACGCGGGGCGGCTGCGGGGCGCAGTCGCGGCCGCCGAGGCGGCCCGCCTGGCCGCCGAAGCCGACTTGGCCTCCCTGCGCACCACCGTGGAGGCGGAGCGCCGGGACACGGAGCGCAAGTGCCGGGAGCTGGGCGACCAGAACAAGCTGTTGCTGACCCAGCTGGAGGCGGCAGAGGGAGGCGGCGGCGGCGGTGGCGGGGTGGGAGGAGGGGGCGGCGGCGCTGGTGGCGGCTCCGAGGTCGCCGCCATCGTGGCCTACCTCCGCCGGGAGAAGGAGACGGCGGAGGTGGCGGCCTCCCTGCTGGAACAGGAGAAGGCCCGCCTGGCGGCCCAGCTGGCCGTGGCAGAGCGGAGCGCGGCCGAAGCCCGGGCCCAGCTGGCGGTCGAGGCGGACCGCGCGCGCGGCGCGGCGGCCGCAGAGGCGGCCGCCGCGGACGCGACCGCCAAGGCGGATCAGGCTATGCTGCTGCGCGAGTCCAACACGGCCCTGCGCGCCGACTGCGCCCGCCTGACCAAGCAGCTTACGGCGGCCAGGGAGCGGGTGAGCGCGGCGGAGGCGAGGCTGGCCCCCCTGGAGGCGGCCCTGTCCACCGCGGCCGCCGACGCGGCAGGCGCGGCCGAGGAGGCCGCGGCCGCTCGGGCGACCGCCGCCCAGTGGGAGGCCCGGGTCGGCCAGCTCCAACAGAAGTACGGCAAGGTCGACCTGGACGAGTACAGGCGGGTGGAGGCGGCCCTGGCGGCGGCGGTGGAGGAGGCGGGGGCGGCCAAGGCGGGGCTGGACGCGGCGCGGGCCGAGGCGGCCGCCGCGGCGACGGCAGAGGCCGCGTCCGAGGTGGCCCGCCTGGCGGCCGCCCTCGAAAAGTCGCGCTCCCAGGAGGTCCTGGCCAAGCGCCGCCTCAAGGTCTTCAACAAGGGCAACCTGACGGAAGCCCAGCACGCGGCCTGGCTGGCCCAGGTGGAGGCGGGCGAGGCCCGCCTGGCGGCGCTGGAGGCCGGGGCCGGGGAGGGCGCGGCCGGCCTGGCCGCGGAAAAGGCGCGGGCGGACGAGGCGGCGGCCTCTGCGGCCGCCGCTGCCGAGGCGCACCGGGCCCTGCTGGCCGAACACAAGGGCGTCCAGCGCCAGCTGGCGGCCGCCCAGAAACGGCTGGCGGCGGCGCAGACACAGGTGGGGCAGCTGAGGGAGGCGGCGGCCGCGGCTGCAAGCGCGGCGCCCGCTGCGGCGGCCGCGCCGCCGGCAGAGGAGCAGGCGACGCCCGGTCCTGCTGCTGAGGAGCCTCCCGCCCCCGCTGCTCCCGCCGCTCCTGCACCTGCCGAGGAGGAGGAGGCGCCCGCGGCTGAGGAGGCGCCCCCCGCGACGGCCCCTGCCTCTCCCCCGCCGCCTGCTGCGCCCGCTGCCCCGACCCCGCCGCCGCCGCCCGCCGGCTTTGGCTTTGGCGGCGCTGCGGGTGGTGGGGGCAGCGCCTTTGGCGGCGGCGCCCCGACGCCCGGCTTTGGGGCTGCTGCCCCGCCGGCCCAGCTCCCCACCACCGGCTTTGGCGGCTTTGGCGGCACGCCCGGCGGATTTGGTGGTGGCGGCGCGGCGAGCGGCGGGGGTGGCGCGCCCGCGCTGCCGCCGCCCGCGTTTGGCGGTGGCGGGTTTGGGACGCCAGGCGCCTTTGGTGGGGGCGCCTTTGGTGGGGCCGCCGCCGCCGCCACCCCGGCCGCCCCCACCCCTGCCTTTGGTGCCCCCGGCGCCTTTGGCGCGCCCGCCACGGGCGGCGCCTTTGGCGGCTTTGGCGGGGGTGGCGTGTTTGGCACGCCGGCCAGCGTGGGAGCAGCGGCCGGCGCGACGCCGGCCGGCTTTGGGTCGGCCCTCCGCCCGGACGCGCCCGCCTTCGGCGTGCCGCCCCCCGTCCCTACCTCCGTCCTGGGCTTTGGTACGCCCGCCATGGCGCCGCCGCCGGCACCCGTGGCGGAGCCTGCCGCTGCCGCCCCGGCGGCGGCGGAGGGGGCAGCGGCGGAGGAGGCGGGCGCGGAACCGGAACCTGTGGCGCCTGCCGCCCCTGACCTGGCCACCCTCCGCGCCCGCCTCCTGGAGCAGAAGCAAGCCAAGGCGGCGGCGGCCGCGGCGGCTGCTTCTGCTGCGGCGGCTCAGGGCGAGGCCGAACCCTCCGCCCCCGGCACGGAAGGCGCCAAGCGGCCGGCGGAAGCCGCTGTGGAAGCGGAGGCCCCGCCGTCCAAGCGCGTGAGGGGAGGGGATGAGGGGGAGGAAGGCGGCGGCGGCGGCGAGGCGGCGGATGCTTTCCTGGAAGGTCTGGCCTCCCCGCCGGCTGCTGCTGCTGCCCCTCCCGCCGCCGCCGACAACGACGACGACGGCGGCGGCGGCGTCATCGTGGTGGAGGACGACGAGGAGGAAGAAGAGGAGGAGCAAGGCGGTGGTGGTGGTGGTGGCGGCGGCGGCGGCGAGGATGCTGCTGCCGCCCCTGCCCCACCCCCCGCCCCCCGCTCGGGCGGGGCTGGCGGGGGTGGTGGTGGTGGTGGCCGGGCGCGGCGGCCGATCGTGTTTGCGGTGCCCAAGAGTGGTGCGCCCCCCCCCGCGGCCGGCCTGGGCGCCGCCCCTCCGCTCAGCGGCGGGGGCGGGAGCGGGACCAACCTGGCCGGCGCGACCTCCCCGCCCGCTGGTGTTGGTGGTGGTGGGGATGGCCCGGCGCAGGCAGTGGCGCCTCCTCCACACCCGCCCCCGCCGACCTTCTTCGGCGGTGGCCGGGGCATTCCGGGCCGGGGGATGGGGCGGGGTGGGCGGGGCAGGGGCCGGAAGGGCGAGGAGGGTGGGGGCGGGGCGTGAGGTGTGAGATGTGTTGAGAAGCCTTCTTGGTGTCCGCGTACGGGGCGACGCCGATGTGGGGGAGCAGCTCGCGCTGGAGCACGTCGCGCGCAGAGGCGCTGTGTGCAATACACGACACGACGAGGCGTGCGCTCGAGAGGTTGGCAGAGAGAAACTCGCTCGTTCCACTTTTATTTTTTTCTCGCCCGCCCCCCGCGCCCTCGCCCGCCCCCCGTCCCTGTACCTATCACACCCCGCACCTGCACGCTTGCACGCACACCTACTATCCCGAACGACAGAGCACGAGCGCAGGGACCGCCATGGCCGACCTCCTCCAGGGCGATGACCTACCCTCCTCGGACGAGGACTCCGATTACAACCCACTCGCCGACCCGGACCTGGGGGAGGGCCCCGACGAGCGGGCCGCCCGCCTGGCCGCCAAGAAGGGCAAGCGCCTGCCCGGCGGTGCCGACGGCGAGGGTGAGGCCGCCGACGAGGACGCCCTGGCCGAGGAACGCGCGGCCACCGCCACGGGGCGCACCGCCGCCGCCCGGGCCCGGGTGGACGAGGCCTTTGCGGCGCTGCTCGGCGGTGGGGCGGCCGCCCCTGCGCCGGCGGCGGCGCCCTTGACGGCCGCGGGCCCGCCCTCCGTCGCGGCCGCCATGGCCACCGCCCCGTCCCTGGCCTCCCTGTGCGTGCCCGTCAAGGCCCTGGCCGCCAAGGCCAACAAGCGCCCCGCCCAGGGCGACGCCTCCTGGCGGGCCGCCCTGGGCCTTCTGGCCCCGCCGGCGAAGAAGGCGGCGGGCGGCGGCGGCGGGGCGGCAGGGCTGCCGCCACAGCCACCGCCCGCACCTCCCGCCGTGGACGCCGCCGCCCTGGCCATCGCCGCCGCGGCCTTGGCCGCCGCCCCCGCCGCCGCGGCCACGGGCGCCGCGGCCGGCAGGGTGGCCGTCGTGGAGACGAAGCGGTTTGCGGGGAAGGAGGTCTCCATCACGCGCACGGTCCAGGCGGGCGGGGCGGGGCCGGCCGCTGCCAAGGCGGCGGCCGCCGCGGCGGCGGCCGCCAAGAAGGAGGCTGCCCGGAGCGCCGCGGGCTTGGAGGGCGTCGTCGCCTCCCTGGCCGCCCCCGCCAAGGCCACCACCGTCGCCAAGTCCCGGTCCGACTGGGGCGGCGCGCGCGCGGCCGACGCGGGCCTGGACGCCGAACTGGACGCGGCCGCCCGGTCGGGCAAGGGCTACCTGGACCGTACCGCCTTCCTGGCCAAGTCGGATTTGGCGGCGTACGAAAAGGAGCGGGATGCCCGGCTGGCGTCGGACGTGCGGACGCGGGGGCGGCTTTAAAAAAGAGAGTAGCGTTGTTTTTTGTCTCTGTCTCAACAGAGTCTCTCCAGGCTGACAATTTTACACCGGGGCGGCGGTTATTTCCCGCCACGCCGTTGTTCCTCTCTCAACCTCAACCCCTCTCTGTCTCATCAATTCCCCCAGCGCACACGCTCGCACGCACACGCACCGGCTGCAGCTGCTGACGCACACAACTCCTCCTCCCCGTTCAGGGCCCCTCCGCCTTGCCACTACTCCCCCACCGCCCCGCCGCCGCGTTCCCGGCCCACACCAGCGCGGCCGTGCCCGCGACGACGCCCGCGACCGTCGCCGCGCCCTCCGACGCTGACGCGGCCTGGTCCACCAGCTCTGCGACGAGGGCTTCAAGCCCCGCACCAGACCCCCTGCCATTGCTCCCACTGGCCAGCAGGGCGGCCCGGGAGGCCGCGCCGATGGAGGCGTACACGCCCGCCCAGATGGACGCGCCCGCGGCCGTGCCCGCGATGTAGACCCCGTACGGCAACCCAGCCGGCGGCGCCAGGCCCAGGGCGTACGAGGACAGGGAGAACGGAATGACAGGCGTCGCCCGCAGGGCCGCGATGGCCGCAAACTTTTCGGCGGGCGAGCCAGCGCCGACGGCGGCCGACACGCGCGACCAGAGGCCGCCGGGGGCGGTCGAGGCCGGGCAGCTGAGCGTGCCGCCGCCCTCGGCTTCAATGATTCGCCGCGCGAAGCGGGCGCCAAAGCCACGGGAGATGAAGAAAGCGCCCGTCGCGGCCGCCAGGTTTCCTGCCAGCACGGCCGCCGCCCCAGCGGGCGCGCCCAGCAGCAGGCCCGCGCCGACGGCGAGGGGGGTCGTGGGCAGGAGGGGCACCAGCTCGGCCACGGCCACGGTCAGGACGACGGCGGCAGGGGCGGCGGGGCCCATGGTCTCGACGTATTGCTGTGAATGGAGAGACAGACAGAAAAGCGCGAGGAAGGGAGAGAGTGAAAGAGCGCGCAAGAGGAGGGAGGTTGAAAAAGCGTCCTCGTCGGCGCGGCCAGGGAGGCAGCCCTCGCCGCACAGCAGGGGGGCGACCCCTCTTTTGACCGTCTCGCCGCATCCTCCCCTACGGGAATCGTGTACGCAGTGTGCGCACACATACACACATACACACACACACACACACACACGCCCTCTCTCCCCCCAACATACTCACCACCCATCCAGCCAGCACGTCCAGGGCCGTGGAGGACAGTGGCAGCTCCGCCGCAGACGCGGGCAGCGCGGACGCAGCGAGCAGGGCGGCAGTGCCAAACGCGGCCGCGGCCAGTGCTTTCTGGCGGCGCCAGGGAGCCTGCCGAGGGTCTATCGCGGCACTGGCGGCGTCGACGGGCGGGTGGTAGGGTTCCGGCCGGCCGGCGGGCGCGTGCACCGGGGTCGCCGCCGCCGTGGCGAGCCGCGGTAACCGGCTTGCTGCCCGGGCTCCAATTGAGGCGGGGGCGGGGAGCTGGCGATGCCGCCGGGCACTCGCGTAGACTGGTACGCGGCCGCTAGCTCGGTCATGAGCGTCGTGAGCGGTCCGCCCGCTGGACGTCGCCAGGTCGACTGTGGCGGGACGCATTGGGTGGGAGAGAGAATTTTATTTATTTTCTGTGGTGCTCCACGGGGCGCGCGGTCGTCTACTGTCTTTTTGCCCAACCAACCTCAAACCTCTCTTCCCCCGAGTGAGAGATGCCGCCACCCAAAGGCACACTAACGCACGATTTTTGAATACACACAACATACACACACACACACACACCCACACCCACACACACTCGTCTCTCTTCTACCTTCGCGCGATGATGAATTTCATCATCGCGCCCTTTCTCTCTTCCCTTTCTCTCTTTTATAAAAATCATCCCCTCATTTTTCACTTTACCTCAAGTCCACCACCTGGTGCCCGACCCGGGGGTTCAGGTACACGTGGCCGCACAGCTCATAGATCGTCCCCGCCCGGCCGGGCGGGCGGGGGTGGGCGTGGAACCCCCGGGCCGGGCAGTCCCGCACCAGGGCTAAGCCTTCCGGCGTGGACAGGCGGAACAGCCCGCACCGCCGCCCCGTCACGTCCCGGGGCGCCATGACCGCCGCGATGGCCTCGTCCAGCATCATCTGGTACCCGCACTGGGTGTGGACGTCGACGGACGACAGGAAGCAGGCCTGGGCCGGGTGCGTGTGGACCCAGCCCAGGGGGAAGAGGGAGCGCTCGTCCTGGGCCGCAAAAATCTCTTCCTCCGCCTCCGCTTGCACGGTGTCGGACGTGCCCTTCTGTTTGGGGATGATGAGGGTGGTGATGGTGAAGACGGACCCGCCATCAATGCCGGAGGTGGGCGTCCCGTTGGCGTTGGAGAGGACGCCCGCCAGGATGCCGCACGTCTCCACGCCCCGGGCCGTGTTGGCGGCCGCGATGCGAAGGAAGTCGTCCAGCAGGGCTGCAGACACGTGGACCTCGCGCAGGCCGGGCAGGGGGGAGGCCGGCGCGGCGCCGGGCGGGTCGACGCCCAGGGCCGGGACCATGAGAGCTGAAGAGGAAGGCGGCGGCGGCGGCGGCGGCGGTGGCGGGGCGGCGTGCGAACACCCGCCAGCAAAGGGCGGCCCGCCGCCCGGCGGCAGGGTCACCACCTCCGCCGCCTGCGGCCCCAGCATGGGCTCCGGCCACGGCGCGGTCGCGGCGGCAATGGCGGCCGCGGGCGGGTAGGACGCAGAGCCCGGGCGGCGGTAGATCGAGGAGGGAGGGGGGAAAGGTTCAGGCGAGCGCGCGGCCGTCCCGAGCAGCGAGTGGCGGGCCCGGGCGCCCGCGGACGCGGAGGGGGGGCGGGTCAGGGCGGGTGGCGGAGGCGGAGGCGGAGGAGGCGCTGCCACCGCAGCCGCAACCCCACCCTCCCCCGTCAACAGGTCGAAGGCGACGCCCGGCGGCAGCGGCGCGCGCGCGGGGTGTGGCTGGGCAGGCGGGACCGCCCCCGCGCGCACGCCGCCTCCCCCGCCCCAGTCCACGCCCGCCGGGTCGGCCAGGGCGTCCGCCCTCAGCGTCCCGGGCGGCCGGGCCCGGGGCGCTGCCGCCACGCCCGCCGCTGCGACCGCCGCCGCCGCGGACGCCAGGCGGAGGCCGGCCTTGATGCGTTCCAGCTCGGGGAAGACGGCGTCCGCGAGCGTGGCCGTCGCCCCCCGGTACTGCGGGTCCGCCCGTCCCTTGCCGGCCTTGAAGGCGGCGTGGGCCGGGATGGTCTCCACCACCAGGGAGGCGTAGCGCAGGAGCATGGTGTAGAGTTGGAGATCGTCGCCCGCGGCCCGGTAGAGGGCGGCCTGGCCGTGGAATGAGAAACAAAAGAGAGGAGGGGAAGGGGTTGAGAAGACGGGTTGGCGTGTCCCCGGCACGTCTCTCCCTCCGTCTCTCCTCTTCTCTCTCCATTCTCGCACCTGTCTCAACAACAGCCCCGCCGACCGGTAGTACGCCCCCAGCCCGATGAGGGCGTTGGGCTGGCGGGCCGGGACGACCGGGAGGTCAGGGACGGGTGGCGGAGCCGTGCCCGCCGCGCCACGGGGGGCGGGCATGGTGCTTGTTCAGAGGGAAAGCGCGCGTGCGTGTGTGTGCGGGGGCGCTCGCTCTCGTGGGTTTGCTGAGAGAGTGAGGGTTTGTGCGCGCACGCACATGCACAGGTCGGGGTGGAATGTGGGTGCGTGTCCCAGCGTGCACAGCGGCGCTTTCGCGTGGGCGAAAGAATGAAAGAGGGGGGCTGCGTTTTTCTCGCTCAACACACATTCTCGACCGCGGCGGCTAGTTTTTTTACGCCTCCCTCTCTCGCAGCCACCGACCCCTCCTTCCCGCGCACCCACCCTCACCTGTGGCGCCTCCTTGAGAGAGTCCACTCCCCAAACAAAACCAGCCATGGCCAAGGACCCCTCCAAGAAGAAGGACAAGAAGGCGGGCAAGGCCGCAAACGGCGACGGCGGCGGCGGCGCCAGCCCGGCCGGCGCCCCCGCCACCACCCGCCCGCGCATCCTCATCCCCATCGCCTCGCCCCTGGCCGACGACAAGCTGACCAAGAAGGTGCTGAAGCTGGCCAAGCGGGCGGCCAAGCGCAAGCAGATCAAGCGGGGCGTCAAGGAGGTCGTCAAGGCGCTGCGCAAGGGGAGCGCGGGGTGAGTTGGAGAGGAGAGAGAGAGAGAGAGCGGGGTGCTTTTTTTGCCTGCCTGCTGCGCCTGCTCCTCTGCGGGGGGTGGGTGGGGGACGGGCACCGCGCCGAAGAGCGTGGCGCGTCCCGCTCCTTCAGCGGACCGCGGTCGGGGCTCACCCCCCGCCCCGCCTGCGCGCGCGTTCCACGCCCCCCCTCCCCCTCGTCCCTCCTCCTCTTTCACTCCCCTCTCACGCAACCACCCTTCTGTACACAATCTCTCTCTCTTCCCTCTCCCCTCGCCAGCTCGATGTGCATTATCGCGGGCGACATCTCCCCCCTGGACGTCATCGCCCACCTGCCCATCCTGTGCGAGGACAAGGGCATCCCCTACATCTTCGTGCGGTCCAAGGACGAGCTGGGCGCGGCCGGGCTGACGAAGCGGCCGACCTCGTGCATGCTGGTCGCGCCCAAGGCTGCCGGCAAAAAGGGCGGCGGCGGCGGGGGGGGGGAGACGGGGGAGACCAAGGAGGAGGAGGCCGAGTTCGGGGAGTCGTTCGAGGAGGTAAAGGGGCGGGTGGTCGCGGTGCAGCGGGCGGCGGTGTGATGGTGGGGAGAGAAAAGAGGAGGGGGCAGAGGGGCGGGCGCGCGCGAGCGCGCGCGCGCGTTTTCTCTTTTTTTCTGCTGCGCCCTCTTTTTCCCCGTCATTGCTGTGCGGCGCGCGCCCCTCCCGCTGGCCCGCGCGTGCGTGTCCCCCCCTCCCCCCCCCTCCCTTGTAACACCAAGCGAAACAAAAGAGAGAGCGCACGCGCGACGCGGGAACAGGAGAGGCGGGAAAACGGTGGCACTTTTCAACTTGGGCCTCCCCCCTCTGGAGCGCAGGAAGGGGGCCACACCCTACCTTTCCATCGGGGGTTGGGGGGGCGGCACTGCCACCGATTCCAGGTCCCTGGGGCGCGCGGCCCGGACGCACGAGCACGCCGCGGGGGGGGTTCACAACGAAAAAAGAGGCAGAAAAAAGGGCGTTGCCGGCCCCTCTTTTTGGTGGAAAGGAAAAAAAAGAAGCGCTTCGAGGCGCACTCGTTCCGTTCCAGTGCGCGCCTTGTGCGTTTTCTCTCCCTTTCACACGTTTGCCCGCCGATGGCCATGCAGCCCTCCTTCTTCTCCGCCGCGCTCCCCCCAGGTGCAACCTTTGAAGGGCTTGCCATTCAGTCCGGTGGGTGCATAGATCGGGGCGGGCGGGGCCTGGCGCCGCGCGCGGGGCGCGTCCGGGCGGCTGCAGGCCCCCGGACGCCTAGCCGGCGCCTTGCCTGCCTGCCCCCCCTCTCTCCCCCCTCGCGCCACCCCTCCGATCCTCACACCCCACCCCTCTCACCCGACGACATTGACTTACAGGATCAGGCCTATCGACCCAGCTGGGGGACGGCCTGTTCGGCAGCCCCTTCCACCAGTGGCGCGAGGTGCGAGGTTCCCGATCGGCGAGAGGTGTTCGGGGAGAGAGCGCGACGAGCGCGCGGGCCATCCCGGTCGCTGTCCTCCTTTACGCCCTCCGCGCGGCGGCCTGGCACCCTTCCCCGCCCACGCTCACCGCCCAGGGCGGTTGATCTTGTGAGATACCTACCCGAAAGCGTGCCGCGAATGTGTCGGGCGGGGGCGAAGGGGCCCGCAGGGGGCGGCACAGTGCCCCATCGCGTTTCTCATGCCTCGCCCCGGGCGTTTTGCCGCCCCTCCCCCCCCGAAGCGGCCCGGGCGTCGCCCGGCGACTAAAAACACGCACGCCCGGGTGTGTGTGTGTGTGCCGTGTCACCCCCCACGCAACGCTCTTCCTTTCGCACTCACAACCCGGCCACTTCCCCCATACCCCCCACCCCCCTCCACAATAGCCCGCCCACCTGGCCTCGCCCCACGCCTCGATCTCTGCCACCACCACCACCCCGCCCGCCCGCCCCGCCACCTCCTTTTGGGCATTCGACCCGGCCGCCCCGCCGCCGCCGCCGCCCGCCTCGCCCACCGCGTCCGGTGACGCCTGCGAGGACGGCTTTGCCTTCTGGCGGGCGGCCTCCCCGCCCCGGGCGGCGTCCCCCACCCCGCGGGCGCAACGGCGCGCGCTGGAGGGCGAGGGGGCCGCGCCGCAGCCCGCCTCCCCAGCCAAGCGCCGGCGGACGGTGACCGTCCGCCGCCGCCCGGCGCCTTCGGGCGGCGGCGCGCGCGCCGGGGTGGAGTGAAGGGCGTGGAGGCGCGAAGGCGTACACTGGCGGACACGGCCA
>Ga0315288_10001649_pt1 | contig 28945 bp, 29 predicted proteins | sample YL17G11_20_MG_FD_203454 | JGI IMG/M metagenome (GOLD analysis project Ga0315288, IMG submission 203454) | Sediment microbial communities from Yellowstone Lake, YNP, Wyoming, USA - YL17G11_20 | ecosystem: Environmental > Aquatic > Freshwater > Lake > Sediment | place: USA: Wyoming | collected... | reverse complement strand
TTCCTTGAGGTACCGGATCCAGAGCGGAGCCAGCGCACGCGTCATCTCGTTGTCATCACCGCCCCAGAACGGGGTCTCAGAGAAACCCACCACGCTGGGAAGCAGCCTGTAGGTCTTTTCCGCACCCGGTTTTTCCGAGGTGAACACCGTTCCCCGGCGTGCCATGCGATCAAGAATATCGCCAAGCTTTTCAGCCTTTTCGGGAAAGATCTCCTCCAGTTCGGAAAGTGTCTTATCGGCGAAGGGAAGTCGGACCCCTATCCCTGCTTCTTCGCCGGGGAAGAGTATCTGCAGGATCTTGATAAGTGTAGGCGTCTCCGGGACTCCGATAATCGCCTCGTCCAGGTGCCTGGCGAGTTCCTTGTATAACTGCTCGTCGCTCATCCCGCGGCCTCCTTGTGCAATTCTGATCCGACCGGAAGCACTGCCTGTTGCGCGTCAGACGCGGCTCACTCGATCCCCGCCAGCCATTTTGCGGCCTGTTTCTTCGACTCCAGGTCGTATGTCCCGAGGATGGCGATCTCCTCCATCACGGGCGAGCCTCCACCGTGCAGTCCGGCGTACTGCAGAACGCCGGCCATGCTCGAACAGGAGAGGTCGCTTATCCACGAGTAACACTTGTAGACGTCTTTGGCGGAAACGCTCTCCTTGCGCTTCATGTACTTCTGCACCAGTTCCCCCACCTCGGGGCTGAGGAACTCGGTGTCGTACGGCAGCGTCGCTGGAAGGCCGCCGGCTATGTCGGCGAGTACCTCGTATTCGTGGAACAGGCTCTCGCCCGCGTGCTTGCGTGCGACGTTGCAGTAGACGATGTCAGGCACCTGCGTTCCCGAGGGCGCCTTGCTCGACTTGTGCGCGGCGGCTATGCCGCACCCGAACACCAGTTCCGCGACGGTGATGATGCTTGCCAGCTTGCTGCGTACATGGTCCTCGCGGTCGATGCCGCTGTACTCGGCAGCAAGCGCCGCGGTCCCCATGATGATGTCTGACAGCGCGGGTTTGCACCCCGTGTAGCTGTGCCTGTGGAAGAGGGAGAACAGGAGCGCCAGCTGGCCGCCGAATTCCTGCTCACCGCACAGGAAGACCCTTTCCCAGGGGACGAATACATCGTCAAAAATCGTCAGGGATTCGCACTCGCCCTTTCCCGACGCGTAGCTTGCCACCTCGGGCAACTTGTCCCTGAACTTCGCCGCCCTCACCACGAGCTTTACGCCGTCCGCGTCTCCGGGCACGGCAAAGGAAACCGCCCAGTCCTTCTCGTTATCACGCAGGAACCTCGTCGGGGTGACGATTATCTCGTCGGCCATCGGGGCGAAGGAGTTGTGGGCCTTCGCGCCCCGCACGACTATACCGTCCTTCTTCTTCTCGACCACGCGAAGGTACAGGTCCGGATCTGCCTGGTCGGCCGGTCTTAAGGAGCGGTCGCCTTTCACGTCGGTCTGCGCGCAGCAGCCGACGAGGTCTTGCTTCTGAAACTCCTTGAAGTACTCGATGAAACGCTGGTGGTACTCGGTGTTGTGGGCCTGGTCGCAGAGATGTGAGATGACCGAGATGGCGTTCAGCGCGTCTATCCCCATGCAGCGGGCGATACATCCTCCCGACATCCTCGACCTCACCCGCGTCATCTCCTGTTTGGCGAGCAGGTCCTCGCAGCTCTGGTTGATATGGCAGAAGCGGTTGACCTTCTCTCCGGTCAGGTGAGACGTGGCGGTGAAGATCTCCTCGTTGCCCGGCGGGTTCTCGTGATCGAAAGTGTAAGATAGGATATCCGATCCCGGCACCTTGTCCCTGCTCAAGACCTCTCCGCCCATGTAGACATTGGGCTTCATGCTCTTCAGGCTTTCCAGGTATTCTTCCGAGGTGCGCATGTCTGCCTCCCTTATGGTTGCTACGCGCGGTCGATGGTGGGTCCTGGAGACTGTAAAACATATTAACACAACCGGTGGCGGTTACTCGAAAGGGACCTTCATCGCGGTTCTAACGCGCGGGATAACGGAATCAGGGGGGCCTGAGCCCCCCTGAAATCCAGACCCTGTCCCCAAAAAGGTAGACAGTTTGTTTTGTTCTAAGCGCTTGCCTGCGTGTTACTATTCCTTGCCCATGTACTTGAAGGAAACCTTGACGCGCGCGCGAAAGAGGGCGACCTTACCGTCCTCGAGCTTCATGTCCAGGTCCGCGATCTCAGCGATACGGAGTTCCTGAAGGCTCTTGGACGCCATGTCCACCGCGTTCTTGGCCGCTTCCTCCCAGGACTTGGGACTTGACCCTACGAGTTCGATGACCTTGTAAACACTCTCTGCCATAATCTCCCCTCCTTCTGTTTGCCTTTACCGAGGTAGAGATATTCTATCAACTCATTGGAGGAAAAGCACCATGAACCCCGCATTAATCATATGAAACGGGAAGGGTTCTCTCCTTGTATAGGGGGGACGCGGCCTTCGCGATACCGGACATCTACGAGTACCTGGAAGATAACTCTATCCTCTTCGCAATCAGGCTCAAGGCTAACAACAACCTCTACCGGGAGATAGAGCACCTTATGACCAGGCCCGTTGGAAGGCTATCGAGGAAGCCGAAGGTGTTTTTCCACGCATTCTCCTACCAAGCAGCGTCCTGGAAAAGCTCACGCCGGGTCATAGCCAAGGTGGAATGGCATGAAGGAGAGCTAATCCCCCGAATCGGTTTCATCGTGACGAACATGGTGTCCTCGCCTGAAGCCGTGGTCCACTTCTACAACAGGCGAGGCACATGCGAACAAAACATCAAGGAAGAGAAGCATGCCCTTACCTGGACGAGGCTCTCCTGTGCGAAGTATGTGTCCAACCGGGTGAGGCTCGCCCTGTTCGTGCTGGCGTACAACCTTGGCAACTTCCTGCGCCGCTTCGCGCTCCCGAAAGAGGTCTCGCACTGGTCGCTTTCGAGCATACAACTCAAGCTCATAAAGATTGGGGCCAAGATTATCAGTCACTCCAGGATGACGTCTTCCAGATGGCTGAAGTGGCGGTACCCGAGAAGCTGTTCCTCCTCGATGCTATCGAGAATTCACCGCCTGGGCAGGGCCTGCGCGAGGGGACCCATCTTGAGTCTGTGAAAGACGGGGATAGAAAGCAGGGTGGATTCAAATGTGGGACAACTGTCTCACAACAACGGAAACCAAGCGGTTTGGAGGTGACGTGGAAAGGTCAGTCGGCGAGCATGCCGCAGAATCCAGCCAACCGTGCCGGAAAGGCTCAAATCATGATAGAACTTTGGCTTTGGAAGCGGTATATGAAGGATGTCGGGTCAATGACAAGAACATATGTGACGGATACTTTATAACGTAAGTCAGATGCGCCGGACGGACAATATCCAGGAGGTGTCTATGGTGAGGAAGGCGTCGATACTGTTGCTGTCGGCCATGCTGGCCATATCGCTCGTGTTTTTCCTGCCGGGCTGCGGGCAAGGGAACAAGGGCAGGGCTGATGCGTACATAGATAATGGCGACGATTACGCGGAAAAGATGAAAGCCGAGGGGGAAAATCTGGAGACGGCATTAAAAGATTTCTTCGAGACCCTCATAGGCCCCAACCCTGAGAGTGTGGGTGATGTGGGTGGCCCTCTGGATAAGTATTGGTCAGCTCTATATGTATCGATATGGCTTGCCGAGAATGCGGATGCAGAATATAAATATGTGCTTCAACTGAATGGTGCTGAGGACCAGAAAAAGTACGCGAGCATGATGATCAAGGTTTCTGAAAAAACGTTAGCCTTGTTGGATTTCATAAAGGTATGGTTCAAGAATGCCCTGGACGTCATAACAACTAAAAATCCGGCCAAGATAAGGGATCATTTAACCGGCGAGGAATTTGTCAACGGCCAGAATCAAATAACAATTATGCAAGACGAGATTGACAAGCTGGCCGACCAGGTAACCGAGTACAAGCGGAGTAAAAATCTCTAGACCCGGCAAGCCTTTCGAGGGAGCTTAATGTGTGGAAAAGGGGCACTATGAGAGGAGACGCGAAGAGAGAAATGATAATCGAGAAAGTCGGACGTGTGCGAAAAACGGGCATGCTGATAGCTGTTATTACCCTTCTTCTCATATTGGCAGTTAGCATTGTGTCCTGCGGAAGCAATAAGGCAAGTACGACAGCCAAATCGGAGGGGGGCCTGAAACTGCCCCAGGGAATGACCGAGAAGGAACTGAAGGAAGGAAAAAGCTCCAAGGACCTGCAGTCAGGCGAAGTCAAATCCGACTCCAGTACAACACAGCAGTCGGCTGCCCAGAGCCCCAAGACCTCAGCCGACCTGTCAGGGGCCCGCTTCACGGTGGTCGGTGCGCTTAGAAACGACTCCAACAAGAATGTGCTCGTATCAGGCCAAAGGGAAGTGCTGGGAGATTACCTGGAGGTGGAACTGGCCTTAGAGAACATCGGCGATGAACTGGTCGATCTTACCCAGTATTCATTCCGGCTTAAGAGCCCAGGTATCGCGGCCGATACATACAGCGACTATTACGGAAACGACGGCCCCTACGGTAGATACGTATCCGGGCACACCATCTCGGCTATCCTTCTGGACTATTCCGACCTGAAGCCGGTGGGCTATAAGCTCAAAATAGGGGAAAAGCTGGAGAGCGTCTTTCTCTTCTTCGACCTGAACCCGCTCAATACGGTAAGGAACGAGGGCGTGACAAAGGATAACACCCAGCTGATAATCCGGAAGGTGACAGGAAGCGGCTCCGGCGAAGAAGTTGAGATCAGCCTGGTCGGTTATCCGGATTAAGCGGCTGAAAAGGAGAACTCATCCATGCGTTCAATAGGAAGAGGTTTCAAAAGCTTCAGGCGCCATCCCTTGAGCAACCTCATCGTGGTGCTGTTGCTTTTCGTCTGCCTTACCTTTTCCCTATCCATGCTGGTGGTGAAACTGGCCGCGGACACCCAGATAGAGAATGTCAAGACCAGGGTCGGCAACTATGCCGAGGTGCGGGTGAGCTCAGACTATCTAATGGAAGTGTACAAGAAGGAACTTGAGAAGGGGCCTGCAGAACGAACTCGTGAAGCCCGCAGCCTGAGCAAGGAGGAGGAAGTCAAGGACAGGGCCAAGTTCCATTTGCCTGAGGAACTAGCCGACACCTTTTCCCGTCAAAACTACATCCTCACATTCGATAAGGTTTTAAACGCTGGAATCATTGTGTCCGGTGCGACGAATTCCAAGCTGGAACCCCTGGCTCAGTGGGCGACGGATGAGGAGCTAAAGAGACAGGGTATTGAGGGCTTGACCTCGAAAAATCTGGGGAATTTGTTCATGTTCGAGGGCAACACTAATGGCGCCTCCGCATCCGATTTCCTGACCGGGAACAAGAAACTCACAAAAGGCTCCTTCTTCACGTACCAGGATTACCTGGACAAGAACCCGGTGGTGTTAGTGGAGAAGAACATGGCCGAAGATAACGAGCTCAAGGTTGGGGATAAGGTGGAGGCGGACATCATTGGCGGGAGCGGGAAGAACAGTAAGATGGAGCTCGAGGTCGTGGGCATATACGAGACGGTTGAAGCGGAGCGGCAGGACACAAGCACCAGCGGCATTGGATCCTTTAACCCGGCCGGCAACAAGTTCTTAGCCCCCCTCTCGGTGGTCCAGGAACTAAGCGGCATGCCGGGTTACGTGGAGCTGGGCTCCTATTACTTCGACAACGTAGATCATACCGAAGCCCTGAACAAGGCTTTCTCGCAGAAGATAGCGGACGGGAACCAGTACGAGTTAACAACCGACTGGTTTGATTACGAGAAGATATCCGATCCACTGCAGAAGGTGGGCAAGACCTCGGTGATCGGGCTGGCCGGTGCCCTGGGGGCCTGCGCCCTGATCATCCTCTTGGCGATGGCCATCATAATCATCAGCGGGAGGACCAGGGAGCTAGGGGTGCTGAAAGCGTTAGGTGCAACCAACCGTCAGGTCATCGTCCAGTACGCGGTAGAGGTCATCTGCATCTGCCTGGTGGCTGTAATCCTGGCCACGGGGGCCACCGCCCTCATCAGCCAGAGTATGGGTAGCTGGCTGCTTTCCGGGAGTGTACAGAAATCAATTGGTGGGGAACAAGCAAAAAGAGCCTACTCTGGTGATTACGTGGCCGATCGAAAGCTGTACAAGGAAGGTGGGTTGTATTCTGCTGCTGCCCCCAGTAATGAGGCCACCAATCTCAACGTGGTGTACCAGGGAGGTCTGCTCCTCTACGGGATCCTCATCTTATTCGGGATAAGCCTGCTGGGGATGGCGGTGCCAGTGGTATGGATAACCAGACTCAGACCTGCCCGGGTCTTGAGCATGGAATAGGAGATGACGTACTCATGCATGAGACACTCGAAGTCAAGGACTTGAACAAGACCTTCAAGTCCAAGGCGGGGGACGTCACCGCTGTGGACAGAGTGAGCTTTGAGGCCCGTAAGGGGGAGGTGGCGGTGATCGTGGGACCCTCCGGTTCCGGCAAGACCACCCTGCTTTACCTTGTCGGGTCCCTGGAGAGCCCCGACGACGGTGAGGTCAACAGCTTCGGGGACGACATAATCGGCCCCGGTGCCGATCTTATTCACTACCGAAGAAGACGGGTGGGTTTCGTCTTCCAGTTCTTTAACTTGATATCCGCCTTGACCGCACTGGAGAACGTCACCCTGCCCATGGGCCTGGACGCCGTACCCGCTTCGGAGCAACGGAGCAGGGCGGTGGAGCTCCTGACGAGGATGGGGATAGACGCAAGGTTACAGAGAAGGATGGCTAACAAGATGAGCGGCGGCGAAAAGCAGAGAGTGGCCATTGCCCGGGCCATGGCCAACGACCCCGACATCATCCTGGCCGACGAGCCCACAGGCAACCTGGACCGCGTCACCGGGGAGCTGGTGGTGGACATCCTGGTCAAACTGGCCCACGAGGATAACAAGTGCGTTATTATCGTCACCCACGACGAGAACATCTTGAAGGTGGCCGACCGGGCCTTCCACATGTCGGATGGAAAACTGAGCGCATATCGTGAATAAGCATGAAAAAGGGCATCTTTTTTAAGACGGGGAGGTCCGTTATGAGCCTGTCCATTGCCTCTACTTCGCCTTCCCCTTGAGCCTGCCCCACCTGACCAGCGCGGCGGCGGCGGTCACCCACTGTACCACGTCCGGCAGGACCGGCACGCCGACAGCCTCGCACTCCCTGGTCATCTTCGCGGTGTAAGGCCCGCCTTCCGCGCAGCCTACGATAGGTTTGCCCGAGTCACGGACGAGCCCGGCGAGGCGATCGACTATGCTCTCGTCCAGCGGCGTGTCCTGGAAAACGAAGTAGGGCATTATGATGTCGACCCGGTCGTCTTCCATGAGAGTTCGCATGACGTACTCGTAGTCCGCCGCGGATGCCGAGCCGGTGACATCGACCGGGTTCTCCACGAGGTAGAAGAAGCTGAAATGGTCCCGCATCGACTTGACCGAGTCACGCGTCAGCTTTACGAGCTCGAGGCCCTTGCCGGGGAAAATATCGAGAGCGTTCACCATCGGCCCGGCGCCGTTCGACAGCATCGCGGCACGGGGCCCCCTGGCAGGAGGTTGCAGGGCGAGGGTCTTGCACGCGGAGTAGAGCTCATCGAGGCTGTCCACGGCTATGATGCCGGCCTGCTTCAGTACCCCGTCGTAGACGCGGTAGCTGCCGCCGTAGGCTCCCGTGTGTGAGACCGCGGCCCTTGCCGAGCGGAGGTTCCGTCCCGTCTTGTACACCACCACGGGCTTTCCGCTGTCCCACACGGCAGAGCGCGAGGCCGCCAGGAACTTTCGCCCGTCGGACAGCCCCTCCACGTAGCTGCCGATGACCTTCGTATCCGGGTCACCCGCCAGGTAGGCGACCAGGTCGCCTTCGTCCACGTCGACCCGGTTGCCGTAGCTCACCATCTTGGCGACGCCGACCACCTCCGCCGACTCCAGGAAGCAGCAGCCCCACGTGCCGCTCTGGGTTATGAAGCTTATCTGCCCGGCCGGAGGGCGCAGCAGCCTTTCGTGGCTGTGGAAGAACGAGTCGAACCTGGTTTGCCCGTCGAACGCCCCGATGCAGTTCGGGCCGACGACGCGGATGTCCAGTTCACGCGCCAGCCGGGTCATCTCGCGCTCGATCTTCTCCCTTTCGCCTCCGAGCTCCTTACCACCCCCGGATACGATAAGCATGTTGTGGACGCCGAGGCCGGCAAGCTCGCGCAGCAGGGCCGGCCCTTCCTCAAGGTCTATGACCATAACCGCCAGCTCCGGGGTCTCCGGCAGTGCGGCAAGCGACGGGTAGCACTTCACGCCGAGGATCTCGCCGCGGTTCGGGTTGACGGGATATATGCGGCCCTTGAACTCGTAGTTGACCAGCGAGTCCACGATGACGTTCCCGATCTTTCCTTCCCCTGCGGAAGCGCCAACCACGGCCACGCTCTTCGGGCTGAAGAAGGCGTCCAGGTGCGTCGTGCGGGGAGGGTCGAACTCGAACGGCTGCGGCCTTTCCTCCCGGGCGAGCATCACCCTGGCGTCAACCACCCAGGCCCCTTCCGGGGTCGCTATGACGGGATTGAAGTCGGCCGAATCGAAGTACGGCGCTATCTCCTCGCCGAAGCGGGCTATGTCGTTGATGACGCCCACCAGAGCGTTCATGTCGGAGGTCGGGGCGCCGCGGAAACCGGTCAGCAGAGGCTGTCCTTTGAGCTCGCCAAGCATCTCCCGTATGTCCCGGCGCGTCACCGGCAGCATCCTGAAGCAGACGTCCTTCAAGAGGTCCGTGAATATTCCGCCGGTACCGACCATCAGCACCGGCCCGAAGTGCGGGTCGTTCTGAAGCCCCACGATGATCTCCGCACCGGCGCTTACCTGCTCCTCGACGAGTATCCCCGCTTCGCCCGGGCCGCCCTGCGCGGCCGCCGTTTTCCGCATGTTGCGGAACGCGGCACGGAGCTGGCTGTCGGAACCGATGCCGGTGCGCACGCCGCCGGCCTCCGTCTTGTGCAGCAGTCGGTCGGAGGCGACCTTGATCACGACGGGATAGCCCGTCTTCGCGGCGAACCTGACGGCATCTTCAGCACTTTCGACGGTGCGGCCCCGTGGGACCGGAACACCCCGCTCGCGAAGCCACGCCTTGACGAGCGGTTCGGAAAAGACCGACCCACCCGCGGCTCTTACCCGGTCGTAAGCGTCCGCGACACTCCAGGCTTTCCCGTCAGCCATTCGAGCCCTCCGCCCCGGGCGCGCCGGCCGCTTCGATGTTCTCCCGGATGTAATCGGCAGGCGCGGGTGGGATAAAGACGCAAACGATCTGCAGCGTCCGGTCACCGGTGTTCAAGGTCCTGTGCTCCACCCCTGGCGGGGCGTAGATCGCCACGCCGGGCTTGAGGTCATACTCCTCACCGGCCAGCCAAGCCTTTCCTGAGCCAGAAGTGAAGACCATCAGCTCGCCGCTGGTCTCATGGGTGTGCAGGTCCGTGCCGCCGCCGCCGGGGGCAAGCGTGGAGATCAACAACGTAAAATCTTTGACCTCCGGGTGCGTCTCGGGGGACATCATCACCTTCAGCGAGCGCTCGAACGGCTTCTGCACCCGCGATTCAGAGACCTTGTCAGAATCTACATAAGGCATGCGAGTTATCCTTTCCTACCTCAGACCTGACCCCGCTGATGTCGTAAAAATTCACGATTCAAGACCTGACCCCAGGTGTTGGTGCGGGGGTAAGGTCCTGGTGTGTTGGACCTGACCCCAGGTGTTGAATGAAGGGGTAAGGTCCTGGTGTGTTGGACCTGACCCCAGGTTTTCGCATTAATTCACGATTCAAGACCTGACCCCATTTTGATGCCGAGAAAATCACACAGCATCTCGAGGCGCGCCAGGTCGCGCGCCAGGTTCCTGGTGGGCAGGAACGTGTAATGGTTCCCTATCATCCCGCGGGTGAGGAACATTTCCGCGTCGTCGAGTTTCACCTTCAGGCAGAGACGGCCGGGCATGGTCTTGCTGTCGCTTCCGAGGAACTTCCCCGTTGCCACCACCATGCGGTCCAGCCCGCGGCCCGCTATGCGCGCTACTATGGCATCCGCGGGGGCGATCTCCGGGAAACAAACCCCCAGCACGCCAACCTTGTACAGGCTCATCAGCGTGCCGGCCTCGATCGAGACTTTCCCGGGTTCGGCCGCGAGCCCGGCGGGGCCGCTGCACGTACCGGCAAGGAGCACTCCTTTCCGGGCATCTACCTTCCACGGGTCGGCCATGCACGGCACGACGCCGATGAGGTGGCGGAAGAGCATCTGCTGGGCGCACTGCACCACGTCGCTCTCGCATCCCATGACCACGGAGCCGACAGCGTGCGCCTTAAGGCAGCCGCTGGCACCGCAACGACCGAGCACGCCTGTGTAGCCCCCGGGGTCGGGCCCTCCGTAGCAGTTGACGGCAACACCCGTAAGCGAGAACTTCTGCTGCAGCCTCTCTATCGCGAGCGATACCCGCGCGGACTTCCCGATCACCTCGAGTGACCCCTCGTCATCGGGCAGGCGAACCCCTGAGTTCTTAAGCCGCCGGAGCAGCCCGGAGACCTCCGCGTTCGTGACACCTTCCAGTTCCCTCTCCAGAAGAGAGATGTCAGCTTCCATGTACGCGGGCCCCAGCCGGTTCGTCAGCACGTCGGGGTGCCAGTTGCTCGCTGGCATCACGTCGTAGTACGACCCGCCGATGAGCCCTATCTTCTCCCGCCGCATAGCGAACACCGTGTGCGCGGCGCGCGCGAACCGCTCCAGCTGTTCGATCGTGGAGGCGGCATCCGGATCTCCCCATATGGCGGCCACGCGCAACGCCGGGTTGTCACGGGCCTCGTCCCGCAGGTAACCTATTCCAGAGCCCGCCGATGCCATGCTCCACCAGGGGGTGTCCGGGAAATACCATACCCCCACCGGGCCGCCGAACGCGCCGATCACGGCTGTCTGCCTCGCGGATGTCCCGGTGAAAGTCACCCCTATGAACGCCGCGTACTGCCCGGCGCACTCCCGGGCATTCGACGTGATCGTGTCCGGATTGATGTCCGGGCCGAACTCGGTCAGCTCCCAGCCCATCCCGCGAAGCGCTTTGCGGGCCTTTTTCACCAGGTCCGAAAGGCCGGGCACGGTCTTGAGCCTGGCTTCGTCCAGGACGTACTGAACCGCGATCCTGGGTTTTATCGATACTGAAGGCAGCTTTGCCATCTATATTCCTCCCTTGAAACAGGCGGCGGTTTTCACCACAATCTCTCCTCAGCGCGCTCTTTCTCGTACTTCGCGCGGCGGTCTTTCAGGTACGCCGGGACCGGCACATCCCACCATCCGAATGCCGGGCTGCCGGAGTACGGATACTCGCGGTGCACCATGATCTCTACCAGCGCCGGTTGTTTCGAGGCCAGGGCTTTTTTCACGGCGGGAGCGATGCCCTGCCGGGTCGAGGTCCTCTGCGCGTGGAGCCCGAACGCCCTGGCGGTTGCAGCGAGGTCGGGCGAGTACAGCTTTCCGTCGGGCGTCTCGAAATCCACGGCGATAGTGCGCTTCCTGCCGTAGGCGTCCATCTGCAGGTCTTTTATCGCCAGCCACCCCTGGTTGTTGGCCACTACCATCACCACCGGGGCCCCGATCTGCATCGCCGTCGCCATCTCCTGCATCGTCATCATGAAGTCACCGTCACCCGCGAGCCCCACCACCTGGCGGTCCGGGCGCGCGAGCTTGACCCCTATAGCGGCCGGATAAGTGAACCCCATGGTCGAGAAACCACCCGTGGTTATGCACGTCCCTGGCACGTAGAACGGGAACTCCTGGAGCATCTGCGCCTGCGTGTTGCCGGACGAGGTGACGAGAAAAGCGTCCCGTGCCAGCGCGTCGCGCAGTTCGCCCAGTACCTGGGAGATCGTCGGCAGCTTCTTCCTGACGGCTCGAAGCTTCTCGATGTGCTTTACCCATTTGCGCTGTTCGCGCTCGAGCTCGCGGAGGAAGCCGGGGTTCTCCATATTCCTGCCTGCCGCGACATCTTTCAGTTCGCACGCGATGTCCTCGAGGACCGCCGCCGCGTCCCCCGTGATCCCCACCTCTACCGGGTAGTTCTTACCGATCTCGTAAGGGTCTATGTCCACATGTATAAGCCTGGTCGGCGGGATGGAAAACGCCACGCCGGGGCGGTAAGAGCAGGCCGTCTCGTCGGCGAACCGGCAGCCGACAGCCAGCAGCACATCCGCGGTCGAGGTCATGTGAAGGCCTACCGAGGTCCCTTTCGACCCGGTGTGCCAGGCGTGAAGCGGATGGTCCTCCGGGAAACAACCCTTGCCGGCCATGGTGGTTACCACCGCGGCGCCCTTGAGCTCCGCCAGTTCCCGCAGGGCCTCCTCCGCTCCCGCCGCGGCGACTCCTCCTCCGGCCAGGATGACCGGCCGCTTCGCGCCGGCCAGCAGCCTGGCGGCTTGTGCTATCGCATCCGTGTCACCTCGCTCGCGCCCACCGGGCACCGATCGCCCGGGTTTGGGCATTACCACGTTCGTCCCGGCGCTCTGAACGTCCATGGGGAGGACGATGTTAACCGGCCCGCGCCGGCCCGTCATCATGGTGTTGAAAGCCCGTTTCATGATGGAGGGAAGCTGCTCTACCGTGTCCACGCGCATCGAGCGTTTGACGACGGGCTGCAGCACCCGCTCGAAGTCGTCGTCCCGGGCGCGCTCCACTTCCTGCAGCAGGCCCTTGCCCCGCATGTGCGTGTGTGCCGAGCCGGTGATGATGAGCACCGGCGTGGAATCTACGAACGCAGTGGCCGCGCCGATGGCCGTGTTGATCGCCCCGGGGCCGATGCTGGTGAACACCGCAAGCGGCCTCTTTGACGCGCGGTAGTATCCGTCCGCGAGGTGGACCCCGCTCATCTCCTGCATCACCTTGAGCACCTGGATGCGGCCCTCCCGCCCCAGGAACGCGTCAGCCAGCCCCAGGCACCCGTGCCCCGGGATGCCCAGGACATAAGGGACCCCCCGCGATATGAGATGTTCCGCTACTATCTCCCCGCCGGTCAGTCTCATTTTCTGTTCCTCCAGACCCGCCGAAATGCTCCCGGGCTCGATGACTTCTCGATAAACGCGCCGGACTAAGGACCTGTCTCCTGCCATACCTGCCGGCTTTTTCCTACGATGGGCTTTTCACCTGTCGCGCCATCCGGCAGCAAGAGGATTATATCAAGGTAATCAAGGTGCTGGCCTCGGGTGCCGATAATACCTGTGGGATCAATCAAGGGGGCCGACATGTTCTGCACGGGATGCGGCAACAAACTCGAAAAGGACTGGAAATTCTGCAAGCTCTGCGGCAAACCTCTGAAGCAGGGCGAACAGGAACAACCGGAAGGTGGAGCCGGGATTTCGGCAGAGAAGTATGCCGCCACGGCGCAACCTCCAGCGGTGACTCCAGCACAGGCCCCTGCGGCTACAAAAGCCGCGCGCGTGAGTCTCTCCGATAAGCTGAGGAGGATTCCAAGGGCTTTTCTGTACGGGGGGATCGGGGCGCTCGTCATTATCGCGATCGTTCTTATCCTTGTTTTCACCGTCTTTACCGGGGGAGGGGGCTCTAAAGCGGAGAGTTATGTCAATGACGCTTTCTCACTCATCAAGGAAGGGAAGTACCAGGCGGCGCTGGAGATTGCGGACAAGGCGGTAGAGATCGACCCCAAATACGCCAGGGCATACGCGGCTCGCGGCGAGGCCAACGCCTATCTGGACAAGTACGATAAAGCCGTCGCCGACTGCAGCAAAGCAATCGAGCTCGACCCTGAACTGGCAAACGCTTACGTGAACCGGAGCTGGGCGTACTCGGAGACCGGCAAATACAAGGAAGCGGTAGAGGACGGCACGAAGGCCGTAGAGCTCGACCCGAAGATGGCCTCGGCCTACAACAACCGCGCGTTAGCCTATATCTATCTGGGTGAGTACAAGAAAGCCGTCGCCGACTGCATCAAGTCAATAGAGCTCGACCCGAAGTTCGCAAAAGCCTACGCGAACAGGGGCTGGGCTTATGCGCATCTGGGCGAAGACAAAAAGGCTCTTAACGACTGCAGTAAAGCAATCGAGCTCGACCCAAAAACCGCATTGTCATACAATGTGCGCGCCAACTTGTATCTCAGCTCTGGTCAATACGACAAGGTTCTGGACGACTGTAACAAAGCAATCGAGCTCAACCCAGAGTATAGCGGTGCCTATGATAACCGTGGTTTAGCTTACTATTACAAGGGTCAGTATGACGACGCCGTCGCCGACCTCAACAAGGCGATAGAGTGCAACCCGAAATCGTCAGATGCCTACACCAACAGGGGCATGGTTTATAACAATCTCGGTCAGTGCGAAAAAGCCCTCACCGACAGCAACAAGGCAATCGAGCTGAACCCGAAAAACGCCTCCGCCTACTGCAACCGCGCCTATTCCCTCTGCAGGCTCCATCAGTACGAAAAGGCCCTCGCCGACAGCAACAAGGCGATCGAGCTGGACCCCAAGATGTCTCCGGCATACACCAACAGGGGCGCCGCATACATCGGGCTTGGCAAGCATGACATGGCGATTGCCGAATGCAACAAGGCGATGGAGCTGAACCCGAAAAGCGCCTACGCTTACTACAACAGAGGGCTGGCTTATCAGAAGCTGGGCAAGACAGATAATGCAATCGCGGATTACAAGCGCTCACTCGAGCTCAAACCGGACCTCGAAGACCCGAGAAACGCTCTCAAGAACCTGAACGTTCCGGGGTATTGATGGCCCCGGGGAAAAACATCCGGCATATACACAGGTTTCCCTGCCTGGCTGCTCTTTGTGCCTCCTGTCTGAGCCAGTACTTCACTTAACGTTTGATATCACCGGCCCGGACCCTGTGATCACGAACCGGCGGCACGCTTCTACGCGCCGAGCGCTCCAGCCGCCGCTTCCGCGTCGCTCTTCTTGACCACCAGAAGCAGGAAGTACTCACCACCCACCACGGTAGCGGTGCTCAAAACGAGGTTGACCCCCGCGTCGGCAAGCGGACCCGTCACTTCCGCCCCTGCCCCGACCATCTCCGCGCCGGTCAGCAGGAAGCCGGTGTACTCCTCGAGTGATACGCCTTTTAAACCGGCATACTCCTTCATCGACCCCGGTTTGTCGGCCACGAAGTACGCCTGGCCTTTGCCGCCGCCTGTCGCGAACGCAGCCAGGTGAAGGATGCTGGCACCCGCCGCCGCCGCGCCGGCAAGAACCTCCTGCAGCGCCCCGGGCTTGTCCTCGACCTCGATCCTGCTCACAGCCACTTGCTCGACAGCCATCTCGATACCTCCTCTTCCAGGTTGTCCTGCCGCATGAGGCTATTCTATTGCCTCGTCATCCCGGACAACAAGTTCAAAAGCAAGACGTAAAAGTAAATACAGCACCGGTTACCTGTACTTGAAAAGCCGGATTCGTGATAATATGTCGTCGTTGCAAGCGGCACATACAGGGTATCGGTTGAAAGCAGTGTGGCGTTTCGCGGTATCCAGGTGGCCTGAACCAGGAAAAGGGGAGGTAACATGAGCGATATCTATGCTGAGAAGCCGTGGCTCAAGAACTACGATAAGAAAGTACCGCCAACACTCGAGTACGAGAACAAGACCTTCATCGAGAAATTCACGGAGATAGTGGAGAAATTCGCTGACAAAACCGCCGTGATCTTCATGGGGGCCAAGCTCACCTACCGCGATCTCGACCTGCTCTCCAACCAGCTCGCGGCCTATCTCATCAAGAGCGGCCTCAAGCCGGGTGACGTGGTGGGGCTCCACATGCCGAACATACCGGCAAACTATATCAGCATCATCGCGGTGCAGAAGGCCGGGTGCGTTTCCACGGGGCTGAGCCCCCTGCTCACACCGAACGAGATGGAGCACCAGATCAACGACTCGGGCGTGAAGATGATAATCAGCATCGACATACTTTTCGAGAAGATCACGGAGGTCGCGGACAAGACGGCCTTCTCCACGGCGATCGTCACCGAGATCGCGGATTTCCTGCCGGGGGTGAAGCGCGTTCTCGGGAAGCTCCTCAAGAAGATCCCGACGGCGGAAGTGAAGCCTCTCCCGGGCAAGAACATCATCCGGTTCATGGATGCCATCAAAGGGATGCCCACGGACAGGGTAGAGGTGAAGCGGAAACTCGATGACACCATCTTCCTGATGTACACCGGCGGCACGACCGGGCCATCCAAGGGGGCTGTGCTGACCCATCGCAGCTACATGTCCAACCGGCAGCAGGTCCTGTCCTGGCTCGACCTGCCGTCTGATACCATGGCGCTGTCCGCCTTTCCGCTCTTCCACATCGCCGGGCTTGCCTTCGGGGGGTTCTCGATGACAAACGGATCAACCCAGATCTGCGTGCCCAACCCGCGGGATTCGCATTTCATCATCGGGGCGATCAAGTCCTACAAGCCCGATATCATCGTGAACGTCCCAACCGTCTTCTTCGAGCTCATGAAGACGCCGGAGTTCCAGCAGCTCGACCTGAGCAACCTCAAGTGGTGCCTGAGCGCAGCGGCCCCGTTCCCTCCGGAGAACATCAAGGAGCTGGAGAGCGTGATCGGCGAGAACCGGTTCATCGAGCTGTACGGGATGACAGAGACCTCGCCGGTTACCTGCTGCAATCCACGCTACGGAAAGAAAAAAGCGGCATCTATCGGCATGCCGGTGTCAGACACGGAGTTCAAGCTCGTCGATCCGGAAACGGGCCAGCTCGCGAAACCGGGGGAGCCCGGCGAGATCGCGATACGGGGGCCACAGCTCATGGATAGCTACTACAAGCAGCCAGAGGAAACGGCCAATGCCATACGGGATGGCTGGATGTTCACGGGCGACGTGGCCAGGATGGACGAGGACGGCTATTTCTTCATAGTGGACCGCGTGAAAGACATGGTCAATATCTCCGGCTTCAAGGTCTTCACACGGGAACTCGACGATGTGCTCATCAAGCATCCCGACGTCGAAATCGCCGCCTCTATAGGAATCCCTGACCCGAACAGGCCGGGGTCCGAGCGCGTCGCTGCCGCCGTGGTGCTCAAGCCGGGCATAGAGAAAAGCGACGCCGAGAAGGCGAAGATCACCGAGTACCTGCGCGAGAACGTGGCGCCTTACAAAGTGCCGAAGGTGATCGAGTTCATGGATGAGCTTCCCACGAGCGGGGTGGGGAAGGTCCTGAAGCGCGAGCTCAGGAAAATAATGATACCTTGACTGAAGAGTAAAGACCGCGCATTCTCGCAGGAGTAGGCGCCTTGAGAAAGGTGGCGTTCAACCGGGATGTTCGAGCTGTGCGGGTATTGCTCCCGGACAGGGTCATGAGTGCCGCGGGTCAGTCGTATTTCACGTGCGAGCGTATCCTTAATGCTGAAGATAAAATTGTCCACGTGCGCCTTGCCGACTATCGGGACCAGCCCCGCCCCTATCGCCTTGCGCACGTGCCGCTTTGCCTCCCCCACATCGGCCTCGTGACAGACAGAGGCCGGGACCTCCCGGGTCGATGCACCTGTGCCGGGCTTCGTTAACGCGAAGAACAACGATTACCTGCGCCGGAAGGGCTCGAACGGTGATAAAATGTCTGCGTTGGCAGCGGTATATGAAGGATGTCGGACAAAAGGAGGTCTGGCCATGAAAGCCGCGGTCTGGAAGAAAAAGAACGTCCTGGAGGTCGATGATGTGCCCGAGCCGGAGGTCGGGCCTGAGGATGTGAAGATCAAAGTCGAGTACACGTCGATATGCGGCTCCGACCCGCACATAGTCTCAGGAAAGCTTCCCGTCTCCTATCCCCCAAGAGTCATGGGGCACGAGGTGTCGGGGACCGTGGTGGAACTCGGCGACCAGGCCAATACGAAGGGTCTGAAGGTGGGCGACCGGGTGACCGGCAACCCGGTGCGGTACTGCGGCGTCTGCGACTACTGCCGCAACGGGCAGGAGCACTACTGCCTGAAGCTCGCGGTCTTCTTCCCGCCGGGCACTATGGCCGAGCACGTCGTGTGGCACGAACAGCAGGTGTTCAAGCTGCCCGACTCGGTGAGCTTCGAGGAAGGTTGCCTGGCGGAGCCGGTATCCGTCTGCCTGCACGGGATCGACCTCTCCAACATTCGAGAAGGTTCCACGGTGGCGATACTGGGGCTGGGAGGCATCGGGCAGATACTGCTGCAGCTTGCCCTGCTGGGCGGCGCGTCGAGGGTTGTTGTCGCCGACCCGGTCGAGTCGAAGAGGAGCCTGGCCATGGAGATGGGCGCAGACATGACGCTCGACCCGCTGGCGGAGGACCTCTGGGCCGTCGGGATGAAAGTGACCGGCAACCGTGGCTTTGACACGGTCATCGAGGCGTCCGGCGCGCTCGAGTCGGCCAAGGCCGCTATGGACCTGGTGGGCAAGTGCGGCACCATGGTCTACTTCGCGGTGTACCCCATGAACTTCGAGCTCCCCATCAAACCCTTCGACCTGTACTCGAGGGAGATAACAGCGCGCGGCGTGTTCATGTCCCCGTACGCATTTCCCCGGACGATGGCTCTTCTTCCCAAGCTGAAGCTGAATCCTCTTATCTCCAAGATCTTTCCCCTTTCCGACGTCGTCGAGGCCTTCGAGGAACAGAAGAAACAGCAGAGTGTCAAGATCCTCATAAAGAGCAGCGAGGGGTGATGTTCCATGCAAGGCGACACGTTGGAGCTCCAGAACAAGGCGGTTGACATCCGAAAGAAGATTGTCCAGCTCAGCGCGACGGCGGGTGGCGGCCACCTCGGCGGCTCGCTCTCCATGGTGGAGGTCCTGGTGGCCCTTTACTATCACGTGATGAAGTACGACCCCGGTAACCCGGACTGGCCCGAGCGCGACAGGTTCGTCATGAGCAAGGGCCACGGCGCCCTCGGCCTCTGCCCGGTGCTAGCCGATGTCGGCTATTATCCCGAGGAGCTGATGTGCAACTTCAACGACCTGGACAGCCCCTTCGGGATGCACCCCGACATGAACAAGATCCCCGGGATAGAGATGTCCACGGGCTCACTGGGGCACGGGCTCTCGATATCCGTCGGTGTGGCATTGTCGGGGAAGCTGGACAGTGCGGACTGGCGCGTGTTCTGCCTGCTGGGCGACGGTGAGTGTGACGAGGGCATGGTGTGGGAGGCGGCGATGTCGGCGAGCCATTTCAAGCTCGGCAACCTGATTGCCATCGTCGACAGGAACGGCTACTCACTGGACGGGCCGACCGAGGAGATAATGGCGCTGGAGCCTTTCGCGGAAAAGTGGCGCGCCTTTGGCTGGAACGTCCTCGACGTCAACGGCCACGACCTCGATCAACTGCTGGACGCGTTTGACAGGGTACCCGACGCACACGCCGACAAGCCGACGTGCATAATCTCCAACACTACCAAGGGCAAGGGGGTGTCGTTCATGGAGAGCGCCAATGAATGGCACTATGCCGGATGCGACGACGAGCTGACCGCACAGGCGTTGGCAGAACTTGAAGCCTGCCGTCCGGAGAGGAGGTGATGGGTCATGCCGAAAGGATTCACCTGGACCACGCTGGACGTCGACAAGTTCGCCACGCGCGAGATGTACGGCAAGATCCTCGCCGAGCTCAGCCCCACCGACGAGCGGATAGTCGTGCTGACCTCTGACCTCATGATGAGCAACAAAACGGGCGACTTCGCCAGGGTGTGCCCCGAGAGGTTCTTCAACTTCGGCATCGCCGAGCAGAACATGATGGCGGCCGCGGCGGGCTTCGCGGTCAGCGGCAAGATACCGTTCGCCTCGACGATGGCGGTCTTCGCCTCGCTGCGGTGCGCGGAGCAGATGCGGACCGACATAGCCTACCCGAACCTCAACGTGCGAATAATATCTACCCATTCCGGGCTCTCGATGGGCAACGGTGGCACGACCCACCACTCTACCGAGGACATAGCGGTCACCAGGAGCATGGCCAACATGACCGTCATCGTACCCGCGGACGCAAATTGCTGCGCGAAGGCCGTTGTAGAATCGCTGGACTACCAGGGCCCGATCTACATGAGGCTTGGGAGAGGGGCCGAGCCTATCGTGTACAAGGGCGATTTCGATTTCAAGATCGGCAGGGCCAACACGGTGCGCGAGGGTGAGGACCTCACCGTGATTGCCTGTGGAATATGCGTGATGGCGGCCATCAAGGCATCGCGCAAGCTCGAGAAAGAGGGCATCGGCGTCAGGGTAATCGACATGCACACCATCAAGCCGCTCGATACCGAGGCCATCGTCAAAGCCGTGAAAGAGACGGGCAAGATTATCACCGTGGAGGAGCACAACATCATCGGCGGCCTCGGAAGCGCGGTTGGAGAGACGATCGCCGAGGTCGGGGTCGGGGTCAAGTTCAAGCGCCTGGGCATTCCCGACATCTACTCGGTCATCGGCCAACCCGATGACCTGTACGAGCGCTACGGGCTGGACGCCAACGGGATCTACAATTCGATAAAGGAATTCGTGTAGGAGCATCGAGACAGGGGAGGCAGATATGTCGGAGCTCGAAAAAGTCCTGAGCGAGCTGCTGGAGACCGCCAACAACGACGCCGACAGGCAGGAGAAGCTGGGCAAGTGCATGGGGCAGACCATCCAGCTCAAGGTCACCGACGGCGACGACATGGTCATCGTCGCCAACCAGGGCAAGCTCTCCCTGCAGATGGGCGTGGTCGAAGAGCCCACGGCCACGGTCCTCGGGGAGGAGCAGAATTTCGTCGACCTCTTCAACCAGGAACTGGACCCGATGGGCGCCGTCATGAGCGGCAAGCTCGTGCTCAAGGGAGACGTTGAGCCGTTCATGGAACTGGAGCTCTTCTAGCCGGTGCAACATCGGGGTCAGGTCACTTCTCTGCATTTCGGGGTGTCTCGGGTGGACAAGGATGGAGATGCAGAAGAGTGACTTCAAGACTGTTGATACTCGTCCCATCATTTATCATCTGTTAACGGATAGTCCGTATAACCTCATGCTCGCAAATCCTAGTCGCAGGCTAAAACCCATTAGATATCGAGGAGGAGGCATTACAGGTCTACAGCAGTAAGCTTAAAGCGAATCCCAACCGGATATCAGTACATCAAGATGCAGCGGACCGCCCGCCTCGAAGCTGGACTCAGGCTTCCAGTATCTCTTTCAGGCTTTCGCCTTCTTCTTTCATGTGGTTCTCCAGGTCCCTCACTATGCCTTTGAAGAACGTCGGGATCATCCGGGTGAGCCGGAGCGAGAAGTTAGCCGTGGCAAGGCAGTCACCCGGTCAGGGCTTATCGTAGCACGGCCCCTCCGAATCGAGCACCGCCGAGGCTGCCCTGTTACCGCTCATGACCGCGGTCGGTACGCCACCGAAGCCCAGCCACGACATCGCCTGGTAGCCCGCCATGTAAAGCCCGCAAACCGGTGTCAGCACGAGTTCGCGCGGCACCATGTCCCGAACGTCCCTGTACTCCCACGACCACCCGGCAACCGCGCCGGCGTACCTTCCTCCCTGCTCCTGGAACGTAAGCGGTGTGGCCACGTCCATTACCGAGACGGCCTCGCCCAGCCCGGGGAGCATATTCGATACCTCGCTTACAAGCGCGTCGGCAAGCCGGGTCTTGTACGGCAGGTAACCGTCGTCCCGCTCGGCGGGAGCAGGGCTGAACCTGGCGAAGTGCTCGAACTCCACCGCGGCCCGGATGACGATCACCGCGCCGCCCTCCGGGGCGAGCCTCTCATCCTCTGCGCTCCAAAGGCTCACCTCGAGCTCCCGGGCGGCCAGCCTGGCTGGGTCCAGCCCGCCCGCGCCCCGGTCGATCCCCTCTTCTTCCAGCCCTGCCGACGACCTGTAGATAACGCGGCTCGCCCGGTCAAAGACGGAAAGGTCGACCCTGCCGGCATCCACACCCAGGCACACCTGGAACACCGACGAAGTCTGCCTGGCCTCCTCCACGGCGCGGCGAGCACCGGGAAGCCGTATGCAGGCTCTCGCGCGCCCATGCTTCCCAGGGCCCGACGGAGCCTCCAGTCAGGAAAGAGCCTCTCGAGGTAATCAGCAGCAGGTTCGTCTATGACCTCGCCTGGCACCGGGGGTCTGTGTTCCTCGAACGCTGAGCGGAGTGCTGAAGCCACGCGTTCAATATCGGAGAAGAAACGCCGCAGTGCCACCTCGTCGGTGTTGAATGCCCATGCCAGCTCCGTGGCCAGCTCCGTGTATGGCAGCGACATGATGGCCTCGGTACCAAACGCTTTCAGCCTGTAGTGGACCCTCTGAAACGCAAGGCCATCGCCTACGCCCAGTTCGCGAAGGGCCCCTTCCACAACACCAGGTGAGCTGAATCCCAGGGGGCCGGTCGGGAAGATGAACCCTCCCCTGCCGTACGCGGAAGCCGTACCGCCTGCATAGCCCCTGCGCTCAAGGACCAGGACGCGCTTGCCCGCCCTGGCCAGCCGGGCGGCAGCGATAAGCCCTCCTATTCCAGCACCAATGACTACTGCATCGTAAACATCCGTCAAAGTGAATCCTCTCGGCCACGCGATCAGAAGAGCCTTTGGGGTCAGCCCTCAAGGATTCTCTTCAAGCTCTCCCCTTCTTCTTTCATGTGTATCTGGATCGCCTCCACAGTCCCGGAAAACAATCTAGAGATCAACCAACCAAAACGAAGTGAAATCGCGGCCGTGACAACGCATGCGCCTTCCTTCGGCTCGATGATGAACGAACCTCCCACGCCCAGGATCCTGTCCAGCAGGGGCAGGCCCACGAACTCGATCACGGTCCGCTGATTTCTCGTTATGCTTGTCACCTTGCACTTTGATTTATAAATCCTGCCGTTCAGGTACTCCTCGTAGTGGAATGTACTGCCCTCATCGAGTGTTCCTTCCAGGTTCACCCACTTCACGTGGTCAGGGTGCCATTCGCGGTAGTGTTTATCTACGTTCCGAAGCCAATCCTCGATCCGATCAGGAGAAGCTTTTATCTCGATCGAATCTTCCAGAGTTATCATCGCCAACACGTCCTTTCGCCGCGTCCTGGAGGGGATTCGTACAATTAAGAGATTCTATCGCATAACCGGTCCGGGAGCCTGATCACAGACCAAGCCAAACCACAAGCAAAACCCGAGAAAATGGGTGTTAGAATGTGCCAGAGGAGCCTGCGCAAGGCGAAAAATATTTTTTACCGACCAGGAGGAGGTCGTCATAGAAACGGACCCTGGTATCGGGCGGGCCCAGGGGGCCAAAATCGTTCGTGTCGAGCTGACGCCGGTGTTTGTACCGTTCAGGGAAATGGTTCGCGAGGCGATGAAATCCGGAGCCGGAGGCCTCGGTATGTCGATCGCGGCTGAGGAACCGTGGACCGGTGGTGACTTCGTCATCTGCCAGCTCGTGACAGAAGACGGATCCACTGGTCTGGGAGAAGTCCTGCTGTGGCTTCCCGAGACCGGCGCTTCCCCCGAGCAGGTCATCACGATTATCCGAGACTACCTGTCGAAGTACGTACTGGGCGAAAGTCCCTTTGACGTGGAGCGAATAAACTACCACATGGACGTGAACGTCATGCGCAACGAGGTCGCAAAGGGGCTGCTCGACATGGCCTGCTACGACCTCATGGGCCGGCTGCAGGGCTGCCCGGCGTGCGATCTGATGGGCGGTACTGTTATCAACGAGGTGCCGCTGGCAGCACTTATCCCGCTGATGGACACAGAAAAGATGATCTGGCTTATCAGGGCTTTCTACCAGGATGGCGTACGAACGTTTCGTTGCAAGCTCGGGCAGGGAGTCGAGCAAGACCTGGAAGTCATAAGCAGCATACGAGGGTCACTCCAGGATGACATGCGGCTGCGAGTCGACTACAACCAGGCGTACTCCGTGGAGGATGCCGTGCTGGCGATAAATGCAATAGAGCCGTTCGGGATCGATTTCGCGGAGCAGCCGGTCGACGCCACCGACTTTGTCGCCATGGCGCGTGTACAAAGGCAGGTTTCTATCCCGCTGCTGGCCCACGAGGGCTGCTTTTCTCTCCAGGACATTGTGACACTTGCCGCGCTGGGTGCAATCGGGGTGGTCGGAGTCAACTCCGAGCGCCCGGGTGGGGTGACCAACGCGCTCAAGGCAATCGCTTTCGCTGAAGAGATGGGCTTCGGGGTCGTAATCCACAACCAGACGCTCGGTATCGCCTCGGCGGCTCAACTCCATATCGCAGCAGTAAAGCACAACTCGCTCGGCCACTCGACTGAACTTTTCGGGCACGTGATGCTGGAAGACGACCTCATCATTGAGCCCATCGACTACGACGGAGGCTACGCGACCGTTCCGGACGGTCCCGGCTGGGGCGTCGAACTGGACGAGGATGCGCTGGAAAAATACGCGACAGGCCCGAGGGTGGTTGTAGAGATATGATGACCGGGAATTCTTTTATTATCCGAGGCGATTGAACTGGGCTCCCAGGGCGCGGATAAGACCGGGCAGCTCTACTTCCGAGGGGACATCTATACCGTCGATGAATCCAGGCCGGAGGCTGAGGCTGTCGCGGTGCGAGACGGGCGCATCCTCACGGTCGGGTCAAAAGCAGACTGCGAGTCCGCTCTGGGGAAACAACGTCATGAGTTCGACCTGGGCGGACGTGCACTGCTTCCGGGCTTCATCGATACGCACATTCACCCGCTTATGCTGGTGTACTTCGACATGAACGTCGACCTGAACGAAGTAACCACGATGGCCGAGCTGCTGAAAAGGATAGCCGCAACGGCAAGAGATTCCTCGGCGGAGTGGATCGTCGGCCTCCAGTTCGACGAGCAGAACCTGGATGAGCCGAGGTTTCCGACGCGGCAAGAACTGGACAGCGCATGTCCGGACTGTCCCGTGATGATAGTCAAGCGCGACGGACATACGGTTTTCGCGAACACGCCGGCCATCGAGGCCGCGGGTGTATCGGCAGCGACCTCCGATCCTCCGGGAGGTATCATCGACCGTGAGCCGGACGGCTCTCCGTCTGGCGCTTTCCGCGAGGAAGCTTCGATGCTCATAAAAAACCAGGTCCCTCTGCCGGACATCCAGTCGTTCACGGCGGGTGCACGTTCCGCCTTCGAGAAGCTTGCCGCGTTCGGGATAACGTCGGCTGGTGCCGTGATGCAGACGGGCGAAGAAGGGCCAGCTGGCAGTGACGCCGCCTTCGAGATACCGCTAATGCAGATGTTGCTCGAGCATGTACCCATAAACCTTTACGGGTTGCTGATAGCCAGCGAGGTCGAGCAGGTGAACGCGGCACTCGGCAGTGTGTTTCATTGCGAAGAGGTGGGAGCGGGGCACCGCATCGGCGGCATCAAGATATTCGCGGACGGGACTTTCGGCTCCTGCACCGCCTACATGGATGAGCCGTTCACGGACCAGCCGGACAAGAGGGGATTCCTGACCCATAGCGTCGAGGAGATATACCGGCGTATGGTGTTCGCCCATACACGGGGCCTGCAGGTCGCGATACATGCGATAGGTGACGCGGCAAACCGCGTATGCGTGGAGCTATACGACCGCCTGTTAGAAGAATACCCGGATGCCGAGCACCGCCACAGGCTGGAGCACGCTTCGCAGCTCAACGCAGAAATCGTCGAGGGAATCGCGCGGCTCGGGCTTGTTGTTTCAGCCGAGCCGTTGTACATCCTCTCGGAAAAGCACTGGCTGGCAAAGCGTCTCGGCCCTGACCGCATCAAATGGACCTACCCGTTCCGATCACTGGTGGATGCGGGAGTCAGGGTGGCAGGTGCCTCGGACGGCCCGGTAGAGTCGATGGATGTCCTTCAAGCCATCGAGTGTTGCGTGACACGCGAGGGGTTCGTGCCGGAGCAGGGAATCACGCCGGCCCAGGCCGTGCGCATGTACACGCTCGACGCGGCATACGCGCAGTTCGAGGACTCGGTCAAAGGAAGTATCAGCCCCGGCAAGAGGGCAGACCTAGTGGTCCTGAGTAAGAACCCAGCGACCGCCAGTCCCACCGAGATCAGCGACATCCAGGTGGAAATGACCGTCTGCGGCGGAGAAGTCATATACGAGCGGAGCACAGGCGGTTGAGCGGAGGATCAGGCCCCCGCGTCCCTACCTTGTCGCCTTATTTCCAGATGTGGCCGCAGTTGTTACAGGCCCAATCGGGTTTGTCCACACCTACGGCGTAACCGCCGATCCGGATCTCGAGCTTGGCCGCCCTCCCGGCCATCTCCGGGGTCGTGGGCCCATAGATGATGGGGATAGCGGTGTCTTCTTTGCCACAGTTGGGGCATGCGGGTCTCGCCATTCTTCCTCCTTTTCAAACCTGCCAGATCTCATCTACGCCTGCGATTGTAGCAAGAATCGTGACCCATGAAAAAGGAGTGGCCAGGCTCCGGGCCTGAAAATCGCTGGAGCATGCGTCCCGGGTACGGTGTGGCCTCCGCTTTTCAACAGCTCAAACCCCGTTGTGCGTATATAATCATGGTCGAAGGCGCGGCGGCGGCCGAAGGCGGCAAAGGAGGAGTCCCGATGGAAAAACTGATGGCAAGCTCTCTGTACGGCCTGAGCAGGGGCGTGTTCGCGGGCGTGGCGGCCTACCTGGGGATACAGTCCGCCAGAAAGGACACGGATATCGCGGGGCTCAGCCCTGTGGTGTGGATGCTGCTCTCGCTGCTGTCGGCAATGGGGGTCGCACTGCATATGCTGACAAAGATATTCCAGAAGCTGGAGAACATGGAAAAGGGCCAGTAGCCTGGTACCGGAAGGCCAGACCGATTCGTTGCCCGCGCATCCGGCGCCTGCTATCACACCCAGCCTCTACTGGCCGCGCTCGTGATGGCTTTCATGGCCAGCCCGTGCCTGTTCAGAAACGCCCACATCCTGTAGTTGAGCGACGGTGCAAGCCTGACCCCGAACCAGACAAGCCTTGCCGAGAACCTGGGCAGAACGTAGAGCCTGTTCTTCTCGATCCCTCTCATGACCACGCGGGAGAAATCATCCATGGTCATCGGTGTGGCCCTGAAAGCCGCCTGTAACATCTCGAGGCCCCACCGTTCCTCCTCGCTGTCACCCAGGTCCATCACCTTCATCGTGTTATCCAGGATGCCGGTCCGGACCACGGAAGGGCATACCACGGTGACCCCGATATTGAACGGGGCAAGCTCTACCCTGAGGGTCTCTGAGAGAGAAACAACCGCCGCCTTGGAAGTGTTGTAGGGCGCGAACCCCATCACCGGCAGCAGGCCCGCGATTGAAGACACGTTCACTATGTGCCCGGCTCCCTGGGCCTTCATCCTCGGGATGAAAACGTGGCAGCCGTAGACCACGCCCCAGAAGTCAGTCTCCACCACGGTCTCCCATTGCTCAATAGCGATGTCGCCCACGTATCCCCCGCCGCCGATCCCCGCGTTGTTGATCAGCATACCCACCTGGCCCCACGCCTGGTAGAAATGGTCGGCCGCGGCCACGACTTCCTGGAGCTTTCTGACATTACACCGGAAGACATCGCCCTCGCCACCGGCTCTTATCACCATCTGCAGGGTCTCCTCCGCCCCCTCTATGTCGACGTCCACGATGCCGACCTTCCAGCCCCGCTCCGCCAGCGCCAGGCTGAGCGCCCTGCCTATCCCGGAAGCCGACCCGGTGATAACTGCTGTCTTCGCGCACTCTCGTAAAGCCATGTGGCCCTCCATTCTCCAGGTTCAAGCGGTCATAACGGCATCATGCGGATCCCACTACGCGCTTCTTCGAGCATCCATCTCACGTTGCGTACATTTATCTCCGAGTGCGTCTGGGCTGGGGCGAGTATGAAACCTCCACCCTTCGACTTCTCGATAGCGTCCCGAACCGAGGCTTCCACCTCCTGCCTGCTCGCGTCCGTCAATATGCGTGTAACATCGATGTTGCCTACCAGGCATAACCGGTCCCCAAACTTCTGCCTCAGGTAATCTTGCTGCTTTTCGCTGAGTCTGCCCTTGTGCTTGCCCATGCATCTCATCTCCCCGGCTGCATCCAAACAGGTGACTATAAATACTATACAGATTATGCAGTCTGCGAAACTGCACCGAAATGACGTAAATTAAAGAAATTCCGCAGATAAGCAAATATGGTGTCAGGCACAGATGTTGCATGCCACGCCCGGTGGGCCAGCCAACCTCCCACTACCGGCACTATCACGCAAAAGCGCATGCTCCAACGACGGCTATTCGTATATACTTTTTCCTATGGACGCTGATGTACTGAGGCTCGAGGAGCTTACGAGCCCGGAGTTGGACGGGCTGGATAAGGACAACACGGTCTTTGTCATGGCCATGAGCCCGATGGAAGTCCACGGCCCGCATCTCCCACTGGGAACGGACGTGAAGATCGCGGAGGAGATCAGGGACCGGGCGGTCTCCAAGATCCGCGCGAGGCACCCCGGACTGCGGTTTGTCATTCTCCCCTCATATTACATGGGCAGCGACACGATACCCGGGTCTGTGGACGTCAACAGCAAGGCGTTGAACCTCCTCTTGAGGGCCACCGCGGAATTCCTTTCCGACCGTGGGTTCCGCTACCTCCTGGTCACGGATAACCACGGCGGGCCCCGCCACCAGGTGGCGCTCGCCAAAGCCGCCGTGCGTTATTACCGCCGCGGGTTCCACATAATCGCCCCATTCCTCTCTTTCTTCCGCAAGATGGTCGAGAACGACCCCGACCTGCTGGCCCGCATCGGTGCCGGCCCGGGCGAGTGTGGGGACACGGATGACAGCCACGCGGGGCTGAACGAGACATCGCTGATGCGCTGTGTGGATCCCGACAGCGTGCGCCCGGAGTGGAGAAGCCTGCCGCGCGTACAAATAAACCGCCGCCGCTGGCCAAATCTTCTACTGGGCACGGTCGGCAGGGCCCTGGGGGCGCTCGGTTTCAAGTCACTGTCCGCGGACGTCCGGTACGTCGCCCTGATGCTCTGCTGGGTCACCGAGAAGTGCCCATCCACCTACATCGGCGAGCCGTGCGCCTCCA
>Ga0315288_10001648_pt1 | contig 28947 bp, 34 predicted proteins | sample YL17G11_20_MG_FD_203454 | JGI IMG/M metagenome (GOLD analysis project Ga0315288, IMG submission 203454) | Sediment microbial communities from Yellowstone Lake, YNP, Wyoming, USA - YL17G11_20 | ecosystem: Environmental > Aquatic > Freshwater > Lake > Sediment | place: USA: Wyoming | collected... | reverse complement strand
TAGGCGTCTGCTGCGGCGGCCAGATGCTCGCCCGGCTCCTGGGCGCCGAGGTCGTGAGTAGCCCGAGCAAGGAGGTCGGCGGCTACGAGGTCAGGCTTACCGAAGCCGGGAGAAGGGACCCCCTCTTCAAGGGCTTCCCCGAAACCTTCCCAGTCTACCACTGGCACACTGACATGTTCAAGGTTCCGCCCGGAGGCGAACAACTCGTGGAGGGCAACCCCTGCCCAATACAGGCCTACGGCTGGAGGAACGTGAGGGGCATCATCTTCCACCTCGAGATAGACAGGCGAGAAGCCTCGAGATGGGCCGACGCCTACCCTGCAGAGCTCGTAGCAATCGGCAAGACAAGGGAGCAGGTGCTCGAGGAATGCGCAGAGAGGGAGCCCGAGATGAGGCGACTAGCCTACTTGCTGATGGACAACTTCCTCGGCCTAGGTAAAGGACGATGAGGGAAGATTCAACTGGAAAATAATCCCCTCGCGGATTCTTTTATTCAAGCCGCTTCAAAGAATTTATATCATGATCCCCATGTTCAATTTCAGGAGTCTAAGCCAGTATTGTCTTTGGAACCGTGTCCAAGGGTTTTACTGGGAGGCACCCTCATAGATGGGACGGGACGCCCCCCAGTCAAGGATAGCATCGTGTTGATCAAGGGCGACTACATCGTAGCCGCCGGTAAGAAAGGAGATGTTGAGGTCCCGTCGGGATCCGAGGTCTACGAAGTCTCGGGGATGACGGTCCTGCCCGGCCTCATAGACAGCCACTGCCACTTCTATAGTATGGGCATCGGCATGCTGAGGACGATAAACCTCCGCGACACAGCTAGTCTAGCCGAGGCCGTCTCCAGAGTTAAAGAGAAGGTGAGATCACTCCCGAAGGGGGAGTGGGTGCTCGGAAGAGGCTGGGATGAGAGTAAGTGGCCGGAGAACCGGTACATGACCAAGGAAGACCTCGACAGCTTCAGCCCAGACAACCCGATCATGCTCACTAGGATATGCGGCCACATGATCTCGATCAACTCTAAGGCGCTCAAGATAGCCGGGATAACCAAGGAGACGCCGAACCCCGAGGGAGGGCAGATAGATAAGGGCGTGGATAGTGAACCCACCGGCGTCCTGAGGGATTGCAGGTATCTAATCGAGCAGCATATACCACCGGTGACGGAGAAGGTGGCCGTGGAGGGGCTGAAGATGGCGTGCGAATACGCCCTCAGCCTCGGCTGCACGAGCATCCACGACGCGGGCTTGGATGCTAACGCGCTGAGAGCGTATCAGTCTGCCCTCGCCACGGGGGCACTCAAGGTCAAGGCCTACCTGATGCTGAGGGAGGGGACGCAGGAGCTCTCATACAAGCTCGGGTTGAGGAGCGGCTTCGGTAGCGACATGATCAAGATAGGCTGCTCCAAGCTCCTAATGGATGGCAGCCTCGGGGCGCGGACTGCGGCCCTCTTCGAGCCCTACACGGATGAACCATCAACAAAGGGGCTGCTCCTCATGCCGCTTGAGAAGCTCTTGGAGAAGGCTAAGGCCGCCCACCTCAACGGCTCACAGATCGCCATACACGCAATAGGCGACCTCGCCATAGAGAACGTCATCAACAGCTACCAGGAGGTACTGAAGGCGAGGCCGAGGAAGGACCACAGGCACAGGATAGAGCACTGCGAGATCCTCACCGCTGGCCAGATAGAGCGGATCAAGGAGCTTGGGATAATCCCAGCCATGCAACCGAATTTCGTAGGTGAATGGGCGGGACCTGGGAGTATGTACGAGCAGAGGATTGGACCCGAAAGAAACCGGCTCAACAACCCTTACAGGACTCTGCTGGACGAGGGGATAACAGTCTGCTTCGGCAGCGACGGTATGCCTTTCAACCCGCTGTACGGCCTCTGGAGCGCAGTCAACCACGGGATAAAGGAGAGCAAGGTGAGCCTCGTCGAGGCCGTGAAGTGCTACACGCTGAACGGTGCATACGCCTCATTCGAGGAGGACCTGAAGGGGAGCGTCGAGCCTGGGAAGCTCGCCGACATAGCCGTGATCGACAGCGACCTCACCGAGACGCCCCCGGACGAAATCAGGGACGCTAAGGTCTACATGACCTTGGTGAGCGGCAAGATCCTCTATCATAAAGGTATCTAAGGGTGGCCTAACTCTCTTTTCATTTACCCTAAGCAAAGCGCCGAAGAACTAGATCGAACCCCAGGACGCAGCAGATTACCTCGGAGTCATGGGAATCAATTTCAGGTATTCCTTCAGATCAGCCTTCAGCATCTGCGCCAGGCTCGTGGGGTACGTGAACTCCTCGCTGATGAAGAATGTCCTAGCTATCAGTATGATTACCGCTACGATGATTATCCCGTAGACAACGGCCAGTACCATGTTTCTCTGCTTCATTTCGTGTTGAGAAAATATGGCTTGAATTATTTTACTTATTCTTGCGTCAGAAAGGGTTACTCAGTGACATGAGAGATAAGATGCTGAGGCAATACCCTATCGAGCGCATGTTGCTGTAGATTGCTTGGTAACTCCCCGAACGTCTTAAGCCGTGTCGTGGACCTCTTCTAATAGTTGATCTTCGTTGGGTAGAGGTCTGGTTACCTGTGTCGGAGCAGGGCTCGTGGGGCAAGGATGGGGTACACTGTTCGCCCTGAACGGCTACGAAACGATGCTCGTCGATGTTGACGAGAAGAGGCTTGAAGAAGCCGCAGCTCGCGTCGAGTCCCATATCGATTTCCTCGTTAACGCTGGCTTGGGTAAAGATCCTGAGAAAGCGAAGAATCGCATCACTACAGCTACTAGCATAGCTGAGGGGGTTCGCGACGCCTCCTTCGTGGTCGAGTCGGTATACGAGAGCTACGACGCAAAGAGGGCTGTCTACAAGGAGATGGATGAGCATGCCCCAGCTGACACACCGCTGGCGAGCAGCTCTTCAGGACTGCTGATGAGCAGGATACAGACGGCCGCCGCCCGGCATCCTGAACGATGCATAGTCGCCCATCCCTGGAACCCTGTATATCTCATCCCCCTCGTCGAGCTCTGCCCTGGGCAGCTAACATCCGAGGAGACGACGAGGAGAACGTACAAGCTCATGGAGAAGATCGGCAAGGTGCCGATCATAGTCAGGAAGGAGGTGCCCGGCTTCATCGCAAACAGACTCAGCGCCGCCCTCTGGAGGGAGGCCCTGGACCTTGTCGACAAAGGTGTAGCTTCGGCTGAGGACGTCGACAAGGCCGTGAGCTTCGGTCCCGGTCTGAGGTGGGCGATAATGGGACCCTATCTAACATATCATCTTGGTGGTGGCTCCGGTGGCATCGAGTACATCATGAGGCACATAGGGGTGAGCAAGGCGGAGTGGCTCGAGACGATGGCGAAGTGGACGAGGACGCCGGACTCGGCGGTTGAGAAGGCTGTGAGGGGCGTCTCCGAGATGAGGCTTGTTAAGGAGAAAACGTACGAGGAGCTAGAGTCCTACAGAGACGAGAGGCTTGTTCAACTCCTCAAGATCCTTCAAAGCTCGCCCTAGAGAAGGCTACGCCTCTTTACTCTCTTTCACGCCGAACTGGAGCATTAGCAGGGATGACATGAAGACCAATGTAGAAGCCGCGAAAATGTTGATCAAGCCAAATGCATCGGCTATGTACGCGCCAACCATTGGTGCAACGGATGCCCCTATGCTGCCCGGGAGGAAGTAGAGGGCGTAGCCTAGCCCTCTCTGCCTGTTCGGCGAAAGCCTTGCCATGAGAGATGAGCCCGCCGCCATGCTCAGGAAGTTGAAGAAGCCGTAGCCGAGGTAGAAGAAGACGAAGGTCAGGGTGTTCGGGATGAGGAACGCTACACCATAGCAGACCGAGGAGACCGCTAACGTCATGAGTATCCACCTTTTCTCACCGAAGCGTCCCGTGAGGAACCCGCCGAGGGGTGCAGCTATGATGCCCATCAGCGAGCTCGTTCCTATGACAAGGCTCGCCATCTCCACAGCCCAATCTCTGCCGCTGACAAGGTAGATGCTGAGGAAGGCCGTTGACATGCTGCCTGCGAAATTCCTTATACCATTGAAAACGAGAAAGGCGATGAGGCTGACGGTGAAGAGCTTCGTGGCCTGAGACTGTTTGGGGCCCGCGTCTGCCTTGATCTCTGCGTCCTCGTTGGGCACGGACTTGATGAAAAAGACCAGAATGACACCTATGAACATCGGTATGAACCAGAAGAGGTAGATCTGCCTCCAGCCGAAGGCGAAAATCCCTATCAAGATGCTGATTGAGATTGGGCCGATGGCCATACCGAATGTTCCACCTGCGCCGTGGAGGCCGAGGGCCTTCAATCTGTCCCTTGGCTGGAAAAGCCTCGACACGAGACTATAGCTTGGGGGATGGTAGAACGTCGTATTGACGTACAGGAGGCTCACTGCGGCGGTGAGTGTCCACATGTCTTGGGCTACGCTGGCTGTTATGGCGCCCGCGCAGGCGATCACCATGCTGACTAGGGTCATCCTCTTTGAACCGAATTTATCTGAGAGTATTCCAGCCGGGATGTAGAGGATGGTCTGGCAGAGGGGTGGTATTGCGGCTATCAGCCCCAGCTGTTGGTAGTTGAGGCTGAACTCTTGCTTCAGAATGGGGAATAGGGATGTGTGCATGTTCCCGAAGGCGTGGGTTAGTGTGTGGGTGATGGTCATGACGAAGAGGCCGTAGCTCAGAATAGGTAGTATGTTCTCCCTGATCCGAAGCTCCATTCCGTGGTCTCCGTAAGTTAGACGATCAACCCTCTCATCCTGCATTTAAATGTAACCGGAGGGCGAAGCCTTAAAACCAGCACTATATCCGGTCTAAACCATGATCACGCGCCAAGAAGCCATCAACATCGTGAAGCAGCACGTTAAAAACGAAAACTTGGTGAAACACATGATCGCGGTCTCCGCCATCATGAGGGGGTTAGCTCAACACTTCGGCGAAGACACCGAGCTGTGGGGAGCGGTGGGGATGCTCCACGACGTAGACTACGAGGAGGTCGGGCAGGATTGGGACAGGCACGGCGCCATCTCCGCCGAGATCGTCAAGGATCTGCTGCCGGAGGAGGGCCTGCACGCAATAAGGGCCCACAACCCTCAGACCGGTTCGAAGCCGGGGAACCTGATGGACATAAGCCTGTTCGCGGCCGACGCGCTTTCAGGCCTCATCGTAGCCATGGCGCTCATGGTGCAAGATAAGAAGGTGGCCAACGTGGAGGTGTCGAGCCTCGTGAAGCGGATGAAGGACAAGTCCTTCGCCCGCGGAGTTAGTCGAGAGAACATCATGAGGTGCGGCGAGGTCGGCTTATCGCTCGAGGAGTTCCTCTCAATAGGGCTCTCCTCCATGCAGGAGGTAGCCGGCGAACTAGGGCTGTGAGGAGACGGGTTTGGTATCGAAGGAGGAGATAAGGAACAGGATCATAAGGATCATCGCCGCCACCCGCTTTCCCTTCGTCGACCAGACTGACTGGGGCAAAGGATACGTAGCCGTCGTGAACGACGAGGTCAAGAGGAGAGGGATCGAGACGACGGAGGGCATCGTCTACCCTAACATCGTCATAACCCTGGCCGATGGCAGGATACAGGAGATAGGCGAGGTCGAGTCCGAGGACGGTGTGACCGTCGCCCAGGTCCCGAAGTGGAAGCTGTTCTCCGAGACCGCTGGCATGGGCAGGCGCGTCAAAAAGTTCTTCCTCTACGTCCCTGAGGGACTCGAGGAGAAGGCTCAGAAACTACTCGAGAATAATAAAATAGAGTACGCGGGTCTCCGAACGTACGCCATAATTGACGGCAACCTAGTGGTTACGCCTATCACCACACCGGACGGCGAACACGACCACAGATAGAGCGTTTTCTGTACCCAAGTTCTCCCTATTACCGGATACATCAGCCTCATAGGATAAACACAACTCACCCGATATTCAGGTGCCACGCCATGGTAAAATGCGGTGTATGCGGGGCAGACGTCAAGGAGCAACCAAAGATCACATCAGAAGGAAAATGCTCAATATGCGGAGCTAAACTAACAGTCAAGAAATAAGTGCCGTGATCGACGTACAAACCTTTTTTCTTAACCGATAGATCCGAAGGGGAATAAGCCGGCGGAGACCCACGCGAATAGCAGCGAGTTGAGCATTACACCAAACCCGATCCTGCCAGTCAGCCTATAGAGCCACCACGAGGAGAAGGTGGAGACCAAGAACAAGGGCAGGATAGCCCATAGGAACTCTACGAAGAAACCGACGAAGCCAGGTATCAGCCTAAACTTGGAGGCGAACATGGGGATGTATTGCACGAGCAGCAGCCCCAGGTAGGGCGCCATCTTTAACCCCGAGACCCTCATGAGGTTGCCAGCCATGGAGCCCGCAGCCTGTCTATCCCTGTAGACATGGAGATAGAGACCCTCGGCGGAGAAGTAGACGAGGTAAAATGGGATGAAGAGAGGCAGGACCTGCAGTCGGTCGAGGCTTAGGCTGCTGAAGATGGGGACTATCATCTTGAGTTTCTCGGTAAAGAGAGCCTCACAGGACCAGGCGAGCGAGTAGAGGATGACGAATACCGCTGCAGAGAGAACGAGGTCCCCTGCCTTGAAGCTCCCCTTCAAGACCTCTTTTATGCTGACATTTCCCTTAGACTGTCTATCGGCCATGATCTTTAAGACGAGGAGGCCAAAAACACCAGTTATCGAGAGCCACCATGCCATGGACGAACCGAAGACGAGGGGCGGAAAGGCCACAATGGCGCCGGCGAACATAGCGGGCAGAAAGAGGATCAGCCCTAGGCCGCCCCAGACCAGCAGAGAGTACTTCTCCCTGAGGAACCTGTGCCTTACGATTGGCCGCTCCTCCAGCCGCTCCCCAAACCAGGCCTCGACGATCCTAGACAATGGCGCAATCAGACCGACAAAGGCTATGAGGGATACAGCGAGCACAGCCTCCCTGTAAAGGTAATTTAGCCCCAAGCGTCCGGTGTCGGGTAGGCTGCTTGCGAAGGCATGGCTCATCCAGTCGACGACCTCCGAGACCAACGCCGGCGTGATAGGCTCGAGGAGGTGGATGGTGGGCGTGACGAAGAGTTCTCTCGCGTCCATCGAGGCAAAGGAGCCGTAGAGTCTTCCAATCGTGATCTGCTCAGATGTCCCGAAGACCTGGCGCAGGGATGCATCTAATCCTTGGAGGTCGAAGAGAATGTCCTGCTCCCCCACGGCCATGAGCAGGTTCTTCGGGAATGTGGGGCTGAGCGTCCCATAGGATGGGTCCTCGCTGCGCTCTCCGACGCCTCCTCCGATAAAAACTGTCACCACAACGGAGTCGTCTTCATAAGCAGCCCTTCTTGCAGCCCCAGCGCCGAGGCTGTGGCCGACAACCCCTATCAAGCTGTGATCGACGTAAAGTTCCGACTTCACGAAGTTGATGGCGTCGATGAGGCCGAGCGACGGATCGCCTGAACTCAGGCTGCCTCCTGAATCGCCGTGGCCGGAGAGGTCGACTGTGAGGGCCACGACGCCCCTCCTGGAGAGCTCCAGGGCGATACCGCTCAGTGTCTCCTTGGCGTTACTTATACCGTGAGCGAGGACGACGGCTGGTCTTGGGCTGTCTGGGCGTGCTTCAGAAGGGATGTAGAGGAGGCCGCTCAGCTCGTAGCCGGTCGCGGGTATCTTGACCTCCTCCATCTTTACGTGACCGAAGTCGGCGTCGAGGCGGCTCGCCGTATAGATTGCTCCCAAGAATATCATTAGGAGTACGATGAGATTGAGGTAGTCCCTCCGGAGGTGCAACTTGGATTCAAACAGAAACAGGCTGCCTTAGGCTTAAATAAGAGGCGGTTGGCTACACCTCTCACAATTATCAGGATGCCTTGTAGACTGTTTTGCCCCCTAGGAAGGTCCTGAGAACCTTGGTGTCCTTGATGTCGTCCTCTTGGCAGGTGAGGATGTCGCGATCTATGATGACCATGTCCGCGAGCTTCCCAGGCTCGAGGCTCCCCTTCAGGCTCTCCTCGAAAGTGAGGTGGGCTCCGTTTATCGTGTACATCCTTATAGCCTCTTCCCGGGTCACCCTCTGCTCCTTTCCCATCTGTGTGCCCTTCACCTCGGTCCGCCTGGCTATGGCGGCCCAGAGGCTCGGGAAGGGGGGATATGGGGTTACCGGCGAGTCGGTGCCAGCCGCGACCATGACCCCCTCGTCGATCCACGCCCTGTGGGGCTTGAGCCACTCGCTCCGCTTGGGACCGACGTTCTCGTAGTAACTATCCCCGAGGTAGTAGAGGAAGCTCGGCTGGCTCGCAACCTGGACGCCCAGCTGCCTGCATGTCTCAAAGTTCTCGTCGCTGGGCTGGTAGGCGTGGATGAGGTAGAAGCGCCTTCCCTTGATAGGCTTGACCTTATCAGTCTTCTTGAAAGTTTCGAGGACGATGTCCATGGCCCTGCCTCCTGCGCAGTGGATGCCAACGAGCATGCCCCGCCTGTTGGCGGCGTCGACGAGTTTCTGCAGCTTCTCGACCGGGACGGTCAGGAGTCCGTAGGTCTTAGGGTCTCCTTCGTAGGGCTCCCTAAGTAGAGCGGTCTTCCCACCTATACCCCCATCTATGAGCAACTTGAGCCCCTGGAACCTGATCATGTCATTACCGTAGCCCGTTATCATCGGGAACCTGTTAATCCTCTCAAGGCTCTTCTCGGTCGGCTCGTCCTCGTTGATGGCCCTGAGCATCGTGTTGACCCTGACCTCCAGGAGCCCCCTCTCCAGAGCCAGCTGGTAGGCTACCATCTCGTCCTCTGTGATGCCAGCCTCGATGACGCTGGTTATGCCCACCGCCTTGAAGGCGTCGGAGGCGGCCTTGATCTCCGTAACCTTCTTCTCTATGTCGTCCGGGGGTATGTGGCTCCTGACAAGGGTCATGGCCGGCGACTCCTCGAGCATTCCAGTCAGCTCCCCCTTCTCGTCCTTCACTATTCTGCCGCCGACGGGCTGAGGGGTGTCCTTGGTTATCCCAGCGACTTCCAGTGCCTTACTGTTGACCACGGCGAGGTGGCCGCAGGTCCTGGTGAGGATGACGGGGTTCTTCGGGGCAGCTTTATCGAAGTCGTACCTCGTTGGGTTCCTGTGATCTATGAGCTTGGCCTGATCCCAGCCTCTGCCGATGGTCCATTCACCAGGCTTGGCCTTATCGGCCTTCTCCTTCACGGCGGCGGCGATGTCGGCTATCGACCTCATAGGCGGTGTGCGGCAGTTGATGATGGTTAGGGTATTCCCCGTCGAGATCATGTGGAGGTGGCTGTCATAGAGGCCGGGGAGGACCATCTTGCCTTTAAGGTCGATGACCTCGGTCTTCGAGCCCTTAAGCCCCTTAATCTCTTCGGTGGAGCCTACGGCGAGTACCCGGCTGTCCTTGACGGCGACCGCCTCGTCTATGCCGAAGTCGGCGTCGACCTTAACGATCTTGCCGTTGATGAGGATTAGATCGGCCGCGCAAGTTTGATTGACTGACATAATCGGTCGTATAGAGAGCGGTTCAGAGCCAATATAATGTTTACAGCCTAGCCGAGGGAGATGGTCAGCTCCTGTACGAGGAGCTCTGGGACCATTCCCCGTCCCTCCTTGGATAACCTGACGAAGCCGATCCTCTCAAGGAACTTGATGTCGTTGTAGACGTTCTTCACGTCCCTCCCGAGGATGCCGGCAAGCTCGTTTATCGAGGACGCCCTGCTCACAGCTAGCCTGTCCAGAAGCTCTATCCTTGATGAGGTGAGCCCCCTAAGCTCCTCACCGCCAAGAGGCATCTCCTCCTCGGTGTAGTAGTCGTAGTCCTCTCCCTCGCTGTAGGCTCTCAGGGCGTGGATCATGCCGCTCCACTCGACGTAGTCGTTGAACCGCTCCCTGTCCATCCGGCCATGGACGAACTCCTCGTGGAGCTCATGGAACCTGTCGCCGTACTTTCCCTCGAGCTCGGCTACCTTCTCCGTGATCTCGTTCATGGGGACGCGCCTGACCCGGCTCAGCCTCATCTTGATCATTGGTGTTGAGACCAATAAACGCTTATAACCTATTCCCCGGCTCTTCCGAGGTAGAGAAGAGATGAACTATAAGGTCAACAGGGTCGATGACCTCGTCTGGGAGATCCCGATGGAGGTGAACCCGAACATGAGGGTTCCAGCTAGGATCTACGCCGACGAGGTGCTCCTCACTGCGATGAGGGGCGACGAGACGCTGAACCAGAGCGTCAACCTCACCCAGCTCCCGGGTATACTGAAGTACGGCATCACGCTACCAGACGGCCACCAGGGCTACGGTTTTCCCATCGGCGGCGTAGCAGCCTTCGACGCAGAGGAGGGGATCATAACCCCGGGCGGCGTAGGATACGACATCAACTGCGGCGTCCTCCTGATGCGCTCAGACCTCAAATACTCCGAGGTAAGGCCGAAAGCTGGTGAGCTCATCGACAGGATCTTCAACCTCGTCCCATGCGGTGTAGGAGTCGGTAGTAAGGTCAGACTCAGTAATCAGGAACTCGACGACGCTGTCTCAGGCGGTGTGAGTTGGGCGATAGAGAGGGGCTATGGCTGGGAAGCTGACTCAAAGCACATGGAGGAGAGTGGCTGCATGAAGGACGCAAATCCAGACAAGGTCTCGGGCAAGGCTAAGGGGAGGGGGGCGAGCCAGCTCGGCACCTTGGGCGCCGGGAACCACTTCCTCGAGGTCGCAAGGGTTCAGGAGGTTTACGATCAGGAGGCGGCGAAGGTCTACGGCATCACGGAGCTGGATCAGATCGTCTGCTGGATCCACACTGGCAGCCGTGGCTACGGTCACCAGATAGCAACAGACTACATCAGGGTGATGGAGCAGGCGTCGAGCAAGTACAAGATAAGGCTCCCGGACAGGGAGCTCGCCTGCGCCCCACTCAAGAGCAGGGAGGCGGACGACTACTACGAGGCGATGGCGTGCGCCGTCAACTGGGCGTTCATCAACCGCCACATCGTCCTCCACCAGGTGAGGAAGGCGTTCGAGCAGACCTTCAAACGGAAGGCTGAGGACATGGGCCTAGAACTCGTCTACAGCATGACACACAACACCGCGAAGAGGGAGGAGCACCTCATGGACGGCAGGAGAGTGAAGACCGTCGTCCACAGGAAGGGGGCCTCGCGGGCCTTCGGCCCAGGTAGAGAGGACCTACCTGACGACTACAAGCAGACCGGGCAGCCCGTTCTCCTCGTCGGAACCATGGGAACGGCGAGCTACCTCCTCAAGGGGACCGAGAAGGGGGAGGAGATAAGCTTCGCCAGCACGGCTCACGGGGCGGGCAGGGTCATGTCACGTGCAGGGGCTAGGAGACGCTCAACGGCGAACGAGATCGTCTCCGAACTGAAGCGGAAGGGGATCGTCATCCGTGCAGCCAGCGGCAGGGTAGTAGAGGAGGAGAGCCCTGACAGCTACAAGGACATCCACAAGGTCGCCGACGTGAGCCACAGGCTCGGCATCGGCCGGAAGGTGATGATGTCCATCCCGATCGCGGTGGCGAAGGGCTGAAGTCCTCTTTATTAAAGCCCCGCTTTCTTCCTTAAGCGATACTAGTCCAGCCCAATAGGATCTGGCATAGTTTAGGTTATATTGAATGTTGGACTCTGAGATATGCCTAAATGTTTTTGGAGTGAGCTACTCAGTCATAGGTATAAATAGGGGTGAGCTACTCATTTTTGGATATGCCTGGAGACCGGGCTAAGCCCCACCTCTGGTTCACGCTCTACAGCCTCATGAGACTAGGCGCAGGGAAGGTCCCCATCAAAGTCTCTACGACGGAGCTTAGCGGGGTCCTTGGAGGCTCGCAGCAGTCGGCGTCCCGCCACCTCCAGCTCCTTGAGGAGGAGGGCCTAATAACCAGGAGGGTCGACTCAGACGGCAGCATAGTCGAGATCACCGAGCGTGGCGCCGGGGAGCTGAGTGAGGTCCTCTACAACCTGAAGAGGTTCATCGAGGGCGAGGAGGCCGAGGCCTTCGTCTTCGAGGGGGAGGTCGTCAGCGGCCTACTCGAGGGCGCCTACTACATCGGGAAGGAGGGCTACAGGGGGCAGATTAAAGAGAAGCTGGGTTTCGACCCGTACCCTGGGACCCTCAACGTCAAGATCGGGGAGGGGGACTACGAGCGGAGGGTGAGGCTGGAGAGGAGGCCGTCGGTTCTTTTGGAGGGCTTCAGGAACGGCGAGCGGGCCTTCGGCGCCTGCAGGTGCTATCCCCTCCTCATCAACGACGAGGTCGAGGGCGCCCTCATAGTCGCCGACAGGACTATCCACGACATGGGGGTGATGGAGATCGTCAGCCCCATATACCTCAGGAGACATTTCGGCCTCTCTGACGGCGACAGGGTCAGGCTTGCCTTCTCGAATCGTTCATTATCTTCCGCCTGATCTTAGAGGAGCTGTTGAGGTCCTCCTCTCCAAACCTGCCCACCTGGACTACCCTGAGCCTTAGGCCCTTCCTATCCTTCAGGGTGAGAACCTGCTCCATGATCTCCTTCTGGTCGTGGCCCACCGCGACGATGTCAGGCTTAGCTCGGTCTAGGACCGACTCGAGGTCCATATCCTTGTATCCGAGGATGGCCTCGTCCACGACCTTGAGGGACTCCACGAGGGCCCTCCTCTGGTTCTCGGGGATAACTGGGCCCCTGCCCTTGTTCTTCCTCACGGTCTCGTCGGTCGCAACGATGACGACGAGCCTCGCGTCTGGTCCGCCGAGCCTCTTCGCCTCCTCCAGGAACCTTATGTGGCCGTAGTGTAGGAGGTCGAAGACTCCGGAGGCAAGGACCTTAGTCAACTGCTTTCACCACTCGAACTCAGCCAGGCCGAGAAGCCTCAGGGCGTCTAGGATGCCCTCTGCGTAGGCGACGCCCGTGAGGGCCGTCGGCTTCATGTCGGCGGCGTAGTACTCGGCGTCGCTGAGGTAACGTTTCGCGTGCTCCCTGAGCTCCTCCACCTTTGCCTCGCTGATGGTCGCCGGTAGTTCAAGCCTCATCTCGTCGAGCACCCTCCTGCACCCTTTGGCGTATTTCTCTATTAGCCTGTCGAGCTCGCCTTTAACGGTTCTCCCCTTCAGGGCCTCCTGCGGGCAGCCGGCTAGCGTCCTCAGCGCCTCCTCCTCGAGAAAGTGGAGGCTGCCGGGGACAACGATGGAGTGGGGTGGCTCACCGAACTCCAGCTTCTTGACCTCCCCTGCCCTCCCGGCCGCGATCCTCTGGTCTCTCAAGCCGAGTCTGGCCGCCCCGACGACGAGGGTCGAGGGATCGAGGCCGTCTTCGATGAGGCCTGATAGTGCGTTGTTTATTGTGACGAATCGGCTCGTCTCCACGTCGAGGTCGAGGAGGATGAGGGTGTGGAGGCCGTGCTCCAGGCTCTCACCGATGGTCTTGAGGACGGTGTCGGTTGGCCCCTTCTCCGGGAGAGGCATGGTGACCGTCCTGCCGAACTTGTAGAGGCTGAGACCCGTCTCCGCGATGGCTGTGAATATGCTCGAGCCGTGGATGACTCTGGTCTCTATTCCCCGCTTTTTCGCCTCTATGATGAGGGAGATATGGGTGGTGGCGGAGAGGCAGTCTCCTCCCACGAGGACCCCAACGTTGTCCCTTTTTGCCTCCTCTAAGATGGTGTCAGCCTTCTCCTCGAGGTCGCCGCGGAGGAGGGGTGTGACGGGCTTCCTGATCGCCTCCTCGAGGCCGGCGATGGTGGTCTCGAGCTTCATCGTGTAGAGCTCGGCGTATAGCCTGTCGCAGCCCCTGGCCTCCTCAACAGCCCTTATGCTGAGGTCTTTCTCGTCTGTGAGTCCTATGCTGATGAGGCTTAGAGTCACTTCTCCTTCCTCCTGAGCGGATACCGGTTGACGTGGCCGCAGACGGCGCAGGTGGTGGACACGTGGGGCTCCCTCTCCTGCCTTATCCTGGTCCTCGAGTTGAGGGGATTGAGGTAGGACTTGCAGCTCCTGCAGACCCGCCTCCTTAGGCCGGGCGGGAGGTGGACCCTGCTCCTCATGGCGATCCTCCTGGCAAGGTCGACATAGCGCTGCGCCCGTTTCGGGTCGGATGCGTAGGTCTTATCGGCCTGTTCGAAGAGGATCACGATCCTTTCAAGGGCTATTTTCCTGTTGTCTCTGCCCGCCGTCGTGGGTGCCTCCGTGGTTTTTGGGAAGTGGGAAGAGTTTATAAGAGTTGAGTAGGCAAGAAGGGAAGGGGAAGCGGGGTAGGGCAGCCAGGTTAGCCCGTGGGGCTCATAACCCCAAGGTCGGTAGTTCAAATCTACCCCCCGCTACCTCTGAACCCTAAATATTTGAGCAGTAACTACGGTTGAAGGAAAGGGTATAAATGTCTTTTAGGGAATCCTTAGACCAGGCGGAATATTTGAGCGGCCAAGCAACCCTCGACATGATTTACGAGGAAATTAAAAAGGTGAGTGAGAGGCTGAGCCTGATGGAGGAGGTCATCGAGGAGATAATCATCAAAAACTTCCCCGAGGTCAAACTGAGCGAGGAAGAGATCAGTGAAATCAAGACGTCAATAAAAGAGATGAAGGAAGGAGAATGCGTAACTTTAGAGGCGCTCAAAGGTGCCTAAATATAAAGTAATCGCTCACAGAAGAGTCCTCAAGTTCTTAAACGGAATAAAAGATGAAAAACTCAAACATGCCATTATAAATACAATCGAGGAGTTGGAGAACTATCCTATTTCCTTGAGAGGAATGGATGTCGAAACGATAAGAGGTCTCGTGAAAACGTTTAGGATAAGACTAGGCCAATATAGAATAATGTTCTCCGTTGATAAACCTGAAAAGACGATCTATGTCACCCATCTCGATAGTAGAAAAAAGATCTATAGAAAAATCAAGTAGCTTGTAACCCCGAGGTCGGTGGTTCAAATCTACCCCCCGCTACCATCACGCGTGAGTAAACCCGCTTATTATGTAAAAACGTCAATTTTTTTAATCATGAAGATGCGGATGACTTTCTCTGTTAATAAAAAGACCCGTGGGTAGGGGGCCACTCCTTTTTAGCCCTGAATTACCCTTTCCAGCGCTGGCTTAGGAGCGCATTTTTCTTACTGAAAAGTAATACTTATATGCCGTATGGTTGTACTTAATCACCGATATGTTGAGACTGAAGAGTAAGCTAGGCCCCAAGGGCCAGGCGGTGATCCCCAAGGAGATCAGGGAGATGATGGGGATCAGGCCGGGCTCCGAAGTCGTGTTCGAAGTCAGGGGGGACGAGGTCGTCGTCAAGCCGCTGCAGAATCGGAGCAGCGTCGACGAGCTGATCCGACTGATCCCCCGCGAACTTAAAGTCAAGGACGAGGTGGACCTCAAAAAGATTATCCTCTCCGAGGCCCTGGAGCGATGGTCTACCTAGATTCGAACGTCTTCCTCTACGCGATCCTCTACGACGAGTCTTCGAACCCGAAGTCCAAAAGGGCAGCAAACATCCTGAAGGGGGTGGAGGATGGTAAAATCAGGGGATTCAGCTCCCTCCTGACCTGGGACGAGGTGGTATGGGTCGTCTGGAAGCTCTCCGGTTACGAGTACGCCCTGAGGGCAGGCGCCTCGATGCTGAGGATTCCGAACATGGCCTTCGTGGGCGTCGATGAGAAGATAATTCTCAGGGCCCACGACTTGGTCGAGAGGCACAGGCTGAAGCCGAGAGACGCAATACATGTCTCAACTGCCATGTTGATTGGAGAGAGGGAGATGGTGAGCGACGACGCTGATTTCGACGGCGTCAAAGATGTAGAGAGAACCCCGTTGTAGACGTTTATTTCAAATTTTAGACTTTTAGCTAGATCGTGTATACGATACACTTTTTCTCATGAATGAAAAAAGATGGAGTTAGGCTAGCCCGTGGGGCTCATAACCCCAAGGTCGGCAGTTCAAATCTACTACCCCCGCTACCAACATAGAAAATTTTTAGCAATCAAACACGTCTATGAACCCGTGTCAGAGAAAAGCGAGATGCTCAGACATTTCCTCGCCTCCATCGCCTATCACGCGACTAAAGCCATACGAGACGCGCCAGACCATTACCCAGAATTCGACATCAGGAAAGGAGTCAGAACGCCAAGAATGATACTTCACCATATAACGGGAGTATTATCGTACGCACACAGCTTCTACGAGCCCTATGATACCACCTACTTCGAGCACAAGCCTTGGAGAGACGAGGTGAACCACTTCTATGAGACACTGTCTAAGCTGGACAAGTCGCTCCGTGAGAAGAGCCCGAGAGAGGTGTCTGAGGAGCAGCTCCTCCAAGGACCGCTGTCAGACGCCATGGCGCACATCGGACAACTGCTGATGCTCAGAAGGCTGGCTGACGCCCCTGTTCCTTCTGAGAACTTCATCTACGCGGACATCAGAAAAGGCGTAGTAGGTCCGAATCAACCGGAGCCTGTAGCGCCAGACAAATAACCAATGTAAATAGCTCAAATCCCCGCTACTGGACATCTACCTACTCGTCGAGGCGGGTATCGCGTATCTCTCGCATCGAGTTTAGATGCGGACGAGTTTATCCTTGGGGATCCACCCATACTTCCATCCACTGTTGAGGCACTCTACCCACCCTAACGATTCCCCGAGGTACTGGATAACTTCGCCCTCTTTCGCATCAAGCTCGATCGAGTTGTAATCCTGGGTAAAAACCACCTTATTATCATTGATAGAGATATGGGTCGCAGGAACCCATGCCTCAACATCGTTCTTGTCTTTGCACCAGTACCAGCCATGCGTCTCAGGGTCCTCCTTCCCAACAATCACATCATCCCCTTCGATTGCCATCATCGCATAGGGGAAGGAGGCCTTGTGCTCCTTCACTACTCTGTATTTTGGTCGCTTCATGACTGCCACCAACCCTCGAACAAATATATCATTTGCTGACAAAGCGCGCGATATTGGTCGGGTAAAAAGGTGCGGTCGAAGAGTAGAAATGACTACGAATAGATGGTATGGTGCCTATTCTTCATCGGGGTATTTCGGGAGGAAACCCATCCTCTTCACCGCGTACCAGGCGAATACTGTCGCGATGACGGTGGATGCTACTATGAGGGCTAGGTACCAGCCCATGTCCGCGGAAGTGAATTGGAATACGTTGGTTTGAGATAGCACGGTGGCTATCGTGTTCGGGACGAGGAGCGCTGTGCCGATGATCGTCAGAACCCCCATGAGGAAGGAAAGCCGGTTGTTGATTACCTGTAACTGGTTGTTGTAGATCGACTGGAGGCATTCAAGCCCCGATGCGAGGACCTCCGAGAGGTGCTCCGCTATGCCTATCTGCGAGTGGACTTCGTTTATCATTAGCACTATCCTGTCAAGCACGCTGGCGTCGTCCGCGATGAGGTCGGCGTCGCCGTATCGGAGCTCGTACAGCGTGTCCGCGGTAGCCCAGAGGCCAGAGAGGTACACGATCAGCGCGTGCTTCATCTGGTAGATCCTTTCGCCGAGCTTGACGCGCGGAGTCCGGTCGTTTGCGAGGTCCTTGCTCAGCTCATCGCCGCTCTCCTCTATCTCCTGCAGGTGCTCGAAGTTCTTGGAGTTGCTCTCGTCGATTATCCGTATGAGCACCAGCGTCAGCCTGTCGTCCTGCTTCAGGTCCTTAGGAAGCTTCTTGAAGAAAGTCTCCGCGTAGCGCCTGATGTGGAAGAAGCGCTTCGTCTCACGGGTGTGTATCGACAGTATGAGGTCCTTCCTGAGGAGGATGAGCAGGGGGCGTATCGAAACATCGAAGCCCTTCACGTAAATCGCTGGGAGGAGGAGCCCCATCTCGGTGTCGTAGTCCTCGTAACCGCTCCGCACGTTTTTCAGCAGCCGCGTCGCAAGTAAATCCGAGAAGCCGAACCTTGTCGCCACCTCTACGGCGTCCTTCTCGACATCGTCAACAATGAAGTCCACCCACGCGATCGATGCCTGCTCTATCAGGGGGAAAAAATCTTCAAGGTTATCTGAACGCATGCTCTGTGTGCCGCTTTTTGAGAGAATAGCACAGAAACCGCGAGCCTTGTAGACGACCTGCTCATCTGACAGGGAATTTACTTGAGCGTGCTGCATATTTGCCATGAACCACTTTTTTAAGAGCTAGCTTAAAGGGGTTTTCATGTCCCACAACCTGACATGAAGGGGGTAATGTGGAGACCTTCATTATGGAGTTATTGGTATTTTCATAGGAAGCCCTTGAAGCTCCCGAGCCCCTCCCTGAGCACGTCGATATTGTTTCCACAGCTTATTCTTATGTACTGCCTCATCCCGAAGCAGTCACCCTGGACCACGAATGTACTCTTCTCCAGAAGGAGCATCTTGCTAGCTCTTCGCGGTCATTGCAAGGGACAGCTTAATCCCGCGGTGACAGCTGAAACCTGCTCCCGTTACCGCGTCTATTCTATCAACCTTTTCTCAGAGTCTCTTTAACGACGAATATCGCAAGCGTCGCTCCAACCGCGGAGAGGCCTATGCTGAGGATGAAGAGGGCGTCCACGCCGAGGAAGCCTGACACGACGCCCGCCACAGCCGGGCCCGCGAAGGTGCCGAGGTCTCTCATCAGCCTGTAGAAGCCGAACGCCTTGCCACGGTTCTCAGACGTGGAGATATCCGCCACTATCGCGCTCGCCACGGGGTGGAAGAATCCGACGCCGAATCCCAGAGCCATGCCGGCGACTATGAGGCTCGAGGATGTCTTGATCAGGAGGAGGGCAGAGTAGCTCGCCGTGGCGACGACCATGCCGACGGCTATGGGAATCCTTCTGCCGACCCTGTCCGATACCGGTCCCGCGATGAGGGAGGCGACGGCCGTCGTCCCTGAGAACCCCATGAAGAGGGTTGGGAGGAACTCTGCGGGCAGCTGAACGGTGATCGTCGTGTAGAGGGGAATGATCGCCATGAACAGCGAGTGGGTGTACATGAAGAGGAATGCGCTGAACATCGCCGTCGCGTATTCGGGGCTGACCAACTTCTTCAAGCCCTTGAGGTCAAGGACGCCGTCCTCAGGGCGGCGCAACTCCGCCGTCTCCCTCATCAGGAACATGCAGATCAGGAACGAGGCGAACGAGAAGGCGGCGGCGAAGCCGAAGGTCACCCTCGGCCCGAAGGTCGCGACGATCGGCCCTGAGAGAGCCGTCCCGGCGAGGATTGAGAAGCTGTTCACGCCCTCGTATAGCCCTAGGGAGAGGGCGCGCCTCGCCGGCCCAGCCGCCTCGACCATCGACATCATAAGGGCGAGGAAGAAGAGGGCCTGCCCGAGCCCGTAGAGGACGAATGCGAGGATAAGGTGGACCGTTGAGCCGGCGAAGGCGACGATCGCTAAGCTTACAGCTATGGACATGGCGCCGGCTGAGGCGAACCTCTTCCTCCCATAGGTGTCTGAGAGGAAGCCGCTCACCGGCCCCATCGCCGCTTTGACGAGGCCGATGCTCGAGATCAGGACGCCGACCATCAGGTAGGAGGTCCCAACGAAGCTCGTGGTGTACAACGAAATTATAGGCTGGATGAGGCCGTATCCGATGAACATCAGGGACAGCGCAGCGGCGAACCTTATGGCCTGGCCGAGGAACGCCCTACCATCTACACGCATATCAGTGGTCTCAACAGAATCCGCCTGCTTACGTGAAAAGATTTTCGCATTTTTAGTTATATTGGAAACTGGAGAGGGTTTCGAGAATATTTGTGTAGCAGGTTTTATTCATTAATCGACTCCTTAAGATCAGCGGTGCTAAGGTTGATGGACTTCCAGACAATATCCGTGCTTTTAACTGGGATTAGTGTGAGCGCAGCAGCTATCTACTATATCGTCACTCTGAGGGCCTCGCAGAAGAACATGAGGACGACGCTCGAGACCCGGCAGGCGCAGCTCTTTATGCAGATATTCGGCAACTTTCACCAGACAGAGTTCTTCAACAAATATACCGATATACTGACCTGGAAGTGGAACGACTACGACGACTTCATCCAGAAGTACGGCGCTAAGACGAACCCGAAGGCCTGGTACTCCCTCGGCTCCGTCGGCGCATTCTTCGAGGGGATAGGCGTCCTCGTCCACAGGCAGCTTATAGATGTAGACCTAGTCGCTGAGCTCATGTCTAGACACATTCTCCTATTCTGGGAGAAGATACAGCCCATCTCTTTAGAGATGAGAAAGAGGCTCCAGCTCCCCGTTGACATGAGGCTTGAGTACCTCTACAACGAGATCAAGCCGATCGTCGAGAAGCAACGCATGGAGCTAAAAATGTAGGAATGATACTTAAAACTGCTTTTTTTTTCCTTAAATCATTGAATTATCGCACATCTATTATATTAAGAAAGGTGAATGAAGAGTAGGGATCCATTCTGGCGAGACGATGCCTGTTGGTGGAACCGCTTAGGAGGATTAGTTATGGAGAAAATCCGTGAAACGATAGACTTGGCGAACCTCAAGTTCGGTGAGTTCGTCAGAAAGGGCGATACGAAGAGCCTCGCATCCCTCTACACGAAGGATGCCTGCCTCCTGCCAACGAGTAGCGGTATTGTGAAGGGGAGGAAGGCTATAGAAGAGTTCTGGGGCGGCGTGATAGCAGGGATGGATCTGAAGGAGATCGAGCTGAAGACCGTCGAGGTCATCGGCGAGGGAGATGCCGCAACCGAGATGGGTGAATACATGCTTAAGTTGGAGCCGAGGGGTCAGAAGCCTGCGGTGGACAGGGGAAAGTACATCGTCCTCTGGAAGAAGACGCCTGAGGGCTGGAAGCTCCACTGGGACATCTGGAATACGAGCCTGCGGTCTCCATGAAAAGAAGTTCAGTCATGAGGTGAAGAGGATGAAGAAGGTGGACTTGGAAGCCGACAGGAAGATTCTGAAGTACCTTCACAAGCATATGCTTGTGGACGAGAAATCCGACGTGGACGACGTGATGAGCCACATTGCCGAGGAAGCCGTGCTCATACCGTCGAAAGGTCGTCCTATCACAGGCGCCAAGGCGATCCGCGACGCAGTTAAGGAGATGGTGAAGACGAATGTCCTCTCCATGAGCGGCGGCGTCACGACGCTAGAGATAGCCAGCTCGGGTGACCTCGCCTACGACATTGGCAAATTCAAGATTGTGAACCAGGGGCCCAAGGGCCCCGTGACCGAGGAAGGCCATTTCGTCACGCTCTACAAGAAGATCGGCGGCGAATGGATGTTCATGGGCCAGATTTGGAACAGCGTATAAACGACTCTTCTGCTTCCTTTTTTAAAATCGGCATCGAAGATATCGAGGCATCGAAGTTCGGGGATATTGACAATTAGTCGTCGAGCAGCGGTCGTCGACTAGACGTTCTTGCCCGTGCGGGCCTTGATGATCTCCCTGCACTTGTCCGCGTACTCGCAGTAGTCGAGGCACGAGGCGTTCTCTTCAGCCCTCTTCCACTCGGCGCCGCAGTCCAGGCAGACACCCGCGTCCTCGTCGCTCCAGATCTCCACGGTCCCGCCGCAGACGTGGCACTTCACGTACGCCATAGTCGACCTGAGAAACTCCCTGATGCCTGGGCATGTCTGCGGGCTCGACGGCTGTGGCCTCTTCACGCTCACATCATCTCCCCCTCCACGTTCAGGACCCGGCGCTCCACCGGTATCCGCTTCCCAGAGGCCTCAAGCGCATGATCGACTATCCAGCGGAGGCCGCCGCAGCAGGGCACGTCCATGTTCACCACCGTGACGCTCCTGACGTCGTTCAACCTGAGTATCTCTGTGATCTTCTCCAGATACGCCTCGACATCGTCGAACTTGGGGCACCCGACCAGCACAGCCTTCCCCGGGAGAAGGTCGCCGTGGAGATCCGCATAGGCGAACGGGACACAGTCCGCGACCACGAGTAGGTCCGCGCCCCGGAAGAAGGGGGCTTTAGACGAGACGAGCCTGATCTGCACCGGCCAGTTCCGGAGCGCTGACGCCCTGGAGAAGCTCCCTGATGGCCTGTCTTCATCCGCGGCCTTTGCTATACGACTTCCCTTAGCCTCAAACGCTCGAGCGACCTCCTCGTCGAATGGCTCGGCCTCCCTCCGGACGATCGTTATGGCGCCCCTCGGACAGTGATCGAGGCATGCGCCGAGGCCGTCGCAGTAGATGTCCTTCACGAGCCTGGCCTTGCCGTCGACTATCCTCAGCGCGTTCTCAGCGCACCGCGGTATGCACCGGCCGCAGCCGTCGCACTTCTCCTCGTCGATCTCGATGATGCTCCTCAGCGGCAACTTGGACGACACAGCCCCGAGTCCTGAAATAGGTGGCGGAGCCGCTGAATATATCATGTACTAACCTGGCAGACTGTGTGGAGGGTTTAGGCTATCTTGGCTAATCTATTGTCCCCACCGCCTCGAGCTCCCTGACATACTCAGGGTCGAGGCCGTGCTCCTTCGCCCCCTTTACCATGAGGCCGAGGTACCTCTTGCTCGGCTTGAACGGGCCCTGAGGGTGCGTCGTCCTGTACGTCTCGACCTCCAGCAGGTTTCCTTCCTCGCCGACGACGAGTATCCTCTGCCTGTAGTAGAAGCCCTCAGGCACGGCCTCGATGACGTCGAGGTGCTCCATCTCTTCAGGTGGCACGTCGTAGACGACGCCCCTCACGAGCCTCCCCGGCGCCGGCTCGATCCCCGTGACCCCAGCCCCGTAGGTCTTCGACAGGTAGTTAAACTGGACCTCCCAGTTTAATGGTAGCTAATCTTAATATGCGTCTCCGACGACGGTGACTGGTAAGGACCAAGTGGTTAATCACCTTTCGTGAACCTGCATGACCGCCTCTAAAGAGATAACGGGCAACGCCCTCAGAATCTACCTATATCTAGTCACCCACGGACCATCGGAGCTAAGAGAAATCCAAAGAGGGCTAAACCTATCCACGCCATCCCTCGCGTCCTACCATCTCAGTAGACTAATGGAAGCCAAGTACGTCGAACAAGACAGAGAAAGCAGATACGTCGCAATAAAGGAATCATCAACAGAAATCCTGGAAGGCTACTCGAAGGTTGGTACTGCCTTGGTTCCTCAGCTCTTCTTCTTCGCTATTCTCTTCACAATCTTGACAGCCTTCTTCTCATACCAAGCCTGCACCCAGCCTAACAATACATTATTTTTAATTGCAGTCTCAATAGCAATGGTCATTCTCCTTTGGTACGAGACTATAAGGCTGTGGCGCAGGCTCGTGGTAGAGACAAATAAGTAGTAATTAGGATTATTTCGGACCTAAAATGGCTTTCAAGACTCTTGAATGGTCTTTCAACACGGTTGAAGAATCATTAAATTGTGTAGGATAATATAGCCTTCCCAACACGCTATAGCTCGGTAAAATCCGATGGCAACAAAAAGTTTAGCACTAAAATATGGCTTAGCCGCCGTCGTGTTGGCTCTAGCCATAATTGGGACCTCACTCTACACAAACACGATTATCCCCCCGGCCAGCGCAAAGACTAACTTCGTTGTAATGCTTACTGATCCACCAAATGTGCCTAGGGGAACAACTCAGCTCAACGTAACCTACTCCAGTATACAGCTGCATGTCATCTCCAGCGATGGTACATCCAACTGGGTAGCAGCCCAGGAGTCTGGTGAAGTAAATCTGCTCTCCCTAGTCAATGTTACAGAAACAATAGCCAACTTGAACCTCCCAACAGGCTCTACAATCGATAAGCTCCAGTTCACGATCTCAAACTGTGAGGCAAGAATAAACGGAGTCGTCCACTCAGCCACAGTACTTTCCGATAAGCTAGTTGTGTCGATCCGCGCGAAGAAACTTGACGGAACAAACACAGGAGTCATAATCGATCTCCGACCCACACTAGTACAAATAAACGCCAAGAATGAAGCAGGCGAAACAATAAGCTACTATGTCCTCGTTCCAAGCGCCACTGCAATTGTCAAGTCGAATGTAGCTGAAAACAAGATGCACGTTGGCTCTAGACACCAGCTAGGACATGATGACGGCGATGAGTTAGACGAAGAGTTCAAAAACTCCTCCAAGGACCTCACCATCATCTCTGCAACTCTTATAGTTACCGGAAATGAGACAAAGCTGACTGTTGTAGTCAAAAACACAGGCACGACTAATGTGACATTCTCAGGGCTTACGCTGCATGGGGACTTTGCAGTCACTCCAGCTCCAGCATCGAGCTATAGCCAAGGTAAAGGCGAATCGAACAAACCTGACGACGATGATGATAGCAGTAGCGACCACCCAAGAACCATCCCATTCAAAATCAGCGGAAACAAGCTTATTCCATTGGTAGATGACGAAGAACATGAAAATGGCGGAGGCTACTCCAAACTCGAGTTAAAACCAGACCAGTCAGTGACACTTAACTTCAACGGCGTGATCCAGCTACACCCTGACAACCATGGTAAGGAAAAACCCATTACCATTACGCCGATCAAAGGCGATAGTTACACGATACGAGTAATGGGAGAAGGGTATCAAACATTCGATCTGACAGCGTCATAAACCCCCGTTCCGGATAAAATCTTTTTTTCAAACTTGAGCTTAATTAAAATTTTGACTAATACGAGCGCGCGCAGCCGAGTTATGCAACACAGCAATAAAAGGGTTACCGGGACGGGGATGACGCCCCATTTTCACCTTGACGCCTCAGGCGCGGGATCCAGCCGGGCACCCGGCGACGGTATGCCTCCCACTCTTCACCGAACTCCTCAGCAAGGGCTCTGTCCTCGAGACGGGCACGCAGGGCGAGACCGGGGAAATTCCCGAGGAGGAATACCGGCGTCCAAGTCCTGTAGATGAGGATTCCGCCGAGGGCGGCCATGAACCATCCGAGGTACATCGGGTGCCGCACAAGCGCGAATGGGCCCGTGGTGATCAGCCTCTGATCCTTGTATAGCTGCACACCGAACCCGCTGGAGACGTTGTACATACCTCCCAGGGTAATCCTCGCCCAAAGGAGGAGCATCAGCCCAGGAAAGTAGAGAAGAGACCCCGACGTCAGCATGGCGGCCCGCATCTCGACAGAGGGCTGGATGGGTATGCCCTGCCAGAGGAGATAACATACGATGACGTAGAACGCACTCCCGAAGAGGTAGATTGGCGCGCTTAGTATCCTGTGGGTTAGGCCGGAAGCCTGTCTCTGGGGTCTCCTGAGGCTCTGCCTTAGGCCGAGGGCCACAGCGGCAGCGGCCGGCAGAAACGCCACGACGCCCAATACGCCTATGAGCCACTCTGCGGCCTTGAGACTCATCCTATCTCCCTTTCAAGGCCGGACAGCCAAGGACGCAGCTCGGCCATTTCCTCGCAAGCTCGTTGGTCCACTCCTCTATGGCTTCCTCCTTCCTCTTCCCCTTGAGCTGCTGAAGCCCCTTTTTTATCTCGGGCAGGCTCGCCTCAAGCCAATCAAACTTCTTGCAGTCCTCTAGCTGCCCGCACTCGTTACAGTGCTCGAACCTTTTACCCTTGGCGCACGTCCTGATGGTGCATTCAGGGGCTCCGCCTCCCTCCCTGCAGCCAGGGCAGAGGCTCATCCTCTGGATGGATTCCAGTCCCTTCATGAATTCGCCGAAGTCGAAGTCCTTCGGCGCCCACTTCTCGATCTGGTTGTGCTTGACGAACTCCTCGTATCTCTTGGTGAGTTCTTGGGTGACGCCGTTTCCGCCGGCGCAGCTCCCGCACCAGATGCCGCAGTAGCCTACCTGGTCCTTGACCCTTTCGAAGGGTCTATCCTTGGACATGGTTTACCCTAAGATTCACCCGGTAATAAATTGAATCGGTCGCGGGCTTCAGCTGCGGAATCTGAGCCTCGTCTGAACCGCCTTCGCGATGTCGCTCCTGGTGACGATGCCGACGAGCTTTCCCTGGTCGAGGACGGGCAGCCTGCCCACGTTCCCCTTAGCCATCTTGATGAGGGCGTCCAGTGCCGCGTCCCCCGGCTTCGAGGTGAGTAGGCTCTTGAATGGCTTCATAACGTCCTCGACCCTTTTCTCGTCCCAGCTCTCGGGGGGAACCCGCCTGACGTCCTCCAGGGTTATTATCCCGGCCAACTCGCCCTGGGAGACGACGGGGAAGCCGTGGTGCTTGTACATGGAAAAGTGCCTGTTAACGATGTCCTGGATTGATAAGCCGGGCTCGACCGTGTGGACCTCCCTGCTCATGATCTCCTCAACCCTCACGCCTGCGAGCGCCTGGCTGATCCTGGTCTCGTTCATGCTCGCATCGGCGCTGCTCGAGATGAAGTAGCCAATTATGAGCAGCCAGAGGCCGTCGAAGCTGGAGTAGAAGAACATATCCATGAGTCCGAGGGCTATGAAGCCGTAGCTGATGACCTTGGAGACGACGGTCGCCAGCCTCGTTGAGGGCAAGATGTCCTTCCTCCGCCCCCAGATTATGGCCCTGAGAACCCTGCCGCCGTCCATCGGGAACGCCGGTATCATATTGAATGCCGCGAGCAGGACGTTTATGTACGAGGCGTACTGGATGACTGCGACCACGGCCAGTGGGAGGGCCGTCGCTAACACAAGCCAGAGGAGGTAGAAGACGATGCCAAGCATCAGGCTGGTTGCCGGTCCGGCGACCGCCATCCTGAGCTCCTCCTTGGCTGTGTGGGCCTCCTCGGCGGTCTCCGAAACTCCGCCGAGGAAGTAGAGCGTAATGCTCTCTACATGTATCTTGTACCTCTCCGCGACCAGTGAGTGGGAGACCTCGTGGATGAGGACCGAGAGGAACAAGGTCGCAGCGGCCATGATTCCTACGCTCCAGTAGAAGGTCGTCGACTGGCCCGGGTACCCGTCCGGCAGGTACCCCGACGCGAGGGACCACGCTATAAGCACGAAGATGACGAACCACGAGTAGTGCAGCTTAATGGTGATCCCCGAGATTTTACCTACCTTCAGCGACAAAGAGACCGATAAGAGTAATTTAACCTCCTCTAATAAACCAAACTAAACATGTGCCAAGAGGGCCACAATCCATGCTCGGGTAGACTCCACTCTCCGAACCAGAGACAGGCCTCCGATCGACGTTCTCATATACCAAGGCCACGTGATTTAGAAGACAAGCCCCATTGGTCGGTGAAAGAGTGCCGTGTGACGGCGATATCCTGATCATCATCGCCCTTTTTCTCCGCCTTCGGCGAAATTTCCCGGACAGAATATTATTCGTCGTGGCTCCCTTTAGGCTAAAAGAGTAAAGGCGTTGTCGCGGTGAGGTGCCTGTGTCTGTTTGGAGGCGCGACGGCTGCTTATTGCCGTTTTCGGACTGAGGTGTCTAGGACACCGACGGGTTAGAGGAGGCCGTCGAGTCCACTTGGCTCCTCTCCCTCAGGATAAATTTCCTGTAGTTCTCGTTGAGGTGTTGCGGGGTGAGTCTCATCCTCATGTGTACGCCGTCCTTGGGATCGGTGTACAGGTATTCTGCACCCAGCGCCTCGTAGAACCGGCGTAGCTGCCGTCCCTTCTCGTCCATATCCTCTGTGTGGAGGGAGAAGAACTTGTACCCGTTATCGTAGCAGTAGAGGAGCATCAGGGTGAATATGGTGCTCCCCACGCCCTTTCCCTCGATGGAGCTCGCGAGCGTGTCGCCGTAGAATCCGCCCTCCACCTCCGGGTCATCGTAACCGTAGATGAAGCCAAGAGGTTTCTCGGCGCACTGAGCGATGATGGCGACGAAACCCCTCCTTCCCACCCTATCTCTAAGCTCAGCCTCGTCGTACCTCAGCTCGGCCCTGAAGGCGGCCTCGTCCACAGCCTTTATGACGCTCATAAGGTGCTCGTCGAGGGAGACGAGGACCTTGATAGTACATGTGGGGTCAGAAACCTTGGAGAGCTTTGACTTCGCCTGCCTGAGAGCATCCTCGAAAAGGGGGGCGTCCTCCTCGCTCATGGTCAAACTACTTCAACCCGTATCGTTTAACTGCTGCGTCTACCACCTGCTTGATCATCTCGTCGAAGTCTAACCCCGCAGCGTACCACATGAACGGGTAGAAGCTCTTGTCGTCCTCCTCCTCGTCGTAGTCGATGCCTGGGAGAGGGTTGATCTCGAGGAAGTAGAGTTCGCCCCTCGAGTTGTAGCGGTAGTCGAGCCTGCCCCAGTCGTAGCAGTCGAGGATCTTGACGGCCTTCTTTGAAGTCTCCTCGATCCTCTTCCTGAGCGACTCAGGCATCTTGGCGGGGCAAATGTAGTTCTCAGATGTGTCGTAGATCGTCTTCGCCTTCTGGCCGAGGACGGTCCCGAGCTCTGGGGCGAACTTGCTGAAGTCGACCTCGAAGATGGGCAGCACCTTGGGCTCCTCCCCGCCGAGGTGGTTACCGACGATGCCGACGCTGAACTCGCGCCCGTCTATGAACTCCTCTGCAAGGATCGGTTGCCTGTAGGCCCCGAGCATCTCCGCGAGCTTCCTCCTCAGGCCCTTCTCGTCATGAACCACGTTGTCTATGTTGATCCCCATGCTTGAGCCCTCGTGGCTCGGCTTAAGGATGAGCGGGTACCTGAGCCTCGGGTCGATCTTTTCCTCCTTCTCGAATAGGACCTGGAATGGGGCGGTCCTGATCCCGTGGAACTCGAGAATCTTCTTCGTCGTCGGCTTGTCGAGGCAGATCGCCGTCGACATGATACCTGCGCCCGTGTAGGGGACGCCGAGCATCTCGCAGATGGCCGGTATGTGTGACTCGCGGCTCTCGCCACGTATACCCTCCGCCCTGTTCAGGACGAGGTCCGGCCTGAGCCTCCTCAGGCTCTCGAAGGCGGTCTCGTCGGCCTCCACGTGGAGGTACTCGTACCCCGCCTTCTCCATCGCCGCCTTGACGAGTTCTATCGTGCGTTGTGGCTCGTACTCGACCTGGAACTCGTCGCCGCCCCGCCTCGTGTTACACGCGAACGCTACCCTAAGCTTCCTTCCCCTAGGGGACGTCCGAGAGGACCTCCTTGTAGATGCTCAAGGCCTGGCTCTTGATGTTCTCGGGCATCGTGATGCTCTCGTGCACGGTGAAGAATGTCTTG
>Ga0315288_10001647_pt1 | contig 28947 bp, 33 predicted proteins | sample YL17G11_20_MG_FD_203454 | JGI IMG/M metagenome (GOLD analysis project Ga0315288, IMG submission 203454) | Sediment microbial communities from Yellowstone Lake, YNP, Wyoming, USA - YL17G11_20 | ecosystem: Environmental > Aquatic > Freshwater > Lake > Sediment | place: USA: Wyoming | collected... | reverse complement strand
CGGCAGCACCACCGCCAACAGCATCACCACATATTCATATTCCACTTGGTGGTAATAAAACAAAAAAATATACATCTAAATCCAAAGGTAAATGTCAAACGAAATCTAAAGGTAAAGGTAAAACGAAATCCAAAGGTAAAGGTAAAACGAAATCCAAAGGTAAAAGTCAAACGAAATCCAAAGGTAAAAGGTAAAACGAAATACAAAAATAAAAAAAAATAAAACAAAATACAAAAAACACACCGTCAAGATAACATCTTGCGATGTGTTTTATACACTAGTCTGAATATTCAAATACTTATTTGCTGATACTACATTTCTCGATTTATCCAAACATTGACCGCATATCGCTATACGTCATATTTCTTCCATTAACACTTTTAAATTCATCGTTTCCTTCATTTATAATATTAAGTAGGGAATTTTCATTGACATTGTTTGTTTTGAATAATTCTTCAACTTTATTCATTCCGTCTTGTTCCAAATTCAAGTAATTGATTGGTGGCGTTTGTTGGGTTTGAAGTCCCGACTGTGCTGATTTTTGTTGATTCATGTGATGATTGGAATATATAACAATGATTATTATATATTTAATATGTTTATAATTCAATTTATAAAAAAATTGATAAATATATAACCATTATATTTTTTTGTACTTAGTGCTAAACACAAGAATGCCACCACGTTGTGAATGTGCAATCAACAATGTAAAGAATTGGAGACCAACAGGAGAAACATATTTCAACCATAAAGTTTACTTTTGTCCAGGATGTTCAGGACTTTTTACACTAGTTCATATGGGAACTGTTGAACCTGATAATTGATGAATACATTTTACCCTACATATATAAATAATACTCGCCTAAACGTTTATTATTTATACTTTTTTTATTTATTTATTTATGAGTTGCACGGTTTGGGTCCGCAGCCGATTTCAAGAGGAGCACGGAAAGGGTCGGGTTCAATCGTAGTATTCATCCAGGGGCTGACCTGAAGTTGAGGATTGGGAGGCTCGGAACGAACCTGCAAATTTGCATTGCGCAAAGAACTGCCAATGGTATCAACGCCAATCAAGTATCCGGCGTTCAAAAGATTAACGCCGAGAAAATCTCCTGAACCCATCGGTTTCATATTCCACGAACTGTTGTTATCTTTGGGCAAAAGGTCTGCCGGGTTAATATTTGCTTGGCCGGAACAGTTGGGAGGAAGCCCCATCATGTTTGAAGAACCGGTAGCAGAATTGAGCTGGTTATAAATAGAACTGTCATCTACAGGCGCCGGAGGTTGACCCCCAGAGCCATTTACTGCTGCTCCTCTACCTTTTTTACTTGAGCTTGCATTACTCATGTATTCAGGAAACATGGACTTTCTACCTGAATAGTTATATACTGCATAAATTAACACGAGGGACGCCAAAATTGTTAGCACCTGGTGGCTTTTTACGTATTGTTGCATTTTTGGAAACATCGTTTTCTATTATATAAACTATTATATAAAATAAATGATAAAATATTTTTATAATTTTATATTAATTGTTATAAATAATAATAATAATTAAAAGCGTTCATTTGTTCTAAACAACTACAATTAAAAAAAATAACTAAAATATATTCTATTTGTTTTTTGTATTAATTGATTAAATTACTTTTTAATGTTGTTCATTTTTTAATTATTGTCATTGTGATTTTCATTGTCATTGTCATTGTCATTATCATTGTCATTGTCATTGTCATTACTGCTATCACTATCACTACTATCACTACTGTCTACATTATTTAAATTATAAGTAAGTTTTATTTCTTCAGCAGCTAAATATGCTTCGATTGCAATATTTTTTGCAGATTTTGCTTTTTCTTTCGCATCTTTATACATTTTATAATACACATCATCTGGATTTTTCAATACCAGCTCCAAATTTTTATGGTCATCTTTCTCTAAATCTAAAGTTACTTCTACTAATTCTCCACTGTTACCATTGTCATTATTATCATTTGTTATAACAGAAGACGACGAGAACGACAACTCTTCTAAATGCGGTTTTTCTATAACTTCTAGTGGCGACACAAACTCAGGTTCAACATGTTCTAAAGATTCCAATTTTAAAGTTTCTAAATGGTTCGGTGGTGGTGGTGGTGGTGATTCAACAATTTCAATAACGTTTGCTTTTGCGGAAACAGAAACAACGACTGCATCATCAGCAGTTGAATTTACATTTGTGTCGGCATCGGTAGAAGTGACGAGGACGCACTCTTGTTCACCATCTTCGCATTTGTCGCCTTGATTGTGCTCTTGTTTTTTTTGCTTTATTAGACATGCTTTGAAAATTTGTTTTTCGTTAACAATCAACATTTGCCTAGCATTTATTTCAAACTGAAAGCTTTTAGATGTAAATTTTATCCCTTCAAAATTAATAATTGTTATTAATGAAGTTTCCGGTTTTACGCTGTCAAAAGATAGCATGTTATTTTCTTCATCAAATATGAAACAAGATTGAACCCCGCCAATGTTGTTAAATTTGGAATTGGAATTGTTACCACTATTTATATTCACTCTTAATGTGTTACTTGTCCCATTTTTATAAGATTTTACCATCGATGCGAATGCAGTTTCAATGTCTGTTTTTTCCAAGTCATCTGTAAACCACACATGCCTCTTTTCATAAAAAATCTCAACGCTCCTTTTTTCCAAATTTTCCAAAAATGATATGAATTCTCCATCCTTTTCACTTGTAAATACCAAGTCAATATATGTTTTTTTTCCAGAATGTACTATTCCTTGTTTAGAAATACATGTGGGAGATTGCATGTACAGCGGTTTTTTACAATACTGCAGTTTCGTAAAATATGACCCACCGTGAATACTTGAAGGAATACATAATCCAATATTTGAAAAATCAATGGTTTTATCATCATAAGATAATATTGTCTCTTCCATAGTTGACGAATAAACGAATAAATGAATGAATAATTATAATGTAATATATTAAGTTATTCTTTTAATTCATTTTTATTCTTTTTAATTTTATTTAATTATTTTTAGTTTTATTCAAATGGTAATTCAGATTCCATTCAATTAGTTACATGCTATAAATTATAGTATGCTGTATAAGTAAAATTAATGTTGAAGTCGAATCAAGTAAAAAATAAAGCAATAGACTATTGTTTAGACATTATAAAACGAGAAGATGTAAAACAAGAGTTGAAACACCTTTTCAAACCAATTATACAATTGATTCTTCAAGAAATATATCCATACATATATTTATCAGTTTTATTTTTATTAATAAGTTTCTTTTTAATTTTAGGAATATTTATATTATTATTGCGTAACAATTATATTTCATAATTTTAATAATATTTTATAATATTATTATTAATAATTTAATTTAATTAATATTATTTTATATAGACATTATATATAACAATAAAATATAATGAGTTGTACTGCATGTGATATGGGACTAGCTGTTCCTGGTACCAGCGGTGGTGGAAGAAAAAAAAAGTATAAAAAATCTCAGCGCGGCGGAGCTCACCTCGGTTTGAGTCCGGCGTCGTTGACCGGCGATTCATTTGACAGGAATGGTCCCGCACTTTCAAGAGCTGCGCATAATTTATATGTAAAACAAAATTATGAGCTGGCAAGTATAAAAAATATAAATGCAATGGCAGGTGGTAGAAAAAAAAAAAGAACTGCAAAAAAATACAGGTCCAAATCTAAATCCAAAAAACAGCGAGGAGGAATATTGGAACTTGGAGCGTTCATCAACGAAGCAGCAGTCCCATTCACTCTTTTAGCAGCTCAGCAAAGGTATAGACGTGGCACAAAGGGATACAAGGGTCGTAAGTCTCGTAAATTTAGGGGCTCAAGACGCCGCAGGTGAAAAAATAATAGGATAATTATATACACACTTATATAGTGTAACAATGAACTAATGAACTAAAAATATTATTTACATTTTAACAATGCGTGCAAATGTAAATGCAACCGCCGTGGTCGGCATGCGGATAATTCGACTGGTGATAAAGTAGCGACCTTGTGGTGTGACCGTGAATGTGAAACTTGCTCGAAATTTCACACAACTTTTCAATGAGTTCTTCTTGTCCATTCAGTGCCAAATCTTCGTGTATATGCGCAATCATCGCGTCGCACATAAATCTTTCGAGTCTTGAAAACGTGCGAGTTTTTTTGTTGTCACTGTTGAAACAACTGCTAGCAGCAGCGCCGCCACCACAACCACTATTCACGATGTCATTTTCATTTGGTTCAACAAAATCGTCACGATTTACATCCAACTTCATTTCATATTTCCAAAACGTGTTGCATGACACGCGCAAATCCAAAGTGACATGGTTGCCATTATTATTTTCTTGTTGTCCTTGCTCCTGCATGTTTGTGTGCTACTGTCCATTTTAAAGTTTAATGGAAAAAAAATCAATTTATAATTTATTATACATTTTCAATTTCATTTCCATTATAATTATGTATTAATGGCAATTCAGTTTGTAAACTTGATGGGTTTATGATTTTTTGTATTTTATTTGAAATATAATTCAATGGAACTTTTACTGTGGTATAAACGCTATTTACGAAATCAATGTGAGTTCCCATTTTATCACAATTTTTAATAACACTTCCATCCAATTTAAGTAGTATTAAATCAAGTTTTCTCTCTATGACTTCAATTCTGTCTGTTAATTCTTTCAGTTCGCTGCTGCTTTGATTATAATTCATATTATATAGTAAATAATATTTAATTGTATTTATTATTATTATTTATTATATTTTAAAAAAATGTGTAGTTGTTTTTTCTTTCTATTACAGTTATTATCTTTAAAATCTCTTATAATAGTCTTCATAGTGAATGGGGTATGTCTTAGAGTTGTTTGCCATGCATTTATTTTCGCAGTTGCAATGAACTAAACTCGAACATTTTGTAATATCGCGTTTGAATTGTTGCTTCGATTTTTCTAATGAATTATTTTTCTCTTCTTCATGAAATATTTGTTTTTGTTCATCGTCGTCGTCGTTCCATTCATTTTCAACTTTACGATGCTGTTGGCGAAACAGTGAAGCAAGACACATTTGTGTATGAATTTTTTTTGAAAAATCTCGAATTCCTGGACCTTTAAACAATTGAAGGAACATTTTTTATTCTTAATACTTAATAATATTTTATTGTATTTATTATATTATTAATTATTATTATATATTTATTTTTATTATTAATTTAATCAAGTCCGGCTTGTGTGGCTTGTGTCCTTTTACGAGTATTATAAGTTCTTATAGTTCTCATATCATAATTGTGTTTTGCTTTTGCTGTGGGCGTGGGCGTCTTGTGTTTTGACGGCGTCCTGTGTTTTGACGGTGTCCTGTGTTTTGACGGCGTCTTGTGTTTTGACGGTGTCCTGTGTTTTGACGTGGTTTTTCTGGTTGTTCTTCGAGGCATCATACTCATTGTAATAAGTTGTTTTTTGGTGGTTTTTTTCCGGGTTTCAGAAGGAGTAGGAACAGCAACTGTATCGACTATAACCAGTTCCTCCTCTGGCAGTATTTCCAACTGAGCTGTTGGAGTGGGAGGAACATCAATTCCCTTACTCCTCATGTAATGCCGTTTAAGTTTATCAAATTCGCGGACCATTTCATCTAATAAAGGCTCTACCAATTCTGGTTTTGCACTTAATTTATTACTAAAGTTTGGTTGTGAACGCGGCTTATTTACAAAAATGCGTTTTTTTGCAAATTGCAACTCTTTAATATTTTCCCACTCATCTTGTGGAAATTGTTTGGATGTTCCAAATACTTTTATTTTGCGCATAATGTTTGCAAGTTTTACAATTTCTTTTTGTATGGAAGAACTTTTCCCGCCATCTTCGGATTCCTTTTTGGGTAAGCCAAGTTCATATATTCCGGTTAAGTCATCGACATCCGCCTGTTTAAAATCAGAGCGCACCATCATGTCAACAAAATACTGTTGCGTAAACTTATCATCATTTAGTGTAACAGACATTGGTAAATGAAGGTAATCGAAAAAACATTCACCCTCTTCTCCAATTAATGAATCATCTAAATTGAAACCCAACTTGGTATACATGAAAAACCCTGGTGTATTTTTGTACGCATGTGCCAGTTCCAAAATGCATTTTTTTTCTGAAACATCATCATTATATTTAATGCAATACAAACATGCTCCAAGTAAAAGTTTGCCTAGACCACTTTGAGAACAAATTAAGTTTACTGCATACACGTTTGGTTCTCTCGCACACTCACCCAGTTCTGCAATTACAAACCCTAATACATTGTCATCACTTTTATTTTGTAAAAATAAAATATCAAATTGGGATTTCATTGAAAAAATCGCGTCATCGAGCGCAATCGCTCTATAACGTCGCCCGACATCACTTCCGCATATTGAACCAATGCGTTTATACAGCTCATCCTGAGTGTATTTGTCTATAAAACCACCATGACTAAAATTAGACAATGTTTCAAATTTGATACCTTTACTATCAAGAAATCTTTTCATGTCGCTTGATTCAGATAAATCACGAATCAATTTATTTCTGAATAATGGATTATTTGTTTTTTTTCGTAGTTCGCTTAACCTCCTTGTATAACTATTGTGAGTAAGCAATTTAGGACCTCCCGATTCATCTTTCTTCTCTTCTTCCTCCTCCATTTAATTAATGAAATATTTATTTATATATTTAGATTAATATTATAATTAGATTTTTTTAATATAACAGATATTTATAATAGATTATAATAGTTTAATATTTAATAAATTTAACAAATGAATCTTGAAGTTTTCTTGAGTTTATCTTTTTATGCACACATTGCAAATTTAATGTTTATATTTTTTGCAGTGTATTTTGTTATTTCAAATTTTTCATATCTTGAAAATATGTCTCCTGAAAAAAAAATATACGTTGTTCTTCTTTTTTCAATAGCTGCAGGAGTTCATGGGCTGTCACACCTTGGTCTAGAAAATTTGTATCAATATAATCCAATGGGTTTTTTTGTTAGAACTGTACACAGCCTCATGTAAAACAAAGTTGTTACAACAAACACTATTTAAAGAGAATTCAAGTAAAGTAAAAAAAGACAAAATATATGAAATGTACGACACAAGTTTTTACTGTACATATAAATTGATGGATTCCGATGAAGATAAAAATTACATGTATCAACTACAATTACTCGACGCATTTGGTTTAAAAAAATATAATGATGATAAAATAAATGAAGAAATAACATCAATTCATAATAAAATAAAAGAATGTTCGCAATTCAAAGAAATATGCAAAGCGTGTAATGAAAATGAAAATTTCAAAGATTTTAAAATGGATGAAATTATAATGTTGATTTGTTTTTTTTCATTCGACACATTTGATTTATTTCACAAATGTTTGGTTGATTTTTTTACACACGGTTACATTTTAGAAGATGCAACAACGAATATGATGAATGCATTTTCAAATGTAAATAAACCAAACTAAAGAGAACTTATGGTTCTTCTTTGACATCTCCCTTTTATTTCGTTCGTTTCGACTTTTTCAATTTCGTTCGTTTCGACTTTTCCAATTTCGTTCGTTTCGACTTTTTCAATTTCGTTCGTTTCGACTTTTCCAATTTCGTTCGTTTCGACTTCATCGTTTTCTTTTTACCACCTTTTTGCGCCGCCGCCACCGCGTCTCTCTTTGAAAGCATCCGCATTGTTGTCGCGTCTTCAGCAAGTTCTATACTTTTTGTTATAGCGTTTTCACGAGAAAGTCCCCGTGTCATATAATGTTGAATCAGCTCCTCAATTTTATTATGAGGGCTTTTTCCTTCTAAATCCAAATTCTCGAGTAACGAAGTCAGTGTTTCCAGTTGTTGTTGTTCTTGTTGTTCTTTACTGAAAGCCGTTTCCGGTTTTTGTTTACCAAACCATGACATTTAACCTGAATATGTATATATATTATATATATATTAAAAATATTATTTTTTAATATATATAACATAAGATAAATAGTAAAAATAGGAGATAAGGGGGTCTCAATACAATAATATTAATATAAATAAAAATATATAATAATATTATTTTATTATTATATAATAAGTATTTAAAACAGCACCAATAAATGTCTTGCACGCGAAATAAAAACACACCTTCAGATTATTGTTTAGAGCAAAAACAAAATACCCAAATATTTGGTTATTTAGAATATAAAAATTCGCAATATGGATATGCATATAACAATGCCATGCCGACGATGGGTGTTACCCCGAGTCACATGCCGAGACAAATATTCTCTAATAATTCAATTGACATTGAGTCTGCTCTTTTTGGAATAAATTCAACAAATATGGTAACGCCTCAAGCACCGGTCGTCCCTCAACTTGTTCAACTTCCTGAAGTTTCATACTTTAACAGAATGCCGTTTATTTTACCCAACCCGCTTGTAATTGAAAATAATCAACGCCCATTTCCTGTTCCAAATTAATTATTATATTTTTATAAACTATATTTGTATATAATAATCAATCAATAATTAAGTTACAAAATATGTTTTTTTATATTTTTATTTTACTTTTTATTTCAGAAGCATTTGGTCTGGCTTCAAATTATCCGAATCGTGTTTTCAAAGAACATCCATTTTTATTATTATTAGGAATATCGGTTCTTGCATCTGTATTTTCAAGTTTAATTTCTTTTCCCACCATGTACTATTTAGGAAAAACACAAAATATTATAGTTCTTCAATGCACGCTAATTGTGTGCAGCGTCATATCATCCATGTTGATAAATAAATTTATAATTAAAGAAAAAATACACACTGGTTCGTACATAACAATGTTTTGTATTGTTGTTATTTTGATTGCCCATAATATATTAACCAAATCTTTTTATGATAGTAAATAAAAAAATAAATTATGTAAAGGGCACTGCGTCGCGTCGAATTAAAACCAAGGATTAAGTTCCAGCGTCTTTCCCTTCATCGTTGAAAGAGTGGGAGGAGGAATAAGTGTGTACATGCTGGAGACATCGCGCTTGTAATTAATATAAGCTCGCGCCTCGCTAATCAGGCGAGGCACGCACCAATTGCACACCAGACCATTCAATGAGGATATTTGCTCTGTAATGTTTGTGGGCTGGTTCATTGCGCTTTCTAAATATATAGCGCGCATAATCATTTTTAGGTTGTCGCAGTCTTGCGGTCCAATATCATACTTTCCATTACTTTCATTATAAACACCGGCTCGAATTCCATTTTGTATAATTTGCATATTTTTGTCACTAAAAAACGCCAATGACATGGGTGTATCATTCCAATTGCCTGTCATTGCATCCGTAAATGAAGTGCACTGAGAAGATATTGGCATTTTATCAAAAAGGGCAAACTGCGCACTTGGACTAGGTCCTTCAATGTCAATACGCCCATTTGAAAATTGTTTAGGAAGATTATTCATTTAGATATCTATTACTATTATTTTATATTAAAAAATTAACTAATATATCTAAATTAATATTATTATTTATTTTATAATATATATTTTAATATATTTATATTTATATTACAAAATATTATAAAATAGATTCATTTCAATTGATAAAATGACTTTTCAAATGATTGTTTTATGGACAGCTGTGCTAATATTTATTGCAACACTGGGATTTATTGGTTACAGCATATATACTTCGCAGTATAACATTTCTTGGCCACCGTCGATTCCAGACTGTCCTGACTATTGGAGTGTTTCATCAGATGGAAAAAATTGTAATTATGGTAGTTATAACAAATGCACCGACGCCGCTACACAGTCATTAGTTATAGCCACATATCCGAACTTGTGTGACAAATATGACTATGCAACTGCATGTAGTAATAAAACATTCAACTGGTCAGGCGTTTCAAATAGTTTGAAATGCAAAAAATAATTATACTAATTCTTTAATAATTATAATTTATTAATTAAAGAATATAATTAAAAGATATTAAGACAATAATACACATTATAATATACAAAACATATATAGAATAAAATGGTGACGAAAAAAAATATAAATGATACTGTAACAATGTGGGTTAATATATTAAAACCTTCAAATGTTGAATGGGTATTAGATAACGACATGCTTTATTATATAAATAAAATGAAAAATAGGTGCAGTGAAAGTGTGGTTGACATTACGGCGAGAGAAAATTGTTACGCATTTTTCTCAAATCCAACAGATGTTGCCAGAATGGAATCCCGCACATTTATTTGTTCATCTTCGTGCGCCGGTTACACAAACAATGCTTGGAATGTTGACGAATGTTTCAAAGAAATGATTTCGCGCATGAGAAATGTAATGGTCGGAAGAACCATGTATATTATTCCATTTTGCTTAGGAACAATTGGTAGTAAATATGCAAAATATGGAATACAAATCACAGATTCCGAATATGCGTGTATAAATATGCAAATTATGTGCCGCACAGGGCAAGCGGTAATGGACGCGACTGACGATTGCGACACATTTGTTCCATGCATCCACACAGTCGGCGAATGCGATTTTCAAAATGCAAAATGGGCAAGCAGCGACATGAAGTACATTTGTCATTTTACCGATGACTCGCCATTTGTGTTGTCATACGGGTCAGGATACGGCGGAAATGCGATTCTGAGTAAAAAATGTTACGCTTTGCGCATTGCAAGCGTTTTAGGCAAACGAGAAGGTTGGCTTGCAGAACATTGTCTCTTGTTGAAAATGACGTCACCTCCGCCGCTTAAAGAAGTAAAATACATTCTCGCGTCATTTCCTAGCGCGTGCGGAAAAACGAATCTGGCAATGATTACGCCGTGCAAAGAATTATGCGAAGAAGGCTGGACATTTGAAACGCTGGGTGATGACATTGTGTGGATGCACTCCATCAACGGACAGTTGTACGCACAAAGCGTTGAGAATGGTTTTTTCGGTGTCGCTCCGGGCACAAACACGCACAGTAACCCACACGCAATTGCGTCTCTTTCAAAAAATTGTTTGTTTACCAATTGCGCAACATATGTAAATGAAGATGGAAAAACTGATGTCTGGTGGGAAGGACTCACGCGCGCGCCGCCATCACAGTTCACAAATTGGAAAGGCGAGTCAAATGTATCTCCAGCGGCACACCCGAATGCGCGGTACACGTGCCCGATTGTAAACTGTCCTGTTATTGCATCAAATTACGATGCGCTAGTGCCGATTCATGCAATCATATTTGGAGGACGTCGCCGTTCGTGTATACCGCTGGCATCAAAAGCACGAGACATTTATCAGGGTATATTTTACGGAGCCACGCTATCAAGCGAAGAAACGAGCGCGAATTCAGAGGCGAAAGTTGGAAATATTCGTTTTGACCCAATGTCGATGCGCCCGTTCATCGGTTACAATGTTTGCGAATACTTTCAGCACTGGATAGATTTCATGAAGAAGTTGAATGTGCCTCCACAATTTTATCTGGTGAATTGGTTCAGAAAAGATGAAAATGATAAATTTATATGGAATGGATTTTCCGAAAATTCTAAGATTTTAAAGTGGATATTTACGCAGAAGCAAGAACAACAACAGCAACAAAATGAGCAAAGCAGCGCATTTGGCGAACACCCGTCACTTTCCGATTTATATTTGAATGAAACAAACGATGATGATAAGCGCAAATGGAAGGAACTATTTTCGTGCAAGACAGAAGAACTTGCACATTTTAAAAATTGTATTACTGATTTTTTTAATGAACTTGAAAAAAATAGTCCTGTAGGTGTTCCTCACGAATTAAAAGAACAACTTGATAAACTTTGTTAAAAAAGTATTTTATAATTTAAATAAGTGTTGTACGACGATTAGGACGATTAGATTATATAATTATAAAATTAATTATATAAACATAAAAATAATAATATATACATCATTACACGCCACAATTGTAATAAATGGATAAACTTGATTTGATTGATATACTCGATAGAAAGAAAATTTACAATGAAATAAAAGAAATACTTGAACATATTCAAAAAAATAATTCGCACGACCAGATGAAAAAAGGATTTTACATCTATGGAAATCCGGGTTCCGGTAAAACAGCATTCGTAACATCCATGTTGAATGACATTGGTTATGACGTTATCAAATACGATGCAGGTGACATTCGTAATAAATCAATTATTGAAACCATTGCAAAGCACAACATGTCAAATCGTAACATCATGTCCATGTTTGATAAAAAAGTAAAACGAATTGTTATTGTAATGGATGAAATTGATGGAATGAATAATGGAGATAAAGGCGGAATCACATCTCTCATTAAATTGGTTAGACCTAAAAAAACAAAAAAACAAAAATTAGAGGAATCAACAATTAATCCAATTATTTGTATAGGAAATTATCATGCAGATAAAAAAATAAAAGAATTAATGAAGGTTTGTCATACTTTTGAACTTAAAACTCCAACTAAAAATCAAATGTCGAAAATTATTAGTAGTTTAATGCCGACGCTTGAATCCAAATTGAATGATAATATTTTAGATTTCATACAAGGCGATTTAAGGAAATTAACGACGGTTTATAATATTTACAGTCAGGATATGGAGAAAAATGCATTACATAAAGATAATGAACATATTTTGAATGGCGATGTGATTAAGATGATATTTCAACCTAAAACGTATAATGAAGACAGCAAACAGCTCACGCAAAAACTATTCAATCAGAACTATCCAATTGAACAACACGGGACGCTGTTGAATGAAACTGATAGAACAATTGTTGGATTACTTTGGCACGAAAATGTGATTGATGCCATTTCCAAGTATAAAAAATCGGATTCTATTCGATTTTACAAAATGGTTCTTAATAATATATGTTTTGCAGATTACGTTGACAGAATAACTTTCCAGAAACAAATTTGGCAATTCAATGAGATGAGCTCTCTAATTAAAACGTTTTATAATAATAAACTGTATCACGAACATGAACCATTTAAAAAAAAAATGAAAAGTGCTCCAACTGAGATTCGTTTTACAAAAGTTCTTACAAAATATAGTACAGAGTATAATAACTCGCTGTTCATACAAAATTTATGCCAGCAACTTGCCATGGACCAAAAAGACATGTTTTCATATTTTCTGTCATTGAGAGACAAATATAAATACAGCGAAGATGAAATACACGAAATGCTGGATAATTATGACATTGGTAAATTGGACATTTCGCGAATATTTAGATATTTAGACAAATACATGGGTTTAGAATCCTCGTCGTTACCATCAAGAAGCAACGATGATGCCAACAATGATGCCAATAATGTTGACGCAGATGATTTATGAAGACGGCAACGGACACAAGCACAACTTAATCTCACCCAAACTCGCCACATAATATTTAACCACCAACGGCAAATCATTTTCAAGGTACATTTCAATTTGGTTGCACAAATTCGTGCATTTAATAAAGTATCCAAGATTTTTCAGAGAGAATTCTCCCTGAATAATTTTATTTGAATCCTGTTTATGAATAAATTTCATGCTGTCGTCTGACTCAACGCGCCGAACTTCTGCAGTGGCAAACTGTCCCGAGCAACGAAAAATTAATTCATTTCCCACAGATTTTATTTCAATCTTTTCCGAAATACAAGACAAGTCTCTAATTATTTTTTGAAAATCGGAAGAAGGCAAATTAATAACAGACGAAAAAACCACATTCGGTTCTACGAGTTCTTCGGGGTCCGGTTCAATCAAGCGTAGTTTTTGAGTTTTGCATTGTTTAATGTCTCCGTTTTCAAATTTTAGCCCGAGATATGAAACAACGCCGTCGTTGTAGTCCTTATTTTCAATGTAAATTGTCAGCGTGTCGTCATTATCTATCGAGTTAATAAGCTTGAAAAGATGAAACATGTTGACGCCAATAATAATTTTTTCTTTACTGCACTCATACATTTCAAAATTCTCAGCAGCAAGATACAAGTGCGCCAACATGGTGTGCGACTTGTCCATGTTGATAATTCTGATGCCATCCTTTTGAAACGTAATATTCGTTTCAAGAAGAATATCCTTCAAAGCCGTCATTAGCGTTCGAAACGGCGCAATTTGAACAGTTTTTATTGTTAAAACGTTGTCAGACATATAAATTAAATATTTTTATTCAATATAAATATTTAATTCGTTTAATCTTTAAATACTTAATAATGTTATTATCAATTTATTTTATTCATTTATTCACAACTCAAAGAAATAATAAATGCAGTTTTAGAAAATAAATAATAATAATGATATAGTATATTAATACACCACAAGTTATTATTATTTTTAAAATAGTATGAAAAATAAAAATAAAAATAAAACCAATTCACATAAATCAAAATTGAGCGTTCAAAAAATAAAGAATGGTTCAAGGTATGAAATAAATGGTTGGACGTGCGTGTCAATATCGGGGTCCGCTTACAATCGCGGTTATGCGCACGGACAATTGGTCAAGGGTGAACTGGAAAAAGTGCATGAAATGATAAAATACAGTTTGTATGAAGATTTTGGAAGACCAATCGACGTATTCATTGAAATGTCAAATGATTTTTTTAAACCAAAAATAAAAGAAAATTATCCAGAAATTTATGAAGAAATGGAAGGCATTGCGCGCGGGTCTCATCAGTCGATTGATTTTATTGTATTATGGAACTGTTTTGTAAGTTTAGAATACTTATACGGGTCATTGAATGAAGTATTGAAATCGCGAAATAATGCCGGGTTGATTGAAAAATATGAAAAGTTGCTTGGAATAGATGTGGGAGCAGATGGAGAAAAAGGTGTTGTTGGCACAGATAAAAAAGGAGGAAGTAGTTGGAAAGGGGCTCAAGACCGTTGTTCTGCGTTTATCGCAGTTGGTTCATACACTTCTGACGGTAAAATCGTGTGTGCGCACAACACGTTTGATAACTTTTTACCCGGTCAGTATTTCAATGTAATCATAAGCATTACACCGTCAAACGGACACCGAATGCTATTTCAAGGAGGCCCAGGATATGTATTTAGCGGAACTGATTTTTTTACGTGCAGCAGCGGCATTTTTGGAACGGAGACAACGTTGGGTGGATTCAACGCATATGAAAACAATGACCCGATTTGTTGCAGAGTGAGGCGCGCCATGCAATACGGAAACACGCTGGACGACTATGTTAAATATTTAACAACGAATAATTCTGGCGACTACGCGTCAACCTGGTATTTTGGAGACACAAACACGAATGAAATATTGAGAATAGAACTGGGATTAAAATATACACCGGTTGTTAGAACGAAGAATGGCTATTTTATTGGATTCAATGCGGCATATGACCCCCGAATAAGAAATTTGGAAAGTGTCAATAGTGGTTTCGACGACATTCGACGACATCAAGGAGCAAGGCGTGTTCGTTTAGAACAGTTAATGCGCAAACATAAAGGCGAGATTGACGTTGATTTGGCGAAACAAATTATATCCGACCATTATGATGTTTATTTAAATAAAACAAACATGTGTTCGCGAACTGTTTGTTCTCATTATGAGCTCGATGACCGCGCATTCATGTCTCAAGCAGACCGACCCAAACCCTTTGCGCCGCGCGGAGCATTAGACGGAAAAGTAATAAGCAGCGACCTCGCACGCGAAATGAAATTTATGGGAATTTGGGGGTCGTCGTGTGGGACGCCATTTTATAAAGATGCATTCTGCGAACGCAACATGCAGTGGGAAATGTTGAAACCGCATTTGCATGACAGACCATCGCAGCCGTGGACTACTTTTGCTTTGTCAAATCGGCCAAGAAAAAATTCATCAAAACATTTAAAAAAAATGAAAAGTAGTAAAACGAAAAAAATAAAACGAAGTGTTCGTGTTCGCCTTTGAGTATATAATTAATCACATTGTTCAACTCCGTCGGCGGCAACAACAACAAGATTTTTCGTCGGACTTTTTATTTGCTTGACTTTAGGTTTGATTTTAATCTTTTTTTCACCACCTACCTTTTTTATTACTATTGGTTTGGGTTTGGGCAATTGCATTTCTTGTTCTTCTTTTTTTTGCTCCATATCATTCACGACACTGCTAAGACGGTGCAGGTCTTTGTCGACCACCATGTTTTTATACCTCGAATCAGATGTAACTGCATTCATAATATCATCAACTGGAATATTGTATTTTTCGGAAATAACATCAATGACTGTCATATGAAAGTCGGCAACATGTCGAAATATCATTTGCAAGGATGCGGCATACGCAGCGCGTCCGTCTCGTATTTCAATTTCAACAGGAATACAAACCTTATTCTTGAGAGAATCGCCGTTACTGCTCATAAGCTGATTTCTTATTCTTGTACCACATTACACAATAACAATACTTAAATCAATTTTTTTATATAAAAAAATATAAAAAAATATAAAATTAAATAAAATCAGACAGATTTAAATCAAGATTTTTTTTACCCATATATCCGATAATTATGGAACTGAAATCCATCATATTTATAATTTTTTGAATATGTTTTGCATTAACGGTTTCAAGGGCTTTATCAAACTCCATTTCAGAATAAATTTTACAGGATTTACAGGCTGTATTATTCTGTTGTGCTTGTTCTTGTTGTTGTTCTTGATGTTTAGCATGAGGACTTCTGTAACGCTCTTGTAACTGATTTAATAAATATTGCGATTCATAAAACTCCGCAATTTCCATCGGATTTTTAATGTGGTTGTACCGATAAAGCAGTAAAAGTTTTTTTGAATTATTTAATATTTTCTGGTCAACATATTTTGTTTTTTTCTCTCGAATATATGCTATAATATATTCAAGTATTTTTACTATATTCGAATCTGTGCAAGAACCGGTTATTTCAACAACTGTCCCATAATAATAAATGGCATATTCGACAGATATTGAATATATTAATTTATGGTCAATCCTAAGAATATTATATAATTCTTTTTCTACTATGGAACAGGTTATAAGTAAATGTTGAAAAAGTTCATTATTCATGTGAATGTCGATTGGGAAAATAATACTGAAATCAACCCCTCCATTCTTAGCTTCATCTGTTTTATTTTGGACAAAAAATAATTTGGGTTGATAAGAAAATGGATTTTTTGAAGGAATATTTGAAGAACCAAATGAGGATGACGACGCCGCTTTCAATTTATTTTTAAATATGCTCAAAACATTCGCTGGACTGAAGTCTCCGGACACAAAAAAATAAGTATTTGATGAAGTATAATTTTGTTTATGGTATTTAACTAAATCTTGCAACGAAATACTTTCAACATTTTTTTTTTGTAAAAAGTAGTTACTTGCTTCTTGAAGTCCGGGTAGTGTATAAAGCGCATTTAGTACAATTTGATTAAAACCATATTGAGATGAATTGATTCTTTGATTCATTTCATTTACAACAATTTTTTTTTCGGCAATTAAACCTTTTTGTAAAATTGTTGGTTGTGTTACAATGTCAATAATGTATTCGAGCATACCAGGTAGCTCGTGCGACATTCCATCAATAAAATATTTCATTTGAGTCATGGTGGTGAATCCATTAAAAAATACAGGTTTCGACATCCAATAAAGTTCGCACGGTTTTTGTTTACATTTTTTCCACGATTCCAACAAGACGTGTTCTAGTAAATGATTAATTCCAAGGTCGGAATTTTCTTCATTACAATACCCATTTGCAATAATGGCGCTAACATATGCAGTTTTACTTTTTGATTTTATAAATAATATTGTATATCCATTTACTCGATGAATTACTGGTTTTGACATTATTAGTATATTATATTTTTATTATTATTTATTACTAATTATTAAATATAATTTTAAAATTTAGACTTTAGGAATTTTTCACTTGAATTATTTTGACTATTTCAATTTTTTATCACTTATTATTGGTTAATTTATAAATACAAATCTTTTTTAGTACCAGTTTTTTTTAAACATATAAAAAATATATTTTTTATATGTTTTATATAATATATACATTATATATACAATTTATATCAAGAAAATATAATTTTTAAAATAATTCATGTCATTTAGTTTTCCATCATCATCATCATCATCATCGTCGTCGTCGTCGTCGTCGTATGACGATGACTATTCTTCATCATCATCATCGGGAGGACCATCTTCTTCTTATTTTTCTAAATTAACATCATCTTTCGGGTCATCAGGGGGTGTGTCTGGCAGCAAAGAATTTTTAGAATCAAATACATTTATTGCCAAAATTGCATTTTTACTATTAGTAATAATTCTTTTTTTTGTTCTTTTGCGCATTAGCATTTCACTTCTCTCGTGGTTATTAGCACCCAATCAGGATATGACGCTGCTCAACGGAATGGCAGATGCAACACTGCCAATTCAAATAACGCAGGACCCAACATCTACAAGTTCAATGCCGATTATTCGTTCTTCGAATCAGATTTTTGGAATGGAGTTTACATGGTCTATTTGGATGTTTATTAAACCGGTACAGCAAAATACGGGGACACAACATGTATTTAGCAAGGGTGCCGGTTCGCTTGTATCTTGTCCTGCCAGCACCACGACTCAAACATTTTCAAATAATGCTCCTGGTCTTTATTTAACGAGTGTAAACACACTCAATGTGCTAATGGACACGGTGAAGGCGCCAGCATGTAGTACCAGTGCCACTAAACCAACTGTAACAATCAATAACATGCCAATCAATAAGTGGTTTAATGTTGTCATTCGCCTTACAAACATGACACTGGACGTTTACATTAATGGGCGTTTAACTCAGCGCGTCGCCATGACAGATGTTCCAAATCAAAACTATGATGATGTGTTTATTTGCAGTGGTGGAGGATTCAATGGATATGTTTCAGATTTAAAATACTTTAACTCATCCATCGGAACAACACAAATAAATGCTATTGTTTCAAGCGGACCAAATACAAGTATCAACTCATCCAACTTGAAAAATAATATTCCACCCTATTTGTCGATAAACTGGTATCAAAATAACCAACAAACGCCAACATCTTAAAAAACTCATTCAATAAATAATTATGAATATAAATAATTATTTGTATTAGTATAAATTTTTAATAACAATACAAATTAATAATAATATAAAATAATAATAATATATAATGTCAAATACAAATTCAAATGCCAATAATTGTGAAACAAGTTGCTGTGTGTTCAATTATTACACAAAAACCGTGTACAATCCAAATCCGCCGAGATTGTGGTCACGGTTCAACACGGTGTGTCCGTGTTCTCCTGGACAATCGCCTTCGTGCTCAACCGATTTTGAGAAACTCGATGAGCGAAGAAAAGCTGAGATTTTAAAATATAAAGCCAATAGCAGCAACATTACAAAAAAACAGCAGTATGCAAATGCTGCAAGCAATCGTTGGCTAACAGGTAGAAAAAGAAGTTGGGCGACACAAACAGTGTCTTACACAAATCCAAATACTAGTACTTTAGAGAGAGTTGGAGATGTTCTCGTTTGTAATAATAATAACGTGAGCTGTTCGCTTACAAGCGATTCTAACGTTCCAGGCAAAGTTCAAAAACTTTGTTATAATCCATCTGTGCAGTTGTACAATTATAAAGTAACAAGAACATATAAATCGGGCGGAACAAAATGGACAGAATATGGACCTCCGCCCAAAGTTGCATTTTAAGAGAACCTTATAGACATTTCCCTTTTCATTAAGCTTATATAGCGAATAATAAGAAATAAATAATGTTTATTATTATTTATAGTTGAAAATGGGAAATAATATGTCTTTAGGTTACGATGAAGATGAACAACAAGAACAAGTACAAGAACAACAAGAACAAGAACAACAAGAACAACAAGAACAACAAGAACAACAAGAACAACAAGAACAACAAGTACAAGAACATTCAAACGAAAATAGTGACAAAAAAAAATCAAATCTGAAAAAAAATAAAGAATCTACAAATGCAAGTGCATCAGATTCAACGCAAGATATTTCTAAAAAACACAAACAAACTGTTAGAAATTCGAAAGTGTCAAAAAAGGCAACAGGAAAATCAAAAAGTGGAAAAACAAAAAGTAATAAACGAATTTTAAAAGAATATCAATCACGCTATTTGAACGGGGAAAAGAAACATGAACATGAACATGTAGCAGATTCTACGCTCTTAAATTCGGATTAATGCAAATATCCATTGTCGGAAAAATGTCACCCGACATACACTTGTCATTTTCGCCCACCCTTATACAGCTCCTAAATCCTCTGTCTTCGCCAATGTAACAGTAACCAGATTTAGAACGACCGCCGCTTTGCGTAACGCTTGTTGCGTCATCAGGCGATGGCATTGGCGCCATTTTTTTTAAATTCGCAAGACCGGTGGACAATACATTGTCTTCAGACGTTTCTACTGTTTTCGGATTGAGTGGCGGAGGATTTAACGCCGTAGCTTGTGCTTGTTGTTGATTCTGTGTTCTCATTTTTTCTTGTGGTGTTAAATTAAGCCCTTTTTCTAAAATATTTACACTACCGGTTATTGCACCCGATGCCACGTCTGCGCCACCCTTCAAACCTGCGGCGCCAACATTTGCAGTCGTTTTTACAGTTTCGCCGGTGGAATACCCAATCCATTTTAGTGCAGATTGAATCAAATCTGTAAATTTGCCTAAATTAAACAGATTATATATTAAAACCCAAATGATTAACACAATTAAAATTCCTGATATGATTGACCAAATACTGTATCCAGAATCTGCTTCCGATGCACCGCTTGTGTCTGGTACCACCGAATCTGAAACTGAATCTGATAAAAAATTAAATGAATTGGTTAATGGCATCTCTGCTGGTGACGATTCTGCTGGTAAACTCATGATTGTTATTTATATCTACTAATATTTACTAATATTATTTTTTACTATAATTATTATTATTATTTTACTAATAATTATATACTTAGATTGATTATAACATTGCAACCAATTTATATGTGACCCATGCTGTAAATGCAAAGAGCGTTCCTCCCCATAATGTATCTGTAATTGCAGTTTTCCACGAATACTTTGTAAACATGGTAATATTTGTCATATCAAATACTCCATACAGAAACACTCCTAGTATAAATGCATCAAGAGGACTCTTATTTTGTAATATAATAAAATAATTGAAAACACCTATAACGCACACATATGATAAAATTGCTCCATACACATTCGCTTTCAACGGCGCATTTTGAATAAGTTCAACGTTGGACTTGAATGTCGACATTCCAATGTTGTACAAGTATAATCCATCTACAACCAATAGTACTGCAGACGAAATTAAAAAAAGAACTAGTTTTTTATTAAAACTCATTTATATATTTATTGTTATTATATTTATTTATTTTTATTAAATATCTTTTTTTGGAATGAATTGTGTTAAACTGTTAAGTTTTTCAATTTTATCAATTGTTTTTTCTAGGTCACTTCGCTTTACATTTTGCATCAAGTAGTCTGTTGCGGGAGAAATTTCATTCTTTTTTATTTGTTTATAAACTGAGTTTATTTTTTGAACAACCAAATCCACCATGCCTTTATTTTGAGGGAGAATAATTTCTTTTTCGGTGGTATATGATTCAGTTAAAAGTGAAATCGCAAAATATAAAAGATATCGTCGCTTTGCTTTTGCACCCGGTGTAAAACGCATGCAGTATAAATGCAATAAACTTTTAAGAATTTTAATAACAATTGGTTTTTTTGGTAAAATACACGTTTCACAATTCACGTTTTTTAGTATTATTTCCCATAGTATCCACACCGGGTCCATTTGATATTTATCTTCCACTGGTATAGATGCTCGCCTAGAACATTTGCACGCTTCTTTTTTTTTGGTTTTACAAACAGAATTAAACTCCAAAATCCACTCCAGCCAATAACAAGCCAATAAATTATTTTTAGAATCGCCAGATATGTGATAAGCAAATTCATTCAGCGCAATGAAAAGCTCTTTAGGGTCTTCCTTTTCAAATACTTCATTCACATATTCAACATTTGGCGCTTTTAGTTTTGTTGATAGCGATGTTATGTCATACTCATCTTTTCGTATGTCGACGCGCTGAAAGCTATGTTTTTTGTTGGATAAACACAAAACACAAATAATTTCGGCAAACAAGTTTCTGATTTTTTGACTGTTTCTTAGTGCAAGTTCATTTCCAACATACCCGCCGGACATAATCTGTTTGAATGCGTCATAGCGCATTTCAATATAGAGCGGCAATTTCGTGTTTGCTAAATGAATGTGTTTTCCAACCATTGTTAAAATAATATCCCACAGTTCTAAATATTGACCCGCGCAAATAAATTCTGAACTCCAGTTACAAGCCGGTTCTATTTTTCCATCTAATATGCACTTAATAAACTCACTTCTTACATCCGATTTTTTATATTTCGAAAACGTGGTTCCTTTGAATTCGTTTATTAACCTGATGTCATTTATTTCAGAATCTGTTTTTGACATTTTATTTTAATTGAATATTTAATTGAATATTTAATTGTATAATTTAATTGTATTTATAAAATAATAATATATAAATACAACATATTTAACACAATCGTAAATTAATAATTTATTTTAATAATAATAATAATATAATATAACAATAGCGAATCATATAAATAAAAAATTAAACAAAATAATAAAACAGTAAAACGATGGATAACATGAACACGCTTGTTGAAAATAAAAAAGTTATAGATAAAATTGCCGATAAAATTAATGGTATGCCTTGTTGGATGGCACTCATGTTATTTTTAGCAGTTGTTATTATTACCATATGGGGTATAAGTTTTTTTTATAAATATGAAGTTTTACCAAATAATAAAGAGGGGTTCACACAAGAAGCCAATTTCATTTTGAAACAGAATGATGAAGTATTTGAAGACCCATTTTATGTTGGTATATATGATGATTTATTTTACAAAAAAATATACAACACATATGAAGTTGGCGTTATTATAAATGAAATACATCCGACGTCGAATGATGTAATTATCGAAATCGGTTCAAAAACCGGAAACTATGTTGGCACAATGAAAAGTAATGGGTATAATATTGTTGGATTGGATAAGTCTAAAGCCATGGTTGAGCGCGCTTCAGAAAAATATCCTGATTGCAATTTTATTCACGGAGACCCACTTGAGTTCATGAATTTTTCATCTGAATATGCAACTGCAATTTTACTGTTGGATTTTTCCATTTATTACATTTCTGACAGGCGCACGCTATTTTATAACTGCTACCACTGGCTCAAACCCGGCGGTTACCTGGTTCTTCACCTTGTGAACCGCCACATGTTTGACCCTGTTGCGCCAGCGGCAAAACCGTTTACGCTTGTATCCCCGCAATCTGTTGCGCCGGTGCGCATCACAACCTCGGATGTTGTTTTCAACAATTTTAATTACAAGAGCAAATTCGAAATCGAAGGCGACGGCGGCGAAGGCACTGGAACCAACGACAATGCTAAAATAATTGAAACCATGAAGGATAAGCGGGGCAAAGTTCGCAAGAATATTCGGTCGATGAAAATGACAGGGCAAAAAATAATCATCGGTGAAGCGAAAGATGCCGGGTTTATGATGTTGAGTCAGTATGACCTTTTGAAAAATCAGCGCGAATATCAGTATATTTACATTCTTTACAAACCAAGCAACTGAATATTACACTGACGACGATTAGTTATTTACACGTGGCGTTGTTCGACGACGCCTGGTTTGTTGCCTGCTACTTTCTTGCGTTGAGGAACTGGTACTATTTTTCAAGGGAGCTAATGCCGTTCCCGTTGCAACACATATTATTATATTTTTCATTTCACTCAATGTAACTTCTATTCCCGAAATCATTTTTACTCCTGGATACATTATCAATGCGCCATTTATTAACTCTTGGATAGAGTCATTGTACACATCATCCACTTTCTTATTTATTGCATCATTTTTTCCGCCAAATAATGATGATAAATTTCCAACAATGCTTCTAAATAACGATATTCCGTGAACTTTTGTGCCTCTTACAATTCCCATGGGTTCATATTTTGTAACATCATACGTCATTAAAGATGACAATATTATATTATTAGGATTAAGTATAACATCTGTGTCCCCCCCTTTAAATATTTCCATTAATATTATTAATATTATTTATACAATTTATTTATATAATATTAATAAATTAATATTAAAATTGATTTTATAATAATCCAATCCAAATTATTATAAATTGTATTGCACTGCATTCGCGTTCATTTCATTCTATGCTGCATCCTAAATCCGATATTCGCTCCATGTTTAATAATACACGGGGGGGGGGACACGCGCATGTGGCAACAATAACGGCATCTGAAGTCGCTGCTGCTACTCTCACATCGGATGCAGCGCAGCCTGCAACCACTGGTACCGGTACCGAAAAAAAGAAGACAACAAAAAAAGATGAATTGGATTCTCTTTGTGATGCATATTATAAAGCATATTCGGGTGAAAAATGCAATGGAATTGTAAATCACGACCCAGAATCTGTGAAAGAAACTTTCAAAGAAATTGTTGAATGTAAAGTAAAAACAAAAAAACTATATCGATATTTCCATCATGTTAAAGTTAGCACTAGAGAAAATATTTTTCCAATTCAACACCTACTTTTGCATCCTTTTGATTTCATTACATTTGAAAACCAGTTTGTATCTTATAAAAATGCCATGGATATTTGTAAAGAAAAAGGATTACCGCATCCACTTCAAAAACGAATAAGCGCGTGGATATATGACTATTTTATGGGAAAATTAAATAATAAATTGTACATTACTGAAAAAGAGTGTGAAAAACTTGAAATTGAATTTGATAAAGAATTCAAATTGCGTAATGGGAAACCAGCAGCACAGTCGTTATTGTTCGACAGTAAGCGCATTGTTGAAAAGATATTTGGGACCACGTCTTATTTTACAACCCAAGAATTTATTGACTTTGAAATAAAAACATCAGATTACGTGATGAAACTATTTTATCATGAAGAATATCAAGAAACATTTGTAGATGAAGAAAAAAAAACACTGGATAAAGAAATAGATGCACACATTGACAAATATACAATTGAACAAAATAGTAAAATAGACTTCAAGTTCGAACCAGAACAGGTGGACGCAATAAAGAAGGGATGTCATTTGAATAAGATGCAACTGTTCAACATTACCGGTCCTCCGGGCACCGGAAAATCCACAATTGTTGATTGTATGATGGGTCATATGTTGCAAAAGGGAAAATCTATTGCAATCATGGCTCCAACAGGACTAGCACAAAAGAACCTTAAAAATAATTGCAAATATGATTCAAGATTTAGTGATAATGTCATGTTTTCAACTTTGCATCGAGCCCTCAACTTCACATTCAAAGATAAAAAAAATAAATTTAAACCGAACATGATTATTATTGATGAGTCATCTATGGTTGACTTGTTCTTGTTCAAAAAGCTGTTGAAAGCATGCGGACGCTTTAAATGTTCACTTATTTTAATTGGAGACGTAAACCAACTTCCGCCGATTAGCGCAGGAATTCCTTTTGAATCCATTATAAATTCAAATATTTTTAAAACGACCTTTCTAACAAACATAAAGCGACAAAATGGAAATTTGAAAACAATTATTGAGAAATTAAATACGCCAGATGGCGTGCATTATGATGATTTTGACAATGCACACTCCATGTTTATTGAAGCAAAAACACCCGAAGATTTTGAGAGAGTGATTACCGAAATATATAAAAAGGAGATGATGCAAGAAGGAGCCGACATTCACACCATGTGTGTTCAAAAAAATAAAACTGGCGGAGTAGCCGCCTTGAATCCAATTATTCAAAAACTAAAAAATCCTCGTGGCGAAGAATTATTTGTGAAACGTCCTGATTATGAAAATGGTTATTTGCACACATATACTTTTCACGAGGGTGACTTGGTTATAAGAACTGAGAACGATTATAAGGATGAGAATAATGTTCGAGTGAATGGTGACATTGGCACTATTCATGAAACTAAAACAAAAGTAAAAAGGAATGGAAGAAATTTTACTGATTACACTTATACAGTTAGATATCAAACAGGAAAAGATGAAAAAGGTCTTACAGTTGGAGACGTTGAAGATGCATTCATGCCATTTTACGCAAGCAGCGTTCACAAAATGCAAGGACTGCAAAAAACCACGATTGTGTTTATTGTTTCTCCTGCGCACAACTATTGTTTAACAAATGAAAATTCAAAAAAACTAGTTTACACGGCAATATCAAGGTGTCGGGCGAATTTTTACGTCGTTGGAGACAAGTCATTATTTTTGAAAGCGCAAAGGTCGAAAGTTGAATTCATTTATCCTACACTTTTCATGACGGAATTTAAAGAATATGAATTATAAAAATTAAATAATTAAAAACTTACAATTATTCGTATAATAGTATTATTTTTTTTTACTTAATACAATAACAATACAATACAAATACAAATACAATAACAACAATGACTTGTTCACTCAAAATGGTATGCAATAAAGACCAAGTGTCGCTTTTGAAAGATGTGACAAACGTCGCCGATAAAACATATAAAATTGTTTTTAATGCACATAATGACGGATTTCCAATTTCTACAATGGTTGGATTTAAAATGTACACACTGCTTTATGAATTAAATCGCGACATTATTCACTCATTCAAAGTTATTAAGGAAAATGAAAAAAGTATTGAAATGGTTTTTTTATTCAAATCAGTTGGTAAAGAATTCGGTCTTGCTCCAAAATTTATGCACACAATAACAACAGCCGAATGTATGCCGCAACAGCCTCATAGTTGTTGTATTTTTAATAGCGTCGACGTGTGTAATGAAAACGATGACAACATTTCAATTCCAAACAAATATGAACGGTTACACACAAATAATTCTGTGCTGACCATTCAATTCATATCAAATCATGAATTGCATTTTGATTTTACATTTAGTTTAAAAGATAATGATAATAATAATAGCGATAATCAAAATGAATGTCCAATCTACATGGAAAATTCGGTTGCATTAATGATAAAAAAAATGTTTTGTAGATTAAAAGTATTTACAGAAAGAATGACATAATTAAATATAGTTTGATATATTATATTTAATCCTTTTATTTAATTTTATTTAACCATTTATTTAATGTTTAAAAATATTAAAACAAATGTAGTGAGTGCATTTCGAATATTAAAATCATATTCATCTGCAATTTTTATTTTGACTACAGAAACTGTTCAATATAGATTGGGACATACGGAGTATAATGATTACATTAAACAACTTGCTTCAAGACTATCAAGAGAGAATGTTTTTTATGTTAAATTTTTTCAGGCAGTATGCACAATAAAGTCTCCATTATTAACAGACGAACTCTCGTCATTTCTCACGTCATTTACCGATAATGTGCCATATTCTTCTTCCGAAATTGACTGCGAATCACTTGAATCATTAATAAATGAATTTTCAGTTTCAATAAAAAGACCATTTATTCCCATAAAATCAGGAACGATTTCGCTCATTTTTGAAGGAACTATACATGATAACCCGGTTATTATCAAATGTAAGCGTATTGGAATTGATAATAAAATTCAAAATGCAATATTTAATATGAATCACTTGATTTATACTTCAAAATTTATTCCTCATATTAAAAATTTAAATGTTCACGAAATTTACAGTGAAAATAAACAAAGCGTTATTGACCAACTTTCATTTGAAAATGAAGTTTCAAATATTGAATTATTTTATTCAAAGTGGAACAAACCGGGTCTTGACTACATTAAAATACCGAAAGTTTATTCCGATATTACAAGGAAAATTCCTAATATAATCGTAATGGAGCGCATATTTGGTAAAACGATAACTCAAATTGATGCAGATGATAAAGACAAATACGCGTTACTATTGGCGAAATTTAATTTTAAAAGTGTATTTTATGATGCTCTTTATCACGGAGATTTTCATCCTGGAAATGTATTCTTTTTGAAAGAAGATAAAGTTAAAATTGTTCATTCTGATGACGACGATGACGACGACGATGACGATGACGATGACGATGACGATGACGATGACGACGGTGCGCTATACACTTATAAACTTGGAATAATAGATTTCGGAATTATCGGAACATTAACGAGAGAATTGCAAAATGTGATATATAGTTTATTTTATAATTTATATGAAAATAATCATATTGGTGTTGCTAATTGTATGATAGATAAATTAATTGAACCAAAAGATATTTTAACAGATGAATCAAAAAAAGAATTAGTTGAAATTATTTCATCATACTCGGAAACACATTTCGGTAAAGATAACTATAAATTTTTAGACGCTGAAGATATGATAATAATTAATAAAATACTCTGCAAATATGGTGTTCAGTTTTCAAAAGAATTTTGCAAGGTGGAACTATCTTTTGCAATATCAGATAGCGTCTGCAAGTTGTTATCAAATAAAACAACATATATTGACCAGCTTTTAAATATATTTTCAACGTCTTCTTGATATCAATGGTTTTAATCATATGGGTGTGTCAGTAACTTTGTTTGTTTTATGTTTTCTTTTTAATGATGTATTTGAATGAAATTTTTTATAATGAGTTTTTTTTCTTTTTAATTTTTTTTTGCCACCGATTACCTGTGACGATGTTTCATTTGGTGGTACTAAATTATCATTTCCTAGAGCAACTTGTCGTGTTAAATTCTCATTTTCTACTTGAACTTGTGGTATTAATTTCTCAGCTTGTGGTTTCTCAGCTTGTGGTGTTAAATTCTGAGTTTCTACTTGAACTTGTGGTGTTAAATTCTGAGTTTCTACTTGAACTTGTGGTGTTAAATTCTGAGTTTCTACTTGAACTTGTGGTGTTAAATTCTGAGTTTCTACTTGAACTTGTGGTGTTAAATTCTGAGTTTCTAC
>Ga0315288_10001645_pt1 | contig 28966 bp, 29 predicted proteins | sample YL17G11_20_MG_FD_203454 | JGI IMG/M metagenome (GOLD analysis project Ga0315288, IMG submission 203454) | Sediment microbial communities from Yellowstone Lake, YNP, Wyoming, USA - YL17G11_20 | ecosystem: Environmental > Aquatic > Freshwater > Lake > Sediment | place: USA: Wyoming | collected... | reverse complement strand
TCGTTCCGCCCAGGTCAACGTGCGGCTGACGCCCGAGGAAAAGACCGTGCTGGAATCCAAGGCCAAGGCCAAGGGCTTTCGCGGACTGTCGGACTTCATCCGGGCCTCGGTGCTGATGGAGAAGTAGGACGGTACAGGACCCGGTGAACTTCTCCGGCGGACCGTCATGAACTTTTCGCGGACGCTGATCATCAAGCCTTCGAGCATGGGCGACATCGTCCAGGCGCTGCCGGTGCTGACGGCGCTGAAGGAGGCGCATCCGGACGCGCACGTCTCGTGGCTGGTGGCGAGCGGGCTGGCGGATCTCGTGGAGGGTCATCCGCGGCTGGAGGAGGTCATTCTGTTTGATCGGGGCCGTTTCGGCCGCGCCGGCCGGAGCGTCGGCGCCATGCTGGATTTCCTCGGGTTCCTGAAGGGTCTGCGGCGGAAGCGGTTTACGACGGTGCTGGACCTTCAGGGGCTGTTCCGGAGCGGCCTGGCGGCGCTGGCGACGGGGGCGCCGAACCGCGTGGGCTTCCGCGAGGCGCGGGAGATGGCGCCGCTGTTCTACACGTCCGAGGTCGCCCTCGCGCGGGAGGAAGTGCACGCCGTGGACCGGTACCTGGCGGTGGCGAGGCACGTGGGCCTCGCGGCGCCGAAGGCGACGGACCACTTGCCGGTGTCCGAGGCGGCGCGGTCTGCGGCGCGGCGGCGCCTGGAGCAAGCGGGCCTCCAGAAAGGGGCGCCGTACGCGATCGTCTGCGCCTACGCGCGCTGGGAGACGAAGCAGTGGCCGGCGGAGCGGTTCGCCGAGGTCGCCGATCGGCTTTACGAGCGCGTCGGGGCGCGGTCGGTCCTGGTGGGTGGCGAGGCGGCGATTCCGGCCGGACGGACGATCTCGGGCCGGGCCAGCAGCGCGCCTATTGACCTGACGAACCGGACAACGTTAAAAGAGTTAGTCGCCGTCATCGCCGGGGCACGCGTCCTGGTGAGCGACGACTCGGGGCCGATGCACATCGCGGCAGCCATGGGGATCCCGGTGGTGGCCGTGTTCGGGCCGACGAGCGCCCGCCGGACGGGGCCGTACGGGCCGGGCCATCGCACGCTTTCCGGGCGGGCGCCGTGCAGCCCGTGCTACCGGCGCGAGTGCCTGTACGCGGGCGGGTCGCTCGCCCTGTGCTGCCTGCGGAACATCCGGGCCGACGAGGTGGCGGAACTCCTGCTGGAAGCGTGGCAGGAGTCGGGGCGCTGACGGCCGGGTGAGGACCTGTCGGGGAAAGGATTCGCCGTGCCGTTTCGCAGGGGGTGGCAAAAACTGCGCAACTGGTTCGTCCATCTGCTGCACCTGGACGAATCGGTCCACCGAATCGCGCTGGGTGCGGCGATCGGGGTCTTCGTCGCCTTCACGCCGACGATCGGCGTGCAGATGCTCCTCATTTTTTTCCTGACGTCGCTCTTCCGGGCGAACGCGGCGGCGGGCGTGCCGATGGCCTGGCTCACAAACCCCGCGACGATCCCCCCGGTCTTCTACTGGAACTATCGCGTCGGGTGCCTGCTGCTCGGCGAGCCCGACTCGGCCGTGGAAGAGTTCCGCAAAGCGGTTTCGGACTTCGCACAGCGGGACCTGACGTGGTGGGCGATGGTCAAGGAGTGGTGGGACCTGGTGATGAGCGTCGCATGGCCGCTGTGGGTCGGCAGCGTGGCGGTCAGCCTCGTGCTGGCGGCATTGACCTACGGCTTCATGTATTACCTGATTACGGTGTACCGGCGAGCCCACCAGCGCCACCTGGCCGCACGGGCCGCACGGGCCGCCGCTGAGGCGGCAGGCCGCGGCGCCGACCAGGCGGATAGCGAGTCGGGGACACGGCCGTGACGAGCGACCATTTCGTCATCCTCGGCAACGGAGCGGCGGGGTTCCGGGCCGCCAAGGCCCTTCGCCGGGCAGACACCGGCGCCCAGATCAGCCTCTTCACCCAGGAACCGCACCCCTTCTACCTTCGGCGACAACTCGGCGACTTCCTGGCCGGGAACCTGACGCTTTCGGAACTCATCTTCCAGGGCCGAAACGCCTATCGCCGGGAACGCATCGACCTGTTCCTCGCGACGCGGATCGTGCGCGTGGCGCCGGAGACCCACGAAGTCGTGTTCGCCTCGGGCCAGCGCGTGAACTACAGCCGGCTCCTGGTGGCGACGGGAACCGAGGCGGCGCCCCTCGACCTCCCCGGCGCCGACCTCGAAGGCGTGGTCCGGTTCGACACGCTGCACGGCGCGGTCAAGGTCCGCGAGGCGCTCAAGGATGTCCGCCGCGCCGTCATCCTCGACGCGGGTCTCGTCGGCCTGACGCTGGCCCAGAGCCTCGTCGGATGCGGCATCGAGGTCACGCAACTGGTGGACGGGCCCTCGTACTGGCCGGAAATGCTCGACGAAAAAGCCTCTCGCCTGGTTGAGGACCTGCTGGAGAAGAACGGGATTGCGGTTCGGCGGCACACGGCGGCGCGGGCGATCATCGGGGCCGGGGGGCGGGCGATCGGCGTCGAAACGGCGGGCGGCGACCTGCTGGGCGCGGAACTGGTGGCCTACGGGAGCCGCCGCCGGCCGGCCGTCGGACTCGTCGAAGGTTCCGCCATCGCCGTCGGGCGCGGCATCCGGGTGGACCAGAGGCTGCGGACGAACCAGCCGGACGTCTTCGCGGCGGGCGACGTCGCCGAGACCGTCCCGTCCGCAACGGAAACCGACGACCGCCGACCCGCGCCGCCGGGCTTCGCCCCGGCGTCCCGGCGGGATGCCCTGGCGAAGCCGGGCGACACGCCCTTCTGCTGGCAGCGGGCGTGGAACCACGGCGCGATCGCGGCCGCAAACATGCTCGAGCCGGCCGGCGTCGATCCCGGCGCGCCGGGACTCGCCGCCGGCGCGATCCGAATGCGGACGGAGGTGTTCGGGCACGAACTGGCCGTCCTCGGCGCCGGACACCTGCCGGACGGCCCGGACACCGAATCGGTGCTCCTCCCGGCCGCAGGCGGGCCCTGTAGTAGAGGAAACCTCTCCATACAGGGCGGGCCGGAGACGTACCAGCGGCTGGTGTTCCAGGGCGGCCGGCTCGTCGGCGCGACGGTCTTCGCGGCGGGCGAACGGGTGCCCGAACTGGACCGGCTGGTGGCGAGCGGCGCCGACCGCGCCGCGGTCGAGCGCGCCATCGGACCCGCCGAACCGCAGACGGCCGGCGGCATCCCGCAGACGTTCGCGCGGCACTGCCCGATCTGCTCGGCCGAACTGATCGTCCATCACGGGACGCCCCCAGGCACACGGTTCCGGTGCGAGGCGTGCAATACGGAACTGGTGGTCCGCTGGGACAGCGAGCAGATGTGGATCGAGGTCAGCCCCTCCTGAAAAAGGGGGACGGAAGCGCTCTGTTCAAGAGAGCCGTTCATCCCCCCTCTCCCGCAAGGGGAGAGGGGAAGAAGAAGCATGTTTTCAATTTTTGAAAGGATGCACATGAGACGCCTGATGGTGGTGCTGGCGACGGCGGTGGCGCTGGCGGGGTGCGCGGCGGAACGGCCGAGCGACCGGCTCTCGCCCCTCGAGGCGGAACAACTCCGGTGGAAATGGTGCGACCCGGGGGCGATCGTGCTGGAGGTTGCGGCCGCGGAATCCCGGCGCGCCGGGAACCTGCCGGACCTCGTGGCGCTCGAGGGCGGGCGCGAAGAAGGCCTCGCGCCGGACTTCCTGATGGGCATCTACCGCAAGGGCCGGTGGGTCGCCACGATCCGCGTCCTGGAGGTCGGCCCGCGCTGGACCCAGGCCGAAATCGTGGAAGGCACAGCAGCGGATGTCCAGGCCGGCGACGTCGGCGTGTATCTGCCGACGCGCCGGCGGGCCTCGCCCGACCGAGGCGCGTGATGCCGGACACGGCCGTGGAACTGATTCTGGCATCGAGTTCGCCGCGGCGGCGGGAACTCCTGCGCCAGGCCGGCTACCGCTTCAAGGTCCGCCCGCCCGGCCCGATTGAGGACGCGAGCATTCGCCGGGCCCCGAGCGCCGCCGCGTACGTCGAGAGCCTGGCGTACCTGAAGGCGATGTCGGCCATCGAGACGCACGGCATCCGGAAGGGCCTCGTGCTGGGGGCCGATACGGCCGTCGAACTGGAAGGGCGGATCATCGGAAAACCGCGCGACGAGGACGAGGCGCGGCAAATCCTGTCGGCCCTGGCGGGCAGCGTTCACCGGGTCCTGACGGGCCTGGCGCTCGTGGACGCGGGGGCGGGCCGGCGGTGGCTCGCGCACGACGCGACGACGGTCCACATGGGGCCGATGAGCGCCGCCGAGATTCACGCCTACGTCGCCTCCGGCGAGGCGATGGGCAAGGCCGGCGCTTACGCCCTTCAGGAAACCGGCGACCGCTTCGTCGAACGCATCGAGGGAAGTTTCACGAACGTCGTGGGTCTTCCCATGGAACTCCTGGAACGCATGCTAAAGGCGGCAGGACATGACCCGAACGAGTTTCGGGAGGCGTGAGGAAAATAACGTGGAACGCGGAATGAAAAACGGCAAACGACAAACAGCAATGACCACTACGCGGCTCCGCCGCGATTTGGTCATTGGCGTTTGCAGTTTGTTGTTTGAGATAAGAGAGTGGAGGACTATCGCGCTTGCGGCTTGGTTGTGCGGCGCGGCGGCGGTGATGGCGGCGCTATCGGCCGGGTGCGACAAGGGCGGCGCGCCCCCGGCTCCCGGCACGGACGAGCGGGCGCAGAAACTCGAAACGGCGACGATCCGGGTCGGCGACCTGCCGCTCGTGGTCGAGGTGGCCGACTCGGAAGCGGAGCGGCAAAAGGGGATGATGTTCCGCCCCCGGATCGGACCCGACGAGGCCATGCTTTTCGTCTTCGTCTCCGATGCCAACGTCGCCTTCTGGATGAAGAACTCCTACATGGACCTGGACCTGGCGTTCATCCGGTCGGACGGCTCCATCGTGCAGGCGGAACGCATGCGGGCGTACAACGAGGAACCCGTCTTCAGCCGGGAACCCATCCGCTTCGCCCTGGAAGTCCCTGCCGGATGGCTGGAGGCGCACGGCATCGCCATCGGGACGAAAGTGGCCATTCCCGAGGACGTGGCCGCCGGCGCCACGCCGTAGGCCGCCGGGGGGTTGGGCCGTTTTTTGTGGCGGTTGTTGTGGTTGTCATGCCGAGCGAAGTCGAGGCATCTCGCCGTGAATCCGTTGTCGTCCGTCTCTCCTGGGGGAAAACAACAACGCACGGCGAGATCCCTCCACTCGTCCCGGCTTCCGCCTTCGCAATTCGTGCTACGGCGGACGAGGCGTCGGGACTCGGTCGGGATGACAACTTCTTTCGCTGCCGCGGCTTGCTCGCTGCCACTATTTGCGACCACACCCATTGCTCGTTGGATATGGATTATTGTTTTTTCGCCGTTCCCACCGGGCTATACTATCGGTATCCCAAGTCCGGAGCGGGGGCCGTGATCGCAAGGTTTGGTCAACTCGCCGGCAGTGCTTCCTCGGACACGGTGCGCATGGGTGTCCCCGGAACTCAATACCGAGAATGAAAGTCGCTAGGAGGCCAAGAACATGAGAGGCGAAGGTAGCAAAATCTTAGGACGGGTTATGTTGGGTGTTATCCTTCTTGCGGCGGCCTTCATATGTGGCTTTGGCGCGGCACTTCAAGAAAGAATGTTTAACTCAAGATATTCAATCCCAGCGCATGCGTCCGCGTACGGCCTGGGCGTTTCACAAAGCCTGCCGGGAAGTTTCCTCGATGCGGCCTCAAAGGAACAACGTGCTAAAGATACGCTTGGGCCGTCAGCACCTAGTAGTCGCGTAAACGACTCGCCACCGGCACAAGAGGACTCTCTCTATGTTACGGTTCTGGCCGTTGACCTGCAGAGACAACTTGTGGTTTGCGGTCCAACAGTAGATCTGGCATCAAATGTGAAGGTCCGGGGGTTAAGCACGGGACGCGTTGAGGGAGTCATGCTTGATCCTGGGGGGGCTTACGATTATGATGTGAAGTGCACAATCAAAGCCCCGCAGGACGGTGAGGTGGCTGATATAGAGGCCTCGCTCAACGATGACGGCGCCCGGAGCCATGCCTCCGGGCGTCTTAAGCTGAAACGGAGGGAAACTTGCCTATTATTCCTTCCGGACCGTGATCATCCGAAATGCATATTTGTCTTCGGCTGTAGTGATTGAGTCCGTAGACTTCTGTAAAAGCGGCTCGGCGCAAGCAGTGGCGAGGAGTTCCGGAATTGTTGGGGCGCGAGGTCGCGTGCAACGGACTCCGGGGCGCGGCCGGGCGAGGCGGGGCAGCACAAAAAAGTGGTAACGTCCAGGGGTGCCACCGATTGCTTGTCAATCGGTGGGGCGGGTGTCGAGCGCACGGTTTGACAAGCAAACCGTGGCACCCGCCGGCCAAAGAAGTGCAATTTTTTGTGCTCGAAGGCTGGGCCGTCGCCTCCTGCCACGGCGTAGTCCGACTCGTCCCGGCGTAGTCGCAGACGAAGACGGGCCGCCCCTGCCCGCCTGGCCGGCGGGCGGAACGTTCCTTGAAACGCGGGCGAAGATTTCTACAATAGCGGCGTCCCTTCCGACGGGCGGGGGGCCGACAAGAAGGAGCGTGCGATGGCGGAGAACCAACCGGCAACGAAGCAGCCGTACGGACCCGGAATGCTCATGATCTTCGGCCTATTCCTCCTGGCCCTGGCGGCGTACTGCGCGTACGACCTTTTCGGCGGCGCGGCCGATGAGTGGCGGGCCGCGGGCAAGGAGTGGTACGTCACGCTGAACTGGGTCATCATGATCGCGGCGATCCTGGGGGCCATCTACGCATGGGTGCTGGCGGCCATCCGCTCGAAGAAAGGCATCGGCACGCCGGCCGACGAAGGCGGCCCTGCGGAGAACCGGCCGAAGGACGCCTAGCACGCCCCCGGCGCAACTTCCACTGCCCGGGTCCGCCGGCAAGTTCGTATAACTGTGCAGCACGGTTTGGAAACGAAAGGCGCCGCCGATGAAACGACCGCCAGGCTGGCTTGCCGCTTTGCTCGTTGCGGGATGGTTGGGGTTCGCGATCCCGGGGTGCTCCGGAGAACCGTCCGAGTCGTCGCCGGCCGAGCAGCCAACCGCGCCGGAGCCTGCCCCGGCGCCCGACGCGGCGTCGCTCGCCCAGAAGCGCGAGCAGGCAATCGGGCGCGGCCTGGCCTACCTGGTCCGCGAGCAGGCCGAGGACGGGTCCTGGGCCAAGGGGAACATCGGCATCTCGGCCCTCTGCACCCAGGCGCTCCTGGTGGGCGGAAAGACCATTCAGGATCCGCCCGTCCGAAAAGCCGTCGACTTCCTCGCCAAGCAGCAGGCCGAGGACGGCGGCATCCGCGACATCGGACTCGAAAACTACACCACGAGCATCGCCTTGATGGTCCTGGTGAAGGCCGATCCGAAAACCTACGCCCCCCGGATCGAAAAGGCCAAGGCCTATCTCATCGCCCACCAGTGGGACGAAACGGAAAGCATCGACCTGGGCAACCCGTGGTACGGCGGGGCGGGCTACGGCCAGCACGAGCGGCCGGACCTCTCGAACGAGGCGTTCTTCCTGGAGGCGATGCACCAGGCCGGCGTCCCGAAGGACCATCCCCTCTGGAAAAAGGCCCAGGTCTTCCTCAGCCGCACCCAGGACCGCAGTGAATCGAACGACGGCGTGTTCGTCGGAACCGACGGCGGCGGATTCGTCTACTCGCCGCACGGCGGGGGCGAATCCAAGGCCGGAACCGTGGACCTCCCGAACGGCCAGAAAGGCCTGAAGGCCTACGGCACCATGACCTACGCGGGGTTCAAGAGTTTCGTGTACGCGGGCCTCGCGCGCGACGACCCGCGCGTCCTGGCCGCACTCGACTGGATCCGCCGGCACTGGACCTTCGACGAAAACCCCGAACTCGGCCAGCAGGGACTTTTTTACTATTACATGACCGCGGCCCGGGCCCTCTCGGCCTGGGGCGAGCCTGCAATCATGGACGCGCGCCGGCGAACGCACGATTGGCGGGCGGAACTCTCCGACGCCATCCTCCGCCGACAACGCGAGAACGGCTCCTGGTTCAACGAGGCCGAACGATGGTTCGAGGGCGAGCAGGTCCCCGTCGTGCCCACCAGTTACTGCATCCTCGCCCTCGTGGAGTGCCGGTGAGTGGATTTTTGATTTTCGATTTGCGATTTTCGATTTGGGCCGCAGGGATACGCGCTCGGGACAGTTTCAATCAAAAACGAAAATGACTAAAAGCGTCTAATGCTTTGTTGAAAACATGCTTTTTCTCTCCCTCTCCCCTTGCGGGAGAGGGTAGGGTGAGGGGAAAAAAGGGTCGCCGCAAGGCATTCACCCTCACCCCGTCCCTCTGCCCTGCCTGCGGCAGGCAAGCATCAAGGGAGAGGGAGCATCAACAGAGGTTTTCAACAGAGCATCAGACGCTCTAAGGGAGGTTGCCATGCGATGCTTCCTCGCCGCTGTGGGTCTTACGATGCTCCTGGCCGCCGCCAGAGCCGGGGCCGAAACGCCCGCCCAGCAGACGCCCCCGGCCGAGAAACCCATCCTCCTCAAGACGCTGCCCGGCATCGTCGTGGACACCGAGAAGGGCGAGGTTCGCCTCGAAGGCAAGGTCTGCCTCCGGGAAGGCGCGCTCGAACTGGTCGTCTGCTCCGAGGGGACGCGCGAGCACGAAAGCATCGTCGTCGTCAAGGCGAGGCCCTCCCACGTGACGTTCGCCCTCGCGCTCCTGGGTCTGGAGCCGGGACAGCCGGCGCACTGGACCGAGGCGAGGGCGTTCAGCCCGCCGGCCGGCGAAACGCTCGACATCACCGCCCGGTTCTTCACCGTCAGCGACGAAGAAAAGGCCCGCGTCGACAAGTTGATCGCCGAGGGCGCCAAGCCCGAGGACGTCGAGGTCCGCAAAACCCTTCTGAAGGAAGTGCCCGCGTGGAAACTCCTGCGCCTGTCAGGCTCCGCGGTGGAAGTCACCCGGCCGATCGAGTGGGTGTACGTCGGCCGGCCGGAGAAAAACATGCTCGTCGCCGCCGACCGCGAGGGAACCGTCGTCTGCCTCTCGAATTTCGTCGAGGCGGTCATTGACGTGCCGTTCGAATCCACCGCCGTCAATGCCGACCTCCTGTACGAGGCCAATCCGAACGTCGTCCCGCCCGTCGGGACGCCCGTGGAACTGGTCATCCGGCCGACGGGCCAGCGCATCGAGTCGAAGAAGGTCGAGATCGAGGTCGTCATCCGCAAGGGCGAGCCCCCGACGCTCGACGGCCGGCCGGTGACCCTCGAGGAACTCAGGGACGCCGCCAACCGCATGCCGGCCAGCGTCCGCGCGGCCGCGCTCAAGGCCGACCCGCAGGAAACCTTCGGCCGCGTCATGCAGGTCAAAGAGGTGCTCGAAAACGCGCTGATGCAGGTGGAGTTGATCGTGCTGCCGCCAGCCGCAACGGGTCAACCGCCCCCAGCCAAAGAGTGATTTCAACGCAGCCCAGAGGGCCCCTTTCTTACATGGGGAGAACGCAGAGGTCGCAGAGAAATGCAGATATTGGGGAACGGCAATGCGAAATGCGGAAAGAAACGCCGTCTCGCACATCGTCATGGTTAGCCGCGACCCGACTCGTCACGGCGTAGTCCGCAGGACGAAGCCGGAAGGGGAGCGGGGAACTTCACAACCTGCCTTCGTCGCGGTAGCGCTGCATGGCCCGCCGACAGTAGCAGGGCCGGTCGGACGCGATGCGGCCGATCGCCTCGGCGAGAATCGCCGGCAACCGCGCCGCCGCGCGGTCGCCTTCGGCCAACTCCTCGGCCGTCGCCATCCCCTCAAACAGGACGTCCGGCCGGTAGGGCCTTTCGGCGACGCCCTCCGCCGGGTTCACCACCCACGAGAGCGGCGCGTAGCAGAGTTCCAACTCGCGCGCCAGCGCGAACTCCGGCGCCAGCGTCATCCCCACCAGCGACGCCCCCTGGGAGGCGAAGAGGCGGATTTCGGCCGGCGTCTCCAGCCGAGGACCGTCCACGCAGACGTACACGCCGCCCACCCGGTGCCGCACGCCGGCCGTCTCCAGCGCCCCCGCCAGCGCACCCCGAAGCGCGGGGCAGAACGGCTCCGCGTGGCGAAGGATGCCCAGGCCGGTCCCCTCGAAAAAGGTTTTCGCGCGGTTCGTCGTCCGGTCGATGATATCGTCCGGCAAAACGAACGTGCCGACCGAAAGAAGCGGGTCGATCCCGCCGCACGCGCTCGTCGCCAGCACCGCGTCGGCGCCCCGCGCCTTCAGGGCCCAGAGGTTCGCGCGATAGTTGACGCTCCAGGCGCCCGTCTCGTAACCCTTTTCGCCGTGACGCGCGAGGAGGAGCGCTCGCCGGCCGCCCGGCAGAGCGGCCTCGAAGACGGGCCGCGAGGGTCCGAACGGCGTATCCACCGCCCGCCCGCTGCCGAGGTCGAACCCCCCTTCCTTCGCGAGGACGTGCCAGATGCCGCTGCCCAGAATAATCGCAGGCATGGGAACCGGGGACGGGGGTCGTTTCCGCTTGGCCGACATACGTGATTCCTGACGAGAACTCGCTGGGAAACCGCCTTGCTCTGTTGAAAACATCCTTTCATACTCCCTCTCCCTCGATGGGAGAGGGGTGGGGTGAGGGTGAAAGAAACGAATATCCAACAAGGAACACTCAACCGCAGAATGACCAAGTGAGAAACGGCACGGATGACGCCGCCGTGCCTGCCGTTCACTTCATCCTTCTGCGGTTCCTTGTTCGATATTCATCATTCGTCGTTTGCCCCCCTCACCCTACCCTCTCCCGCAAGGGGAGAGGGAGAACAAAAGCAGGTTTTCAACAGAGCAAAACCGTCTCTAAAACGCCGGCCGTCGCCGTTTTTTCACTCGGCGGGAATGTCGTCGCCGGCACGCTCGCGGCCCAACTGTTGCATGAAGGCGCGGGCCGACGCGACGCGCGCTTCCGCCAGACGCCGCGACGTCTCCAAATGGAACACGTCCCGCAGCCGCGCCTCCCAGTACCCGTACTCCTCGCGGCGCTCCCAGGCGTTGACGGCCTCGTCGATGGCGCGGCCTTCGAGACAGTAGCGCCTCAGGTCGCGCCAGACGCCCAGGGCGCCGATGTCGTCGAGGCTGTCGGCGTCGGAGAGGATCTTGGCCTCCGCCAGGTCGGCCGTCGCGTCGTGTGTCCGGCGGATGATCTCCTGCACGAGTCCCAATTGGCGGGCGGGCGTCTGGCCGCGAAGCCGGTCGCCGGCCAGTTCCGCGCTGTAGTGCTTCACGTCCTCCGCGCTCATGGTGGCCGCGGCATAGACGGTCGAGGTCCGCCGCTCCTCGTCCAGCCGGACCGTCGCCGCCTGGTGAAAAAGCGCCGCGACCGCGAGCGCGAACCGGTCAACCCGCCACGACGCCGCCTCCTCGCACCGCGAGAGCCGGTCCGCCACGTGCATCACCCGCAGGCTATGGTCGAAGAGAAAAGAGTCCTCGCGCGCGAGCGGCGACCGCCCGACGAGGACTTCCCTCGCAATGGCGATAATGGGCTCGATTTCGGGCATGGAATGCCCTCGCTCCGCTCTTCTGGGTGCAGCACAAAAAAGTGGCACTTCTTCGGCCGGGGGGTGCCACGGTTTGCTTATCAAACCGTGCGCTGCACTCCAGCCCCACCGATTGACAAGCAATCGGTGGCACTCCTGGACGTTGCCACTTTTCTGTGCTGCACCCGCTCCTCTCCGCAGAACCTATCGGCTAATCGCCGACCCTCCGATAATAGCAATCGCGCCGTCGCGGCTCGAAGCCCGCCGACCGAATCAGCCGCTCCAGCCCGGCCGGCGTCGCCCGGTGCACGCACCCCGCCGCCGCCACCACGTTCTCCTCGATCATCGTCGAACCCAGGTCGTTCGCGCCGAACGCAAGGGCCGTCTGACCGATCTTCGGCCCCATCGTCACCCACGAGGCCTGCACGTTCGCAACGTTGTCGAGGAAGAGCCGCGCGACCGCCACCATTCGCAGATACTCGGCCCCCGTCACCGGTTGCCAGGCGGGACCGAGCGCCCCGGACCGCTCCAGGTCGGTGTTCGGGGCCTGGAACGGCCAGGCGATGAAGGCCGTGAACCCGCCGGTCTCGTCCTGGAGGTCGCGCAAGCGCCGGAGGTGTTCGACGCGTTCCTCCGCCGTCTCGACGTGGCCGAAGACCATCGTGGCGGTCGTCGGCATGCCGAGCCCTTGCGCGGTCCGCATGCACGCGATCCACTCGTCCGCCGTGCATTTGCGCGGGCTGATGAGCCGCCGCACCCGGTCCACCAGAATCTCCGCCCCGCCGCCGGGCAGGCTGTCGAGGCCCGCCGACCGCAGCCGCTCCAGCACCTCTCGCACCGAAAGGCCCTCGCGCGCCGCCAGCGCGACGATCTCCGGCGGGCTGAAGGAATGGATCCGCACCGCGAACCGCCGGCGAATCCCACGCAGCAGGGCCTCATAGAACCCGAGGCCCAGGTCCCCGTGCACCCCGCCCTGCATGAGGATGTGCGTCGCGCCGAGGGCAACCGCCTCGGCGATCTTCCCGGCAATCGCACCTTCATCCAGAATGTAGGCGTCGGGCGCCTCCGCTGGACGCCAGAACGCGCAGAACCGGCACCGGCATGCGCAGATATTGGTGAAGTTGATGTTGCGGTCGACCGCGTAGGTCCGCACGCGGCCGGGATGGAGCCGGCGGCACACGGCGTCGGCACGCCGGCCGAGGTCCATCAGGTCCGCTCGCTCGTAGAGGCGAAGCGCCTCCTGGGACGAAAGCCGTGACCTCCCCGCTCGCCTCGCCATCTCACACCGTTCGCCTGTTCGCCGCCCAGTTTACTGGGCGCTGGCCGTTCCGAGCGCCCGCCAAGGCGGGCGGCGAACCAGTGCCCTGCCCCTATCCGCCCTAGCCCCTCTTTTCAGGGTTCGGGGCCGAGGCGCAGCCGACCGCCCGGCGGCGCCAGGCCCTCCTCCGCCGCCATCCGGTAAAACAGCAGCAGGCCTTCCCGCTCCTTCCGGCCGAACGCGTACTTGACCTGCGACTCCAGGTGCCGACGCGCCACGTCCGCCGGGATGCCGCGCTCGGCCTCGGCCCGGGCCGACAGTTCCTCCCGAGCCTCGAGGCCCGCATCGCGTGCGTCGGCCAGGAGTTCCGAGAGGCGCGCCAGCCGCGCGTCGGCCCGCGCGACCCAGACGGCATAGACGAACGGGCGGTGGACGAAGCGGTTCCACTCCAGCCCCAGGTCGAGGACCCACTCGGCCTCGGGGCGCTGGGCCACCAGGCCGCGGTCCCCGATCAGGAGTTCCGCGTCGGGCCCGCGCGCGGGGTCCGGCCCGACCTCGTGCGGGAAGGCGAAGTGCGGCCGCCCGCCGAATCGCCGGGCGAAAAGGATCCGCGTCATGGCGTTGGCGCTTCGGCTCGCGGGGTCCAGCAGCACGCGCCGCACCTTCGCCATCGGCACATACCCGAACAGGCGGATCGAGCCGATCGGGCCGGCCGAAACGATGGCGGCCACGGGCAGAACGACGAACGGCTCCAGGGAGCCGGCATCGGCCTTGCGGGGGCGGACCCGTTCCTGCGCTTCGGCCGACAGGCGGAAATACTCGATCGCCGGCATCAGGGCCGCGTCCACGTCGCCCGCGAGAAGCAGCGGCGCAAGCGCGCTCGGGTCCTCGAGGCGCAGGGCCACGTCCGCCCGTTCCGCCAGGCCGTGAACGAGCGGCGCGGCGTTCAGGAATCGCACGGCGCCGATTGTCACGCGCTGGGGCATCGAAGGCTCCGAGGGCCGACGGACCCCATTATAGGCCCCCCGCGCCGCCGTCACAAGCCGCGCCGCGCGCGGCAGCCTCGAAGGGTGCGCCAGGATTTTCTGGCGTCTAGCGAGGGCGCGACGTGTGGGCAGTGTGGCACGGCCGGTCTTGCCCGGCCGTACGCATGAGGTTCGGGAGAAGCACTGGCGGACAAGCCGCCAGTGCCACACTCCGCGTCACGCTTTCGCGCACGCTTTCGCGCAGTTGACAGCGGCGGGGGACCATCCTAGAGTAGCCTTGGGCGAGAGAGGCGGCTTGGGGCGGGAGGCGACGGGAATGGAACCGACGCGGCGAAGGCGCACGAGCGCGGCCCCCTGGCACGGGTACGGCTCGTGCCGTGGCTGGCTGGCGGCCGCAGGGGCGGCGATGATTCTGGCGGCCGGGTGCGCGGGGCAACCCCTCTCGCGCGGCGAAAAGGTCGAGATGCTCATGGCCCGAAGCGCACGCCTCGAAGAGGAATTGCTCGCCACGAGACAGCGCCTCGCCGAACTTGAAGGGACCGGCCGGCCGGCGCCCGAGGCCGCCAAGGCGGTCGAGGACCCCTTCCGCGCCGTCGCCCTGCGATTCGGGAAATTCACGGGGGGCCTGGCGGCGGACGGCCGGCCCGGCGACCAGCGCCTCAAGGTCGTCCTCGAGCCGCTCGACGCCGAGGGCGACGCCGTCAAGCGGGCCGGCAGCCTCGACCTCGAGGCCGTTGAACTCGTCGGCGACAAGCCGCGGACCCTCGCCGACTGGAAGTGGACGCGCCAGGAGTTCGCCAAGACCTGGCTCAGCGGCTTGGGGCTTTACGCGTACGTCCTGAAACTCGACTGGCCGGGCGGGAAGCCTCCGGCCTCCGACCGCGTGCTCCTGCGGGCGCGCTTCACGACCCTTTCGGGCGAGGTCCTCTCGGCCGAGCAGGAAATCACCCTCCGACGCCGGACGCCTTAGTGCTGCCTGACAATGGATTTTGATTGTCAGGCAGCACCGAGCAGGTGAGCAGCGGAACAGGTGAGCAGGTGAGAGGATGAACGACCATCATACGCGGATGACCGCGGGGGCCCAGAGGATGCTCACCTGCGGTCCCCTGTTCACCTGCTCTCCTGCTCAAGGCACAAAATCAACAGGCATCGAGCACCAGAACCCACGGCGCAAGAAAAGGAGCGCGGCTCCACGAGGGAATCCGCGCTCCTCGGGCGTCTCCGGGATTTATCGTGCGCCGGGCTCGCCGGGCTTTTTCTCAAATCGTTCCATCGGTGCGCCGGGGTAGCCTCGCGGCTCTTCGCCGGGCACGAGTTCGACGGGGGGAACCCGGCGCCGGGCCTCTTCGAGCCGCTTCGCCAGTTCTTCCCTCGACTCGTAGTATTTCTCGATGACCTTTTCGTCCTCATCGAGGACGAACCGCAGGCGGATCGGGTTCTCGGGGTCGTCGTAGAGATACATCATGTCGTTCTCGAGCATGACGGTCGGGCGGCCGAGTTTGTCCACGACCTGCTGCTTCTCCCAGCCTATCTTGACGTCCTCATACCAGTCCTCGATGTCCGGGCGCTGGTACCAGCAGCCGGCCGATCCCAGGCAAGCGGCCGCCACGAGCGCAGCCATCCACACGTTCGAGCGCATTCTCATTCCTTTCCTTGAGGGCGGGCCCCGCCGCCGGCTTCCGACCGGCCCTCGGGCACCTCGCCCTCGCGATGGTTCTCCCAGGGCTTCTCCGGATTCCGCCAGCATTTTCCGATCGTCCGGCGCTCCCCGTCGAAGTACACGCCGACCTTCACGAGGTCGCGCGGGTCGTCGCGCGTGTACACCCATTCATCGGCAAACCGGTAGCGGGGCGCTCCGAGAATCTGCTCGACGCGTTCGGCCGGCATCCCGAGCGAGACGCTCTGGTAGTTCTGGCGCGTCAGTTGACAGCCGGCCAGACCGAGCGCAAGCCCGGCCGCCACAACGCCTGCCGCGGCGAAGCCCATCGGGCGAAGCCGGGCCAGCGCCCAGTAAACTGGGCGGCGAACTCCCGACTTCACGCCGTCTCCTGAATCCTTTTGGTTCATTTGCCAGCCGTTCTCTGCGTTCTCTGCCCCGGCGCGCCGGGGTTAAAAACACCGCGTAGTAGTACTACTCCGCGCCGATCTTGATCACCCGCTGGGCGATCAGTTTCTCCTCGAAGCCGCCCGGCGGATAGTACGTCGCCTGCACGATGACCATCAGGCCGGGCCCCAGCGGCTCTTCCCACAGCAGCGGAAACACATACGACCGGTCGATCGGGTCGTAGTACTTCCGGTTGCTCTCGGCATCGAGCACCGAGACGAACCAGTGCCCCAGACGCCGACCGCGCTTCTCGAGCGTCTTGTGCTGATACGCGAATAACTCGATCCGGTACGACCCGACGGCCTTCGTCGGGTCGCCGAACTGGTCGATCGGCTGGAGGCGGACTTCGATGCCGTCGTCGCCCGGCCTGCCGTCGAAATCCCTGCTCTGCGTGAAAAACCCGATCACCAGGCTCTTCGGCGCGAGCATCGTCACCCACGGGGGGACCGGGCCGATGCCGCCCTCCGGCTCCGGGAGGACGGGGCCCGCGTCGCCCGACTCGAGGGGCTTCGCCTCCATCGGACCGATCAGGACGTCGCGCAGTTGCCCGAGGCCCGTCACAAGGCGCTGGCGCGGCTCCTCGTCGGGGAGGGCGAGGGCTTCCTGGCGAAGGGCGTCGGCCAGTTCCAGCGCCAGATGCGTCCGCTCGTCGCCCGGGCGCTTCCACGTACCGCAGCCGGACGCTTGGGCGAGGCAGGCTGCCGCCAAAACGGCTCCTGCGGCCGCCGACGCCAATCGTCCCATGCGCCTCTCCCGAACCGAAATCGCCCCTGGAACCGCGATTATAGGGGCGCCCGCGAACGGGTGTCAATCCCATAAGCCGACGCCCGCGGCGACCGCACAAGTTTGCGCCTTTCGAGCCGGCGGCGGGAGCCGCCGGGCATGTTCCCTACCGTGGCACGTGCCACGGCGGGGAACGTGACCGCCCGCTCCCGCGGGCGGCTCGAAAAGCGTAAACTTCCGCCGAGGGTCTCACGGCCCCGGCGCGGGCGGCAGGAAGGGAATCGTCGTCCCGGGCGGCACCTTCGCCAGGGGGACCTCCTCGGCCGTCAGGACGATCGTCTGGGCCCACAGGTCGGGCCCGCGCTGCTCGTAGAAGAACGCCCCGCCGAGGCTGACCGGCGAGCGGCGCCGGCCGCCGAGCACCAGCATCCGCCCCGGCGCCAGGCGAACCTCCGCCGCCAGGTCCGTCGCCGTGAACTCCTGACGCCCCGCACGCTGCACGGGACCCGACTCCGTCTGCACCCAGCGCAGCGCCTCCGCGCCGTAAGTCACCCCCGGCACAAAGGCGATGCAGACCGTCGCCGGGGCCGACGCGTCGCGCCGGCACACCAGGCGCAGGCCCGGTTGGGCGTCGGAAAACCGCCGCCCCGAGACGCGTCCGGCGGCGTCGGTCCAAAGCACTTCGAGGTCCTCGCGCTCGGCGCCCAGGGTGACGAGGAAATCCATGTTCTCGCGCACCAGCAGTTCCGCGATTTGGACCGTGCGGTCCGAGGTCTGCACCAACAGTTCGTTCATGCGTTCGGCGGCGAGGCGGGCCCCGTCGCCCAACCTCAGGTCGTTGGCGGACCACAGGCCCCGCTTCTCATACGGCACGTCGGTCGTGCCGAGGAGGCGCCAGACGTCCTCGACCGGCGCGTCCGGGCGGATGCGGTGCACGAGGCGGACGACGCGCACGCGGAACGTGGGCCGGTTCGCCAGGCCCGGCGCGCCCTCGATGGGCTTTAGGACGATCGGTTCGCGGCGCGGGGGGGCACACCCGGTCGCAGACGCCAGCGCGAGCGCCAGTGCCAAGGCCGACAGCACGCGCCCCGCACCTGTCCGCCCGTAGTCCCGGCGCGCCGGGACGAAGGCAGAAGCGGGGCGGCGAACACAGCCGCGCCCTGCGCCTGTGCCGTCCACGGTGGCTCTCCCGCTCACTTGACCTTGGGCCGCATCGGCAAATCGTCCTTCTTGTACGCATAAAAATGGCGCGCGATCTTGTCCGCGAGGCCCTCGGTGAGAATGGTGGCGACCTCCGCCGATTCCTCGGGCTGAACGTCGGGCGTCGTCTCCGCCGTCACCAGCCGCGCGCTCGCCAGCACCGGCCACACCTGCTTCCCCGTCTCCGGCGAGACGACGCGGACGGCCGACTCCGCGTAACCGTGGAACACGTTCCCCCCCGGCGAATCCTTCAAACGGAACTCGTACAACTCAATGTGCATCACCAGGTCGACGTTGAAGTATCGGCCGACCTGGGCGACCGACCAGCGGGCGAAGTCCGGCTCTGTCCGGCGTGCGGCGGCCAGGCTGTGGGCCGGCACGATCGGCCCCGCCGCTCCCTCCCGCTCCAGCGCCTTGCAAATCCCGTCCGACACCATCAGTTCCAGCCGCGGATACGCCGACGCCACCGACGGATCCGCCACGTCCACCAGCACCAGGACGCTCTGCCCCGCCAGGCGGTATTCCGCCTCGACCTTCTCCTCCGGAACCCACGGGCCGACCGTCTTCACGAGAATCCAGGCCGCCTGGTCGCACCCCCCACAGGCCGCCGCCCAGACGGCGAGGACCGCCGCCACCATCCGACCGGCGCGCACGCTCATGGCTGGCCCCCTTTCACCTCGACCTTGTGGTCGTAGAACTTGCGGATGACATCGCGGGCGAAGTGAAAATTCGTATACTGGCGGATGACCCGTTCGGTGGTCCCCAGGACGCCCACCGGAACGTCCTCGGGGTAGGTCGTCTCGACCGTGGCGTCATAGACGGGATTGTGCTCCGCGCCGACCCTGACGACCTCGATGCGGGCCTTGGCCCGGCCGCGAAACAGGTTTGCCGACCCCTCTTCCACCATCGTGTACCGCCCCAGTTCCACGTACAGGAGCGTGTCGGCCTGGAACTCCTTGGCAATCCGCTCGAGCGACATGTTCGGCCACTCGAGCGTCGACTCCTGCCAACGCACCACCTCCACCGGGTGCACGATCGTCTTGACGCGCCCCCCCAGGTCCCGCACGATGGCATACACGAGTTCCTGGCTGATCTCCACGGGCACCGCCGGGTAGGTGAACAGGATGTCCGTCCCCGCGTAGGGGACGATGACCAACCGCTCCGCCTCCAGGTGATACTCCTCCTTGACCGAAGTCATTATCTTGTCGGGCTTGAAAAGCCACACGAAAAAGTGCGGAGCGTAGCACCCCCCCGCCGCGAGCCCGAGCGCCACCAACACCGCGAACGCCGCGCCAGCGACCGAACGCCTCCATGCTTGGCTCGCCACCGCTTCTCCTCCGACGCCTCACATCACCGACCACTTGTACGCCCACGAGGCCAATAACAATCCCAATAATGCCAGGAGGATGACGACGGGATTCACGCGCACAAACACCGGATACCAACTCCGCCCCGTGGCCAGCGTGAACACCAGGCCCGCGAGGAACCCCGCCACGAGAAGAAACAGCACGAAACCGAACGGCTGGTTCACGAGCGATTCGGCCAACCGACCGTGCGCCGCCAGAACGAATGACGTCGTCACCCCGCACGTCGGGCACGGCTTGCCGCTCGCCTTCAACATCCCGCACTCCGGCAGGCCGAGGATCCGGTGCGTCCCCGTTCCCGTCCGCGACGGAACCAGCAGAAACCCCGCCGCCAACCCTGCCGCCAACACCAGCGCCAGGAACGCCTGCACGGCACGCTCGGCCGGGCTCGCCCGAAACGCCGATGCAACTCCTGAACGTTCCGCCGACGCCGGCGCGGCAGCGCCTTCCCGGCCAATCCCGACTTCCAGAGGCTCCGACGCCACCGGCGGACTCTCCCTCGAGGAGCGGGCCGACCCAAACCTCGGCCCCGCAAGCCTTTAGATCGTACCGGCCCACGCGCCGCCGGTCAATCCGAAACGCCCGATCCCCGGGGCGTGGGTGAGGCCGCATTTCGTGGCACGTCGTCGAGGCCGCTTGCAAATCTGTGTGTGGCACGGCGGGCCTTGTCCCGCCGTGCGCCGAGGCACGGCCGGGCAAGACCGGCCGTGCCACACCGTGGTTTTGAGGGAAGCCTTGACCCTTTGCCACGAAATGCAGCCACACCCCCGGGGCGTTGCTTTGCTGTTCCCTCAGCCCCTCAGTCCCTCAGTCGCTCAGTCCCTTTCTTGTTAAGGCATTACCTTTCCTTCGGGCGTGTCCCACTTGCCCGGCTCGGGGACCGGCTCGCGGTCGCGGACGGCCAGGTTCTCCGCGATGTGCCGGACCGCGTCCGCAGGCTTGTCGGTCACACACAGAAGGTCCAGGTCCTCGGGCGAGACGTGTTCGAACCGCCCCAGCACCGTCTCGCGCAGCCAAGAGAGTTGCCCCGACCAGAAATCCGTCCCAAAGAGAACCACCGGCAGCCGGTGAATCTTCTCCGTCTGAATCAGCGTCATGGTATCGTAGAACTCGTCCATCGTCCCGTACCCGCCGGGGAAAAAAATGAACCCAACCGCATATTTCGAAAACATCACCTTGCGGACGAAAAAGTAACGGAAGTTGATGACCTTCGTGAGGAACGGGTTCGCGATCTGCTCGAAGGGAAGCACAATGTTCAGCCCGACGCTCTCGCCGCCCGCCTCCTTCGCCCCCTTGTTCGCCGCCTCCATAATGCCCGGCCCGCCGCCCGTGATCACCGAGAACCCCGCCTCCACGATCCGCCGGCCCGTCTCCACCGCCTTCGCGTAGTACGGATGGTCCGGCCCCGCCCGGCTCGAGCCGAACACGCTCACGCCCGGCGGCACCTGGGCCATCATCTCAAACCCGTCCACAAACTCCGCCATGATCCGAAACACACGCCACGGGTCCTGCGCCAAAAATTCGTCGCGCATCCGTCCCTCCTTCACCCGAGATCATCTGGTTCGCCGCGGGGCTTGCCCCGCGCTAAACGCCCCGCAAGCGGGGCGGCGAACCAGGTTCGCCGCGGGGCTTGCCCCGCGCTATCCGTTCAGCGCCTGCGCCATTACGTCTCGCCCCCCGCCGCGCGCCCGCCTCACCCCCTAAACGGCTTCACAAACGACCACCGCTGTCTCGGCTTGCCTTCCTTCGCGGGGTTCGTCTCGACATAGGTAATCTTCTGGCGCACCTCCTCAGGCGTGTCGAGATACACGCACCAGCCGGGCCCGCCCCAGACGCGGCAGCCGTCGCCGGGCCAAAGTCTCTCCGTCTTCAACCGCTGTGTCGCGCGTGCTTTGAGGTGCCCCACGACTCGCGCCAGCCGGCGTGCGTGTCGCCCCACCACCAGGTGCACGTGGTCCGGCAGGCTTGAACATGCGTAGATGTCATATTCGCCTTCCGCGCACGCCTGCGCGAAACCCCGCCCGACGGCCCGCGCTTGCCGGCCTGACAGGCAGACCGGCGGATCTTCAAGGGCTTGCTTCGCCGCACGGCGCAGCCGCCCATCGTGCGCCAACCGGGCTCGCGAACGCCGGTCGGCCGTCTTCGTCGCCTCCCCGAACGCCAGCAACCGCCGCGATGCGACGAACCGCGACCACGAACCCCGCGGATCGTTCGGCAGCCAAAAACCATACAGGTCGCAGATCACGTGGTACGCGATCGCCATAACCGTTCCAATCCAACGCGGGGCAAGCCCCGCGGCGAACCAGACCACATCATCCCTCGCGCCGCGTCCTGGTTCGCCGCCCAGTTTACTGGGCGCTATGCCGTTCAGCGCGTGCGCCACTACGTCTCGCGCCCCGCCTCGCGCCAAACCACACACCACCCCACGGACCGCGCCGCGCAAAACTTCCTGGTTCGCCGCCCAGTTTACTGGGCGCTATGCCGTTCAGCGCGTGCGTCGCTACGTTTCCCCCTCCGGCAGCGCCCGTGTCGGTCCCTCGACCGTCTCGACGCCGGGCAACTCTTTGCCGCTGGACGCCCCGAGTTCCGCGAGTTTTCGCGCGCCCGGCTCCAGGTTCCGCTCATACGACCCCACCGCCGCGTTGTACGCGTCGGTCGCGCCCTTGAGGCCTTTGCCGACCCGGCCGAAGTGCTCTACGAACACACGAATGCGGTCGTGCAGGTCCTTTCCGACCTCGGCGATGCGCTGGGCGTTCTCGGCCAGTTGATGTTCCCGCCAGCCGGTTGCCACCACCCGGAGCAGGGCATATAGCGTCATCGGCGTTGTGATGACAACACCCTTTTCGATCGCCTCTTCAAAGAGATTGGGATCGGTCTTCAGCGCCGCAGCGAAGGACGACTCCTCAGGCAAGAAAAGGACAACAAAGTCCGGTGCGTTTTTGAACTGCTTCCAGTACTCCTTCCCACTCAAGGATCTCACGTGGTTGCGGACAGCCTGGGCGTGGCGGTCCAGCGCCGCTTCGACTGCCCTCTCGTCGGATGCCTGGTACGCCTCAAAGTACGCATCCAACGGCACCTTGGAGTCAACCGGAATGCGCCGATCATTGGGAAGTTTCACCGTCACGTCGGGGCGCTGGTGCCCCTCTTCCGTCTTCTGTGTCTCCTGCGTGCCGAAGTCGCAGTAAGACGACATCCCGGCCATTTCGAGTACTCGCTCCAACTGCAATTCGCCCCATCGGCCGCGTGCGGCAGGATTTCGTAACGCTGTTGCCAGTTGGTGGGCTTCTTTCCGAAGGAGTTGCTGCGCTTCTCCCAGGCCTTTCAGGTGTTGATCCAGGCCGCCGTACGCCCCCTCGCGCGCCTTCTCGATTTCGTTCAGGCGCTTTTGGTACTCTGCCATGAGGTCCTGTATCGGTTTCAGGCGCTCCCCCGCCTGGCCGAGAAATTCCTGCCGCGATTCTTTCAGCGCATCCGACGAGAGCGCCTTGAACGCGTCCTTCAGTTTCACCTGGGCCTCGTCGAGGATTCGCCGCTGCTCCGCCAGGTTTTTCCGCTCCGCCTCGAGGCGCGTCTCGGCCTGGACGCGCGCGGCCTGCTCGGCTTCGAGGCGTCCGCGTAACTCGGCCTCCGCCCCCGTTCCGCCCCGACGCTGGCGCACCAGCACCGCAGCGAGCACTCCGAGGATCAAGAGCAGCAGAACGGGCACGAGCGCGTAAAAGAGATATGCCACCGCAGGCCCCTCCCTCCGGACGCCTCGACCCCTTCCCGCGCAGACGCTCCCGACGCCTTCGGCCTCGGCGGCGCCCTCCACAAGCGCCTCGTTCACCGCCCGCCGCGCTCCTCGATCTCCTTGCGGATCGCACCGATCCGATCGAGCAGGCCCGCAACATCACGTTCGACAATGTTCCAGACCTCGTCGGCATCCACGCGGTCGTACGCGTGAATCAGGACGTCCCGGAAACCGGCAATGCGCTTCCACGGCACGTCCGGATGCGCACCCGTGACCGACACGGGAAGGCGCTTCGCCGCCTCCCCGATGACCTCGAAGTTCCGCACCACCGCGTCCTGCGTCTTCCGATCCTTCACGAACGCCTCGCGTCCGGCTCCGGTATAATCCAGAATCTTCCGAAGACACTCTTCGATATGTATCAAATACAGGACGGGCGTTTTCACAGCGGCACCGCCTCTCGCAGCACCCGGTCCCGCACGTACCAGTGCAGCGCCTTCTCGCTCACCACGTCCACCGGCCGCCCCAGGCACTCCTCCAGATCCTGAATCAGCGCCGTGTGGTCCAGCAGGCTTCGTCCCGCCTCCATCTCCACCAACAGGTCCAGGTCGCTCGTCTCCCCGGCCTCGCCCCGCGCCGCCGACCCGAACACCCGCACCCGTCGCGCCCCGTGCCGACGCGCAATCCGAAGCACCTCCTCGCGCTTCCCGCGCAGCGCTTCAATCGCTTCCATCATCCTCCTCCGCCTTCCCGTGCCGCTCCCATCCTACCGCACGTCGGACACCGGGTCAATCTTGCGCCCGCCGGAGGGTCAACCGGCCCCGCGCTGCCGCTGCATGCCGTCAAATCGAAAACTTGTCCTGAGCATGGCCGAAGGATCGCAAATCGAAAATCACTTACACATCCAGGTTCCGCACTTCCAGCGCGTGCGCCTCGATAAAGGCGCGACGGGGTTCGACCTTTTCGCCCATCAGGACCGAAAAGATGTGTTCGGCCTCGGCGACGTCCTCGACGAGCACCTTCTTCAGGGTCCGGCGGGCGGGGTCCATCGTCGTTTCCCACAACTGCTCCGCGTTCATCTCCCCCAGGCCCTTAAACCGCTGGATGTCCATCCCCTTCTGGCCCAGGCGGCGGATCGTCGGCAGAATCTCCGACACGCCCGCCACGCCCACCACGTCACCGTCGGTGGCAACGGTGAACTTCGTGTACGGTTTCTCGCCGCCGACGGGCTCTTCGACCTCGAGGTGCCAGTCGGCTACGTCCAGGCCGCGAGACTGGAGTTTCTTCGCCAGTTTATTGAGTTCCCTGGCGCCGAAGAGTTCTTCCGGCTCGGGGATTTCGGGCTCCTCGGCCGCGGGCTCCTCGGCCGCGGGCTCCTCGGCCGCGGGCTCCTCGGCCTCTTTGGCTTTTTCGCCCTTCTCGGGCTCCTCGGTCTTCTTGTCGGCGGCGCGCTCGCGCTTCGGTTTCGGGAACGCAGCGGCGATGGCCTTGGCGGCCTCCGCCTCGGAGTGGAAAAGTTCGACCCCGTCGCCGATCCGGGCCGCCCACGTGGGGAAGTCGCCCCGCTTGTCGCGCCGGGCCAGGAACTCTTCCCACAGGATGCCTCGCCGATGGAGCGACCGCACCAACTCCTCCATGTCCGCCAGCAGGAGCGCCAGTTCTTCGAGTTTCGCGCCCGAGATTTCGTCGGGCTTCTTTCGGCTTTTCGGCGGCGGGTTCACACGCAGCGTCGTCCCCTCCACCCCGATCCGCAGCAGCGTCATCTTCATCTCCCGGTCGCTCTTGACGTACTGTTCCCGCCCCTTGCGCCGGACGCGGTACAACGGCGGCTGCGCCACGTACAGGTACCCCTGGTCGATCAAAGGCTTCATGTGCCGATAAAAGAATGTCAATAGCAGCGTCCGTATGTGGCTCCCGTCCACGTCCGCGTCCGTCATGATCACGACCTTGTGGTATCGCGCCCGCTCGATGTCGAAGTCGTCCGTCCCGATGCCCGTCCCCAGCGCCGATATGATCGTCGCGATCTCCTCGTGCGCCAGCATCTTGTCGATCCGCGCCTTCTCGACGTTCAGAATCTTCCCCCTCAGCGGCAGGATGGCCTGCGTCCGCCGGTCGCGCCCCTGCTTCGCGCTCCCCCCCGCCGAGTCCCCCTCCACCAGGAACACCTCCGAGAGCGCCGGGTCGCGCTCCGCACAGTCCGCCAGTTTCCCCGGCAAATTCCCCGACGCCAGCGCCCCCTTCCGGCGCACCAGGTCCCGCGCCTTGCGGGCCGCCTCCCGGGCCGTCATGGCCTGCACCGCCTTCTGGATGATGCGCCTGGCGTTGGGCGGGTGCTCCTCCAGGTACTGGCCGAGCATCTCGTTCGTCGCGGTCTCGACGAATGTACCTACTTCGCTATTCGACAACTTCGTCTTCGTCTGCCCCTCGAATTGCGGGTCCCGCACGCGGACCGACAGCACCGCCGTCATGCCTTCGCGAAGGTCGTCGCCGCTCGGGGGGTTGTCGCCCTTGAGGAGGTTCTGTTTCTTGGCGTAGAAGTTCAGCGTGCGCGTCACCGCCGCCTTGAACGCCGACAGGTGCGTCCCCCCCTCGATCGTGTTGATGTTGTTCGCAAACGAGAGGATGTTTTCCGTGTACCCGTCGTTGTACTGGATCGCCACCTCCACCTCCCCGCCGGAGGGTTGGTCGGCCCGGCGGAAGTAGATGACGTCCCGGTGCACCGTCTCCTTGTCCTCGTTCAGTTGCTTGACGAACGCCCGGATCCCTTCCTTGTATCGGAACTCCGCCTCGCGACCGTCCCGCTCGTCCACCAGCCGGATGGTGATCCCCTCGTTCAGGTACGCCAGTTCCCTGAGGCGCCCCTCCAGGATCTCGAACTTGAACGTCGGGTCCTCGAAAATCTCCCGGTCCGGCTTGAAGGTGATCGTCGTCCCCGTCTTCGCCGCCTTCCCCACCTTCTTCAGCGTCTCCGCCGTCTTCCCGCGCGCAAAGGCCATCCGCCACACGTGCCCGTCGCGCCGCACCTCCGCCCGCAGCCACTCCGACAGCGCATTCACCACCGACACCCCCACCCCGTGCAGCCCTCCCGACACCTTGTAACTCGCATGGTCGAACTTGCCCCCCGCGTGGAGCATCGACAGGGCCACCTCGATCCCCGGCTTCTTCTCCTCCTTGTGCAGGTCCACCGGAATCCCCCGCCCGTTGTCCGTCACGCTGAGGCTCCCGTCCGCGTGCACCGTCACCACGATCCGGTCGCAGAAGCCCGCCATCGCCTCGTCGATCGCGTTGTCCACCACCTCGTTCACCAGGTGATGCAGGCCCCGCTGGTGCCGGTCACCGATGTACATATCCGGCCTCTTGCGGACCCCCTCCAGACCCTTCATCACCTTGATCGAGTCCGCCCGATACGATCCCGTTTCCTGGGCCGTGCTCTTGCCGTTCGCCGTTTCACTCCGCACTCCGCGCTCTCCCTGTTCCTTCGAAGGAGCCCTTCGGGCCGCACTCCGCACTGAGCCGCTCCCGGCCCCCTTTTTCTTGCCCGTTTTCGCCTTCTTTTTCGCCATGTCTCTTGCCCCTGGAACCCGGGTTTACCCCTCGAATATAGCGATTTTGGCCCCCCGCGTCAATCAAACCCAACCCCCCCGCGCGCCATTAAAGCCCGGGGATGAATCCCGGCGCGCCGGGATGAATCCCCGGGACGCCTGAAAAGGTGAACCATGCGAAGAGGACGCGGGCCCTGCCATGCGGCCGGGGGGGGGTAGGCCGCACAAACTGTGAAGTGAACCGCCTCGGGCCGCAACCCCGAGATGAGAACTCAAGAGGCGCGAGGGGCTTTTCTTCGCACCTCTTGCCGCATCGGCCTTTCTCCCCCTTCTTCCAGGTTGATTCTATCGCGCGAATAAAGGCCAAAACAAGCAATTCGCTGCCCACAACACGCCCCTGGTTCGCCGCCCAGTTTACTTGCCCTGAGTCCCGACATGGTCGGGATCGAAGGGCGGGGCGCGCGCCGTTCACTCACGCACCCAGCACCTGATTCCGCGGTCAGGAGCGACCGCCGCCCGAGACGACCCGCCCGCCCTTGTACGTCGTCCCGCGCCAGGTCACCGCCCCGAGGCCCAGCGCGCGGGCGAGGGCCCCCGCCTCGAATGCCATCACCATCACCACCGCCACCGGATAGAGGGCCAGGTACCACGGGTTCCCGCAGCCGGCGATGAACAGTCGCCGCATCGTCACGAAGATCGCCACGACCGTGCCCGCCTCCACGCCGAACACCGTCCACGCCCACCAGCCCTCCGCCCCCGCCGCCAGCGCCGCTGCCGATGCCGCCAGCACGCCGAACGGCACCAGCGTAAACACGAACGTCAGCGCTATGACGCCGAGGATCTGCCCCACGCCCCCGAACGCCCCGTAAAAAATCCGCGTCCACCCCTTCCACATGGCCCGCAGCGAGTCGTACATGCGGGTCGTGAAAAGGTCCTGCCCCACCGCGTTCAGCAGCCGGTGCCCGCGGCCCTTCACCTCGCGCGCGAAGGCGATGTCCTCCACCACCTTCGCACGCACCGCCCCATACCCGCCCACCGCCTCGTACGCGGAACGTCGTATCAGAATATATTGACCATTCGCAAACGCCGCCCGATGCTTCGGGTCGTTCACCCATCCCGGACGGAACCACGCCACCAGCACCGACCCCGCGACCGGCTGGACCGCGTTCTCCCAGAACCCGTGCATCTCCAGCACCGGCCAGAGGCTGAGCATCTCGCCGCCCTCCGCCGCACAGAACTCCACGCCCACGCGCACGCTGTGCGGAGCCTGCCGGCAATCCGCGTCCACAAAAAGGAGCCACTCGCCCCGCGCCTCCCGGGCCCCCGTGTGCATCGCGTGCGGTTTGCCGAACCACCCCGCCGCCAGTTCCTTCACCTGCACCAGCCGCACCCGCCCGTCCCGCGCCGCCACGCCGCGGACGACCTCCGCCGTCCCGTCCGTCGAGCGATCGTCCACCACAATAATCTCGATATTGGGATAGTCCTGCGCCAGGAGCGTCTCCAGCGCCGCCCCGATGTTCGCTTCCTCGTCCTTCGCCGGCACGATCACCGACACCAGGCCCTGGTCGGCCGCGTCGAAACGGGAATCGCGGCTGAGGACCGGCCCCCGGCCCTTGGCGGAATAGACCGTAACGGCCCGGCTCACCCACACGCCGAGCACCGCCCCCAGCACCACCAGCCCCACGACATCGAGCACCATCTTCCCCTCCGTAACCGCGCTACGCTTAGCCGCGAGCCGAAGGCGAGCGCGCGCCGTTTAAAGCCCCGCGCTCGCCTGGTTCGCCGCCCCGCTTGCGGGGCGCTCGCCGTTTCACACGCCCCGCCTGGTTCGCCGCCCCGCTTGCGGGGCGCTCGCCGTTTCACACGCCTCGCCTGGTTCGCCGCCCCACCCCGCTCGCTCGCCTGCTCCGCGCCGTTCACTTCATCCTTCTGCGGTTCCTTGTTCCTTGCGCCAGCCCGGCGTAGTCCCCGCCAAATCTCAGGGCGGGGACGAAGACGGGTTCGATATTCGTCGTTGCGCCTCGCTCCACGCCGCCATCGCCGCCGCGTACACCTCGCGGAACGCCGCCCCGCGCTCCGCCGCCAGGCGCCGGCAATCCTCGTACTCCGGCGACGCCGTCACCACACGCCCGCCGCGCCGCCCAACCTTCACGCGCACCCGCCCGAACGCCGTCTGGACCGTCGCGTGCTCCCGCGCCAGTTTCGTCCGCTCCACCGCCGACCGCCGAACGCCGAACGTCGGCGTCTCCCGGAAAATCGCCTCCTCCACCGCCGCCACCAGACCCTCCGTCGCCAGACACGCCAGCACCACGCCCGGCCGGCCCTTCTTCATCGTCGCCGCCACGAGCCACACGTCCAGCGCCCCCGCCTCGAACAGCGCCTGCGTCGCCGCCCCCAGCGTCTCCCCGCTCGCATCGTCCACGTTCGCCTCGAGCAGCCAAACGCTATCGGACTCCGCAGCATCACCGCCGACCTCGCGGCCGAGAATGAGCCGCAAAACGTTCGGCACTTGCCCCCTGCCCGCC
>Ga0315288_10001643_pt1 | contig 28979 bp, 26 predicted proteins | sample YL17G11_20_MG_FD_203454 | JGI IMG/M metagenome (GOLD analysis project Ga0315288, IMG submission 203454) | Sediment microbial communities from Yellowstone Lake, YNP, Wyoming, USA - YL17G11_20 | ecosystem: Environmental > Aquatic > Freshwater > Lake > Sediment | place: USA: Wyoming | collected... | reverse complement strand
GCTCATTCTCTCCCTTTCCCTCTCTCCCTCCCGCTCACCTGCGCCATCAGACCAGGCGACCAGGCCGGCGGCCGAGGAGGTCGCCACCGATTGGCCGCGCGCGCCGTTGCCCGCGCCTGCGGGCGCGCCGAACGACACCTCCCCCAAGCGCCGGTAGAAGAAGGGTGGCTCCTCGTCAAACTCGCACTCGACGCGGGCCGCGGCGAGCAGTGGGGCCGCCATCGTGGCACGCGGCAGGCGCCGGGGGCCGCCGCCCGGCTCTGGGCGGGGCGGGCCGCCCGCTGGCGAGAGCCGGGGGGGCGGGGAGTGGCGAGGTCGGCCGAGGCCGCGGTCGGGGTCTGACCACGGCCGCGGTCGACGCGCCGGGTCGCGCCACTCTTCTCGAGGCGGGCCAGGCGCCGCCTTCCCCCTCCTCTCTCCCCCTCCCGCGGTCGCCCGTCTCATCACCGGGCCCCGGAGAGAGCGGCGCCATGGACCGCAAACGCAAGGCGAGTCCGCGCGCCGCATCGAGCGTGGCCGGCGCGTCGTTGCCGCGGGGCTCTGGGGGGTCGGCCCGGGGCGGGACGGCCCCCGGGTGGTCCCAATGGACGGCCCGCCGGCCGTTGGGGGCGGGCCCTGGGCGCGCCCGCGCCCCCGCGCGCGAGCGCGGGCGACGCCGCGCCGCCGCCGCCCGCGCCCGTGCCCGGCCTCCATTTTTTTGGCCCCCAAAACCGACACCCTCGCCCTTCCACCCCCTTCCCCGCCTCACAGGTGTCGTACTTCTACGACCCCGACGTCGGCGGCTACTACTACGGCCCCGGCCACCCCATGAAGCCGCACCGCGTGCGCATGGCGCACTCCCTGGTGCTGCGCTACGGGTTGCACAACGCCATGGAGGTAGGGAAGAGAGGGAGAGAGGGGTCATGTGCCAGCGTTGCGTGCGGCGTCTTTCTTCTCTCGCCCTCGCGCCACACCCCCTGGTCCCCCCTCCCCCGCCCCCAGATGTACCGCCCCCGCCCCGCGTCCCCGTCCGACGTCGCCATCTTTCACGCGCCCGACTACGTCGACTTCCTGCAACGCGTCGCGCCCGGCAACACGGAGGAGCTGGCCGCGGACGTCGCGCGCTACGCGCACGGCGACGACTGCCCCATCTTCCCCGGCCTCTGGCCCTACTGCGCGCTATACGCGGGCGGGTCGATCGGCGGGGCCGTCACCCTCAACCATGGCTCCGCTGACGTGGCGATCAACTGGGCGGGGGGTCTCCACCACGCCAAAAAGGCGGAAGCGTCGGGCTTCTGCTACGTGAACGACATCGTGCTGGCCATTCTGGAGCTGCTGAAACACCACGACCGGTGAGGGAGGGGTGTGTGTGTGAGGGAGGGCGCTGTGCGCGCGCGCGCGCGCCCCACACCAACCCCCTCCTCCCCCCCCCGCAGCGTTCTGTACGTCGACATCGACATCCACCACGGCGACGGCGTCGAAGAAGCCTTCCTCACGTCCAACCGGGTGCTCACCGCCTCGTTCCACAAATTCGGGGGCGGCTTCTTCCCCGGGACGGGGTCTGTCCACAACGTCGGCTCCGGCGAGGGGTCGCACTACGCCCTCAACGCCCCTCTGCGCGACGGCATCACGGACGACGCGTACGCGTCCCTGTTTGTGCCGGTCATGGACGCCGCCGTCGCCAAGTTCGACCCCGGCGCCATCGTCGTCCAGTGCGGCGCCGACTCGCTCGCGGGCGACCGCCTCGGCCGGTTCAACCTGTCGTCGACGGGCCACGCGGCCGCCGTCACCCACATGGCGCGGTACGGGCGGCCCACGCTGGTGCTCGGTGGCGGGGGGTACAAAATCTCCAACGTCGCGCGGTGCTGGGCGGGGGAGACCGGGGCGCTGCTCGGCGCGCCGATGGCGGAGCAGCTGCCGGCCAACGAGTACACCGATTTCTATGGGCCCGACTACCAGCTGGCGGTGCCGGTGAGGGAGAGGGAGAGGAGAGATGGAGGTGGTGGTGGTCGCTGCGCGCTCGATTCTCATTCTTCCCCTCCTTCTCCTTCCCTTCAGTCTAAACCTGGCCTGGACAACGCCAACTCGCCCGACTACCTGGCCACTCTACGCACGACGCTGCTCAAGCACGTGGCGGCCATGGGGTCGGCACCGAGCGTCGCGATCGGCGGCGAGCGCCCGCCCGACGCGCCCGAGCCGGAAGCGGCGCCGTTGTGGGACAAGGGCGCGGACGCGGGGGATGACGAACCGCCGGCGAGGCCAGAGTGATGGAGAGGGGAGAGGGGGTGGGGTCTAAAAATTGCGGACGACTTGCTTTTTCCCGGTTTGAGAGGGGGCGCGCGTATTGGTTCCTCCCGCTTCCGTCACACAGTGCTGCCGCCCCCGCTCTCACGCCTTGAGCATGGCCGCGTCGGCCGCGCATGGCCCGGTCTCCTGCACCGTCGGCGCCCCCCCTCTCCCGCCGCCGCCGCACGCCCACTCGCCCCGCGTCTCCAGGGCGCAGGCCCAGGACAGGGAGGGCGGCGTTGGGGGCGGCGGGGCCGCCACTTTGGAGCAGGCGGGCGCTTCGCCCGGCCCCTTTGCGGTGCACCGCCCGCGCGTGGTTTGCAGCGCTGCCCCCCGCAACACAAACCCGCCCGTGGTCACATTGCCAAAAGCCGGGTTGATGAGCACGTCGCCGGCGTCCAGGCGGGCCGAGACGAAGCCGGTGGGGCCGTCGATTCGCGCTTTCGCGTTCGGCGACGAGGCGGCCACCTCCCAGTAAGGGGCCCTGCCGACCGCGGCGTAGGAACCGTTTGCACCTAGCGACGCTTTTGCCAGCAACGTCGCCCCGATGGCCGGCAGCCACCAGTTGCCCGGCGCGGCGGCCGCCACCTCGCACTTGTCGCGCGCGAACGACGCGACAATCCCGGTGTCCCCGGCCGCGCCCGCGATACGCTCCACGTATTGCAGCGTGCCCGGCGGCAGCATGAGCTCGAGGCGGAGCGGGGTGGAGGCGGGGATGGAGAGGGGGGTCAGGGCTTCGACGGAGACGGCGCCGCGCGTCGAGGTCAGCGCCACCGCCGCCCGGCTGGCCTCGTCGCCAGTCAACCGCGCCCCGTACTTGCCATCGGGCGAGTCAGAGATGAGGACCGAGAGCGGCGCGCAGATGGAGACCGAGACAAACGGGGCGAGCGACCGGGCCTCGGCGTCGGTTGGCGCGCCGGCGACCGCGGCGGCCGCCGCGCACAGCAAAATCGGTCGCCACATGCGGCCTGTGGAGGGGCGGCGGCCTCGGCGCGGCCGCAGAGTGTGCGGCGCGCTGCTGGCCGCGGCAGACTGCAGGCAATGCGGCTCGGCCCGGCCCTCGCCCTTGCCCTCGCCGCGGCGTCGGCCGCGACCGTCGCCGCAGCGTCGCTCGCGGCCGCTCCCGCCTGCATCGCAAGCGGCCCGCGGCAGGAGTGCGGTGAGAGGGAGGCGGGCGGCGCCCGGCCCGCCCGCCCCCGCCCCTCTGCTCTCTCTCCGACCTCCTTTCTCTCTCTCTTAGGCTACCCCGGCATCCCGCAGAAAGAGTGCAGACAGGAGTGCTGCTTCGACACCCCCCCGCCCCTCGACGGCGACGCCGACCAGCAGCAGCCCGCCTGCTTCCACGCCAACGGGGGCGAGTCCACGTACCGGGTCGAAGGCGGGACGGGCGACCTGCCGGCGCGGGGCAAGCTGGTGCAGGTCAGAGGGGGAAACGAGAGTTTCTTTTTCTTTTTTTGCGTCCGCCTTTTTTCAACGCCCCTCATCCCCCTTCAGACGGCGTCCACGCTGCCCACCTTTGGACCCGACATCTCCACGCTCGACTATGAGATTTCCCGCCCGGCGCCCGACGCGGTGCGCGTGCGCGTGTCTGCGCCCGGCCGGTGGGAGCTGCCGCCCTCGGCCGTCCCCGGAGCGGCCGGCCTGGCCCGGGACGCGGGTGGGGATTCAAGCCCGCCCTCTCTCGATGTCGAGTTCGAGGCGGCGCCGTTTGGCGTGGCGGTGTCCCGGCGCGGCGCAAACGGGCAGCCGTCCGACTCTCTTTTCGACTCGCGGGGCACGCGCCTCGTCTTCAAAGACATGTACCTCGAGCTGACGACGGCTGTGAATGCCTCGGCGTCCTTGTACGGCCTCGGCGAGCGCACTCGCTCCTCCCCGACCCTCCCGATCCCTCGCGACGGCCGCCCCCTCGCCCTCTGGGCCCGGGACGGCGCTGCCGCCGACGCTGACACCAATACGTACGGCGCGTGGCCCATCGTGTGGCGGGTGGATGAGGGGGGGGGCGTGTCGGCGATGATCCTTCTCTCGTCAAACGGGATGGACGTCGTGCTCACCCCGACGACCCTCACCTGGCGCGTGACGGGGGGGGTCATCGACCTCATCATCGTCGGCGGCGACGGCACGCCCGGGAGCGTGGCGGAGCGCGTGGCGGCGGTCGTGGGGAGGCCCACCCTCGTCCCCTACTGGGCTTTTGGCCTCATGAACTCCAAATACGGCTACGCGTCCGCCGCCCAAACGGAGAGGGTGCTGGACTCGTTTGAGGCGGCTGGCGTGCCGGTAAGAACGGAGGGGAGACAGTTTTTGTGTTGTGCCGTTGCGGCCCCGACTCTCACCTCCTCCCTCCTCTTCTTTAGCTCGAAACTTGGGTCTCCGACTCGCAGTACATGGACGACGACGCCGTCTTCACCTGGTCGCGCGATTTTCCGCTCAAACAGATGCGGGCCTTCGTCGGCCGCCTCCACGCTTCGGGCCGGCGCTGGGTGCCCATCCTCGACCCCGTCATCCCCGCCCGCCCGGGGTACGAGCCCTATGACAGCGGCATCGCGGAGGGCGTGTTTGTGGCGGGCGCGGACGGGCGGCCGTACCTGGTGAGAAGAGAGCGAGGAGAGGGTTGCCGCGGCGCGCGCGAAGCGCGCGCCGACCCTCCCCTCCCCCCTTCCTCCAGGGCCAGATGTGGCCCGGCGCCGTGCACTGGCCCGACTTCCTGGACAACAAGGCGACCGACGGCTGGTGGGCGCGGCACGTCGAGGCGTTGGGAAGGGATGCCGGCGGCGTCGACGGTATGAGGAAGAGAGAGGCGCGCGCGGCGCTCGCGCGCGCGCCACCGCGTCCACCCTACCCTCTGTCCTTATCTTCAGGCATCTGGCTCGACATGAACGAGGTGTCCAACTTTTGCTCCGGCGACGCGTGCGCGCCGGCGGGAGGGGCGCCGCTCGCGTCGATCCCGCCTAACAACAACTTCATTTGCCTTCTCGACTGCCGCTTCGGCCCCAACGCGAGCGGGAGCAAGGCCAAAAACGCCCCTCCTCCGAGTGTGTACGACCCGCCGTACCGGATCAACAACGCGGGGGCGCAGCGCAACGTGAGCGAGAAGACAATCGCGGTGACCGCGCGCCACGCCAACGGCGCGCTCGAGATCGACGCGCACAATTTGTACGGTCACTTCATGGCCAAGAGCACCTATGCCGCCCTAAAAAAGGCCACCGGCCGCCGCCCGTTCCTGTTTAGCCGCTCGACCTTTCTCGGGACGGGCGCGTTCGGCGGCCACTGGACCGGCGACACGTCCTCCTCCTGGCGCGACCTCTCCAGGCTGACGCCCGCCGTGCTCGCCTCCGGGCTGGCGGGCACGCCCTTCGTAGGCGGGGACATCGGCGGCTTCATGGTGCGGGCGGGAGGAGGGCGCGGGTGAAGGGCGGGGCGCGGCCCCGACTCGGTCGCCCCCACAAACCCCCTCCCTCTCCCTCATCAGAACGTGGCGTCCGACGAGCTCGCCCAGCGCTGGGTTGCAGCCGCATCCTTGCACCCATTCGCCCGCTTCCACCACGCGCAAGGCTTTGCGGAGCCGTTTCGGTCGCCGACCCTCGCCGCCGCCACCCGGGCCGCCATGGCGCACCGGTACGCCCTGCTGCCCGCGCTGTACACCGCGGGGGCGCAGGCAATGGCCAGCGGGTGTCCCATTGCGCGGCCGCTGTGGTTTGGGTGGCCGGCCGCGGCGGCCGCGCGCGCCGCGGCGGGCGCCTGGCTTGTCGGAGACGCCCTGCTGGTTGCGCCCGCGCTGGCGCCGGGCGTGACGTCTGTCGACGCGTGGCTGCCGCCGGGGGAGCTGCACTCGGTGCCGGGGTGGGAGCGGGTGGAAGGGAAGGGCGCGCAGGCTTCACTCCCCGCCCCGCTCGGCGCCCCGCCCCCGACCCTCCTGCTCCCGGGCCGCATCCTCTCGCTTGCCACCGGCGCCCCGTTCAACACGACGGCGGCCGCGCGCGGCGCGCCGCTCGCGCTCGCGGCGGCGCTGCCTCCGGACGGGGAGACGCCCGCGAACCTGGCCTGCGGCCGCCTCTGCCCTCCCGGCACCGCCTGCGGCGACGTCTACCTGGACGGCGGCGAGGACGAGCCCGGGGCGGGCAAGGGGAGGGTGCTGGCGGTGGATGTGAGCGGCGACCGCGCGACCCTCACCTGGCCGGGCGCCGGCCCGTGCGACCGGGTGTCCTGGCCCTCGCTCACCTCGTTCGTCCTGCTGGGGTCGCGGGCCGCCACCGTGGCGGGCGGCGCGCCGCGCCGCGGCGGCGCGGGCCGCCGCGCGGCCGCCGCCCGCGTGCCCGGCGGCGTCGCCCTGACCTTTGACCGAGGCGGCATCCCGCTGCGCTGCCCGGACGAGGTGGACATCGAGTGGAGGAGTGAGGAGAAGGCGCGGTGATGCAGGAGAGGGACAATTTAAACGAAAAAAATCGCGACCCCTCTTCAAAGCTTGCTGCCGCCGCCCTCGCCGACCCCGTACCCGCCACACCCGCCCTCGACGGCCGGCACGGTCAGGGCGGCGACGAGGGCGGCCTGGTCGGCGCGGGAGAAGCCGCCCGAGGCGAGGTAGGAGGGCACGCCGCCGTGCACCCGCCGCACGTGGTCCAGCGCCCCCCGGATCGCCCCCTCGGGCGCCCGCGCAAACGCGGCCGCGTCCAGGCCGGCCAGCTCGCGGCCGGCGGCTTCCATGCCGCCCAGCGCGATGGCGGGGGTCGTGCCGTCGGAGAGGCAGTAGTCTGCCGCGATCGACTCGTCGCACCCCCCCAACAGGGACAGCACCAACGCGGCAAAGAGGCCGGTGCGGTCTTTGCCGACGCGGCAGAAGAAGAGGAGCGGCAGGCGCGCGGACGCGGCTTGGAGCAGGCACCGCGCCGCGGCGGCGAACTCGGGCGCTGACGAGTCCAGCATGCACGCGTACATGGACGGCAGCCCGCCCGCGTTGATGGCGGCCATGGCGGCCCGCTTGGCGCGGGGCGGGGAGAGGAGGTTGAGTGTCAAAACTTTGAGCGCCGTCCGCTTCGGCAGACTCTTCAGCAACGCCCTGTAAAACCGCTTCCGGTCCAGCAGCGACACGTGGCGCACGGCGAGCCGGGCCTCGCCGGGGGCCGGCGGCGCGGGGGCGTCGGCGGGGAGGGGGTCGTCGCGGTCGAACGTTGTCGCGTCGGCGTCGGCTGCGTGCAAGAGGAGGCACCTCGGATCTTTCGCCCGCTCCTCGTCGGACCTCAAGTCGAGCAACGCGGCCACGCCCAGCGTGCGGCGCAAGAGCCTCACGTCGGCTTCCGGCGCCCCCGCCGGGCACGCGGAGCGCAGGACGCGCCCCGGGGGCAGCCTCGGGCACGCGTCCGCCAGGTCGCGCGCGTTGCGCACGGCGGTCAGGCGGGTCAGGGGCGGCGGCCCGGCCCGGGGAAGGGTAGGGCGGGGGCGGTGCATCGGAGTGTGGCCGGCCGGTGCCGGGCCTGCCTCCACTCTTCGCTCGCTGCCCTCGCATCGCCGGCCCCCGGCGCGGTCGCCCGTCCCCGGCCCGGCCTCGCGCGCGCCCCGCGGCGCGGGCGTCGCCGCGCCACCGCCGCCGGCGCGCCGCCGCGCGCCGCTGCGGCAGCGAGGGGCTTCGCCCGCTCTCCCGCCGTCGGGCCACGTTTGGCCGACGTCTGGAGAGGCTCACCACCGAGCGGAAGCCGCGCATCGCGCCGCCATGGCGTCCACCTTTGCCGCGGACGACCTCATGCCGACCGACGACGACCTCGCCTACGAGGAAGAGCTCCTGCGCTCTCCCTTCTCGGTCAAGGGTTGGTGGCGCTACCTCCAAGCGCGCAAAGGCACGCCGCCCGCGCGCCGCCGCGTCCTCTTCGAGCGCGCCCTCGCCGCCCTGCCCGGCAGCCACAAGGTGCGGGACGAGAGGGGGAGCAGGGGAGGGATTCGGGGCAGCGAGGGCACCCAAACTAGAGCCGACCCCCCCCCCTTGTTTTCTTTCCTCCAGCTCTGGCACGCCTACCTGACCGAGCTCGCCGCCGCCGCCGCGGCCACCCCCCCGGGCTCCCCCACCGCGTCCTCCTTCACGGCGACGTGCCGGCGGGCGCTGGGGTCGATGCACAAGATGCCGTCCGTGTGGGAGATCTATCTGACGCACGTCGTCGCCCAACCGTCCATCACCGCCGCCCGGCGCGCGGTCGACGCCGCCCTGCGCGCCCTGCCGGTCACCCAGCACGACCGGGTGTGGCCGCTGGCCCTGCGGCTCGCTGGCGAGGCCGACACGCCGGCCGCGACCGCGCGCGCGCTCTACCGGCGCTACCTCCAACTCGAACCCGGCCACGCCGAGGAGTACGTGGCGTATCTGACATCTCGCAGCTTGTGGCGGGAAGCCGCCGAGAGGCTGGCCGCGTGCGTGGACGACGATGCCTTTGTGTCCGTCGAGGGCAAATCGCGCCACGCACTGTGGCTCGCCCTCGCCGACGTCGCGACCCACCACCCCGCCGCCTGCGCGTCCCTCCGCGTCGACGCCATGATCCGGGCCGGCATTCGGCGGCTCACGGACGGCGCGGGCGCGCTGTGGTGCGCGCTGGCCTCGTTTCACGTGCGCGCGGGCGACTACGAGGTCGCGCGCGCCGCGTACGAAGAAGGGCTCGCCTCCGTGTCCACCGTGCGCGATTTCGCGGTCGTCTACGACGCGCTGACCCAGTTTGAGGAGGCGCTCATCGCGCACCGGCTGGAAGCGGATGCCGCGGACGGGGACGCGGCGGTCGACGACGCCGCCGAAGACTCTGACGCCACCACCTTTCTGCTGACCGACCGCGGCGACGACGTCGACCTGCGCCTGGCCCGCCTGGAGGCGCTGACGGCGCGGCGGCCGGATCTCTTGTCCGCCGTCTTGTTGAGGCAAAACCCGCACAACGTCGCCGAGTGGCACCGCCGCGCGCGGCTCTTCGACGGCGACCCCGCCAAACAGATCCGCACCTACACCGAGGCAGTGAAAACGGTCGACGCGTTCAAGACGACGGGCAAGCCGCACACGCTGTGGCTGGCGTTTGCGCGTTTGTACGAAAAGGCGGGCGACGCGGCGTCGGCGCGCGTCGTGCTGGAAAAGGCCGCCGCCGCGCCCTACCCTTACGTCGACGACGCGGCCGCCGTGCACGCGGCCTGGATCGAGATGGAGCTACGCCTGAAGCGGCACCGGGCCGCGCTCGAGCTGGCGCGGGCGGCGACGGCGGTGCCGGCGGGGGTGAAGGGGCGCGACCGCGCGGCGGAGGAAGCCGGGCCCGTCCAGGCCCGCCTCTACCGCTCGGCGCGCCTGTGGGCGTTGAGGGTGGATTTAGAGGAATCCTTGGGCACGCTGGAGACGGCAAAGGCCGCGTACGAGGAGGCGATGGCGGCGCGCGTCGCGACGCCAGCGATGATCCTCAACTGCGCCGCGATGCTCGTCGACGCCTCCCATTTCGACGCCGCCCTGGCCACGTACGAGCGGGGCGTGCAACTGTTCAAGTACCCGCACGCGCGCGAGCTGTGGGCGGGGTACGTGCGGCTGTTCTTGGAGCGCTACGGCGCGGGCGGGTCCGCCGGCGGCCCCGCGCGGCTCGAGCGCGCGCGCGACCTCTTCCGCGCCGCCATCGCGGCCGCGCCCGCGGACGACAGGGCTGCGTTCTACATGCAGCACGCCGCGCTGGAAGAAGCCGCGGGGCCGCCGCGCGCGGCGATGGGGGTGTACGCGGCGGCGATGGTCGGCGTCCCGCCGGGCGCGCGGAAACCCGTCTTCGACGCCTACGTCTCCCGCGCGGCCTCCCTCTTCGGCGTCGCCAAAGTGCGCGAGGTGTACGAAGCCGCGCTGACGGCCGACGTCGAGGCCGGCGGCCTGCCCGACGCCGACGCGGTGGCGGCCGCGCAGTCGTTTGCCGCGCTCGAGGCGCGCCTCGGCGAGATCGACCGCGCGCGCGCGGTGTTTGCGCACGCCGCACCGCTCACGGACCCGTCCACCGACGCCGGCTTCTGGGACGCGTGGCACGCGTTCGAGGTCGACGCGGGCAACGAGGACACGTTTCGCGAGATGCTGCGCGTCCGCCGCGCGGTCGCCGCGGCGCGCGGCGGCGGCGGTGGCGCGCCCCGCGCCGCGCCGACCTCTGCTCCCGCTCCCGCTGCTGCTGGCGGCGACGCCATGGCCGCCCTGGAGGCCGCGGTGGGCGGGACGGCGGTGCCGGGGTTCGTCGCGGGGGGGACTGTGGCGAGCGGGGGGAGTGGGGCCGCCGCTGCGGCCCCTCCCGTCCCCACGCCCGCCACCAACCCGGACGAGATCGACATCGACGACGTGGACGACGCGGTCGAGCTCGCGCCGGTGCCGGTGCCGGCGGGCGTGTTCGGCGGCGTCGGCGCGGGCGGCGGCGTGGGTCCCGCCCCCGAATGACGGCTGTGCACGCGTTGCAGTGCAAACGGAACCAAAAACAGAGAGAGAGCGGGTCACGCCGCCGGCGCCGCGCCGGCGTCGCCCGCGGCGTCGACCTCTGCGAGCGCCGCCTCCACCTCCCCCCTCGTAAACCCGCACTCGTTCAGCGTGCGCAGCAGCTGGGCCCCGGTCACGGACCCGATGCCGAGGTGGGCCGCGAGGGCGGCCCGGCGGGCGCCGGAGCGGTTGGCCGCGCCGGCGTCGTGGGGCGCGGCGACGCCGAGCGCGCGCAGGGCGTCGCCGCTAAACTCGGCCCGCCCGGGCGTGTGCGGCCGGGCGGCGGCCAGGGCGTGCCTCACCACGTCGGCCGCCGCGTGCTCGACGCCGACGTCGCCCGCGGGCTTGCCGCCGACCGGCGCGCGCGCGGCGCAGCGCGACCGCGGGACAAACGCGTGGAAGAGCGCCACCCCCGGCGCCTCGGCCAGCAGCAACCGGGCCACGTCGTCCCGCCCCGCCCGCCCGGCGGCGTCCGGGTCGAAGAGGAGGACGGCCGCGGCGGCGGCCCGCGCGGCGGCCGCGAGCGCGGCGCGCGAAGCGTCGTTCTTCGCGCGCGTCGCGCCGTCCAGCGAGTAGGCGGACCGCCCCGTGGCTCGCCGCACGGCGACCGCGTCCGACCGGCCTTCGACGACGACCAGAGCGGTGGGCGGAGGAGGGAGGGGGGGGGGCGGCCGCGCCGCATCGGCGCGCGCGGGGAGCGACCGCGGTCGCGTCACCGCGCCGGCGGGGCGGGCGGCGGCGCCGCGCGCCGCGGGGCGCATGGCGGGGATTGGAGAGAGAGAAGAGGGGGCAGAGCGACCGCCGCCGGGACCCCCTGCGCTCTTGCACACCCGCCAAACCCCCTCCCCCCCCCCGCCCCCCTCATCACTTGGCGTACAGCACCGCGTCCCACGGGTGCCGGTACAGCGGCTCCCGCAACCGCTGCTGGTCCAGGGCGTGGCCGATGAGGCCGATGGAGCGGGCCAGGACGAACAGGCCGTTCAAGTAGCCGATGCGGAGCACGTCCGCGATCTCGCCCTCCGTAAACATGCCGCACGAGTGCAGGAGGTCCAGGAAGAGGGCGCCGATGCAGCCGTCGACGTTGACGACGAGGGACGCGTTCTTCTTCAAAGTCTCGTGCTCGACCGCTTCGGCGTAGGCCAGGTAGTCGGTCTTGGGAAAAAATTTGCGCGCGTACGCACTCAACAGGGCCACGCGCGCGTCCCGGTTGTCCTTGCTCTTGATGCGGTGGCCGATGCCGGGGATGCGGACCCCCAACTTTTTCATTTTGTCGACGTACGCGTCTGGCGTCAGCCCTTCGTCCTTGGCCGCGCCAAACCGGCGCGCCGCGTCGTCGATGGCGCCCCCGAACCGGGGCCCGATGGTGAGCAAGCCGGAGACGAGGGAGGAGACGAGGTCCTTGCCGGCGCGGGCCTGGGAGGGGGGGGAGAGGGTCGAGGTTTTTTGGGGCGCGGGCCGGGGCGCGGGTCGGGGCGCGCCTCGCCGCTCTCCTCGCACCGTCACGATCGTGTTGTGCGCCCCGGACACGCACGGCCCGTGGTCCGCGCACAGCACGATCGCCATTTCAATGAAGCGCACGGCGTAGGGGGGGAGGCGCCGCTTGAACCAGAGGAGCGAGACCGCGTCGCCGACGGTCGCGCCGCCGCCGACGAGGGCGGCCATCCCCACCCCGCAGTACGTCGGCTCCTCGCCCCGGTCGTCGCAAATTGTTGACACGATGTTGGTGGGGGTGCGCACGGCGCCGGCTTTGACGGCGGCGGCGAGGTCGGTGGGGAGCGGGCGCGGCGCCGGTTTCGGGGTCCGCGCGGGCGCTTTGCCGGCCGCCACCAGGCCCTCGTACACACTTTTGATGGCCGCCTCGAAGCCTTCAAACGATTCCGGCACGGTCGCCCCCGCGGCGCGCAACGCCGCGTTTTTCGCGGCCGCCGACTCGGCGTCGCCGCCCGAGCGCGCGCCGGCGTGCCCAAACTGGACCTCGGACTTGAACAGCGGCGCGCACGTGCCGGACACCCACGCGACGACCGGCTTGGTCACGGCGCCCGCGGCGAGCGCGTCGACGAGGGTGTACTCGTCGGTGCTGCGTGACGCGGGAGTGGCGGGCGGTCGGCGGTCGGCACGCGGCGCGCGCGCGCGCGCGCGCCTCTGCCTCTGTCTCTGTCTCCCCCTCCCTCCCCGTCGCTCACCCGCCCAGCTCGCCCAGGACGACGATCAGCTTGATCGCTGGAATGGCCTCGTACCGCAGCGCGTGGTCGGAGAGGGTCGACCCGGGGAACGAGTCGCCCCCGATCGCGACGCCCTCGTAGAGGCCATCGGTCGCGCGCGCCAGCACCGAGTACATCTCGTTGCTCATGCCGCCCGACTTGGAGACGAAGCCGACCGAGCCGGGGGCGTGGAGGCCGCACGCCACGAGGTTGTCGGCCGTCCCGGCGGCGTCGCCGATGCGGAACGCGCCCGCCTGGATGCCGCCCACCGTCGCGGGGCCGATCACAATCTTGTTGTTGGCTTTGGCGTAGGCGATCAGCTTCTTGGTGTCGGCCTGCGGAGGGGGGCGGGGGCGGGGGCGGGGGTGGTGGACTGCGGCGCGCGGCGCGGCGCGCGGCGGGCACGCCCCCGCCACCCCCCTTCCCCCCCTCTGCCCCACCTCGGGCACGCCCTCGGCAATGACGGCCACGGTGCGGATGGTGGGCTCGACGAGGGCCTCCATGGTGGAGTCGAACGCGGAGCGGAACGAGGCAAAGTTGACAAAAACGTCCGCCGTCGGGCACAGGGCCGCCGCTTCCGCCACCGTGCCCACGACGGGGATGGCGATCTCAACTTTGCCGAAGAAGCACTTTTGGAAGCCGCCAGACGAGCCTGGAGAGACAGAGGACGGTGGGGTCGAAGGCGCGGCGGTTGGCAGCCCTCGCTCTCTCTCCACCTCTCTGCTCTCGCACCTGGCTGCACGATGACGGCGACGGAGGGCGTGTCACGGCCTGGGGGGGGGGGGGCGGTTGGAGCGGGCCGCGGTGCGCCCTGGCCCTCGATCCGCCCCCCTTCCCGCGCCGCCAACGCCCCCGAGCCCGCCCGGCAATCGCCGGTTAATGCGTAGCTTTCGTGGGCCGGGCGGGGAGGGCGTTCGGACGCCCGCGCTGGCGCCGCGATGGGGCGCGGCGCCGAGAGGCGCGCCACCACCTCCACCCCTCCCCTCTCCTCTCTCCCACCAAACAGATAGTCCGCATCAAGCATGCGCTGCGCGGCGGGCTTGAAATTGTAGAAGATGGCCTGCGTGTCGCGCGAGAAGATTTGGCCCGCACCCTGCTGCGGCCGCGCCGGGGGGGCGGCGTCGGGCGCCATCAAGGAAGGGTGCGGGGAGGGCACGGGGTGGGGGTGGGGGTGTCGGGGCGGCCAGGCGGTGTGGGCGGGCGGGCGAGCATCTCGCGTCTACACTCTCGCGACGCGGGCGTGCGCCGCGCGACCCGCACGCGGCCGAGCGCGATCCCGCCCGCCCCGATGCGGCGCTGCCGGCCCGGGGCGCGCGCCCCCCGCGCGCCCGCGCGCCGGCGCGCCCCCGACCCCCCCCACGCCGCCCCGCCCTCTGGCGGCGGCCCCCGCCTCCCGCCCGGCGCCGCGCCCGCGGCGGGCGGTCTCGACCCCGCCCTGGAGGTGGCCGTCCCGCCCGACCAGAGGCCGGTGAACGAGCTGGCCGCCCTCCGCACCGCGTCCCTCTACTCCTGGGTGCGTGCGGGGCGCGTGGAGGGCGGGGTGGAGGCGGTGGCGGCTTGAGAGCCCCCCGGGCGCCCGATTGCCGCGCGCGTGGCGACCCCTGCTCTCGTCCTCCTCCCCAGGCGACCCTCCCCGCCCTGTCCTTCGCCCTGCGCCTCGCCGCCGTGTTTGCCGTGTCCCTGGCCACGCTGGCGGCCCCCATCGCGGCGCAGAGCTACGACCCGGCGACCGCACCGGCCGAGTGCGCGGCCGCCGCGGCGCTCGGCGCGCTCCTCGTCACCGGCGCCCTCGTCCTCCGCCTCTATCTAGGGTGGGATTACGTCACGCAACGCCTGCTGTCCGCGGCGGTGCCGTACGAGGAGACGGGGTGGTACGACGGCCGCACGTTTGCCAAACCGCCGCCCGTCCTCGCGCGCGACCGGCTGCTCGGCCGCTATGAAGCCGTGCCCATTCGGGCGCGCCTCCGTCAAATTCTGACAGGCATCGTGGCCGCGTCGCTCGCGGCGGGGCTCGGGCTGGCTGCTGCGCCGACAGCGCCCGACGGCGGCCGCGCTGCGCCGCGGCTTGTGGGGGGGGCGCCCGTCTTTTCGTCTGCTGTTTTAGACCCCGCCGACCTGGCCACCGACGACGACGCGGCCGAGGCCGAGGCTGCGGCGCAGGGAGGGCGGCCGGGGTACTGCGGGGACGAGTTGCTCCGCGCGGCGGCCGGCGCGTCGGCCGCCATGTGCGCCCCCCGGCGGTGAGAGAGTAGGGGAGATTGAGCGAGGGGGAGGTGGAGGTGGTGTCAACCGAGCGTGCGCGCGGCCAGCAGCGCGCGCGCGCCTCTCCCCCCTCTCTCTCTCCCCCCCTCACACCCCGGCCGCGGCGCCCGTGCCCTCCCTCACCGCCCGCGTCGCCCGCCCGCGTCGCATCAGGCACCCGCCCACCCTTCCACGCCCGCACCCCCCCACCTGTCTTGCCACAATGGGCCTCCCCGCCGTGGAACTCCCCCTCTCCCGCCTCCTGCTCGCCGCTTGGGTCGCCCTGACCCTGGTCACCGCGTACAAGCTGCGGCGCACCATTCGGTGAAGAGGGCGGGGTGGGAGAAGGGGGGATAAGGGCGGGGAGGGGGGCGCATTGGCTGGCCAATGGGGCTTGCCGCACCGCCCGCGTTGGGCCATCGTTTTGCGCCATGCCGGCATCATACAGTAATTGTTGCCGCCGATGGCTGAACAAGCCAAAAATCGGGGCCATCGGATGGCTGGCGGCGCCGCCGCCCTCTCGCCCCGCATGCGCCGCCGCGCGCTGCGACGGCCTCCCTCCCCCCTCGACCCCCGCCGACACCGCCCACCCACCCACCCCACCTAGCTTCCTCACCGAGATCCCGCGCCGCGCCCGCGCCCTGGCGCCGCTGCCGGGCGAGGAGAATCTAGGCATCCTCGGGTCGTGGCGCATGCTGACCGACAAGAAGAGCCACCGTGAGGCCGTGCGCATGGCCGACACGCACGGTCCGGTCGTCAAGTTTCGCATGCTGCACTATCAGGTGCGCGAGAGGGGGGGAGGGAGGGAGAGAGGGCGTTGGGGTGCGCGGCCCCGCAGGCACGCGCCGCGCAGCGCACGCGCTGCGCGCACCCCCCCCCCCATTTTCACCGCCTCCCCGCCGTCCCCCTTCCCTAGGGCATCATCGTGACCGACCCCATCCTGGCCCGCGCCGTGCTGCGGTCCAAGTACCTCGACAAATTCCGGTTCCAGTACTCGTTCCTGGACGAGGTGCGAGAGATGTCAAGGGGGTAATAAAAAAAGGGTTGGTGGGGGCCGAAAAAAAAACTCACCTCGACCCCCGTCCCCCTCCCTTAGTTCCTGGGCGGCATGAACCTGCTCACCGGCCACACCAACGACCACTGGAAAGCGGTGCGCAAGGGGGTGGCGCCCGCGTTCTCGGCGTCCAACATGCGCTCCGCGTTTGACGTCATCGTCGACCGCTGCGACACCCTGGCGGCCATCCTCACGGCCCGCGCCCAGAAAGCGGGCCCCAACGCGGCGCCCGAGCCGGTCAACGTGGACAACCTGCTGCTGCGCGAGTCGATGGACATCATCGGCCGCGTCGGGTTTGAAAAGGACATGGGCGCGCTCGCCGCGTTCGAGTCGCCGTCCGACGGCGTCGACGGCCCCGGCAAGAATGTGCAGGTCATGCTGGATGCGACCGAGGAGATCGTCAACCGCCTGGAAGCGCCGCACAAGCAGGCGCGCTTTTGGTCGGCTGAGGTCAAGCACGGCCACGCCCTCATGGCGCACTGGCAGCGGGTCGTGGGGGGCCTGCTCGACCACATCAAGAAAACGGCGACGTCGCCGGGCTCGTTCTGCACCCTGCTCCAGAAGGTGCGCGACCCGAAGACGGGCGGCCCGTTGACCGACGCCCAGATGGCGCCCGAGATCGCGGCCCTCTTCTTTGCCGGCATCGACACCACGGGCCACACGGGCACGTGGGCGCTCTACCTGCTGAGCCAGCACCCCGAGGTGGAGGCCAAGATTGTCGCCGAGCTCGATGCGGCGGGGCTTCTCGCGTCGCCCGCCCGCCCCAACCCGCGCGCGATCGAGTACGGGGACCTGGCCAAGCTGGTCTACCTGCAAGCTTTCATCAAAGAGGCAAGGATGGGAGAGGGGAGAGGAGAGGAGAGGGGACGCGCGCGTGCGCGCGCGCGCGCCGAGCCCGCACTCACCCACCACCCCCCTCCCCTTCCCACCCCGCAGGTCCTGCGCCTCTACCCCCCCGTCGGCATCGGCCAAATCCGGGTCTGCCACACCCAGGACCTCGCCCTCGCGGGCGGCCGCCTGACCGTCCCGCGCGGCGCGCTCGTGTGGGTCCCGCACCTCGCAATGCAGACCGCGGCCCACAATTGGGGGAGCGACGGGCAGGAGTTCAAGCCGGAGCGGTGGCTCGTGCCGGGGTGCGAGTACGCCGACCGGCTCACGATGCCGCAAGAGTGGTACAAGGGGTGGGCGGACGACGCCGCCGCGGCGCTGGCGCCGGGCGCGGCCAAGGACGCGGCCGCCGACGGCGCCGAGGGCGAGGGCGGCGCCCCCGCCGCCTCTGCGCTCGACCGCCCCAAACGCTACCTCCCCTTTGCCGACGGCCCCCGCAACTGCGTCGGCCAGTCGCTCGCCATGACGACGCTGCCCACCACGCTGGCCCACATGCTGTCCCGGTTCAAGTTTGAGCTGGCGGACTCGATGGGGGGGGCAGACGGCGTCACCGCCAAGGAGCAGTACACGCTCGTCGTCGGCATCAAGGACGGCATGTTCATGCACGCCGTGCCGCGGGCCGGGGTGGCGCTCTGAGAAAAGGGGCGGGTGGGGTGGAATGCGAATAAAGAGGGGGCGTCGGCGGCCCGTCTGTCTCCCTGCGGGGCGGTTTTCATGCATCCCGCGGCGCGCGCAATTCTTCCTTTTTTACGGGACGGGGTGGTGGTGCGTGTGTCATCAATGGCTGCCATCGCTGGCTCTCGCTCTCGCTCTCGGTCGGGCCACAAAAAAACGCGGCGCGCCCAGCCAGCCGCCGCCGCCCTTCGTCCCTCTTCGCCCACACAGCGTCCCCCCCCCACCCCCCCCCTCCTCACGACCCCGCCGCTTCGCGGTAGATCTGCACGTAGTCGAGCGCGGGCGCGGCCCAAGACCAATCCTGGCGCGCGACGCGCGCCTGCGTCGCCCGAAACCAGTCCCGGCTCGTCCAGTAAGCGTCCAGGGCGCGGTCGAGCGCGGAATCGAGCGCCCCCGCATCCGTGCCCTCAAACGACCACCCGTTGGTGCAGCCGGGGCCGTCGGCGGCGGCGTCGGTCGACCCGGCCACTTCCCACGCCGCGCGGCCGTGGTCGTGGTCGACGTCGAACACCGTGTCCCGCAGGCCGCCCGTGGCGCGCACGCAGGGCAGGGCGCCGTAGCTGCAAAGAAAAGGGGGGGGGTGGGAAGGGAGGAAGAAAAAAAACAAAAAACATCTTTCTCTCTCCCTCTTCCTCACCGCATCGCGATCAGCTGCGCCAGACCGCACGGCTCAAACATGGAGGGGACGAGCACGATGTCGGACGCGGCGTAGATGAGGTGGGACAGGGGTTCGTCGAACGCAAACACAAATGCGGCGGACCCCGCGCGGTGGGCCGCGACCTCGTGCGCCAGGCGGTCGAACTCGGCCTGCACCCGCGGGTCGGGCGCGGACCCCAGCAGCACAAACTGGCCGCCGCGGGCCAGCGTCTTGCGGGCGGCGTGCGCGATGAGGTGGATCCCCTTCTGGGCGGTGAGCCGCGACACGACGGCGACGACCGGCGCGTCCGAGTCGCGCGCCAGGCCCAGCCTGTCCCGCAGCGCGGCGCGCGCGGCGGCCTTGCCGGCGTCGACGGACGCCGCGTCGTACGGCGTGGGGAGGAAGGGGTCGGTCGAGGGGTCCCACAGTTCGGGGTCGATCCCGTTGCGCACCCCCCGAAACTTGGCCGCGTGCGGCGCGATGGCCGGGTGCCCCCCGATCTCGCCCGCGTAGCTCGGACTGACCGTCGTAAAGCGTTGGCACGCGTGGGCGGCGTCGCCGATTTGGGCCATGCCGAACTCCGCGTTGTGGATCGTAAACACGATTTTGGGGCGGTGCAGGCCCCGCCCGGCGTAGGCGCGCCAGAAGAGGGAGGCGACGGGGGCCGTGGACCAATCGTGGCAGTGGATCTGGGGGGTGGAGGGGTGGGGGTGGGCGTCGCCGCGCGCGCGGGCGCGGCCCGCCCGGGGGGCCGCCGGGCGGGGGGGGGGGGGGGGCGGGGGGCGGGGCGGGGGGGGGGGGGGGGGGCGCGGCGCGCCGGGGGGGCGGGGGGCGGGGCCCCCCCGGGGCCGGGGGTCGGGGGGGGGGTGGGGTGGGGCGGGGGCGGCGCCGCGCGCGCGGGCGCGGCCCGCCCGTCTCCCCTCCGCCCCTCCCGCCCCCCCCCCTCGCCCTCACCACGTCCGGCTGCCGCCCCGACACGAGCAGGAACTCGAGCGCGGCCCCGCAAAACCAGTCAAACCGGGCCGCGTCGTCGGGCCGGCCATAGACAGCCCCCGTGCTGAACTTGCCGTCGGCCGGCTCGACGAAGAAGCAGCGCAGGCCTTCCACGACCGCGGTCGTCACCCACACGTGGGTGCCGCCGTAATCGAATTCGCAGTCCAGGGTCAGCGTCTGCAGCAGGGGCGAGTGCGAGAAAAAGTCGTAGCGCGGGAGGACGACCTCCACGAGGTGGCCCGCGTCCTGGGGGGAGGGGAAAGGGGGGGGGGCAGGGTTGGAATGCGTTTTTTTGGGGGGGGTTGGGCCGGCCCCCACCCGCCCCTCTCCCCGTCTGCCTTGCCTGCACCGCGCGCCCGAGCGCGGTCACCACGTCCCCCAGCCCCCCCACTTTGGCGATCGGCGCCATCTCCACCGCCACGTGGACGACGTGGAGGCCCGGCTCGGCCAGCGGGGACCCCGACACCGGCACGTGGTAGTCCGACCCGCCCTTGTTGTCGAAGCGGCCGCCGGACGGGGCGTCGGAGAAGGCGAGCTGCATCGAGTAGGCGCTGTGGGGGTGGGGCGGGGCGCGGGGTTGGGTCGAGGGGTGGACGGTATCCCCGACCCCGACCCCGACCCCGACCCTCGCCCCCTCCCCCTCGCCCCCGCCGCCCCCACCTTGTCGGCACGTCGACCTCGAGCGTGAAGTGCGACCCGCCCTCCTTGGGCGCGTCCATCTCGACGCCCTGGAGGGACCGGGGGTGGGTCCACCTGTTGAAGCCGGCGGTGGCAAACACGCGCGCCGCGCCGGCGAGCGCCGTCGCGGCGGGGCTGTACGCGACCGTGACCCTGGCCCCCGCGGCCACGTCCTCGGGCGCCGTGTACAGGACGTGGCGCTGCTGGCGGCGGCGCAGGGCGATCGCGGCGGCGGCGGCGTCGGCGCGCGCCGCGGCGCGCGCGGCGGCCGCGGCCGCGGCCGCGGCGGCCGCGCCTTCGCGGGACTCGCGCTCGCGGGCCTCGAACGCCGGCGCCAGCGCGGCCGCCCAGGCGGCGTCGGTGGTCAAGGCGGGGGGGCGGGAGACGGCGGCCCAGTGGTCGGCGCCGCCCGCGTTGTCCACCACCGCCTCGCCGTTGGCCCCCCGCCCCCGCACGACGAAGGGGAGCGCGCCGTCGGTCGGCCCGACCGCCAGCGCGGCTCTGTGCCAGCGGCCGCCCGCCCGCCCCGGCGGCGCGGCGCAGGGCGCGAGCGGCGCGTCGCGCGCGGCCGCCCAGCGCGCGCCGTGCCCGGAGTGCAGCGTGAGCGCGCCGGTCGCCCCGGCCAGCGGCCCGGCGGCCGCGTTGTAGTAGAGGACGGCGCCGCCGCCGGCGACGAGGGGGGACGGGGCGGTGAGCCAGAGGCCGCCGGGGCCCGCCGCCGCGCCGCGCGCGCGGTCGGCCGCGGCGGCCGCGACCGCGGCCTCGGCCGCGGCGATCCCGCGCTCGCGGTCGCCGCGCGCGGCGGCGACCGCAGCGGCGGCCGCGGCCGCGGCCTCGGCCGCCGCGTCGGCCGCGCGGCGCGCGGCCTGCGCCGCCGCCTCGCGCGCCAGGCCCGCCTCGGCCCAGGCCGCCGCGCTCGTCCGCCCCGCGACCGGGACGACAAAGTCGGCGCCGCCATTGTTGTCGGCGGGGGCGCCGGGGGCGGGGCCGGCGTCGACCACGAAGTTCAGCTCAAACGCGTCGGCGGGGAGCGCCACCGCCGCCACGCGCCACGCGCCCGCGCCGTCGGCGGCGGCCGCGGCCGCCGTGTCGCAGAAATCGCCGGTGATGGTGGCGAGCGCCCACCCGTTGCAGCGCGCGTGGACGCGGAGGGAGGAGGCCACGGCGCGCGCGCCGCCCAGGGCCGCCGCGGGCGCCGCCGTGTTGTAGTAGACCGCCACGGCGCACCCCGCGACAGGCCGCACCGGCTCCGTGAACCAGACCCAGTCGCCGCGGCCGGCGGGGACGGCGGGCGCGCGGAGGGCGGCCGCGAGCGCGGCCGCGACGGCCGCGTCGGCGGCGGGCGATGGCGGCGCCGCGAGCAAGGCGTCGACGGCGGCGTCAAACGCGGGCCAGTCGCGGGCGGCGGCCGCGGCGGCGGCGGCCGCGGCGGCCGCAGCCGCGGGGTCCGGCGGCGGCGGCGCGCGCGGCGCGGTCGTCGCCGTCGTCGCCTTGCCCCGGCCGGCGCCGGCGCCGCGGCCGGCGGGCGTCGCGCGCGCGGCCAGGGAGCGGCGGCCGGGGGGAGGCGGGCCGCGCCGCAGCGCGCGGCCGCGGCTCGCCGCCGCCGCCCCGGCGCGCGCGTCCCGCGCGCGCTCAAAGGAGAAGGTGACCGCGCCATCGGGCTCGGCCTCGACGGTCACGCCCTCGAACGTGACGGCGGGAGGAGGGGGAGGGGGAGGAGGGGGCGGGGTGGCGGCCTCGGCGGCGGTCTCCGCCTCGATCTGCGCCCGCAGCGCCGCGCGCCGCTCGCGGAACGCCTGGACATCCGCCTCGGGCAGCGCGGCCAGCAGCGGTTCCAGCTTGGCCAGCAGGGCGGCGTTCGCCGCCTCGAGGTCGCGAGGCGCCGCGGCGAGCGGCTGGGGCGGGGTCGCGCCGCGTCGGCCCTCGCCCGCTCCGCGCCTCGCCCCCCATCCCGCCCCCACTCCCGCGGGCGCCATACGGACGCCCGCGCCCGGCGCCCCGGCCCGCACCCGGCAATGCGCGAGGCGCGCGCGGGCGGGCGGCGCCGGCCGCACGGCGCCCGAGGCGCCGCCGGCGCGGACGGGGCCAGCCGGCCGCATGGCGGCCCCAGGCAAAAAAAGCGGGGGTGCGACGGGGGGGGGGGGGGGGCGCGGTGGAAGCGGTGGGCCGCGGGAGTGGGGCGGGTGGGACGGCGCCGACGCCGCGCACTGCGCGCTCTTCCTGGGGCGACCGATGCGGCCGCCCCACCCCCAGCCGCCCGAACGTGCGGTGGGACATCTCAGCGGACGACCCGCGCCCGCAGCGGCGGTCCGCCGCGCCCCCCAACCGCCGCATGCGCTCCCCCTCGCCCTCTGGGCGGCCTCCCCGTCCGACGGCACCCTCCCTCTGATCACCGCGTGCGCCATCAGTGCCCTGGCCGCGGTGGCGGCGGGCGAGTGGCGCGGCGCGGCGCTGGTGCGCGCGCCGGTGCGCGCGCCGGTCGAACGGCCGCCCGCGCCGGAGCTGCCGCCGGCCCTTCCCGCGCACGCCACCATCTTTGAGCGCGCATGGGCCGCCCTGGATGGCGCGACAGCGCCGCCCGCGGGGGCGGCGGCGCCCACCGGCCCGCGCGCCGGCGCCGCGCTGCTCGCGCTCGCGCCCGGGCCCCGCGCGGCCGCGGTGGCGACCGCGCTGGCCGCACTGGAAGCGGAGGTGGGGAAAGTGGGGGCTGACGAGGCCGCCGACGCCTCTTGGGCGCCCGCCGCGCTCGCCGCCGCGGCGGTCGCTGCGCGCCGCGCCTGGCTTGCTGGCGCCGGGGTCGCGGTCGCCGGCGACGACGACGCAGACGCGCCCGCTCAACCGGCCGCGCCGGCGGGGCTGGCCGCGCTGCACGCCGCGGCGCTCGCCGCCGCGGCGCGAGGGGAGGCGCGCGCGGAGCCGCCAGCGCCCTCCCCCGCGCCGCCGGCGCCTGGCGCCGCGTCCGGCGCTCGCAGCGCCGCCCTGGCGCTCTTGGCCGGCAGCGGCGGCAGCGCCGCCCTCGCGCCCGCACCCCTCCGCCGCCCGCCGACGCCCGACCCCGCCCTCCTCCTCCTGGACGCCGCCGCGCGGTCGGCCGACGCCGCTGCCCTGGCCGCTCTGACTGCGGCGTCATCCGGCGGGACAGCGGGCGCGGCGGCGGCGGCCTTGCTGCCCCGGTCGCTCGCGTCGCCGCGCGCGCTCGACGCCGCGCGCAACGCGGCCGCCCTCGCGACCCTCGCCGCCGCCCCTCTGGACGTCGTCGACGTCGTGGAAGGCCGCGTCACTCTCTGGTCCCCCGGCGCCGGCGGCGCCGTCGCCGTCGCGCGCGCGCCCGCCGACCGCGGTGCGGAGGCCGCGTCCCTCGCCGGCTGGCGCGCTGGGCTGGCGCTGGCCATTGAAGCCGCCGACGCCGCGGCGCCGGCCGCGCGCGCGGGCGCGGCCGCGCTCGCGTCGGCGTTTCGCTGGTTGCTTGCCGCCGTCGTCGGGCGCGCCCTCGGCCTCGTGGCGCGCGGCGTGCGGGAAGGGATGGGCGCGGCGCGCCGGGGGAGGAGCGCCAAGAAAGAGGAGCAGGGGGGAGAGCGGGGTGCGGCGCGCTCGGCGCCCGCGCCCTCCGCGCCCGCCTGGTGGGGCGGCGCCGCGCCCGCCTAGCGATTGTGGGCCCGTGCAAACTCCAAGCGACGACTCGTCCGTGTGTGTGTGAGAGGGAGGGAGGGGGGCGGTGAGGGCCGCGAGCGCGTCCCTTTCTGGTGTGGTGTCGGTTGCAGGCGCCGCCGCGGCGGCGGGCCCCAGCCGAGGCCGGGCACGGGCTCGACGGGCGCGTCGCGGCAACCGCCGCCGGATCGGGGCGCGGCACGCGCGCGCCGCCCCCCCTCGCCCCCTCAGTGATGCCCTCCTCCCGCCTTGCTGCCCGCGCCCACGCTCTTGTCGTACGCGACGTACAGAGCAAACGCGCCCGCGCCCAGCAGCAGCCCCGGCGCGGACGCCCGCATCGTGTGGGTCAGCATCGGGTGGGAGCGCCACGCGTCCAGGCGGCGCCAATTGATCATCCAGAAAGAGTGGGTGGGGGTGGGGGAGGGAGGCGCCGGGGCGCGGCGGCGCAGAGAGTGCTCGGGCGTCGCACCCCTCCTCCTTCACTCCCCTCCTCTTCCCTCCATGGTGCCCGTCACCGCGCCCGACGACGCGAAGCCGGCCGCCGCCGCCGCCCTCGCCCGCCCGGACTCGGCGGGCAAGCGCAAGGACGCGCCTGCGGCGACCGGGTCGCGCTTCCGGGCCGCGGCCACCATGGTGGTCGCCATGCGCCGCTTTCAATGTGAGAGAGGAGAGCGGGGGAGGGGGGAGGTGAGGGCGGCGGGCATGGCGCGCGCCCGCGTGGCCCCGCGCCGCGGCGTGCCGCCGCGCCGCCCGCCCGCCCCGCCGCTCGACGCGGCTCGGGCACCTCGCGCGAGATGCTGGCGCGGCGGGCACGGCGCGCGGCGACCGCGTCCGCCCGAGCGGCGGGTGCTTCCGCGCGGCGCCGCGCCCGACGCGCCGTCCTCGTCCCTCTCCCCGCAGCCGCCCTCAACCCGACCTACACGTACGGCAAGCGGGCGACCCCCGACCCGTCCTGCGAGTCGGGCGGGGCGCGGCCGACGCCGCCGCGCGACTCGGCGGCGTCCGGCAAGGGCGCGACGCCGCCCGCCGCGCACGCCACCCCCCCCCCGGCCCCCAAGCCCGTGTACATCCACCACGGCCACAAGGCCTCCCTGCTGATCTCCCGGCTGCCGCCGGCCGAGGGCGAGGCGGGGGCGTGACGGCGGGGGAGGCTGGGAGGAGCGAGGGTTCCTCTTTTTTGGGTGCGGGGGGTCGAAGTTTTCTTGTTGGCGCGCCGGAGACGCGCTGCTGTGTCACGTCGCCCCCGCCGCCGCGCCCGCCGAGCCGGTCACACGCCGCCCGCCCCCGCGCGCGCGGCGACAGCGCCCGGGCACAGCCCCGGGCCGCCCGCGCCCGCCAGCCCCGACCCGCACCCGGCCGCCAGGCACCCCGTGGCGAGCGCGGGGTCGGCGTCGGGGGGTGGGGGCGGGACGCCGAACGAAAACTGGCACTCGAACGTGTCAAAGTCGGGCGCCATCCAGAGGTCGAGCCCCATCCGCCCCGCAAAGAACGCTTGCGTCGGCAGCTTGCACGAGTTGAGGCAGGCGGAGGCGCACCCGGTCTCTTCAAGGTAGCGGCAGCGTTCCACGAGGACGCCCGACCGCGCGACCCCAGACCCCTCGCCCCCGCCGTCGTTGACCGCCAGGGGCCCCATGAGCCACGCGCATGTGAGCGCCGTCACTTCCGCGTTGAGCCGCGCGGCGGCCCGGGGGAAGGGGCGCGCGAGGGCGGCCGCAAACGCGGGCGGGAGCCAGCGCGGGAAGAGGGAAGACAGGATGCCGAGCGTCGCGGCCGCCGTCTCCGGCGGCGGGCGCGCGTTCAGGGACCGCGTCAGGTCGACGATGGCGGCGTAGCTTCGAGGGGAGGGGGGGAGGGGTGTCGGCGCGCGCGTCGCGTCTGCGCCGCGGCCTCCACCTCCCTCCCTCCCACCCCCTCTCACCCTTCTTCTTCGCTGTCCCGGCCCACGGCGGCCGCCATCTTGGCCCGGAACAAGGAGCGCACGGCGCGGGCGAGGAGGGGGGTCTCGGTCGCGGCGAGGCGCGCGCGAAAGTCCGGGCTCGCGGGTGGCGGGCCCCGCGGGCGGGGCGCGGGCGGTGGTTGGGCTGACGCACGGGCCGCCGCCGCCGGGCGAGCCGAGGCGCGGGCCATCGGGCCGTGCGCCGCGCCACACCGCGCGGCGGAGTGCACCGGCCAAATGCGGGCCCGCCTCGCCGCCCGCACCCTGCGCACGGTCGCCGCGGCGCCGGCCGCGCCCTCCCCGCGCCGCCCGTCGAAAGCCGACGTGGACGCCCTCTCCCGGGGCGACGCCGCCAAACGGCGCGGCACCGGCTCGCGGCAAGTCCCGCACCGCCTCAACGCCGAGGAAGCGACCGCGTTCAAGGTGGCCCAGACCAAGGGCTACGTCGCGGTGGCGGGGACGGGGTTCCGGAAGGAGAGGAAGGGGGCGCCCCTGTGCAACCTCTGGCGGCAACTGTCCGACGTCGACGGCCGCTGCGCCATCCTCCTCCTGAAAACGGCGTCGTCCGCCGACCCGACCGACGTCGTCGTCGTCGACGCGGCCCCGCTGCGGCTGGCGGCGGCGCCGGCGGCCGCCGCGGTCGCGGCCGTGCGCGCGGCGCTCGCGCCGCACGCCGGCGCGTGCGTGGAGGCGCCCGATTTCGTGCCTCCCTTCACCGTGCTCCCTCTCGCTCTCGCGGGCGAGGCGAGTGAAGAAGAAGAACGCGAGTGGTTGGCCGAGGAGCCAGTCTGGCGCCTCCGCCCCGTGGCCCTCGCCTTTCGCGGGCCGCGGGCCGACGCGCGCGCGCTGGCGGCGGCCGCGGTGGAGGTGCTGGAGCCAAGGTTCCTGTTGGCGGCGGCGGCGGAGGGAGGGGGTGGCGGAGAGGAGTGAAATGCAGGCAGTCTCGCGGTCGCCCGCTTCGCTCACCCGCCCCCCGCGCCGCCCGCGGCGTCGGCATCGCCACCAACTCCCACCCCTGGCAGCCCCCGCGGGCCGGCCGTCAGGCGGCCGCCCGCGGACACAAAAATGAGCCCCCCCTCGCAGTTGCCCACTCGGCCCTTGACCCCGCGCCCGCTCGCCAGCCCGCGGGCGGCCGCGATGGCGCCCCCGTGCGAGACCACGACCGCGCAGGCGCCCGGCCCGGCCGATTCCGCGACCGCGGCGAGCGCCACCCGCACGCGCGCCGCGAGGCCGGCCGCCGACTCGCCGCCGCCCTCGATGGCAGCGCCAGACGCTAGCGCGGCGTAGGCAGTTGGAAGGGTGGCCGCCGCGCGGGCGCGCAGTAGGCCAGTCAGAATTCCGAGGTCTCGCTCCCTCAAGCCAGGCATCAGCACAGGGCCGTCCGCCACCCCCAAAGCCATCGCCACGATGGTCGCCGTCTCCGCCGCGCGGGCCAGGTCGGACGAGAACACGGCCGCCGGCCGCGGCGCCGCGCCGGCGAGCGCTGCGCCGAGCGACGCGGCCTGCCTCCTCCCCGCCTCGGTCAGCCCCGGCGCGGCCTCACACTGGCCCTGTAGCCTCCCTTCCGCATTCCACGGGGTCTCGCCGTGCCGGCAGAGCCAGAGGGCGGTGAGGGGAAGGGTTGGGGCGGGCCCGCGCGCGCTCACGCCGCCATCGGGCGCGCCCGCCATAAGCAGTGGGGGCGGCAGGGGATGCGCGGGGTGTGGTGGGGAGAGAGGAGGGAGAAGAGTGTGTGCCCTGGCCGCTGCCGCCTCACCGACCCGACCGACCCCCCCTCCCTGTTTCTTTTTTCGCGGGGCAGACACCCTCGCCTTACACACGCCGACTCTCGGGGCGTGCGCGCAGTGTGGACAGTGCATGCAAAATCGTGGCTCTCGCTGGCTCGCGCCCGGGCGGGGGCGAGAGGGCCGCGTGCGTGCGCCCCGCCCGCCCCCGTCCCTCTCTCACCTCCCTCACCGGCGGCGCCGCCACCCGCCGTCCTCGGCCAGCACGGATGCCGCCACGCCGCGCAGGGAGGCGACAAGGGCGCCCGCAGACTGATAGTGGGCGGACAGCGGCGACGGCGACCGCGCCGGCCTCGCGACGCCGCCGCCCGGCGCGGCCGCGCGCAGCGCAGCCGCGATCCAGGCGGAAGTGAGGCCGCGGGGGGGCGGGGACGCGGAGCGGGCGGGGGAGGGGGCGCGCTTGGCGCCGGCAAGCGCGCGCGTGGCACGCGCGCGCAGGCGCGCCTGGCCGCGCGATTTCACGCTGGCCGGCGACAGGACGGCGGTGATCGCGGTGGGGTCGGGAGAGGCCGGCGCGGCGACGACCGCGCCGCGCAGGGCCGACACCGCCGCGCGCGCCGCGCGCGCCGCCGTGCGCCGCAGCCGCGCGGGCGGCTCCCCCTCGAGCGCCAGGTACAGCTCGTGCACCCCCGCCGCCATGAGCAGGTGCCAGGCCGAGTGGAAGAGCCAGTAGAGGGACGGCCAGAGTTCGGGGAGCGGGAAAATGGCGAGCCCGACGGCGACGCGCGCGCCGCACGCGCGCAGGCGGGAAGCCGGGACGGGGGCCATCCCCGGGCCCTCGAGCCCCAGTTTGGCGGCCCCCGACGCGAGCATGCAGGCGACGAGCGCCTGCGCGCACGAGGCGAGGGACAGAGTCCCAGCCGCCGACGGCGGCGCGAGCGCCGCGACGCCCGCGACGGCGGCAGGAAACGCGACGTTCGTCAGCGCGATCGTCACCACGTGCGTCGCCCCCACGGCATGCCCAAACGCGCGGCCGAGGAGCCACTGGGCCCACAGGATGTCCCACGTCCGCCACACGGGGCCCGGCACGCCGGCCACCGTGGCCGCCGCCAGGCCGTCGGGGTCCATTTGGGCGGTGTGGTAGACGCAGGCCAGGAGGAAGCCGAGGCCGTAGGTGGCCTGAAAGGGGAGAGGGGAGGAAAGGGGGTCGGCGCGGGGGCGGGGCGCCGAATCGGGCTTTTCGCCGGCTCCGGCACCCATCCTCGGGCGCCTCGTGCCACGTATCACGGGCGCAAGGGCGGGCGTGGGTGGGCGGAGGGGTGGTGGGGCCGCAAACGCCGCCCGCCGCGTCGCCTGCGGGGCATGTGGCGGCGCCGCGCCAAGATTGGGCCGCTCCCGCCCTCCCACCGCCCGACTCGCGTTCCACGGCGGTGCGCGCGCCAAATAGCGTGCGTCAGGGGGCGGGTTGCGGGTCCGACGCCCGCTCCCGCCGCCCCCAGCCCCTGGCAACCGCCCGCGTGCGAGGCGCGCGGCGCGGCGCTGGCCACGCCGGGGGGGCGGTAACGTCCCGGGCGGCGCCGGTGCCGCGCCCGCCGGCGCAGGCCG